>Ga0315275_10008335_pt1 | contig 10073 bp, 9 predicted proteins | sample YL17G03_0_MG_FD_205557 | JGI IMG/M metagenome (GOLD analysis project Ga0315275, IMG submission 205557) | Sediment microbial communities from Yellowstone Lake, YNP, Wyoming, USA - YL17G03_0 | ecosystem: Environmental > Aquatic > Freshwater > Lake > Sediment | place: USA: Wyoming | collected...
GCAACATCGAATTTCACCCAACTTGAGGTTTTCGGCACGAGTTAGAGAATTAATTGAAACGGTTTCCTATGGGCTTTTCGCCGCATAGCAAATGGCTAAACCGCACACTCCCTAAATCCGTGTTTTCGACGACACCTACTAATGAACACTATGCGACGCTTCGCCAACAATCAGCACATAATCAACGGTCAGCAGAGTATAGCGGCTCGGCGGCGTTGTTACAAGCGGCCGTTTCAAAAAATAAGCCCCGATGGGCCGGTGACCCGCCGCTCGTCGGAACCCGGGGCGCGCCGGACTGATGCTACGCAGCGAACCGCTCACGGCTCTATACCGTCGGGCGATGGCTCTGGCGCAGGGGCTTCGCCCTCGTACGGAACCGCGTCAGCAAGAGCCTGCAGCATTGAGGAGACCGCTCCTGGGGATAGAGGCGCCGCACGAATTTGTGAATCTGGCGAATCAGCCGGAAATGGGGGCGGCGAAGGCGAAATTGGCCAAGTGGATGCCGAAAACGTGGGCTAAGTCGCTGGGCGGACGGCTCGGCTAATTAAGAGCAGAAATCTGCCCGAGAACTGCCCTTGAAAAACCTGCACTTTCACTTGGTTCGGTGCACAAGGTAGAGGCCTTCCACGCCGCCGTAAGAAGTTTTTGAGTTTTTTCGCAAGAATCCTGCCCGGGTGGTTGACAGTCGCCGGCGATACGTTTATGATACGTGCCCGTTGGAATTTCCTGTCGCGCGAGCACTGCGACGCCTGGAAGTCCCTGATTTGTTTGGCTCGCCCGGTGAAGAAACGTTCGGCCATAAGAAGGTCTGAGGCAGCGTGAGAGTTGTAGCTTGCATACCGGCTCGTTATAGTTCCACCCGATTCCCAGGTAAAGTTCTCGCTAAAGATACCGGCAAGTTTTTAATCCAGCATACCTACGAGCGGGCCTGCCTCGCCAGGCTGCCCGAGAGGGTGATAATAGCAGCCGACGACCAGAAAGTCGTCGCAGCGGCATACAGCTTCGGGGCGCCGTGCGTCCTGACGGCGGTCGAGCATCAGAGCGGGACCGACCGTATCGCCGAGGCGGTGGAGCAGATGGACGCCGATATCGTCGTGAACCTCCAGGCGGATGAGCCGGAGATAGAGCCGGCGAATATCGACTACGTTGCGCGCCTCTTGATTGAGAATCCGGACTACCCGATGGCGACGCTGGCCGCAGACTTCGAGCGGGCCGAGCAGATTGCCGACCCCAATATCGTTAAGGTGATCGTGTCGCGCTGCTCGGGAGGGACGAGGGACGAGGGACGAGGGACGAATGAGGAGGTCGGCCGGGCCATATACTTCTCCCGCTGCCCGATTCCTTACGACAGGGACGCCAAGGGCATCGGCCAAATCGGGCAGTACAAACGGCACTTAGGGATATATGCGTACCGCAAGGACTTTCTGTTGAAGATAACCAGCCTGCCGCAAACGCCGCTGGAGAAGACCGAGAAGTTGGAGCAGCTTCGCGCGATTGAGAACGGCTTCGGCATATTAGTCGGCAAGGTCAAGCACACCTGCGACGGAATCGACACGCCAGAGCAATACGCCGAATTCGTCAGAAGATATAACGGACACCCTGTGAGGGCTTAAAGATGATTATCTCACATCTACGTCTCAAAAATTGGAAGAACTTTCAGACGGTTGATGTTCCTTTGAGGAACCGAGTTTTCCTGGCGGGACCCAACGCTTGCGGAAAATCCAACTTTCTCGACGTTTTCAGGTTCCTGCGGGATATCACTAAAAGAGGAGGTGGGCTTCAACAGGCGGTCCAAGATAGAGGAGGAATTTCAAAAATTCGGTGCCTGGCAGCCAGAAGAGATCCAGAAGTAGAGATAGAAGTGCACCTTTCGGATGAGGTCGACCAAAAACCATTATGGAAATACAGCATCGGGATCAGACAACAGACTTCCGGGAGCAGGTTGCCTTACCTGGTGCACGAACGGATTTGGCACGAAGAACACCAGATACTCAACCGTCCAGAAGAGAAGGATAGGACGGACGCGTTACTGCTTACCCAAACTCATCTTGAGCAGATCAGCGCCAATGAGAGATTCAGGGACGTGGCGAACTTCTTTGATTCGGTTCTATATCTCCATTTGGTGCCACAGTTGGTAAGAAACCCGAAGGCTTTCACGGGGCCCGGAATCCCTGGCGATCCTTTTGGCCGGAATTTCCTCGAAAGGGTCGCATTAACTCAGAGTCGGACGCGCTCTGCGCGTTTGCGAAAAATCGAACAGGCATTAGTCAAAGCGGTTCCTCAACTAAAAAACCTGACCAATATGAAAGACGAAGCTGGGACACCTCACTTGGAGGCGGTCTATGAACACTGGAGACCTCAAGGAGCAAAACAGAGCGAGGACCAGTTTTCAGACGGGACCCTCAGGCTAATAGCACTTTTGTGGTCGTTGCTTGAAAGCCAAACGCTTCTACTACTCGAAGAGCCGGAACTCTCCCTGAACTCTGCCATCATCAGAATACTGCCTGGTGTTATCCACCGTATGCAAAGCAAACAGAGGCGCCAAGTAATCATAAGTACCCACAGTGTAGCTTTACTGTCGGACAAAGGGATTGGCGGTGAGGAGATCCTTCTCCTGACCCCTGCGGCAGAGGGTACAGCAGTGCAGGTTGCATCATCAATCCGAGAGGTCAAGGACTTGCTCGATAGTGGTTTTAGTGCAGGCGAGGCCGTGATGCCCAGAACGGAGCCGAAGTCCTTTGAACAAGGATTACTGTTCGATGTTTGACATCCCGATTAATCTGGTATTTGAAGACCGCCTAAGCGGCTCGGTGCTGCGCAAACTCTTGAAAAACTCCAAGCGCAAGTACCTGGTGGGCTTTTGCCACAACAGCGGCGGCTACGGGTGGATCAAGAAACGTACAGATGGATTCAACAAAGCAGCCAAAGGAATGCCTTACTTGATTCTGACCGATCTTGATAGGTCTGAGTGTGCCCCGGCCCTGTTAAGAGAATGGCGCATAGAGAACAGGAATCACAATCTGCTTTTCAATGTTGCCGTCAGGCAGGTTGAATCATGGGTACTGGCCTGCCGTGATCGTTTCGCGGAATTCCTCGGGATTAGGACAGACCTGATACCGCCCAGCGTTGATGACATTCCCAACGCGAAGAAATTTCTAATGGATTTGGTCCGAAGGTCACGCAGAAGAGGGCTGCGCGTGGATATTGTTCCTAAAGAGGGAAGCACCGCCAGAGTCGGGCCCGATTACAACGGCAGGCTCGCCGAATTCGTAGAGAGCCAGTGGGATCCAGAGATTGCGAAGGAGTATTCACCAAGTCTGCGCAGGACTGTGGAATTGCTGGATGCGTTCCAGCCTGTTTTTGAAAATCCACTGTAGGTATATTGTCGCCCGCAAAGAGGTCGCCTGATAGAGAAGGTTTAGATTATGTCGAAAGATAACGATCTGTTGGCGTCTGTAAGTGATGTTTCTACTGAGAGTGAGTTTTTCTCGCCGGTCCCGCCCGGGTACAAGAAGGGCAAGACGCGGTATTGCTTCGTGATGGGCACGGTGATGAGCGGCTTAGGCAAGGGCATATTCTCATCGTGCTTAGCCAAGCTGATGCAGGATAAGGGGCTAAAGGTCGCGCCAATCAAGTTGGAGGGCTATCTGAATGTCGATTCCGGGACGCTGAATCCGTTCCGCCACGGGGAGGTATTCGTTCTCGATGACGGGATGGAATGCGATATGGACTTAGGCACTTATGAGCGGATGCTCGACCAGGATTTGAGCAGGGCCAACTTCACCACGAGCGGGCAGGTGTTCAGCTTGGTGCTGAACAAGGAGCGGCACGGCGACTACTTAGGCAGGGACGTGCAGATGATTCCGCACGTCACCGGGGAGGTCAAGCTCAGACTTCGCCAATTGGCGGCGGACTCGGATGCGGACATTGTCTTTGTCGAGATCGGCGGTACGGTCGGCGATCTGGAGAATGCCTATTTCATCGAGGCGATGCGCGAGCTGGCGTACGAGGAAGGCCCCAACAGCAGTTGCTGCGTGGCGCTGACCTACATCTTAGAGCCGAAGACCCTGGGCGAGCAGAAATCCAAGGCCGCCCAATTGGGAATCAAGCAGCTTATGCAATTGGGGATTCAGCCGGACATCATCGCGTGCAGGGCCGCCAGCCCCGTCACGGAAAAGGTCCGCCAGAAGATCAGCGTCTATAGCAATGTCCCTCTGGGCAGGGTCATCAGCCTGCCGGATTCGGCCAGTGTCTATATGATACCGGCTATGCTCAGGGAGGTGGGGCTGGATTTCGAGGTGGCCAGGCTGCTCAAGATAGAGGACCGCATCAACCTTCGCCACGAGCGCAAGGCCTGGGCCAAGTGGTGCGATTTTATGGACAAAATCGGCTCAACCGACAGCGAGGCGACAATCGGCGTCACGGGCAAATATACGTCCGTCCGTGACAGCTACGCCTCGATAATCAACTCGCTGGAGCACGCGGGCATCGCGCTTGGCTGCAAAGTCAACATAAAATGGATCGATACGACAGGTATTACCGATAAGAATGTAGCCGAGGAGCTTGGGGACGTGGACGGGATTATCGTGCCCGGCGGCTTCGGCACCCGCGGCGCGGAAGGAAAGATAGCGTGCATAAGATATGCGAGGGAGAACACCCTGCCCTATCTCGGATTGTGCTTCGGGTTCCAGATGGCGGTGATAGAATTCGCGCGCAACGTCTGCGGCCTGACAAAGGCAAACAGCACGGAGATCGAGCCGGACTGCGCCGAGCCTGTAATCGATATCCTGCCCGAGCAGAAGAAAATCGAAGGCCTGGGCGGCAATATGCGGCTCGGCGGCAGGGACATTGAGCTAAAGGCCGGGACAATCGCCTGGGAGCTTTTCGATAAGGCAAAGTCGGTCAGGATGCGGTTCAGGCATCGCTACGAGGTCGATCCGCGATATATTGAGCGGCTGGAAGCGGGAGGGCTGGTATTCTCCGGCAAGGCGCCGGACCAGCCGATTATGCAGATTCTGGAGCTTCCCTCACATCCGTTCTTTATGGGCACTCAGGCGCATCCCTGCCTCACTTCGCGCCCCTTGAGGCCTCAGCCGATGTTCGTTGGACTCGTGGCGGCGGCCATACAGAGGCGTCGTCCGACTGAAAATCTGCCCGACTGTGTAAAAGCAGTGCGGAAGGTGTGCAGCCACAACAGTTGACGAGCGATTACGAACGGGCCGAGCGCCCGGCTGTCACTCCTTCTTTTCGGGTTCTCCGGGCTGATTCAGTTTGGTCTTTAGCTCGGCTATTTGCGCCTTCAGCGCCTCGTTTTCCTCCCGGACTTTCGCGCCTTCTTCAAGGGCGGACGTCAGCACTTCTCCCACCGTCTCGTCCATCTTCTTACCAAGCTGCTCTTGGCAGCCCTGCGCCTGCCTCTGACAGTCCTCGAGCTTTTTCTGCTCGCCCTTGAGCTGCTTGGCGTGTTGCCCATTGAGGGCCTCTATCTGTTTGGCGTGGCGGGCCTTGAGGTCTTCAATCTGCTTGTCGCGCTGAGCAACCTGTTTCTTCAGATCGATGTTCTGAGCAGCGAAAAGCCTGCTTTTCTTCGCGCCGGGCGTCTCGGTCTGGGCCTCCTGACAGCCTGCAATGTGCATAAGCACAATCCCCGCAACTATGATAAGTGCTCTGCGAGCCGGTTCTCTCATTTTCAGAATCCTTTCCAATTCGAGCTTTCTACTATAACGCATAAGACTCGGCCCTACTATACCACCAAACCCCTGCTCGTCAACTGCCTACGCGTAATTTCCCCGAGGAGCAAAACCGGCGGTTTTGAAGCCTGGCACCGCGTTGGTATAGGCCGAGAGACATTTCCACCGAATCAAGGGCTATCGGCAGATGGCGACGTTGATTGAGGCGTTGTCAAAGGCTGTTGACAGGAAGGAGGCAGTTGCGTAAAATTGGCCGGTCGTTACTCGACAGCAGAGCCGATTTCCACGACAAGTGGGACGACCTCGGCGGCTGACCAAAATCTGATTATTGTGCCCTAATGGCGATACGCCTGACAAGGTGGGCAGTATCTTCTATTTTGTCCGTGATGCCTTCCATATATTCTGCCAATTGATAAGACAATAAGAGGCCCACCGGTTCAAGGTTTGCGTGTATAATCGCCTCGATAAGAAGTTTTTTCTGGTCGTCTGCTTCGTGTTCGAGACGGTCAACATCTTCATAGCGAGCAATCGTCTCTTTGAAGTTGTTCTTGGCAAGTGCATCAATCGCATCTTTCAGTTTAGAAATCGAGCTAACGATTAGGTCCGAGGCAGATGACATATTTTTCAGGACACTCTGCGGAAACTCGTCTTCAATGAATCCGAGGATTCTGGCTGCGCCGCTTGTCCAGTCAGTGATTTTATCCAGTGTTAGGGCAAAATGCATGAGGTCTTCTCTGTCCGGCGGCTGAAACAAACTCTCCGAAAGCTCGTCCACCATTTTTAGTCTTAGCACGTCTGCCCGATGTTCGCTTTCTTTGACCATCTCAATAGCGGCTGTTTTAGCTTTCAAATCTTTCTCAATAAAGGCCTTTACCGCTTCAGAAAAGTGAACAACGGTTTTGCACGTCTCTTCCACGTGTTTTTGGGCATCCTGGAATATGTAGTTTTCTTCGGCCTTGCTCAGCCAGCTAAAAATGTTTCTTGTTTCTCTCATTTTTGCTCTCCCGTATTGGAGATTCTATGTTATGGTTACACTACACTTTTACAAAAAGCATAATCAATTTTAATCCTAAGAAGCTGATTAGGCCGGAAATGCCGGGTGTGACTAACCAGCATACAACTATCTCTCTCATAATTCGCAGATTTATCACACGTAGCCCTTTGACCATTCCTACCCCGACAACGGCGCCTACTATGGAGTGGCTGGTAGAAACGGGTATCCCACAAACTGTGTAAATATGAACATTAATAGCACTGGCTAACTGTGCCGAAAATGCCATAATTGGTACGAGAGTAGTTATCCCTGAACCGATTGTTTCTATAACTTTATAACCCCATGTCATAATTCCCACAATAATTGCTGCTCCACCCAAAATTACGCACACATTGCGTGAAAGTATTCCTGCACCTGCCACAACACCCACAGAATTTGCTACATCGTTTGCTCCCCAGGAATAAGCTACATAACAACCACTTATCGTAACAAGTATTGACACAACTTTGTTTAGATATTTACTAGGGATAATCCTAACAAACAAATTTCTAAAAATCCGGTAAAAAACATATCCTAAAACGGCAGAGCCGAGCGGCGTAAAAATCCAGCAGATAAATATGTCCAGAAGCACCTTCCATTTAACTGGGGCTCCTATGGCCAAACCTGCACCAGCAACGGCGCCCACAATAGAATGACTTGTGGAGATTGGCATTTTCCAATAAGTCGCCAGGACTACCCAAAAACAAGCAGAGAATGAGGCTATTAGCGCCAAATATGTAGCCAGGGTTTTATCCAGTTCATTCATTGGCACAATGTCCCTGCCAATGGTCTTGACGACATAAGAGCCCTGTAAAAATGCACCCAAAAAACCAAAGACACTAATTAAAATAATTGCCTGTCTTAAAGACCTGACCCCCGAGCCAACGGCTGTCCCAAGGGAATTAGCGGCATCGTTGGCACCGATTGACCAGCCAACACCCAGCCCCATTAATACAGTGAGGTACATTAACAGTAGATGCATCTATATTTTGCCAAATATCTAATTCTCAAAAAGCAAAATGTAAAGACGATAGTTTGACTCAAACAAGAAACATTAGTTGCGACCAATCTATATTCCCTCTGTTTGGGAAAGGCAAGGGGAATTTTCGATTTCATATTGGCTATTTTCAATTTGCTTTTGGACGTTGGCAGAGAATATCAAATTCCACCACACGCGAGGATGTCCCGGTCGTCGTTGAGAATCAGTTGAAAAAACTCATACGGCCTTGGCGATATTCTGACGCTGCACGTCCTATTCGAATAGGACGCTTAGTCTCTCTTTCTCGGCTGGGCCGATTCGCCTCCGGTCGGTCCAGACAGCCAAGTCAAGGCTGTGGCGACAGGAGCAATCCTCGCACACAATCTCGGCCTTGCCGGCCAGGACGGCCTTGAGGAGCTCAAGACAGTTGTCCGTGGCGGCCCGCAGATTGCCGATTATCTCTTTGAGCAGCGTCTGCTTGTCTTCGCACCGCTCGCGCGGGCGCCAGCAGTCGTAATCGCTGGCCAGCGCAACAAGGGCATAGCACATCTGGGCTTCTCTCGCTAATTTTGCCTCGGGCATTGCGGTCATTCCTATCAAGTCGCAGCCCCAGGCGCGGTGCATCAGCGACTCGGCCCTGGTCGAGAACTGCGGCCCTTCCATACACACGTATGTCCCCTCCCGATGCGTCGTTACGTCGAGGCCCTTCGCAGTTTCGGCAAGCACGTCTCGAAGACGGCGGCAGACGGGCTGGGCCATCTCGCAGTGCACGGCCGCGAAGCCGTTAAAGAAGCTGCCCGTTCGCCTGAACGTCTTGTCGATGAACTGGTCAACGAGAATAAGATTACCGGGCGCGATATCTTCGCGAAGCGAGCCGACGGCTGCACTTGCTATTACGGCGTGAACTCCCAGCTTCTTGAGGGCGAAGATGTTGGCTGCGTATGGGACCTCGCTGGGGGAGAGCTTGTGTCCGGCGCCGTGGCGATTTAAGAATGCGATGCGTCTTTCGCCGAAGTTGCCGACCCAAATTGGCATGCTCGGCTTGCCGAACGGGGTGTCGATGTCGTGAAACTCAGCGTCGGTGATGCGCTCGGTTAGTGCATCGCCGAGCCCGGAGCCGCCTATTATCCCGACCAATTCCTGTGCCATAGTCTTTTGCCTCCTTCGACTCAATCGGCAATCAGTTTTGCAAAACTGCAGAAGCCTTTTAATCGGCGGCAATAATAATGGCTTCGCATCGGATTGACAATTGAAAACGGCTCGAAAATCCCGCCGGCGGACCAAAATACCTTGACCGGCAGACTCCCGGCGCCATAATAGGATTCTGCCGTGTATAGGGGCAACCCGTTCAGTGGAGATGTGATAGTATGGATCTGATAGTCAAAGTGAAAGAGGTTAGGGGCGTGTGCCCGACGCATAAGGTGGGTGATTCGTTCACACTCAAGGCGGGGTATCAGCTTGTGAGCGATATTCCGGTTTGCATGCACGCGCTGAGCTCGTTGATGCCTTTTTACAACGCCCTGTGTGTGTCCGAGCCTGCGCAGTTGGGCCTCGAAGGCAAGAAAGATAAGAGCAAGGCCTACGTCAACTGCCCGGACTCGGTGGCGTTCACCGGCGGAGGGACGGTGACTTTTGAGATCAGCAAAGTCGGCTGATACGTCGAAGATCGATGAAATCCAAAGCGAGAAATCCGATCCTGCCGACGCCACAGCTACTATGAGCCGACGGCTCGGCAAACAATCTGCGTTTTCCAATTCCTGCGTGTTCGTGCCTGCCCGGCGTTATTTGGGCGGGCTTGCCCGCCTCCGAGGGTAAACGGGATGCGTTTGCCGCGCATCTTCGCACCGACCTCTTGGCCCAAAAAGCGCTAAACTGGCCTGGCGAAAAGGCCAATTTCCCCTACGGCCCGGCATTTTTTTAGAAAGCCCAAATTTTCTTTGACAAGGCTCTTTGTAAACCGATAATTTAGCGCAGCAGGACTTGTTATCGGATGTGCAGACTAAGACCCGGAGGGTGGCTTGGCGGCACGCACATAGCAGTTCATCCTGGCGACAATAATGACGAACGAGACAAACTACGACACCATATTTGGCAAAATAGCGATTGAGCAGGGCCTTTGCACCGATGAAGAGCTGAAGCACTCGCTGGAGGAGCTCAAGCTTCGCAGCCAGGTCAATCCTATAATGCTCAAGGACCTTATGGTGGAGCTTGGCTTTGTTACCGACACGCAGGCCGAGAGGTTAAGGACGGTCATAAAGGAGAGCAAGGCCGACTTCACCAAAATTCCCGGCTACAAAGTCCTGGGCAAGATCGGCGCAGGCGCGATGGCCTTTGTCTATAAGGGAAGGCAGTTGAGCCTGAACCGGATTGT
>Ga0315275_10008339_pt1 | contig 10072 bp, 5 predicted proteins | sample YL17G03_0_MG_FD_205557 | JGI IMG/M metagenome (GOLD analysis project Ga0315275, IMG submission 205557) | Sediment microbial communities from Yellowstone Lake, YNP, Wyoming, USA - YL17G03_0 | ecosystem: Environmental > Aquatic > Freshwater > Lake > Sediment | place: USA: Wyoming | collected...
TGCTTCGCCACACGCAGCACATCTGCGCGCGTCACCTTGGCGATGCCCTCCTGGTATCGCTGTAAGTGATCCCGAGGATAGCCACAGTCCTCGTAGGTCAGGACGCGGCCGATCAGCTTCCCGGTAGAATCGAATTCGAACGGGAAACGCCTCTGCATCCCGTCTCGCGCACCGGTCAGCTCTTCCTCAGAGACCTCTTCCTGCGTCATTCTCACAATCTCTTGCCGGAGGGTTTTGAGGAGTCTTAGCGTGTTGTCCGCCTTCGTTTCGCCATAAGCGAAGAAGATTCCCGGACGATCCCAGCCGGCATACCAAGTCGAGGCGACGCCGTAGGAGCCGTAAGACCAGCCTTCATTTCGGGCTTTCGTCCACAACCGCCCGCTCCGAAAGCCGCCCAGGATCGTGTTCATCACATGCAGCGCAGGGCAATCCGGATCGTTTAAGGTTCCTCCGAGGTGTCCGACAAACACCAAGGACTGGGGCAGGTTAGCGTTGTCGATGAGATAGATGCCCGCGCGTTCCGCGGCTGACGAATCCACTGGCGGTACCTGCGGTCTAGGCTGATCGCTACGCGGCCAGGTGCCGAACGCCTTCTCAATCCGAGTGCGCATCTCTTCGGTCTGGAAATCCCCCCAAACACCCAGGATCATGTTGCCGGGATGGATGAACTCGTGATGAAAGCCGACCAAGTCATCACGGCGAATCGAATTGACAGTGGCCAGTTCGGGCTGATGTGCGTAGGGGCTGTCCTTGCCGAAGATGGCCCTCTCGAACTCGGCCCAAGCCACCAATCCTGGTGCTTGGTTCCGGCGCAGGATCTCACCTCGCTTCGAAGTTTTGGCCTGCTCGATCCTGTCTTCCGGGAAAACCGGATGACGCAGTAGGTCGGACAGAATGCTCAAGCCCTCGTCGATGCCCTCCTTTGCCACAACGAGGTCGGCTTGGCCCATCTCTGGAGCCGAGATTCCTATCTGGAGTTCGGCCCCAAGGCGGTCCAACTCCTTGTCCAACCTGTCACGGCTCCACGAGGCAGAACCTCCAGTTCGCATGACGCCGCCGACCATTTCCGCCAAGCCCGCTTTCTCAAGGGGCTCCCAGCGACTCCCCACCCGGATCCTCACACAAACGTGAATGACGGGAAGCTCGCGGTTCTCGGCCAGGAATACTACCAAGCCGTTGGGCAACTCGACACGCTGAACTGAGGGAAGCTGGACGGGCTGGAGCGGCGGGTATCGCAAATCCCGGTAATGGTCCACTGGATGGACCTCCGCCCTCAGAAGCGGACTGCTCATGGCGGCCAGGCAGGGGATCAAGGCGAGAATGGCGAGAGATCGATGCGTGTTCATTGCCTACTCCTCGATTCTTCGGGCGTCTGTGGCTCTACTGGCTCGATCATGGCAAGGGTGCGGTTGTTCCGGCCGAAGGTCGCTTTCGCGGCCCGTTGCATGTCTTGGGGGCTCATCGATTTCAACTGCTCCAGATACCTGAACATGTTACGCCAGTCCCCTGTTCCTGATTGGTACTTGGCCAGTTGCATCGCCGTTTCCTGATTATCCTCCAGGGTCCGAATGAACGCGAGGCGTGCGCGCCGTTTCACCGCTTCAAGTTCCTCTTCACTGACCAACTCCCGTTGCAGCCGCGTGAGCTCGCCGTCCAACGCCCTTTCGACTTCTTCGTTCGAGTGTCCTGAAGCCACTCGGGCCTTCACCAGGAACGAGCTTATGCCGATCCGGCGACCCGCGATGCCGGCCGCAGCACTCACGTCCGTTACCAACGCCTGGCGCTTCACCAGAGCGTCCTGCAGGCGCGACGATGGTCCTGCGGCGAGCAGACTTGCCATCGCATCGTACACTACCTGGTCAGGGTGGTCGAAGCCGGGAAACCGATAGCCAACCCAGAGATAACGGTCAGTCCCAAGGCGGAGGATGACGCGCCGTTCGGATTCCGAGGGTGGCTCGGCAGGGCGTAGGGGCGCCAGTTCCGGCCCCCTCGTGATTCGCCCGAAGTAAGCCTCCGCCAACTCTCTGATGAGCCGGGGTTGAACATCCCCGACGATAGCCACGACGCAGTTGTTGGGCACGTAGTACCTTCGATAGAACGCTTCCGCGTCGCCCCTGGATAGGTTCTCCAAATCGCTCACATACCCGAGCACCGGCTCCCGATACGGATGGGCTTTGAACGCAGCCGCGAAAAACTCCTCCTCCAGCTTGCCTTGGGGATAATTCTCAACCCGCCAGCGCCGTTCCTCGCGCACCACCTCCCGTTCCTTGTAGAACTCCCGAAAAACCAGATCCCTGAGGCGTTCGGCCTCCAGGTAGAACCAGATCTCCAGTGCGTTCGCGGGGAGGCTGTACCAGAACATCATGTGGTCGTTTCCCGTCCAGGCGTTCATAACCCTGCCCCCCGCCGATTGCATCGCTTGTAGAAACTCGTTGCCTACGACGAACTTGCCTGCTTCTTCCCGTGCTACCCGGAAGGCGGCATCCAGACGCTTGAGCTTCTCTGGGTCGGCCCGGGGCCCCTTCCAGCGCTCCTCTCGAAGCGCCGCAAACGCGAGATCTTCCTTGTCCAGAGCCAGGCGTTCTTGAGCGAAATCCTTTGTGCCGATCCTGGATGAGCCTTTGAGCTGTGCCATGTGCTCGAACAAGTGCGCAAGACCCGTCTGGCCTTTCGGTTCATACGCAGAGCCTGCGCCAACCCAAGTGACGAAGGAGGCGACCGGCGCCTGATGCCGCTCGAGCACGATGAAGGTCATGCCGTTGGTGAGCGTGAACTCCGTGACGTGCGCTTGGACCTCCTCAAACTCGGCCCGCGCCGCTTGGCTGAGCACGAGGGTGGCCAGCCAACCCACGGAAATCCAGTACATCGCTCGGGACAGCAAGCGATGCGGCACTTCAATACGAAGGACAGCCACCGTTTTCTTAATCATGTCAAGGCTCCTGTCTTCCTTCTTTTCCAATTCTACACTGTCATGCCGCGTTTGCAACAGACCACCCACGACTCCCCCCCAACAAATCGCAACGCGTTCCTCCTCATGGCCCGTCGCCTACCAATTCACGCACTTACCTACCTCTAATATCGCCAGTCTACTTTTCCTTTGTAGGCCATCGTTTCGTCCACGAGCGAGAATAGGTCGGGGTCGTATTCCTTGAGGGCTTCGCGCGTGGCGATGGGGTGGTCGGCGTCGGTGGGCGTCATGCCGGTACCTGCGGCGTCGAAGTACGCCAGGACTCCCTCGGCCCAGTACTCGATGCGGTCGTGAATCGCAGGCGTGCCTTTCCATTTGCCGGCGCCGAGCGCCTTGGCGTGGAGAATCTTTAGCTTCTCGTCGAATCGGATGTCCATTCGCTGGACCCGCATCTCATACTGCTGCACGTCCCGCCCGCGTTTCTCCCAGTTCGGGTCAACGGGGCGAGTGCCGGTCACGTGATAGATCGCCTTGGCGAAGACCCTGATCACCTGGCATCCGGTGGAGTAGGGGTCCTTGGGATCGGCCAGCACGTTTTCCTGGCCCACGGCCAGCAGCTTGATCTGCGGCGAGTAGTCGAGGAAGCGGGCCGTGTGATCAAGTTGTAGGATGGGCTTTAGCCCATGCTGCTCTTGGTTGCCCGCAGGATAGTCCGCATGGGCTGAAGCCCATCCTACAGCCTTGCACTCCGGCAGGTCGGAGATCTTCTCCTGCGGGCCCAGCACAACCAATTTCACGCCGTCGGCCATCAGTGCCTTCAAAATGTCGTGACGGTAGGCGAACGTCTTGCGGATCGTGTCGTTGGCCTTGAGCAGGGCCTCGTTGTCGGCCTCGCGCCCGAGGACGGTGAACTCGCGGGCCCAGGTGAACTTCGTGTACCAGGGATCGATCTTGAACTTGGCCGGGGGCGCCAGAACGGTGGGCTGCTTCTGCAGGAAGGCGTAACGCCAGTCCTGATCGGGACTCAGGTTGAAGGCGGCCCGGACCATCTCGTAGCCCTCGGGGTCATAGATCTTGAGCTGCTCGCGGTGGCCGATGGGTCCGTGATTCCAGTTGTTGATGCGATTGCAGTCGAAATAGGCCTGGGCGATCTCGGCCCAGTACTCCGACGGATTGGAGCCGGCGTAGGTGTCCTTGAAGAGGCCCTTGGCCAGTGCGTTCTTGCAGGCGGTGTTCTTGCGCTCCCGCCAGGTGGGGTCGATCCGAGACAGCGTGGCGTCGATGGTGTGGCAGAACTCGTGCACGCCGATGCTCTCGTCGTCGTAGCGGTCGATGGGCAGACTCAGCAGATTCTCCTCGCCGAAACTGGTGGGAAAGCCGCCCGTGCCGCGGACGCGCTCGTTGAGGTAGGCGGGATTGCGGGCGCTGCGGTTCTCCGGCAGGTCGGTATACACCTGGTCTTTGCCGATGATCGTCAGGTACATACCCTGATCGACCATCGCTTTGACCACGTCGGGCCGCCCGGCCAGGACATGGGTGACGATTTCGTACGTGCGCTGCAACGCCAGGTCCGCCACCTCGGCGGCCGCCACGACCGGCATGCCCTTGACGTCCGTGTACTTCTTGTAGAACACGCGAGCGGCGTCTCTGTCCCTCTCGCGGACCTTCTGAACGAATGACTCGGGCGGCGCCGTCACGGGCGGATAACCCGTCACGGCCCCGGATTGGGCGTTAATCACAGCGCCCAACAGCAAAGCGGTCAGTGTAACGGCAAACGTGACTCGTTTCGTGAGCTTCATGGCAATTCTCCGAGTGACCCTTGTATGTCGGACGCCCAGAAGATAGCATAATCGGCGGATTTGGCAACAGATGAACAACCCACTGTAGGGCGAGTGTCCTCGCTCGCCTCCCATAGTCGTGCGGGGACGCACGACCTACGAAGAAGGAGATCGATATGAAGACGAGATGTTCGGGACGATTTCAGCGGGCAGCGATTCTTGCCACTTTGAGCGTGTGGATCGTCGGTTTGGCAAGTCTGTCACCCGCACGGGCGGCGGGGCAGGAATTCCGGCGCTTGCCGGTCAAGGAATACCGCGACAAGATGAAGGCCGGCTGGATCGGCCAGATCTTCGGCGTCTCCTGGGGCGCGCCGACCGAGGGCCGGTACCAGAAGATCATGCCCTTGGACAAGATGCCGCCGTTCACGGAGAACCTCGTCAACGACGCCTTCGGCCAGGACGATCTCTACGTGGAGATGACCTTCCTGCGAACGATGGAGGAGTACGGGTACGATGTCCCGATCCGCCAAGCGGGCATCGACTTCGCCAATAGCGGCTACGCGCTCTGGGTCGCCAACGCCGCCGGCCGGGGCAACCTGCGTAACGGCATCGCCCCGCCGGACTCCAGCCATCCCAAGTTCCACAACTGCGCCGGGGCCATCGACTATCAGATCGAAGCGGACTACTCCGGCCTGATCGCCCCGGGCATGCCCGACGTCGTCATTGCCCTGGGCGAGAAGTTCGGCCGGCTGATGAACTACGGCGATGGCGTCTATGCCGGCCAGTTCATGGGCGTGATGTACGCCGAGGCGTTCTTCGAGAAGGACGTGATGAAGCTGATCGAGGTGGGTCTCAGGGCCATTCCCAGCCAGTCCCTGTACGCCGGGATGGTCCGTGACATGATCCAGTGGCACAAGGAAAACCCGGCCGATTGGGAGAAGACCTGGACACTGGCGGAGAAGAAGTACAACCAGGACCGCAACTACAATATCAGTGCGCTCGACGTGAAGCGCGAGGGCGCCTGGGTCCTGATGGGCCTGCTCTACGGGCAAAGCGACCTCGACCAGACGATGATTATCTCGTGCCGGTGCGGATTCGACAGCGACTGCAACCCATCCTCCAGCGGGGGCATCCTGTTCACCACGCGGGGCCTCGCGAACCTGCCCGACAAATACTACCGCAAGCTCGACGAAACCAAAATCTTCAGCCATACGGCCTACAACTTCCCGAAGCTGCTGGACGTCTGCGAGAAGCTGGCTCGGCAGGGGCTTGTCAGGGTCGGCGGGCGGATCGAGAAAAACGCCAACGGCGAAGAGATTTTCGTGATCCCCGTCAAGGCGCCGACGCCGAGCAAATTCGAGGATCTGAAGAACCCCGGCCCTATTGCGGGCAGCCTCTACACGGACGCGGAGATGGCAAAAATCCGCAGCCCCGGCCTGAAATGGGCCGCCAAGTTCCTGGACGGCTGGACGCTCTCCAACTGCAATCTCGACCAGAGCGTGATGCTCTGGGAGTCTGGGGGCCGCAAAAATGTCTTCGTGCTCAACGGCCTGACCAGGGGAGCGAAAACCTACGGACTGGCCAAGGCCGTGCCGGCAGGCAAGCCTGCCACGCTGGAGTTCGCCGCGTCCTGCGATCCAAAGACCGACGGCTGGAAGATCACCGTAAAGGCCGACGGAAAGGAACTTGCCAGCGAAGTCGTGAACAAAGCAACGATGAAGGATGGGTGGACGCAAATCCGAGCATCGCTGCCGGCCAATGCGGACAAGCCGTCAGCCGTGGAAATCACGATGGAGCCCGTGACGCCGCCCACCGAGCGGAGGGGTCCGCCGGCCCTGAGTATCACGATCCCAAGGCTTGAATAGCAGTTGGTATCATGATGACGGCACGGTGAAATTCGTGCGGACCAGACAGGAAAGGCAAAAGGTCGCAGGCATGAAAAGGCTCTCCATCGTCGCACTGATCGCGGTGAGCAGCTCTGTCGGTATCGGGGCGGACCTGCCCCGCAGCAGCCCGGAGGCGCAAGGCGTCTCCTCCTCGGCCGTTCTCTCGTTTGTCGAGGCGGCCGACAACGGCATCGACTCGCTGCACAGCTTCATGCTCCTGCGCCACGGGCACATGGTGGCGGAGGGCTGGTGGTTCCCCTACAGCGCCCAGTCTCCTCACTCTCTCTATTCCCTGAGCAAGAGCTTCACCGCCACCGCGGTAGGGCTGGCCATCTCGGAGGGGAAACTCCGCCTGGACGACGAGGTGCTGAAGTTCTTTCCCGAGAATGCTCCCTCTGACCCCAGCAACAACCTCAAGGCGATGCGGGTCAGCGACCTGCTCCGCATGTCCACGGGACATCAGACCGAGCCGCCACGCACGGCGGATCAGCCCTGGACCAAAGCGTTCCTTGCGCACCCCGTCCCGTTCAAGCCCGGGACTCATTTCCTCTACAACACCTCGGGGACGTACATGCTCTCGGCCATCGTCCAGAAGGCGACGGGCCAGACCGTTCTCGAGTACCTCCGGCCGCGTCTGTTCGAGCCTCTGGGCATCGAGCGCCCGACCTGGGAAACCAGCCCGGAAGGCATCACCACCGGCGGTTACGGCTTGAGTATTCGCACCGAGGACATCGCCCGCTTTGGCCAACTCTACCTGCAGAAGGGCAAATGGCAGGGCAAGCAGCTCGTGCCCGAGGCCTGGGTCGAGGCGGCCACCGCCCGACAGACCTCGAACGGCAGCAACCCGAACAGCGACTGGGATCAGGGCTACGGCTACCAGTTCTGGCGCTGCCGCAATGGCGTCTATCGGGGCGATGGAGCCTTCGGTCAATACTGCATCGTGTTACCTGAGCAGGATGCGGTGATCGCCATCACCAGCGGAGTGAGAGATATGCAGGCCGTCCTGAACCTGGTTTGGGACAAGCTGCTGCCGGCGATGAGACAATCGCCTCTTGCCCCCGACGATGTGGCCAGGAAGAAACTCGAACAGACGCTCCAGGGTCTGTCGCTGCGCCCCCAGGAAGGCTCCGGCTCCGGCGCGAAGGTGTTGGGCAAGAAGTACGTATTTGCGGCCAACGAGCGTAAGCTGGAAGCAATCACGCTCCAGAGCGACGACAACGATGGTGCCGTGGCTCTCGTCGCCCGATTCGACGGCATCGAACGGCGGATCGCCTGCGGCCGCGGCGTATGGCAGAAGGGGCGCGTGGCTTGGGGCCAGTTGCCCGAGCAACCGGCGGCGGCAAGCGGTGCATGGACAGCAAACGACACATTCACCGCCAAGCTCTGCTTCTACGAAACCCCGTTCATCCTCACGATCCGCTTGAAGTTCCTCGGGCAAGAACTGCAATGGAACGCCGAGGCCAACGTAGGTTTCGGCCCGACCAAGGAACCGCAACTGACAGGCAAGGCGGAGTAATCGCCTCCCATCTGGCGTTTCTTTTCTTTGACTTGGCGGCGGCGAGCCTATACACTCTCTGTCGAACACGGGTTTGCCAGAGATCGGGAATGAACTACCAGTTCGATAAAGATAAGATATCGCAGCACATCGTCAAGTACGGCGTGGACACGCGGCCGCCGCTGGCGCCGGAGCAGGACCGGGCCAAGCTCCAGGACTACGGCAACTGGCTGGTCGAGGAGTTCCCCGAGATCTTCGAGACGCTGCTGGTGGGCCCGCGCGAGCTGCGGGTGCAGCGGACGTTCCTGCTGCCGAACGCCAAACGGATCGAGTTGCCCACGTTCGTCCTGACGAATCGCGGCCCGGTGTTCACGTTCCCGGAGCGGCTGTACATCGACCGGCCGCACGAAATCGACATCGCGGAGAAGGACAAGATCTTCCGCCGGGCCTTCGACGAGCTGCGGGCGAGGTTCCCCGACCGGGCGGTGCCCCGCGTCGGCGTGGTCCACGAGATCGTTTTCGACACCGGCTTCATCAACTCCCTCGACATCGTGGCCAGCAACCTCAAGAACGATGTGTGGCGCCGGACGGCGAAGAACGTCCGCCTGCTGCTGGAGACGCCCACGGATGACAAGAACGTCAATATCGAAATCCGCCCGACCTACCTGCAGCGCACGGGCGCGCCCGGCGACGCCGTCGCCCCGGGAGACATGAAATTCGGCGTCATCGTCAACGTAGACATCAACAACCGCCAGGTCACCGGTGATCTCACGAAGGCGGAGATCAGCGATATCCTCGCCTTCGCCAGCGATTACGTCCCCGAAGAGCTGGTCAAGCTCCTCAATAACGAAGAATGACCCACCGCTGGGTCCCATTCGTCCAGTTCGTCCATCATGTCCACTTTGTCCTATTGGACGCAGCGGACTGAGTGGACACAGTGGACCTATGGGCCGCCGCGAAGTGCGCGCAAAGAAAAACAGGGCTGAGGAGCGGAGGGAGAGGAAAAGCGAGATAACCCCAGCCCTGTTATAGTGCTTACTACTATTCAGGATCAAATCCAACTTGGAGTACTATACCTGACGCCCTGGGGCGCTGACAAGAAAAATTCCGCGCAAAATGCGGCGAAAATTGTCTCGACATTTCGTTCGCGGCGGCGGCAGGTCACGGTATCGCTGGTTTTGGGCACAAAACCTTGTAGGCATTCGACGGCGACCTACAAGAGCTTGGGCTTGGATGGATACCCGAGCGCCCGCCGATTATCGTGCAGGGCCATGAATTTTTTCAATGGCCCGCATGGAAGCTATGGGGCATCCCAGAAATCGTGCGATGTAGGTAGGAGGAAGGAGGACTCCGGACCTCAGCCTTAATAATCCGGAATCAATTCTTGACAGATTCCCGGCCCCTCTGTATCTGTCCGGTCTAAACGTTAGAGGCCGAACAGCCGATAAGAACGGAAAAGGTTCCCAGACGACGGGAGAAGGGTCCGAACTTGACTGCGCTGTCGCCAGTAGAGAAGGGTACCCAGACGGGTGGCACCGTCGCCCTCGGCGGTGATCGAATCCCAGCCGGGGGTGGCTGGGCCACAGGGGGCCCCAAGCAGCATTCCGAGTGACGCAGGAAAATGGCAAAATCGAATTCGCAGAAATCGTTGGTGATCGTGGAGTCGCCTGCCAAGGCCAAGACGATCAACCATTATCTCGGCCCGGGCTTCGAGGTCAAAGCCTCGATGGGGCACATCCGCGATCTGCCCTCCAAAGGCCTGAATATCGATATCGAGCATGATTTCGAGCCGACGTACGACATCATGCCGGGCAAGAAGGCGGTCGTTACGCAGCTCAAGGCGGCCGCCAAGAAGTGCGACAAGCTCTATCTGGCAACAGACCTTGACCGCGAGGGGGAGGCCATCGCCTGGCATTTGGCGCAGATCCTGGGCGTTCCGGAGGACCGGATCTACCGGGTCGTCTTCAATGCCATCACGAAATCGGCGATCCAGGAGGCATTCACC
>Ga0315275_10008340_pt1 | contig 10072 bp, 8 predicted proteins | sample YL17G03_0_MG_FD_205557 | JGI IMG/M metagenome (GOLD analysis project Ga0315275, IMG submission 205557) | Sediment microbial communities from Yellowstone Lake, YNP, Wyoming, USA - YL17G03_0 | ecosystem: Environmental > Aquatic > Freshwater > Lake > Sediment | place: USA: Wyoming | collected...
GTATTTTAGCCTCAAGCTCACATATTTTTAATCTTGGCATTTTCATGGAATTCAAAAATTATCTAATCCTTTAAATTGTTTCGCCTAACTCGTGTAATGACGCAATACTTATACTGAAGTACGAAGGATTGCATTATTTTAATTTACCTATCTACCCTTCAAACCTACTTCATCATCGGTATCTTAACGTCAAATTTCTTTGCATTCTCAATCGCCCGTTCATACCCCGCATCACTATGGCGTACAATACCCATCCCCGGATCGTAGGTCAATACACGGTTGAGACGCTTTTCAGCTTCTTTTGTGCCGTCGGCAACCACGACCATACCGGCATGTATCGACAATCCGATGCCGACGCCGCCTCCGTGATGGACACTCACCCAACTCGCTCCACCGACAGCGTTGAGAAGAGCATTAAGAATCGGCCAGTCGGCGATCGCATCGCTTCCGTCTTTCATCTTTTCGGTTTCCCGATTGGGCGATGCAACAGATCCGCAATCGAGATGATCCCTCCCGATGACAATAGGCGCTTCAACTTCCCCGCGGGCTACAAGATTGTTGAAAATCATTCCCATCTTTGCACGCTCTCCGTATCCAAGCCAGCAGATACGCGCAGGTAAGCCCTGGAATTTCACCTGCTGTTGCGCCTTCTCGATCCATTGGCAGAGCGGTTTGTTCTCAGGGAATGTTTCAATGATAGCACGGTCAGTTCGGTAAATGTCCTCCGGATTACCGGAGAGTGCAACCCACCGAAAAGGTCCCTTACCGTCACAGAAAAGAGGTCGGATAAACTCGGGAACAAATCCGGGAATGTCGAATGCATTTGTCAGACCGTTTGCATTCGCTTCGCCACGTATGTTGTTGCCGTAATCGAATGTTTTGGCGCCGCGACTCTGGAAATCAAGCATTGTACTGACGTGCTGAACAATCGATGCGCGTGCCAATGCGATATACTTTTCCGGATTGGACTTTCGCAATTCAAGCGCTTCTTCATAACTCATCTGGTGAGGGACATATCCATTAAGGGTATCATGCGCCGATGTTTGGTCGGTAAGAATATCGGGAATGATACCGCGCTGGGCGATCGCAGGAAGTACTTCAGCTGCGTTGCCAAGCAGAGCAACCGAAACGGCTTCTTTCTTTGAACGGGCGTCTATAATCCAGTGAAGCGCCTCATCGAGCCGTGTTGTCATCCTGTCGACATACTTCGTTTTCAAACGACGTTCAATCCGTGTGCGATCAACTTCAACGGCGAGACATGCGGCACCGTTCATCGTTGCGGCAAGCGGCTGCGCTCCGCCCATGCCGCCCAAACCTGCTGTGAGAAGGAATTTCCCGGCTAACGACCCGCCGAAATATTTATCGGCACAAGCAGCGAAAGTTTCATAAGTGCCCTGTAGAATTCCCTGTGTGCCGATGTATATCCAGCTTCCGGCAGTCATTTGTCCGTACATCGTTAATCCGAGCGCTTCAAGCCTGCGGAATTCATCCCACGTTCCCCACTTCGGTACTAGCATGGAGTTGGATATGAGTACCCGCGGTGCATCCAGATGCGATTTGAAAATACCCACCGGTTTGCCCGACTGTACAAGAAGCGTCTCATCATTTTCGAGATTCTTCAGGCTCTTAATGATCGCTTCGTAGCAATCCCAGTTGCGCGCCGCCTTGCCTGTTCCTCCGTACACGATGAGTTCTTCGGGCTTTTCAGCTACCTCGGCGTCGAGGTTATTCATCAGCATCCGCATGGCGGCTTCCTGAAGCCACCCTTTGCATGTAAGCTGTTTACCGCGTGGGGCTTTAATGGATTTGTGATCAACAGATGTTGGCATACTAATTCTTAAACAATTATCGGTGAGTGAAAAATGTTGCACCTAATTTAGTTAATTTGCAGATATTGAACAACATATCAACCTAAAACTATTACACACTTATTGAAGGATATTCCTTAAATTTTCATTGTCCCTCAGCGCCAATCGTTACGTTGCGAATACTGGGGAGGAGCAGTACACTGTTGAAGAAGACTCTATTCAGGTTGTCCCAGAACATCCGGAAGTTTGGATCATCGGCGAAGAGGACGATATTCCCGGCGCCTAACTGTTCGTGAACAATGGATGGGGTTTCTCCGAGAAGCTTTTCATTTTCTTTTGAGAGGTAACCGCTCAGTCGCGGCGACTTCGTATATATTCCCACATTAAACCCCTTTGGGCTCAACTCGTACATCGTATTCGATGTCTTGAGAACCGTGATAATGGAGTCGTAACCGAATCCGAGCGGGTGCGAGTTGTCAAGCTTCACTCTCAGCATTGTTCCCGGAATATTCTCCAGCCGGTTCTTTCGCACACGTTCTTCGACTGTCATTAATTTTTCAAGTTCCTCTTCCGACGGTTTATCATCTTTCTTATCGACCTTCTTATCATCCGGCTTTTGGTCTTTCTTTTCGTCGCTTTTTTTCTTTTCCTTTATTTTCACGCCGGCGATTTTCCCGACGGAGGCGGAAGCGAATGCCGCACCGCCTTCTATGCCGATGAAGGTTCCTCCTCCGGCAATCCACGTTTTAATTTTCTGCACAACGTTCGAATCAAGCTGACTTTTATAGCCCTGTCCGCCGCTCCAGTCATCAGGGAATATGATGGCTGTGTAATCGTGCATATCCATCCCAACCGGTCAAGTTTAACCGGTATAAAATCAACTCCGTAATTGTTGTCGAACATAGACCAGATTGCGCCGTATGATTCCGACGAGACCGGTGAATCCGTTACAACGATTATTTTTGGTTTTTTTAATCTCACCGCGCGATCTGACCCGAGATCCATACCATGATCGGTGTATCCGCTCTGCGCAGAATAGATGGTAAGGGAGTACGTCTGTGCAATTTCATTGATTTTTTCATGAATATTCGAAGGATTACCGCCTATGGGAATGATAATACTGCCCCTGCTGAATTTTTCACCGCTCATGGTGAAATCTTTCATGGCGGCGTGGACCTTGTAATTGTTCTGTAACAGCCACACAAGTCCCCTTACTGCATTGTTTGAGTTCCACCGGAAGACGTAAGCATATACCGCTTTTCCGCCTATTACGGTACCCTTAGGTCCCTCAGCGTTTACTACTTTCGTCGTAGAAACTGTAACCGGTTTGCCGGTCCAGTATGTTTCCACCCCAAACGCTACAGGCAGTGCCCATGTCGATATATCGTAGAAGAATGTATCCGCAAGCTCAGGTTCCTCTTCCATAAGGGAGGTAATTAGCCGCTTTGCCGGCTGTTCAAGTGAAATGATGTAACTTCCTGATGGAATTTTTTTTGTGATAACCCCTTTTGTAAAATACGTTGATAATCCGCCGAGGGTGGTTTCTTCTTGCGTCTTCATAACCTCTACACCCTGCCTCATGAGAAGGTCGACCATTTTCGCGGCTTGTGCGGGGTCCTTCGACGGATTCACAATGTAAGCTTTGAGCGCTCCGGTATGCCCCTCGTTGATGGCGTCCTTGAAGAATTGGTAAAAATCGTGAAGGCGTTTCTCCCGATTTTCGGCGGTTGCGCGGAGTGTGGCAAAGGATGTCGTCGAGTGATGTTCCATCCGGTCTTTCAGCGTAAGAATACTCTCATCGGATCGCTTCACCCTGACCCCGACCCCACCGGCTTGTTCGTAGGTCATTCCTATTGCGCCGTTGAGCGAGGGCCAGGAGTCGCCAAATCCGGGGTAGAAAAGATCGAATACTTCGCCGCTCCAGTAACTCCAGCCCTTTGTATCAAATGCAGCTGCGTTTGCTCGTCCGTAAATCTCTCCCCATTCGACGGTATTCTTCGGAATGTTCTTGTTTACCGGCTTGAACGACGGGAAGAAGAAATATGAACTGTTATAACCCATCTCATGGAAATCAGCATGTACCTGTGGTTTCCATTCCTGATAAACTTTTATTCGCACCTGAGTTTCTATCTGTGTCAGCCATGCCCAGTCGCGATTAAGATCGAAGTAGTAATGATTGGAACGTCCGCCCGGCCAGTCTTCGCTGTGTTCTACTGCAGTACGGTCTTCAACCGGTTTTTTCCCCGTATGTGTTGTCTGGAAATTTACGTAACGTTCATGACCGTCCGGATTGAGAAGCGGATCGATCACAATGACCAGGTTTTTAAGCAGCATCATAACTTCCTCGTCCGTTCGGGCTGCAAGCTGGTAGAGGACGTCAAGTCCAGCTTCGGAAGCAGATGCTTCGTTTCCATGGACACCATACGACAACCAGGCGATAGCCGGATTTGATTTTATGATTTTATTAGCTTCCTGATCATCGATGGATCGCGGATCGGATAGTTTCTGAATGTTCGCCTTGATCTCCTCGAGGCGGTTCAGGTTCTCCGGTGAGCTGACAACGACGAGATAAAGAGTTCTCCCTTCGTATGTCTCACCGTACGGGAACACGCGGATACGGTCCTTTGCCGCCGTTTGGAGAACGGAAATGTATTTTTCAATCAGTGAATGCGGAGTGAACTTTTCCCCGAGTTCATAGCCGAGTACCTGTTTCGGTTGCGGGATCTGAGTGTTAAGTATAGGTTGTGCGTTCAGTGAGAGGCAAAAAATGAAGATTAATACTAATGTTTTCATAATTAATCCTTCTCGGGTTTGTATGCGATTGCAGAAATTTCAATATTCGCGTCTCTCGGGAGAGCCGCTACCTGTACCGTTACCCGTGCCGGATAATTCCCATCCTGGAAGTATCCTCCGTATATGGTGTTCATTTTGGAGTAATTAGCCATATCCTTTAAGTAAACGGTCGTGGACACAACATCTGATGAATCAAATCCCGCTTTCCGGAGAATCACCATGAGATTATCAAGCACCCTGCGGGTCTCCGTTTCTATATCCCGGTTCTCCAGCTGGCCTGTCTCCTGGTTAAGTGCGATCTGGCCTGATGCGAAAAGAAAATTGCCGACTCTCTGGGCAGGACTGTACGGACCAATAACATTCACGTCGGTGATGACTGATCGCTGCATCAATTGAGAAAATTCTTCTCTGACGATATCCCGGATCCGTCGCTCGTCTGCCTGACATCCCGACAGGAGCATGATCCCATATGCGACAATCAGGGTCCGAAAAAATTGGAGTTTGTTCATAATATGTTCTCCTCGTTATATACTTGATAGAATGCTGTATGACAGATTATAGTTCAGCTTAGCTTGTATCCGATTTTTCTTAGAAATTCTTTTCTATCCTGGATGTCGGTATCCATTTCAATCCCCTTTGACTTCATACCGTCTATGACACCCATGATGCCGCGGCCCTGTTGTGATTCGGCAACAATAACCTCGGTAGGATTTGAAGTTGCACAAAAGACAGTACAGACTTCGGATACATTTTTGACGCCGTTGAGTATATTGATCGGAAAACCGCCTTCAATGAAAATGATGAACGAATGACCGCAGGCGAGTCTCAGAGCGTTCTTTTGTGCAAGCTCGATCAGTTTCTGCTCGTTCCCGATGAATCGAACGAGTGCGGGTCCCGATGATTCGCAGAAGGCGATACCGAATTTCATTGCGGGATTTGTCGAGACGATGACTTCATACAGGTCTTCGACCGTTTTAATAAAATGCGACTGGCCCAGGATGAAATTCATATCCGGCGGTTTCTCTATGGCAACGAGCGTGAGTTCCATGGTTTTCCCCTTTCACATCTCAATGATTCGGATTAAATATACGCTGTAACTTGTTCAGTGTATTTCTGTAGTGCGTGCCGCTCCAGTAAATATTATTACATTGAGGACATCTATAGAAGTCATCGGTTCCCTCAAATGTACGCTGCGGTATTTTCCCCTGAAGCAGATCCTTGGAAATCCGAATTACTTCGGTGTTGCATTTCAGGCATCGGGTGAAGAGCGCGCCGCTGATGTTCAGGTTGCAGCGTTCGACGATGAATCGCAGCTGGTCTTCAAATTTTTCATGAGGGATGAAGATCACATTCCGAAATACTGCCTTTGCAGGCAATTGAGTTCTTCTCGTCAGAAATATTGAATCCCGGTTCTCTGCCGCTTCGGCCAGTTGCTCAGGCGTCATCGTCGACTTATATATCGTGTCGTACCCAAGTATGCGGAGCCAGCGGGAGAGTTTTCCCAGCATTGTATCTGCAACGAAGGTCATGGCATCACTATACCCAAATTTCTCATTTTTAAATCCCAAAATCAACTGAAACATTGAATTTTTAATGCTACATGCTCAATTTTCAGTTACGGATGACTCTCTGTTAGAAAATTCTTGCCTTCTGCTCAATAATTAATTATCTTTGGGAGTAAGTAACAGTACACCGTTTTTGTCCCGTTAATTGCATGTTTTCTTTAATGGGATGGCGTAGCCAAGCTTTTACGATGTCGCTGCAGATGTAGTCCCCGTGTTGGTTCACCTTCCATAGGCCATTCCACGAGGTTCATCATCGCAGAACAAGCGTCACTGTTAGATGATAGTGGGTAAGTGTTTGTGCAGCCGGTATGCACATCCACAGTGGGGTTCAAGCGTTAAAAGCCAAAAAGGTCTGGCAAAGCTGGATGGAAGATATTTCAACCGACAGAGCCTCGGGTACATTTAAGTAACACTTTATTGAAAGGAAGCTCCATGGAAGAGGGTACCGTGAAGTGGTTTAGCGGACCAAAAGGGTATGGTTTCATCTCTCGTCAGAATGGGGAAGATGTCTTTGTACACTTCAATGCAATTACCAGCGAAGGGTACAAAATCCTGAATAAGGGTGACAAAGTCCAGTTTGACGTTGAGCAGGGACCCAAGGGGTTACAGGCAGCGAACGTAAAGAAGATCTAGATTGTAACTCCTCTTCGCATTAGATCCCGGTGGACAATCTGATGTTCACCGGGATTTTTTTATTTGTCTTATCGTACCAGGGAGATTATGCTGTACCGGAAACGAGGGGAGCGGGTTTTGAATTTGCAGTTTTTACATCATGCCTACCGGATCAACGTCGATCGTCAATTTCACGCTTCTCCCTTTGGCGAACGATGAAGCCCGATAGACTGAGACTGCCTCGTTCAACGCAGTATGGACTATTTTACCCGCGGGATCTCCGGACTTCACACTTTTGATGACTATGTGATAACGAAAGAATCCCTTGATTTTTGTTATCGCCGCAGGTGCAGGTCCGAGAATAATAAGAGTTGCATTCCGTTTCTTTAGAAGCTTTATGAACTCCTGCGCATGCAGAGCTACTTCATTCTCGCGTTTTCCCTTGAATTCAATAAGGATGAGTCGGGAAAACGGGGGATAATCAAGTTCCTGTCTGTTCACAATCTCTTCTTCGTAGAAACCTTTATAATCATGAAAAAGAACGTGCTGCAGACTAGGATGGGTGGGTTGGAGTGTCTGGATGACAACTTCGCCTGCGAGTGTGCTCCGCCCGGCTCTTCCCGAAACCTGTGTCAGCAGCTGGAAAGTCCGTTCCCCGGATCGGAAATCGGGGAGAAGCATCTGTGTATCGGCCGATATCACACCCACCAGAGTGACACGCGGGAAATCGAGTCCTTTTGCAACCATCTGAGTTCCGAGGAGAATGTCTGCTTCACCCTGGGAAAATTTCTTGAGGATGACTTCGTGAACACCACGGCCGGCAGTCGTGTCGAGGTCCATCCGTAGAATTCTCGCCGAAGGAAAAAGCTTTTTAATCTCTCCTTCCACACGCTGAGTGCCTATGCCGATGTATTTAAAGCTGGTAGATTGGCACTGCGGGCAGAAGATGGGCGCCTGCCTTACAGATCCGCAGTAGTGGCACTGCAGATGATCCTTCGCAGAATGGTAGGTGAGAGAAATACTGCAGTTATCGCACTGTTCCAGATAGCCGCACTGCGGACATTGCAGAGAAGGGGAAAAACCGCGGCGGTTCTGCAGCAGGATGATCCCTTCCCGCTTGCGGAGGCGATCTTCAATTTTTTCCCTTAGCGTGTCGGATATTGCGCTGAACTCAAATGCCGGCTGTTTCAGACGTGCAAGTTCTGCGTCCTTTTTATATTCTTCCCTGCGTTTCTGTCGGTACTGGTCGAATTTCCCCGCACGTTCCGTCGTCATGTCGACTATCTGCACAGCAGGGAGTTGAGCCGTATCGACTCGTGTGGGAAGCTCGAGTAGTGTATATTTTCCGGATTGGGCATTGTGATACGACTCAAGCGACGGTGTCGCTGAGCCGAGAATTATGCATGCATTTTCATGAACGGCACGCATGATCGCAACATCGCGCGCGTGGTAACGTGGTGATTGGTCGTACTGTTTGTACGACGTTTCGTGCTCTTCATCGACCACAATGAGGCCAACGTTCTTCAACGGCGCAAAGACGGCAGATCTGGGACCAATGATGACGGAACTCTTTTTCTCCCGTACCTGATACCATGCGTCGTACCTTTCTCGTTGTGTCATTCGCGAGTGGAAAACATTCACGCTCTCGCCCAGATGATACCGGAATCTGCGTACGATTTGCGGGGTAAGAGATATTTCCGGTACGAGCACAATGGCAGTCTTTCCGAGAGCCAGAACTTTTCTGATCGCCTCGATGTATACCTGAGTTTTACCGCTTCCGGTAATTCCATGGAGAAGAAAAGCATGAAACGCCCCGCCGCCGAGCTTTGCCTCGATCATTCGCAGAGACTGCTCCTGATGCGCATTCAGTGTTATCGATGTTGTCCCAAGGGCGGACTCATAGAGATCATACACCTGCGGCCGGACAACCGTTCGTTTATCTAATGTAATGATGTTCTTTTCGACTAACGAACGTACAGTGGAGAGCGAACTGCCTGAATTTTTTAAAAGATCGGTCAGCGAGATGCTTTTGCATTCTCCCGCACACTTGAGAAGGTAGCGGATGAGAGCAAGTTGTCTTGTGTTGCGGCTCGACGTACGGGCGGTGAGCTCCTTGCACCACATGTGAAGATGTCCGACCGATTCCTCCCGGAACACCACCACCTTTTCTTCTTTTTCTTTAACACGGTGTGAAATGGACGAGTCCTTCACTTCCACGATTCCCAGTTCAACGAGTTTATTTAGAATAGCATATATATTCTTGAATTCAAGTCTGCGCGTAAGTTGCCGGAAAGTAATGGTTTTCACCTTCGACAACTCAGTGACGACAGCCATCTGTTTCGCCGTCAGGGGATGGTGAATGTTATTTGTGATGAGGGATATTTTTTTACTGCCGACGGTAGGTGTACCCGTCACATACATTGTTTTTAGGATATCGCCCAGGGGAACGGAATAGTACTGTGACATCCACACTGCTACTTTGATAAGGGGATCGTGAATCATCGGTGTAAGATCGACGAGGTCGCTGATGGATTTTAGATTTTCGACCGAGGTTGCACTTTTAGTCCCCACCACGAAGCCGACAGCCCTGCGCCTGCCGAAAGGCACAATAACCCGCATCCCCGTCTTAAGAATTTCACGGAGGGCGGCAGGTACGATATACGTGAAAACCTTATCCGTCGTGGAGGGAATGGCAATATCTGCGTAGAGTGGTTCCATTTGTCTATGATTCATCCGGTTCAGGCTGTGTTAAAAATTTCGTGAAAAATGGAGGCAGATGCAAATGGTAAATCACAACATGCTTGCTTATATCGTTGCAATTTTGTATCCTCATAGTGCTTTTTATGGTTAATGGGGATTTTTCGGCAAAATGATGAATTGATCGTAAGATGCAAGCACAGAACATAAAGAGGGTTAGTCCGGACGAATTACTCGTAACGTGGAGGGATAACCACCAAAGTACCTTCACGTTGCACCAATTACGTTCGCTCTGCCCATGTGCCGGCTGTCAGGGTGAGACCGTCCTGCTCCGGGAGGTTGCTCCGCAGCCAATAGGAAATGATCCACGTCAGTATGAGATCGTAGATATTCGACAAGTTGGCTCGTATGCGATTCAGATAGAATGGGCAGACGGTCATAACGCTGGGATATATACGTGGGAGTACCTGCGGATGAACTGCCCTTGCAATCAGTGTTCGTCTGTCAATAAACGGAAAGTAGAATAACAACAAAGGACACGGTTATGAAAAAGATCATAATGACAATTTGGTCATCGATCCGTAAAGTAATAGATAA
>Ga0315275_10008341_pt1 | contig 10072 bp, 5 predicted proteins | sample YL17G03_0_MG_FD_205557 | JGI IMG/M metagenome (GOLD analysis project Ga0315275, IMG submission 205557) | Sediment microbial communities from Yellowstone Lake, YNP, Wyoming, USA - YL17G03_0 | ecosystem: Environmental > Aquatic > Freshwater > Lake > Sediment | place: USA: Wyoming | collected...
GCCACGTCCTAACGGAGGGCCAGCGGCCAAGGCGAGACTACACGCTAGACGTATGCCCTAAACATCTCGCCCACGGTCAACATGGCTTCGCCATGTTGAGGATAATTGGCGGAGGGGGAGGGATTCGAACCCCCGATCCCTCGCGGGATTCCGGTTTTCAAGACCGGCGCCTTCAACCAGACTCGGCCACCCCTCCGCGCAAACTATCGCTTCGGCTCGATGCGCTCGAGCCCGCCCATATATGGCCGCAACACGGCCGGGATCGTGACCGACCCGTCGGCTTCCTGGTAGTTCTCGAGTACCGCGATGAGCGTCCGACCGACGGCCAGGCCGGAGCCGTTCAGCGTGTGGCAAAACTCAGGCTTCCCGCCCCCCTCGGGGCGAAAGCGGATGTCCATCCGGCGCCCACCGAAGTCGGCGTAGTTCGAGCACGACGAGATCTCGGTGTACTTGTCGATCGCCGGCCTCCACACCTCGATGTCGTAGCCCTTCGCCGAGCTGAAGCCCACATCGCCCGCGCAGCGCTCGACGACCCGGTAGGGAAGCTCGAGCCGCCGCAGCACTTCCTCCGCATTGGCCACCATCGACTCCAGCTCGTCGTAGGACTGCGCCGCGGTCGTGATCTTCACCAGCTCGACCTTGTCGAACTGGTGCTGGCGATAGATCCCCTTCATGTCCTTGCCGTATGTGCCCGCCTCGCGCCGGTAGCTGGGCGTGAGCGCCGTGTAGCGGCGCGGCAGGTCGCTTCCCGCCAGCACCTCGCCGCCGTGGAGCGCCGTCAGCGGCACTTCCGCCGTCGGAATGAGATAGAGCGTTCGGTTATCATCCGCCTCGAGCGTCTTGAACAGCCCTTCCTCGAACTTCGGAAGCTGTCCCGTCTGCAGCATGGTCTCCCCGTTCACGAGGTGCGGCAGCCAGAGCTCGGTGTAGCCGTGCTCCCGCGTGTGCAGATCCAGCATGAACTGCCCCAGGGCCCGTTCAAGCCGGGCGAGCGGCCCCCACATGACGGCGAAGCGCGCTTTGCTTATCCTGACCGCCCGGTCCAGATCCAGCAGCTCGCGGGCGACGCCTACTTCTTCGTGAGGCTTTGGGGAGAACCCGAAGACCCGCGGGGTGCCCCAGCGCCGCACCTCGACATTGTCGCCGTCGCTCGTGCCATGAGGCACCGATGGATGAGGAACATTCGGAATCTCCAGCAGGAGAGCATGCACCTTCTCGTCGGCCTCTTTGACCTGCACATCGAGCGCCTTGATCTTGTCCGACCGCACCCGCAGCGCCTCGCGCACATCTGCCGGGATGCCGCCCGGATGTTTCCGGCCTATTTCCTGGGACTCCCGACCGTGCTCCGCCTTGAGTTCCTCGCTCTCGTGGATGAGGCGACGCCGCGCGACATCACAGGCGACGAGCTCCCCGACCAGCTCCGCCCCGCCCTTCTGGGCGAGCGCTCGCTCGATTTCCTGCGGCCGCTCCCTGATCAGCCTGATGTCCAGCACGTTTGTCTCCCTCTGATCTTCTCAGCGCTCGCCGGCGGCTCGTCGGCAATGTCTCGGCTCGACACCCGCAGGTGAAACAAAAGAGGCCGCCCGCAGGCGGCCTCGTGGTCCCCAAGCGGGGTGCCGCTATGAGGCCGGCTCTACCGGCTGCTCGGCCTCGACGCGGGTGACGCTGCCCACGCGATCGTCGGCGTCGAGCGCGATGATGCGCACGCCCATCGTATTGCGCCCCTGGCTTGTGACGTCGCCGCTGTGGACGCGGATCATTTGGCCCTTGGTCGTCACGGCCAGGATATCGTCGCTCTCGCGGATCTGGAGCATCCCGACCACGGGGCCGTTGCGCCCCTCCGTCTTGATGTCGATGATGCCCTTGCCGCCGCGCCCCTGGAGCCGGTACTCCTCGAGCGGCGTCCGCTTTCCGTAGCCCCGCTCGGTGATCGTGAAGACGATGACGCCTTCCTGGACAACCTCCGCGGCGATGACCTGGTCGTCGACGTCGACGTCGATGCCGCGCACCCCTCCGGCTGTCCGGCCCATGGGCCGGACTTCTTCTTCGGGAAACCGGATGATCATGCCCGCCTTGGTCGAGAGCAGAACCTCGCGCTGGCCGTCGGTCCGGCGCGCGGCCATGACCTCGTCCCCCGGCTCGAGCGTGATGGCCTGAATGCCTCCGTTCCGCGGGTGGGAATACTGGCTCAACTCCGTCTTCTTGACCGTGCCTTTCTTCGTCGCGAAGAGGATGTAGCCACCCGACTCGAAATCGCGCACCGGGACGCACGTCGCCACCGCCTCGGCCTCCGCGAGCGAGAGCACGTTGACCATGGCCTTGCCCTTGGCCTGCCGCCCGCCCTCGGGGATCTCGTGCACCTTGAGCCAGTGGACCTTGCCCTTGTTGGTGAAGAAGAGCAGGAACGAATGCGTCGAGGCGGCGAAGAGATTCTCGACGATGTCCTCTTCCTTGGTCTCCATGCCGGTGACGCCCTTGCCGCCGCGCTTCTGGCTCCGGTACGACTCCACGTGCGTCCGCTTGATGTAGCCGGAGCGCGTGATCGTCACCACCATCTCCTCGTCGGCGAGCAGGTCCTCGATGGTGAGGTCCGTCGTCTCGTCGAGAATCTCGGTGCGGCGCTCGTCACCGAAATCGCCCTTGAGCGCCGCCATCTCCTCCTTGATGATACCCATGAGCCGCTGCTCGGAGGACAGGATGCCCTTGAGATCGGTAATGAGCGCCAGCGTCTGCTCGTGCTCTTCCACGATCTTGTGGCGCTCGAGCTGGGTCAGCCGCTGCAGCCGCATGTCGAGGATGTGCCGAGCCTGGATCTCGGACAGGTCGAGACGGCGTATCAGGGCCTCTTTCGCCGCCTCGGGATGCTCGGCCTGCCGTATCAGGCGGATCACCAGGTCGAGCTGGTCCACCGCCTTGCGCAGGCCCTCGAGGATATGCGCCTTCTCCTCCGCTCGCGCGAGGTCGTATTTCGTGCGGCGCGTGACCACTTCCCGCCGGAAGCTGATGAACTCCGTCAGCATCTGCTTGAGCGTGACGACCTGCGGGCGCCGCCCGACGAGGGCGAGCATGATGATGCCGAACGTGGTCTGCATCTGGGTGTGCTTGTAGAGCTGATTGATGGCGATCTGCGGAATCTCACCGCGCCCGAGCTCCAGGACGACGCGGATCCCCTCGCGGCTCGACTCGTCGCGACGCTCGGAGATACCGTCAATCTTCTTGTCTCGGATCAGCTCGCCGATCTTCTCGATCAGCGTGGCCTTGTTCACCTGGTAGGGCAGTTCGGTGACGATGATGGCCTCGCGGCCGCCACGAAGCTTCTCGACGTGCGCCTTCGCCCGGAGCGTGATGATGCCCCGGCCGGTCGTGTACGCTTCGCGGATGCCGGCGCGCCCATAGATATAGCCGCGGGTCGGGAAATCAGGCCCCGGGATCACCTTCATCAGATCGTCGACGGTCGCGTTCGGGTTGTCGATCAGCAGGTTGAGCCCGTCGACGATCTCGGTGAGGTTGTGGGGCGGGATATTGGTCGCCATGCCGACGGCAATCCCGGAGGAGCCGTTCACAAGCAGGTTTGGGATCCGCGTCGGAAGGACAACGGGCTCCTGCTCGTTCTCGTCGTAATTCGGGACGAAGTCGACGGTGTCCTTGTCGATGTCGGCGAGCATCTCGTGGGCGATCTTCGCCAGCCGCGCCTCTGTATAGCGCATCGCGGCCGCGGGGTCGCCATCGATGGAGCCGAAGTTGCCCTGCCCGTCGACGAGCGGATAGCGGAGCGAGAATTCCTGCACCATCCGCACGAGCGCCTCGTAAATCGCCGAATCGCCATGTGGATGGTATTTCCCCATGCAGTCGCCGACGATGCGAGCCGCCTTTTTGTACGGGCGGTTCCACGCGACACCGATGACGCTCATGGTGTAGAGCACGCGGCGGTGGACCGGCTTGAGGCCGTCTCGGATATCCGGCAACGCCCGGCCGACGATGACGGACATGGCGTAGGCGAGGTACGACTTCCGCATCTCCTCTTCGATGGGAACCGGGGTCAGGCGCTCTGGGCTCATGCCTGTCCTGGACGGCTAGACGTCGAGGTTGACGACGTCGAGCGCGTTTTTCTCGATGAACTCACGCCGCGGCTCGACGGCGTCGCCCATGAGGATGGTGAAGATCTCGTCGGCTCCGACCGCATCTTCCATGGTTACTTTCAGCAGCGTCCGCGTCTCTGGATTCATGGTGGTTTCCCAGAGCTGCTCGGGGTTCATCTCGCCCAGCCCCTTGTAGCGCTGGAGCGACAGGCCCTCCTTGGCGGAGCCCATGACGACCGCCACGAGTTCGTCGAGCGTGCGGGTGACAACTTCCTTCCCGGAATCGTCCACCACCGTGCACGGCCCCTTGTGAAGCGCCGCGATCTCCCCGTGGCACTCGAGGAGCTGCGCATAGTCTGGAGATTTGAGCAGGTCGGGACTGAAGGCAGCCGGGTGCGGCCCGGTGACATGGATCATCGCGGCATCGCCATTGTCGCCGCCGGCGATCTGAGCGCTCCATCCATCGAGCTCGCCCGCAGCCTCTCGGACGGCAGCGGCGATCTCGTTGTCGCCCACGCCTCGCTTGGTGCCCTTGAATTTCTTTCGCAGGAGCCCATCGAGGATGGCCCGCGGCACCCCTCGACGAGCGAACTTGCCGAAGAGCATCCGGAACTCGAGTGCTCGCTTGAGCGCTTCGAGGAGCGCCTCCTCCTTGACCGGCTGGGCCTTGCCGGGGATCTTGATGGAGGCCTTCTCCACCCACTGCGCGAGGAGAAATTCCTCCATCTCGCGCTCGCTCATCAGGTACCGCTCCGCCTTGCCCTTCTTGACCTTGAAGAGCGGCGGCTGGGCGATGAAGAGCCGCCCCGCCTCGATGATTGCCACCATGTGGCGGAAAAAGAACGTCAGCAGCAGGGTCCTGATATGGGCACCGTCCACGTCGGCATCCGTCATCAAGATGACCTTATGATAGCGGAGCTTCGAAATGTCGAACTCCTCGGGTCCTATCCCTGTTCCCAATGCCGAGATCAGGAGACGGATTTCCTGGTGAGACAGGACCTTGTCGTAGCGCGCCTTCTCGGCGTTGATGATCTTGCCCCGGAGCGGGAGCACCGCCTGGACCTTCCGATCGCGTCCCTGTTTGGCGGAGCCGCCGGCCGAGTCACCCTCCACGAGGAAGATCTCGCGAAACTGGGGGTCGCGCTCCGAGCAATCGGCGAGCTTCGCCGAGAGCCCCTCGTCGTCGCGCCCGCCCTTTCGCGTGAGCTCTCGCGCCTTGCGGGCCGCTTCGCGGGCCTGGGCGGCGCGCACGCACTTATCCGCGATCTTGCGCGCGGTGGCCGGGTCCTCCTCGAATGCCTCCGCAAGCCGGTCGTTGACGATCTGCTGCACCAGCCCCTTCACTTCGGAATTGCCGAGCTTGGCCTTGGTCTGGCCCTCGAACTGGGGATCGGGAATGCGGATGGACACAACCGCCGTCAGCCCCTCGCGCACGTCGTCGCCCGTCACCGCGCCCTTGAAGGTCTTGAGGTAGCCTTGGGCCTGCGCGTAGATCGAGAGCTGGCCGGTGAGCGCCGCGCGAAAGCCGGTCAGGTGCGTGCCGCCCTCGCGCGTATTGATATTGTTGGCGAACGAGAAGACATTCTCCTGGTAGCCATCGTTGTACTGCAGCGCGACCTCGACCTCGATATTGTCCTTCTTGCCCTCGAAGAAGAGCACCTTCGGATGGACCGGCGTCTTGTTCTGGTTCAGGTGCTTGATGAACTCGATGATTCCGCCCTTGTAGAGGAAGGTATGCGAGCGCTCGTCGCGCTCGTCCTCGATCGTGATTCTGAGCCCCTTGTTGAGAAAGGCGAGCTCGCGGAGCCGGTTCGAGAGAGTGTCGAAAGAGAATGTCGTCTCCTCGAAGATCTTCGCGTCCGGCTTGAAGCGGATGATCGTCCCGTGCTTGGAACTCTTCTCTCCCGGCGTCAGGTCGCCCGTCGGCACGCCGTATTCGTAGCGCTGCGTCCAGACGTTGCCGCCCCGACGGACCTCCAGCTCAAGCCACTCGCTGAGCGCATTCACGACCGAGACGCCGACGCCGTGGAGGCCGCCCGAAACCTTATAGGCCGAATGCTCGAACTTGCCGCCGGCATGAAGCACCGTCAACACGACTTCAGCCGCCGACTTGCCCGTCTCCTTGTGCGTGTCCACCGGAATGCCGCGCCCATTGTCGCCAACGGAGCAAGAGCCGTCCGAGTGCAGGATGATCTTGATACTGTCGCAATATTCCCCCATCGCCTCGTCCACGGAATTGTCGACAACCTCGTAGACCAGGTGGTGAAGGCCATAGGCGCTCGTGTCGCCGATATACATGGCGGGCCGCAAACGGACGGCCTCGAGGCCCTCGAGGACCTTGATGTCGCTCGCAGTGTAGGTTTCTGCGCTCACGCCGCCCCTCCGACAACCGCGCCCATGGATTCAGCCACAGTGCCCCCTTTCACGTCCCACCATGCCGCGCCGCGCCCCTCGGGCAGCCCCGGCTCCGCGGTCGTCAGAAACACCTGCCCGCTCCTGGCGATATGCCACAGCACGCGCCGCTGAACGTCGGGATCAAGCTCGGACAGCGCATCGTCGAGCAGCAGCACGGGCGGGCTGCCGACGGCGTCCTCCACCGGACCGGCCTCGGCCAGGCGCAGCGCCAGAACCAGAAGCCTCTGCTGACCACGCGATCCGAAGCTCCGCATGTCGTGCCCGTCGAGCTCCACCACGAGGTCGTCTCGGTGTGGCCCGACCAGCGTCAGCCCTCGGCGCCTCTCGTCGTCGCGCCGCCTCACAAGCGCTTCGATGAACTCCGCCTCGGTGACGTCGGGCGCGAGCGCCGATCGATACTCGAGCCGCACGAGATGGTCTACGCCCGCCATCTCAGGATACAGCTTCGCGACCTCAGTCTCCAAAGATGCCACGGCTCGGCGGCGGCGCGCGAGAATCTCGACACCTATCTTCGCCAGCTGCTCGTCCCACGGCTGCAACTGGTCGAGATGCCCCTGCTGGAGAAGGTGATTGCGCCGTCCCAGGACCTGCCGGTAGCGGCTATGCGCCGACAGGTGCGCCGGCTGTACCTTGGCCGAGAACCCGTCGATGAAATTGCGCCGCGCCTGCGGCCCCCCAGTGAGAATCGCCAGATCCTGCCAGCCGAATGGAATGGCGCGGGCCCACGCGCAGCCTTCGCCGGTCACCATCCACCCGCCGTCCTCACGCTGGATGACACCGCGCCGGATCTCGCGCACGACCTCGCCGCGCACCACAGATCCGTTCAGCGTCGCGCCAACGGCACCCCAGGACGGCAGATCCACTGCCTTGGCGCCACGAAAGGAGCGTCCCACGAGGAGGAGCCCCATCGCTTCCAGGAGATTGGTTTTCCCCTGGGCATTAGGGCCGCTCAGGACGTTGAGGCCGGGTTCTGGATGGAAGGAAAGAGAGCGGTAATTACGAAATTCAGCGATCGTCATCCACTGGATGAGCACCCGATGTTCGCCCCCATGAGAACGTCAAATTCTCATGGGCATGATAACACACAGCGATCCTTCCTCCTCGAAGCTTTTGATGATTCCGGGACTCAAACCGTCCTTTAACTCGATCACAACCTGCTCTGCTCCCTGCGCACCAAGCGCATCCAGCACATAGCGAGAATTGAATCCGATGGTCATCTCCTCGCCGGCGTACTGCACTTCTATTTGCTCCTCGGCCTCTCCAAAATCAGGACTATAGGCGGTGAGCTTGAGCACCCCAGGCGAGAGAGTGAACTTCACGGGCTTGGTCCGCTCCTCGGAGAGAACCGAGACACGCCGCAGCGCCGACGTCAGCCCGGCGCGTGACACCGCGATCCGGTGCGGATGCGCCTTCGGCACGACCTGCTCATAGTTCGGGAACGTGCCTTCGATGAGCCGCGCCATCAGGAGCACATTCGGCATCTGGAGGATGAACTGGTTCTCGCTGATCGCCACCTGGACGTCTTCACCCGAGCCCACGATGCGGGCAATCTCCTGGACGGCCTTGCGCGGGACAATGCCGGACACCGTAGCGCCTGCGCTCGCCAGCGGTCGAACCGCCAATGCGAGCCTATGCCCGTCCGTAGCCACGAGCCGGATCTCCCGGTCATGCACCCCGAACAGCACCCCATTCAGCGCATACCGGCTCTCGTCGTGCGAGACGGCAAAGATTGTCTGCGTCAACATGTCCCGAAGAACCTTGCCATCCAGGGTAATCCACGCCGCCGCCGAGCCCGTCGACACGGCAGGGAAATCCGCTGCGCTCAGCCCTACGAGCTTGTACGAGGCGCCACCGCATCGCATCGCCACCCACGCATTGTCCTGCACCTTGAGCGTCAGCCCAGATGCCGGGAGTTCCTTGACGATCTCCAGCAGCTTTCTTGCCGAAAGCGTGATGGACCCTCCCGCGGCGACCTTGGCCGGCACCGAAACCCGCGCGCCGACTTCCAGATCCGTGGCGGTCAGGCGCAGTGTGTCCCCGTCGCTCTCGAGCAGAACATTGGCAAGGATCGGCAGCGTCTGACGGGGCTCGACGACGTTGTGAACCATCTGGAGACCCTTGAGGAAGGCATCCCGGTCCACTTGGACTTCCATATCAGTCTCCATTGGTTTTGAGGAGAAAAGAAAAAAGCGTCGTCGTAGTAGGCGTCGTGCCGGTGGACGCTGTGGACGGTGCGTAAGCGGCGGGGAATGCAATGGTGGAGGCGCTCTTGTGGTCGTGGACAACCGTGCGCGTGTCCTGGGGACGGCGGTGGATCACAGGGTAATCCCCTGGGTCAGGGTGTCGATAGTGTGCTTGAGTTTCGCGTCTTCCTGAATCATGGCTGTGAGCTTCGTGACTGCATGGAGGACGGTGGTATGGTCTTTGCCTCCAAAGGAACGACCGATGTCGCTGAGCGAGGCGTGCGTGAGCTGGCGCGATAGGTACATTGCGACCTGGCGCGGGAAGGCCACGGACTTGGTGCGGTTCTTGGCGCGCATGTCGGAGAGCTTGATCCCGAAGAACTCGGCCGCCTTGCGCTGGATATGCTCGATGGTGATGATCCGCTCTTCCTCTCCCCAGAGGTCGGCGAGCACATCCTGGGCGAGCTCGATGCTCATCTCGCGGCCGGACAGTGAGCAGTAGGCGATCATCCGGGTGAGGGAGCCTTCGATCTCGCGGATATTGGCCTTGATCCGGCCCGCGATCAGGTAGGCGACATCGTCAGGCAGCAGGACGCGCTCGATCTCGGCTTTCTTCTTGAGGATGGCGACACGGGTTTCGAAGTCGGGAGGCTGGATGTCGGCGATCAGGCCCCACTCGAAGCGGGAGCGCAGGCGTTCCTCGAGATCGGGGATCTCCTTGGGCGCGGCGTCGGAGGAGACAACGATCTGCTTCCGGGCGTCGTAGAGGTCGTTGAACGTGTGAAAGAACTCTTCCTGCGTCCGCTCCTTGCCCGATATGAACTGGATATCGTCGATGAGGAGGAGATCGATGGTGCGGTACTTGGCGCGGAATTCCGACGTGCGGTCGTACCGGATCGCGTTGATGAGATCGTTGGTGAAACGCTCGGAAGAGAGATAGAGGCGGCGGAGTTGCGGGTAGAGTCGCCCGATCTGGTGGCCGACGGCGTGGAGGAGGTGGGTCTTCCCCAGGCCGACACCGCCGTAGATGAAAAGCGGATTGTAGGCGCGCGACGGCAGCTCGGCGACGGCCTGGCAGGCGGCTTGGGCAAACTGATTGGAATTGCCGACGACGAAGGAGTCGAAGGTGTATCGGACGGAGAGATCCGAGTCGGCGCCCGGGGGCTCGGCCGCGGGCGTCGTCGAGGCGGGCAGGCCCGCCTCGCGATCGACGTCGAGCGAGATACGGGGATTGCCACCGAGCACTTCACGGGCCGCGGCCTGCAATGACTCGGTGTGGTGCTGATGCAGCCAGTCCCTCGTATACGGGTTCGGCGCAGCGATCTTGATGTGGTCGCCCTCTACTGCCGTGATGCGACAGGGGCGGAGCCAGGAGTCGAGCGCAGCTGGAGGCAC
>Ga0315275_10008346_pt1 | contig 10068 bp, 9 predicted proteins | sample YL17G03_0_MG_FD_205557 | JGI IMG/M metagenome (GOLD analysis project Ga0315275, IMG submission 205557) | Sediment microbial communities from Yellowstone Lake, YNP, Wyoming, USA - YL17G03_0 | ecosystem: Environmental > Aquatic > Freshwater > Lake > Sediment | place: USA: Wyoming | collected...
TTTCAAGTGATCTTAAGCCTGTGGGTTAATAATGGTACCGTGCCTGCAGAAAGTCGATTCGATCCTGGCTGACCAGATACACGATGCGATGTTCTTGTGTGAGGCGGCGGGACCATGTGCTGGGAGGCAAATACTTCAGGGGCTCAGGTTTTCCTATGCCAGCGAAGGGGTCTCTCAGTATTGCCTCTACCAGATCCAGAGCTCGGAGTGCTGTTTTTCTATCAACCTTAACCCAGTAGCGCAGGTCTTCAATGAACTCAGGATGAAATACAGCGCTCCAACCTTCACCATCTGGCCGCTTTGGCGTTGGTTTACGCCGGCTCAAGCCCAAGCACTCTTCTGAGATCTTCGATAGTTGATGGGGTCAATTCTCGGCTCCGGGCACGGGTCAGGGCCCTTAAAAGCCTCTCAGCGTTCTTGGGGGAGCGCAGAAGGTGAGCTGTTTCCATGATGCTAGACAGCTCCTCAAATGAGATCAGCGCAACGTCGCCTGCACCCCTGCGCTTAATTATTACCGGTTCACGTGTCGATGTTACCTCATCGCATAGTTTGGCAAGGGTTGCGCGAGCATTGGTATATGTAGTCACTGTGGCCATTAGCCTACTCCTTAAAGATAATATGTACTGGTATATTGTACAACTGATATGGGAAAGCGTCAATGGTACTTACTCGCGTATCGCCTTCGATATTATCATCAACTCACGATGCCGCTGCCTGCGGTGGGTCGACAGGGGAGTTGCTATATGCTACATTTAGTCGCGAGAATGGACAGGAGAAACTGACATGGCGGAAACTTGGGATTACACGACTGACGTGCTGGTGGTGGGGTCGGGTGGTGGGGGGATGACGGCGGGGGTGGTGGCCAAGGATCGCGGATGCAGCGCGCTGGTTATAGAGAAGGGTGCGCTGTACGGTGGCTCGACGGCGATGTCGGGTGGGGCGATATGGGCGCCGAACAATCACCTGATGAAGCAGGCGAGAATCGACGATACGCCAGAGGAAGCGCTGTCCTATCTAAAGACGATCACGCAGGGCAAGGTGTCGGAAGCACGCCTGCGGGCGTATATCGATACGGTGCCGGAGATGCTCAGGTATCTGGAGGAGCACAGCCACGCGCGCTACAGGATCGTGCCGGGGTACTCGGATTTCTACCCGCCTGCGGCGGGCGCCAAACCGCAGGGCGGCCGCACCATCGAGCCGGTGCCGTTCAGCGCGCGCAGGCTAGGCAAGATGCGGGGGCAGATGCGCAGGCTGCATCCGCAGGTGCTGGCCTTCGGCAGGGTCATGCTGAGCCTCAGCGAGGCGAATGTGATGATGGACACCTCGATGCGTGGCCGTATGCAGACGTTCAAGATAATGGGTTCATATTTCTTTAACCCGCTGCGCTGCTTTTCCCGGACCGATACGCGGCTGGCGATGGGCAACGCCGCCATCGGACGCCTGCGCCTGTCGCTGGCGGAGCGCGACATACCGATATGGCTGAACACGTCGGCGAAGAAGTTGATCGTCGAAGGCGGACGCGTGGTCGGCATCGAGGCAGAGCGAGATGGAAAGTCGATTCGCATCCGTGCTAGCAAGGGCGTGATACTGGCAGCCGGCGATTTTACACGAAATCAGGAGATGCGCCAGAGATACCAGCGCCAGCCGATCACCACAGGATGGACGGTCGCTTGCCCGGAGAACACCGGCGACGCCGTTCGCATGGGACTGGAGGCCGGGGCACGATTGAAATTCATGGACGAGGCGTGGTGGCTGCCCACGTCGCTGGCGCCGGGGCACGAGCTGCCCCAGATGATACTGGTGGAGAGGACGCTGCCGGGGTCGATGATCGTCAACAAGCAGGGCAGGCGCTTCATCAACGAGGCGGCGCCGTTCACCGACGTGGTCAGGGCTCAATACAAAAACCACAGCCAAACGGGCGGCGCCATCCCGGCGTTCTTGATCGTGGACGTGCGCTTCCGTAAGAAGTATCCCTTGAGCCCGATGATTCCGGGGTATACGCCCAAGAAGTACATCGAGAACGGCTACCTGAAGGTCGGCAGTACACTGGAGGAGTTGGCGCAGAAGTGCGGCATCGATGCGCAGGGGTTGGTGGCCGAGGTGGGCAAGCTCAATCGCTACGCTGCGGTGGGCAAAGATGTGGATTTCCACAGGGGCGACAGCGCCATCGACAGGTACTTCGGCGATCCGGCGGTCAAGCCCAATCCATGCCTGGGCACGATAGCCACACCGCCGTACTACGCCATCGAGCTGTGGCCCGGCGACATCGGCACCAACGGCGGGCTGGATGCCGACGAATACGCTCGTGTGCTGCGCGATGATGGCTCAGCGATAGAGGGGCTGTACGCAGTGGGCAACTGCTCAGCAGCGGTCAGCGGGAATGCCTACCCCGGAGCCGGCGCCACGATAGGCTTTTCAATGGTCTTCGGCTACATAGCGGCGCGGCATGCGGCAGGGTGGTAGGTTTGGGGTTCTAAAAGCCAGTGCTGGGGAGAAATCAAATATATTTCTGAGCTTCTTGTCTTATAGCTCTCTTGGTTATTCCCTGTCTAGGGAAGGTGGTTAGAAATACTCCATCTCTCATGAGATTGAGGAAACCTCCCTCTCTTTCAAGATATAGTCCTGCTTTCATTTGATTTGATGTTAACATGGTACCTTCAAGCATGACTAAACCTGTAACAAAAAGCAACCCCAAAGGAACGAAAAACAATAAAAGCCACCATAGCTTTCTCTGTACCTGTTTTAAAGCCCAACCTGTTACTAACATAAGGAGCAGAGAACCTAGTAGCGCAATACCATAGGCTAATTCCTCGGAGACGAGAGAACCTAATACGATAGCAAGGATATTAGGTAATAGAAAAGTCAAAGCTACGGTCCAATCTATGTGCCTCTGGAACCAACTCTTGCGTCTTAAAGTGGGCAGTTCTGATTTCCTCACATCCTCTGTTCTTTTACTTCTATTCTCTGTAGTCAAAGTTTCATCTCTAACTTGTTGCGTTTTTCTCGGAGCCATGACTGCTTCTTCTCGGCTAGTTATATCAGGTTTGGAGATTCCCTTGATAGATGTCACTACCTTCTCAGTGGATTTGCTAATGACCCTTCCAATACAAGCTGGACATAGTAGCTTGCCCCCTGACACTGTCCGGCAAAGGTCACAAACCGTCTTACCACAATTAGCGCAAATGCCAACAGAATCACGAGTAGAATGGATAGAGCATTTAGAAGGCTGGCCTTTAGCTTCAAGCTGTGGCTGCTCTGACTGCGTATCCTTCAGATTGTAGCCACATGCCCTGCAGAAGTTTTCAACTTCTTTGACTTGCTTGCCACATTTTGGACAGTATGACATATCAAAACTCCTGTGCGGAAAGCATACAACGGGGATTATCGTTTGTCAACTTGTGGATTCTATCGTTGGTCATTCTAAATGTGATTATGATATACTATATGCCATATTGGAAGGCGAACTATGAAAGACCTTATTTCGATAGCTGATCTCACTACTGATGACATCAATAATTTAATCAAGAGCGCCGTCGAGCTGAAGCAGAAGAAGGGTATGAACCTGCTCGAGGGCAAGGTGCTGGCGCTCATCTTTGAGAAGCCGTCGCTGCGGACGCGCGTCAGCTTCGATGTTGCCATGAAGCAGCTCGGTGGACATACTATTTATCTCTCGCCTGCCGAGGTTGGCATGGGGACGCGGGAGCCGGTGGAGGACACGGCCAAGGTGCTGTCACGCTACGTGGATGGCATCGTGGCGCGGACGTTTGCCCAGAGGACGGTAGTCGTGCTGGCAAAGAACGCTACCGTGCCGGTGATCAACGGGCTTTCCAACGAGGAGCACCCGTGCCAGATACTCTCCGATTTGCTCACCATATACGAGAAGAAGGGTCGCCTCGAGGGACTGACGCTGGCATACATCGGCGATGCCAATAACATTTCCAACAGTCTGCTTCTTGCCTGTGCCATGACGGGCATCGAGTTCAGGATCGCCTCGCCCAAGGGCTACGGACCCAATAGGCAGCTGCTGGATAGGGCTGGTGAGTACACAAGGGGTGGGAATAAGGTCGTCGTCACCGAGGATAAGAAGGAAGCGGCCGATAAGGCGGATATCGTGTACACCGATGTGTGGACCAGCATGGGACAGGAGGCGGAGGAAGCCAAGCGCCGCGCGGCTTTTACTGCCTACAGGATCGGCCCGAAGCTGCTGGCGCTGGCGAAAGGGGACGTCATCTTCATGCACCCGCTGCCGGCGCACCAGGGCGAGGAGATCATGCCGGGCCTGCTGGACGCCCCGCAGTCGGTGGTGTTCGACCAGGCGGAGAACCGCCTCCACATGCAGAAGGCGATCCTGGCTAAGCTGTTGAAATGACCAAACCGATCGTGGCCATCGTGGGCCGACCCAACGTGGGCAAATCCACCCTGTTTAACCGTCTGGTGGGCAAGAGGGTGGCCATCGTCGAGGATGAGCCGGGCACCACGCGCGACCGCCTGTATGCCGATGTTATCTGGGAGGATAGCGCTTTCACTATAGTGGACACGGGTGGCCTGCTGCTCACGCCGCCGGACGATATAACCCAGAGCATCAAACAACAGGTGGTGGTTGCTATCGATGAGGCCGATGCCATCATGTTTCTGGTGGATGTCCTCGATGGGGTGACGCCTGTAGACAAGGAGATAGCCGAGGCGCTCCGACGTTCCGGTAAACGGGTGATTTTAGTGGCAAGTAAGGTGGACAACGAAAAGCGCGGCTATGAAGCTGCCCAGTTCTATGAGCTTGCTATCGGAGATCCCATCCCCATCAGCGCCTATCACGACATCGGCATCTCTGAACTGCTCGATAAGGTGCTAGAGGGTTTGCCGCACTTCCCGCCTGAGGCAGATACCGGGATAATGAAGGTGGCCATCGTAGGCCGCCCCAACGTGGGCAAGTCCATGCTGCTTAACGCTATACTGGGCGAGGAGCGGGCTGTCGTTTCCGAGAGGCCGGGAACCACCAGGGATGCCGTCGATACCGTCTTTGAGCATGAAGGCACCCGTATGCTGCTCATCGACACCGCGGGCATAAGGAAGCGTGGCCGGGTGGAGGGTGGCATCGAGCGCTACAGCGTAGACCGGGCAATGACCGCCATCAGCCGTTCCGATGTTGCCATTCTTGTCGCCGATGCCACCGAGCCGATTACCGCCCAGGATGCGCACATTGCCGGTTACATCCAGCAGGCGTTCAAGGGGCTGGTGCTGGCGGTCAATAAATGGGACCTGGTTGAGGGCACGGCAGACCGCGATCAGTATGCCAGGGAGGTCCGGCGCCGGCTCAAGTTTATGCCACATGTGCCTGTCCTGTTTGTGTCCGCCAAACTGGGCCACGGGGTTGCAGCTGTACTCGTTGCCGCCAAGCAGATATTCGAGGGGAGGAACAAGCGCGTGCCAACCCCAGTCCTGAACAGCGCGATTCACGATATGTTGGCGACCCACGCACCTCCGACGGTCGGCGGTAGAAAACTTAAGATACTGTATGCCACGCAGGCGGAGGTTAACCCGCCGACGTTCGTCTTCTCGGTGAACGACACCGCTTTATTGCACTTCTCCTATAAGCGATATATAGAGAATGAACTGCGTAAAAGGTTTGGTTTCAGCGGGACTGCGCTGAGGCTCAAGTTCCAGAGGAGGGGCAAGGGGTGATCGAGCTGAAGCTGGCGGGTCTGGTCATTCTGGGATACCTTATCGGGGCCATCCCGTTTGGCGTTATCGTAAGTAAGCTGGCACGAGGCATCGATGTCAGGGAGCATGGCAGCGGCAGCATGGGGATGACCAATGTGATGCGCACCGTCGGCAAAAGGGCCGGCGCCGCGGTTTTTATCGCCGACGTCCTCAAGGGGGCGGGCGCTGTAGCGCTGGCCTGGCCCATCATCGGCTCGACCAGTGACACGTTTGTGTGGGGGTGTGCGGCGGGTGGGGTGGCGGCGGTGATAGGCCATAGCTGGCCGGTGTATATCGGGTTCAGGGGTGGGCGCGGCATCGCCACCGGGTTCGGGGCGCTTCTGGTAATATGCTGGCCGGTGGCGTTGATAAGCCTGGCTGTGTTTGCTATAGTCGTAAGCATCTATCGCTATGTATCGCTTGGTTCCATACTGGCGGCGACTACGATGTTATTATCGATGATACCTTTCGTGATTTATGATAAGGAGCCTGTCGCATCTATCGTTTTCGCCTCGGTGGTCGCGGCGATTGTCATTTTCCGCCATCGAGGCAATATAAAGAGGTTGCGTTCAGGCACGGAATCGAAAGTGGGACATAAGGTAAAAACGCCATGAAGGTTTGTATTATCGGTACAACCAGCTGGGGCACGACACTGGGGGTGATGCTGGCTCGCAGGGGCATCGATGTAGCCCTGTGGGCCAGGACTGAGGAGGAGGCTAAGAAGCTGACTCACGATGGCCAGAACAAGGCGCGCCTGCCGAGCATCGCTTTTCCTGAGGGACTTATGGCGGTGAGCGATATTGGGGAGGCGCTGCGCGACATCTCGCTGGTCATCCTCGCGGTCCCATCGCAGACAATGCGCCAGAACGTACAGGTGATAAAGGGGGATTTATCTTCAGGGGTGCCGATCTTAAGCGCTGCCAAGGGTTTTGAGAAGGACAGTGCGAAGAGGATGAGCCAGGTCATCGCTGAAGAAATGGGCCCTAAACACAGTTCACAGATCGGTGTTTTATCCGGGCCCAATCTCTCCCGGGAGATAGCTAAGGGGCTGCCAGCAGCTACGGTTATAGCGGCGCACAATGGTGATGTATCGGGCAGGTCACATGACATAATGCACTATCAGTCGTTTCACGTGTACACCAGCGAGGACGTTGTTGGAGTGGAGTTAGGTGGGGCGTTGAAGAATATAATTGCCCTGGGTGCGGGCATGGTTGATGGTTTGGGTTACGGTGACAATGCTAAGGCGGCGTATATGTCACACGGGCTTACTGAAATAGCCAGTCTGGGAGTAGCGCTGGGTGCAAACCCGCTTACCTTCCTCGGGCTGGCTGGGCTGGGCGATCTTCTTGCTACCTGCGAAAGCACATTGAGCCGCAACCATACGCTTGGGGTGGGTTTGGCCAAGGGGCGCTCTTTGTCCGAGCTGATGGCTTCTATCGGCAGCGCCGTGGAGGGTGTGCCTACAACTGCAGCCGCCTTGAAGCTGGCTAGACAGCTGGAAGTGAAGATGCCTATCACCGAACGTATATATGGGGTACTGTACGAAGGCCTGTCTCCCAAACAGGCTATGGCTGAACTAATCGGTGAGATTTAGGTGTTGTGGTAATCTAGCGTGTCCACGAAGGGCACCAGTCGTAAGCAGGATCGTTAGTTATCCTGATCAGCCCCGTTCCATCAGCGTTAATAATGTAGATTTCAAAGTTACCATCGCGGTCGGAACAGAGGGCGATCTTGGTTCCATCAGGGGACCAGCAGGGGAATGAGTCTTCAGAAGGGTTATCGGTCAGCCTTGTCACGTCTGACCCATCGGTGTTCATGGCATATATTTCCCAGTCGCCACTGCGGTCAGATTGAAACAGGATCCTGCTACCGTCCGGTGACCACGAGGGTTCTATATCTAGTGGCGAGCCATTGGTGATACCAATCTGGTTTGAGCCGTTAGCGTCCATCACAAATATATCCTCATCGCCGTTGCGCGTGGAAGAAAATGCGATCCTATTGCCGTCAGGTGACCAGGAAGGCCGGAAATCTAAAGCAGAGTTGTTGGTAAGCTGCATCTGGTTTGAGCCGTTAACATCCATTGTGAAAATTTCCCAGTTACCCGAGCGGTTTGATGAAAAGGCGATCTTATTGCCATCTGGTGACCACGACGGGTCCACATTAGCGCCTGAAGTATTGGTGAGTTCTATCTGGTTTGAGCCATCGGCGTCCATCGAGTATATCTCCCACTTGCCATCACGCGAGGAGTCAAAGGCGATCTTACTGCCATCTGGTGACCAAGAAGGGTGCCAGTCATCGGCTAGGTTTTGGGTGAGCCTGATCACGTTGCCGCTATCATTTTCTATAGTATATATTTCCCAATTGCCATCTCTGTCAGAGACAAAGGCTGTCTTACCCTGTATCGCTACACCTTCATGAGGGCCGCAGCACGCTATAGGGACGGCTATCAGCGTTAGAATTACCAGTATCGTTATCGTCAGATTCAGAGCTTTTACCATCTTCACTCAGTATGCATTCCATAATATTTTTGACGTTAAGCCTTTTATAGCTGATACGCTACTTTATGGTGCCCACCTTGGCGTCACATCCGCTCTCAAATTATTATTAGTGAGCCTGATCACATTTGAGCCGTCGGCATTCATAATATAGATTTCTACATTGTCGTCTCGGTCGGAGGAGAAAGTTATTTTACTCCCATCTGGTGACCAGCAGGGGAAGGCATCGAATGCAGCGTTATTGGTAAGCTTAGTAATGTTTGAGCCATCTGCATCCATCACGTATATCTCATCGTTGCCATCTCTATTTGAGTAAAAGGCAATCTTACTGCCATCTGGAAACCAGGATGGTTCCAAATCATCAGCAGGACTGTTGGTGAGCCTAGTCTGGTTCGAGCCATCGGTATCCATAGCGTATATTTCTATGTTGCCGTCACGGTCGGAGCAAAAGGCGATTTTGGTTCCATCCAGTGACCATTGAGCGAACGTGTCGTTAGCGGTATTGTTGGTGAGATTGGTTTGCTTGGTTCCATCAGCGTTCATGGAATAGATCTCATAGTTTCCGTCGCGGTCGGAGCAGAATGCGATTCTGCCGTCTGGTGACCACCATGGATCCACATCGGCATTTGAATTGTTAGTTAGCCTTACCTGATTTGAGCCATTAGCCTCCATAATATATACTTCCCAATTGCCGTCGCGTTTGGAGCAAAAGGCAATCCTGCCGTCTGGAGACCAAGAGGGGGCAGTGTCCGCACTGGAATTGTCGGTGAGCCGCGTAAGATTGCCATTGGAGGAGTTCATCAAGTAGATTTCTTGATTGCCATCGCGATTGGAGTAGAAGGCAATCTTGCCGTTAAAAGAAACAGGCTTGTTACCAGATGCTACTACCACGATTACCATGATAATAGTTGCAATGACCATTGCTGCTAGCGTGAATCGTTGTTTTAGATTCATATGTCTTCCTTTGTAGCCAGGTTAAAGTATTGATTGCTCTTTAGCTGTTTTTAAATAGGTTTGTTTCTATTGAGGTTCCCATGCTGGCATCGCATCGAAAGATGAATCGTTGGTAAGCCTGATCTGATTTGAGCCATTAGCATACATCACATATATTTCGAAGTTGTCGTCGCGATTAGAGTTGAAGGCGATCTTGGTTCCATCTGGTGACCAGGCTGGTATAGCATCATCTGCTGAGTTATTGGTGAGACTGGTCTGGTTTGAGCCATTGGCATCCATCACATATATTTCCATGTTGCCGTCGCGATTGGAGTTGAAGGCGATCTTGCTACCAGCAGGCGACCACTTGGGGAAAGCGTCGATGAATGAGTTGTTGGTAAGCCTGGTCTGGTTTGAGCCATTAGCATCCATCGCGTATATTTCCCAGTTGCCGTCGCGATTGGAATTAAATGCGATCTTGTTACCATCTGGTGACCAGCAGGGGTAAGAATCAGCCGCGGAATTGTTGGTGAGCCTTGACTGATTTGTGCCGTCAGCGTTCATAATATAGATTTCATCGTTATTGTCGCGGTTAGAATTGAAGGCGATCAAGCTTCCATTTGGTGACCAAACTGCAGCGTGATCAGCCCAAGAATTATTGGTTAGCCTGGTTTGGCTTGAGCCATCAGAGTACATGATGTAGATTCCCAAGTTCTCACCACGGCTTGTTTCGAATGCGATCTTTCTGCCATCTGGTGACCATTGTGGGTAATAATCTAAAGCCGAGTTGTTGGTGAGCCTTGTTATGGCTGAGCCATTAACATCCATTGTATAGATTTCGTAGTTACCGCTTCTATTGGAGACGAAGGCGATTCTGCCCGGCAGCGTCTTAGTCGGCCCACCACATGCAATGGGAATTATTGATATAGCCAGGAGAGTAAGG
>Ga0315275_10008347_pt1 | contig 10067 bp, 9 predicted proteins | sample YL17G03_0_MG_FD_205557 | JGI IMG/M metagenome (GOLD analysis project Ga0315275, IMG submission 205557) | Sediment microbial communities from Yellowstone Lake, YNP, Wyoming, USA - YL17G03_0 | ecosystem: Environmental > Aquatic > Freshwater > Lake > Sediment | place: USA: Wyoming | collected...
TAGGGCCCAAGCGGATCCTCTCGATCGACTATCTGATGAACAACCACCCCGAGGGCGTCAGCAAGACGAGCGAAGCGAACTTCTGACCTCCCCCTCTCGATTCAGCTTCAGTCCGGAAAGATTTTTCCCGGGTTCAAGATGCCCTTTGGGTCGAACGCCGCTTTGATCCTTTTCATCAAGGCGATCTCTTCGGCGGAGAACGCAAGGGGCAGGTAGCGTTTTTGCGAGTACCCGATCCCGTGTTCCCCTGAGATAGTCCCGCCGAGCGAGATGGTGAGCTCAAAAATTTCCCGGATCGCCGGGTCTAGATCGTTGTTCCAATCCTCGTCGCTCATGTCGCCCTTGAGGATGTTGACGTGGAGATTGCCGTCTCCTGCGTGGCCGTAACAAACGGTCGTGATGCCGTGGCGGTGCGCGATGTCCTTGACCCCCACGAGCAGAGGGACGAGATTGTAGCGCGGGACCACGGTGTCCTCTTCCTTGTAAACGGAAACTGACTTGACCGCTTCGCCCGTTGCCCTTCGCATCTTCCAGATCTCGTTTTGTCTCTCCGATGACTCGGCGATGAGGACGTCGAGGGCGCCCTCCGCGAGAGCGAGGGAGCATATTTGCTCGGCGCTTTTTTGAATCGCCGTTTCGTCGTCCCCGTCGAGCTCGATGATCAGCTGGGCCGCGGCGTCGCTGTTAGGCACGGCCACGCCGAGGTGTTTTTCCGCGATCTTGACCGCGTCACGCTCCATGAACTCGAGAGCCGACGGGATGATCCCCCCGTTCATGATGGCCGGAACCGTTCTCGCGGCCGCCTCGAGCGTGGGGAAAGGGACGAGGAGCATCGTTCGCCGGCGGGGGAGCGGGATCAGCTTGAGAAAGATCTTCGTGATCACGGCGAGCGTCCCCTCGGATCCCACGATCAGTTGGGTAAGGTTGTATCCGGTGGAATTTTTGAGAAGCTTGCCGCCGTGGCGGACAAAGTTCCCATCGGCGAGAACCGCCTCGATCCCGAGAACATAATCCTTGGTGACTCCGTACTTGACGGCGTGGGGTCCGCCCGCGCACTCGGCGAGGTTGCCCCCGAGTCTCGATGTTCCCCGGCTCGCCGGATCGGGGGGGTAGTACAAACCGAGCTTTTCGACCGCCTCCTGAAGCTCCTGAGTGATCACACCCGGCTCGACCACGGCCATGAGATTGTCGGTGTCGATCTCGAGAATACGGTTCATCCGCTCGGAGCTGAGAACGATCCCCCGATATACGGGGAGCGCGCCGCCGGATAGCCCTGTGCCTCCCGCGCGCGGGGTCACCGGGACTGCGGTTTCCCACGCGAGCCGCATCACGGCGGAGACCTCCGCCGCTGATGCGGGGAGAACGACCACGTCGGGCGGAAAAACGAAGTCTTCCGTCTCGTCGGAAGCGTACTTGAGGAGCGATTCTTCATCGATCTTGACGTTGTCGCTCCCGACAATCCGACGGAGCGCATCGATGATGTCGCCGGTTACATCGCTGAATCCATTTTGTGCGGTCATGTTCATCCTCGGATGCAAAACGCATTCCGAAAAAAGCGTCCCGGCGCCGGCGATGGGCGAACGAGCGGCGGTCGGAAATCGCGTGACGCGGTACGGTTCTCCACGCTTCCCTCAGCGCTCGCTCGAGGGTCGGGAGGGATCGGTCAGCTCGAACACGACGACCCCTTTGACATCGTTGGCCACGAGAAGCCGGTCGGCGTTGATAGTCACCTTGTTTGCGTAGCCCCCCGGGGTCTCTACGCGATGGACGAGCTCGAGAGACGCCGGCGGTTCGAATCGGTACACGCCGATGCCGGCGATGCCCTCGGCGGCGTAGAGGATTCCCTTGGCGGCGGCAACCCCGTGCGCGAAATCCGGGACGGGTTTTGTGGCGAGAAGCCGGGGCGAGTCGGGTTCGGAAATATCGATCACGCTAAGCCCGTATCGTCCGTCGGCGACGAAGGCCACCTGAGCGTCGAAAGCGATGTCACGCGCGTCGCCGGCGGTCTTGCAGGACGCGAGCGCCGACGGTTTTCCGGGGGCGCTCGCGTCGATCACGACGATCCCCGCATCTCCCGCGCACGCGTAGAGCCTGTGCGAGAAGAATTCAACGCCGCGGCAGTAGCCTCCCGGATCCAGATTGCCGCGGGGGGAGGGCTCGCGCGCGCGGTGAACGTCGAAGAAAGCAACTCCCATGCTGCCGTCGGCAACGGCGAGAACGTCCCCCGAGAGATCGGCCATCATCGCCGAACCCGGCGTGTCGATATGGCCGAGGATCGCGGGTTTGAGCGGGTCCTTCGTGTCGATGGCGTACACCCCCGCTGGCCCCTGCGTAACCCAGACCACGTCGCCCGCGGGAAGGGTGAAGGTGGCCGACTGGGGGAGCGGGACGAGCGAGAGGATCTTCGGCGTCTCCGGGCGCGACAAATCGATGACGGAGAGACCCGCGGTCACGGCGGCGAACCCGACGGCGCCCCGCGCCGACACGTGGAAAACGCGCTCGGCGAGAGGTTGAACGAGCGCGGGGTCCTCGGCGAACGAGGGGCCGCCGAACGGAAGCGCGAGGATTGCCGACAGCGCGGCGACGGTGAATCTCATGCCGGTCAATCTATCAAACCCGTTCTTGAATGACCATGAAAACTTGTTAGAATCCGGTTCGAGCAAGAAGGAGGTATCGCGTGCGAGGGGCAACCGCGTTTCTGACATTGTCAGTCGTCCTGTCGGCCGCGTCGACGGTGGGCCTAAGCGGGGGGGGATCGGCGGGCGTGGTGTTCGAGGAGTACTTTGCCGAGGGGATGTTGCGGCTCGACGTGATTCATTCCGGGACCGCATCGGAGGAAGAGATATCCTACCGTAGGGCGGTTACCGAACCCGTTTGGGGAGGCCCGCGGCTAACCCTCGTGCCGCCGGACAACGCAGGCGAATACGTGCTCGAAGTACGCGACGAGGAATCGGGGGCGCTAATTTATCGGAAGGGATTCAACACTCTTTTCGGCGAGTGGCGGACGACGACCACCATCCAGACGACGCGGAAAGCGTTCGAGGAGACCTACGAGTTCCCGCTGCCGAAGAGGGCGGTGAAGATCGGCGTGAGTCGCCGGGCCGAAGCCGGGGCGGAGCGATTGGTTTTCGAGATGTCGATCGATCCGGGGGCGGTTTCGAGAGGGGACGCGCCCTCCGGGTCGAAGGCCGGTGTCCACGAGCTTATTATCAACGGAAAGCCCGAGAATAGAGTGGATCTCGTCATTCTTGGTGATGGGTACACGGAGGCGGAGGCGGAAAAGTTCATCGGGGACTGCCGCCACGTCATCGGCGCGCTGTTCGCGGTGGAACCCTTCGCGTCGATGCGCGATCGATTCAACGTCCGGGCCGTTCATGTGCCCTCGGCTGAATCGGGTGTGGATGAACCCCGGAAGGAAATCTTCCGCGATACGGCCTTTGGGCTGTCGTTCAACACTTTTGGTTCGGAGCGCTACTGTCTGACGGAGGACGTGTGGGCGATCCACGACGCGGCTTCGAGCATCCCGCACGACGCGATACTCCTTATGGCGAACGGCTCGAGATACGGCGGCGGGGCGATATTCAACCTCTACACGGCGTTCGTCAGCGACAACGAGTACGACGACTACCTTTGCGTCCACGAGTTCGGTCACGGTTTCGCGGGGCTCGCGGACGAGTATTACTCGTCGCAGGTCTCGTACAACGAGTTCTATCCGCGCGGGGTCGAGCCCTGGGAACCGAACATCACCGCGCTTCTCGACGCGTCGCGTCTCAAGTGGGGTGATCTCGTCGAGCCGGGGACGCCGGTTCCGACCCCTGGCGGCGATGCTCGTTACCACGAGAGACTCGGGGCTTTCGAGGGCGCGGGCTACGCGGCAAAGGGTCTTTATCGGCCCGCAGTGGACTGCAAGATGTTCTCGAAGGCCAACCGCGAGTTTTGCGGGGTGTGCAGACGCGCCGTGGCCGATGCGATACGTTTCTATGCACCGGAGTGAGTCTCGAATTGGACACGGATCAGAAAATTGTCGTCGACGGCTACAACGTGATTTTCGCGGACGACGCGCTGAGGAAAATCGCACGGGGCGACATCGAGCGGTCTCGCCGAAAACTCGTATCGATGGTGGCCGCGTACCTAAGGGAAAAGGACCTCCGGGTGACACTGGTATTTGACGGACGCGGCGGCATGACCGATGCGGAAGCGGTGATCCCTGGCAAGCTCCAGGTGGTGTACAGTGCCCGGTACCAATCCGCGGACGAACTCATCGTGTCGATGATCGCGGGCTCGCCGAATCCGAGGTCGCATATCGTCGTGACGTCGGACCGGGCGCACATCCGTCCGGCGGTCGCCGAAATCGGGTGTGCGGTGATCGAGTCGAAGGAATTTCTCGCGAGGCTCCGGGGAGGACCGGTGAAAGCGCCGGTTTCGGAAGACGGGGAAAAACCACGTGGCGGATCCGACGACATGGACTACTGGCTCGAGAGGTTCAGACGGGGATCCTGACACAGCCCACGAGGCTCGTTTGAGGGGGGGGCTGCAGGGGGGGGTGAACGGCCGGCAGGCGGCAACACCCTTTCTGAAAGACGGTTAAGCCGGTCGTCGCGCCGGCGGGGGGAACCCCTGGTGGGGTTGGTTTCACGTGTTTTTCCGTTTGAACTTGTCCCGGGATTGTGATACAATGCCGGCGGCACAGGAATTCAGAAGCCAAATCGTTCACTCTGCTTGCGTTGTTGAAATGAGAAAGGCGTCACGCCTGCTGTTTCCATGTCGGGACGGCGAGCGCGGCATCTGCAACTCGGAAGGAGGATCCATTCGATGTCCGCATTGCTAAGAAAGGCGATACCGATCCTGCTGATCCTCACCTGTCCCGTATGGGCGAACGGCGCCATTCGGAACGAGACGTTCAAGTTGTCGGGGTTCGGGGGATATTCGGTCACGCCGGCCGAATTCGACGGCTCGATGACGGCCGGTACCCTCTACCCGGGGACGTTCGTCATCGACATCGATGACGTAATCTGGCCGGTCGACAACCCGGCAACCCCGCAAAACGAACGTTGGGCGTACGTTTTTGCGAACTACTTCAGGTACGATAACTCCCAGCCCGGCGCGGAGAAGTGGACGGCGTATTTTCCGCCTCTCCCGTTACAGCTCCCCGTAGTGACGTGGAGCTTTTACCACAATGGCGACAAAGTCGGCGGCATCCTCCAGAGTCTCATCGTCACCATCAGCGACAAGAACGCCAACCACGTCGTCGATCCCAGCGAACTCAACATCCAAGCGGTCGCCGGCAACCTCGTGGCTCATATCGAGCAGGGGACCGGTATCTACGAGGGGTTCTGTGGTCAGGGGTCGATGAACGGGACGCTCCAAGGTTACGACATAAGCCAGCCGTACGTTCTAACGATCAGCACGGGATCACTCCTGCTGAGGAATTTCAGCTGTGCGGTTAGTGTCGAGGAGAGAACGTGGGGCGCGGTGAAGGAAATGTATTCCGAATAGAACCCGTGGGAGAAGCGGGTCGCGGTGAGCACGAACAGAAGGGGAGAATTATGAAGCTACTGGCATTGGTTGTTGCGTGTGCAGTTGTGAGCGTCGTCGGCCCCGTTGCCGCGCAGGTGCCGGCGCATATCGAGTACGACTTCTCCGGAACGGGTAACCTCATGGTGTCACCCGTGGTCTACGGAGGGCCGATAAATTCCGGCGAGCCGCTGCTCGTCGGCGGTACGTGGACGATCTCGCTCGACGATGCCGGTTGGCCCGGTGACTCCGACAAGACGGTGCGTTGGAATTACATCGATGCCACTTACTTCACGCCGAATTTCAACCCGGTCGTGTGGTCGTGGACGGGGATTTTCAACGCGGTGACGACGGCGAGCGCGCCGCAGTGGCGCGCGGGTCGCGGCGACGTGGGCGACCTGTTGGGAACGACCGAGGTGCAGTTCACGATCCAGGATTTCGATTTTGATGCTCTCATCGATCCCGACGAGCGGATGGCGATGGTTGTGTCCGGGACGATCATCGTGGTCAAGAACGGCACGGGGATCTGGGCGGGCTATTGCGGTCTGGGTTCGTTCAGCGGTTACACCGAGAACTACGATCCCTGGAACTGGGCGGATGACAACATCCAGGGCGGGACGGGCCTCGATATCGAAGACTGCTCGGTTCCGACCGAGGATGTCACATGGGGGCACGTCAAAGCGGCTTATAGCGATTAGCGCGAGTGGACTCGCAAGAAAAGGCCCCGTGCCGCCGACGGCAGGGGCCTTTTCTTTTAGTCCTTCCTTCGAAAATCGATGCGGATCTCCGTCCACATCTTCACCGGTTTCCCGCCGATCGTCCCCGGAGCAAAGAGGATCTGCCCGGCGGACTCTAGCGCGGCGCTGACGCAATCGGAAGGGTGGTCGTCGTCGGGGATTTCGACGCGGACGATGGCGCCTGTTTCATCCACTTGGATCCGGACTCTTATTTGATGACCGAGGCAGTGTTTCAGACGGCGGGTGTCGGGCCAGGTGATTTGCAGCGGACGCGGCGGGATCTTGACGAGGTCGGGAACGGAGCCGCGAGGGATCGTTCGGGATGCGTCGCCGACGAGCCCGCCTAGCTCGGACCCGGACGAGGGCCCGAGCGCCGCTGGAGGGGCGAAATCATTCGTCGGCTCCACGGTATGCCGCTCTTCCGTCTCCTCCTCGACGGACAAGAGGGGAACGGGTTCTTGCTCGGTATGTTCGTACTCAACGGGGATCCACAGCACGGCGTCCGGATGTCCCCCGGGGGCGGCGGAATTTTCGGATGCCGGGTGGAGAGCCCGCCTGACAAATTGGACGGCGGATGGCTTAATATACAAGAACAGGGCGAGGTGCACGAGCACCGCCGCTCCGACGAAAACCAGCCATCGATTCGCGCGCACTCTCTCTCTCATAGCGTCTGTCGATACGTCGGGGATGGGGTCGCACCGCGCCCCGAGCGTATGATACCCTCCACAGAGATATTATTCTTTGGCCGGCGCTTTCAGCATCAAAATCTTCACGTGGGGGGGCGGCGATCACGCATGGTCCATGAACAAGAGGCGAAGCGAGCGGGTGTCTTGACTGCGGCGAATGGGTTGACGGTCTTTCGCGCAGTTCTCAGCTGCCTGGCCGGCGGGCTCTTTGTGGCCGGGGGATCCGATCGGGTCGCGGTGTGGCTCTGCGTTGCAGCCGTCGCGCTCGACTCGATGGACGGTTGGATCGCGCGGCGTTGGCGTCAGACGACGACGCTGGGGACCTTTATGGACCCGGTGGCCGACAAGATCGCGATGTTCGTGGTTTACGGAACGATCGCGCTTCGCGTGGACTCGCTCTCCGTGCGGCTGCTTTTCGGGTTGGGCACGGTCCGGGACGTGTTGGTGACCGCCCAGCGGCTCGCCGGTTGCAGGACGGGACGAGGGGTATTCGGTCCCGATCCCCTGGGTAAGCTCAAGACCTTCGTCCAGAGCACGGCGGGTATCGGAGTGCTGTTCTACGCCGTCTACCTCGGCGATGGTTTCCCGCTTTCATCCCGGTTTGTCATCGGGGTGATGGGGGTGACGGTCGCGCTCTCGTACGCCTCGTGGTTCCGTTACGTCGAGAGGCACGGCTGGCGTCCCGGTGCGGGCGAGAGACGGATATACGGGGAACGGGCGGGGGGGGCAAACGACGCATGGGAACGCGCGATCGCGGGCGGGACGATGGATAACGGTATAGCAAAGGGGTCTGTTGCCGACCAGAACAGACCCACTTTGACTACCGTCAAACCCAACGGTATGGCTGGTAGCAATTAGAACTTACCGGCTCCGAATCACGTTGTCAAGGAGCCGGGAGGTTCTTATCATTAATGAGGGATCGGAATACGGTGGGGTCGTAACCATGGAAGCTCTTCGCAGAAAAAGCGTCCCGGTAAGAGCGCTCGTTTGGGTGCTGTGTGTCGCGTGGGTCAGCCTGACGTGCGCCTCCGGGAGAAGCGCCGCGAAGGACTATCGTGGATCGCGGACTGCCGAGCAAGCCGCCCGGGTGACCCGGACCAGCGACGGGGAAAAGGGATTTACCCTGTCGGGCTGGGAACCGTCAGCGGAGTTCCTCTCGGCCGGCGCGCTCTCCGACACGACGGAACTCGACTTTCCCGAGGACGAAGAGGAAAACCGCAAACAGCTGATCAAGGACATCAGCGTCTTCGTGGTCATCTCGGCGTTCGTGGGGTACTTCATCATCAAGGTCTTCCTCGAGGGGGACACCGAAGAGACTCCTCCCGACGACGACGGCAAGATTATTCCGGGCCCTACTTTTTCCAATTGAGATCTCCGCCGAGCTTGAAGAAACGCTTCGAGACGCTGGCCGTCTCCCCGGAGACACCGTCGACGACCGAAATGGTCACCGCATAGCTCCCCGGGGCGAGTGAGTCGATTCCTACGGCGATCTCCTCCCGCGCTGTGTCGGCCTCGCCGGTCCTTTGGAAGGACTGCGAGATGACGGGCGCAGGAGAGCGGTCCACAAACAGCGCTTTCCCCACTGCACGTTGGATACTCGTCCACAAACTCGTGGTCGAATCCGCGGGGCGGATCGAGTAGGCAACCTCGTAGGCCGAGCGGGCGTCGCGAAGCCCCAGATTGTACACTTCCACGTAGACACGGAGTTTTTCGGACGGCGAGTATCGTCCGGTGGGGTTGACATAAAGGGTTTTGTCCAAGCGGCGAGTCGCCACCCCTCGCGCCCGCGGTGCCGAACAGAGCAGAACGTCGCTCAGCACAAGCGAGTCGTCCAGAAAACGGGACGTGTTGGCGTCCGCCCACCCGATCGAACGGGCGAGACGCCGTTGGTCCTCGAGACAAAACGCTACTCGGTAGGAGTCGAAGGGGAGCGAGAGTCCTTCGACGACGACGTACCCAGAGCCGGTCGCGGTCGTGTCTCGATCGAGGGAATCGGCCGAGAGCGAGTCGGCGAGGTACGTGTAGGGTCGCCCGTCCTGGTGATAGACGGCGGCCCGCGTATGGAACCGCCCGATGTCCCAGGTCCAAAGGCTCTTATCGAGGCTGTCCGCGTCGGCGGCAAAGGCGAGCGAGAGGTAGCTCGAGACTTCCGATTCCCGGAAGGCGGAGACGTCGAGGACGCCGGGGACGGTTGCCGCGCGGGGAGCGTGGGCGGTGAGCGGGGGATCGGCGCGGAGCGTCCAAGCGGTGATCTCGTCGTCGATCGAGACTCCGTAGTTGCCGTTGAGGTATTCGTCGCGGAACGTCAGCGCAAACGGCCCCTCGGGCTCCAGGTAGACCCAAATCTCGGCGCGACCGTCCGTGGGCCGTGTTCCCTCCAGCGTTGTTCTCACACAATCGGGTTCGCCGAATTTGACCAGGGCCCTTCCGCGGGCGGTCTCCCAACCGCGGAGCGGCGGCGTCGACGAAGCGAAGCGAACGTCGGAGATAAACACGCGGCAAACGTGTTCGAGAACCCGTTCGTTCATCTCGGTCGTCGGATCGGGATCGTTCGCGATCCAGTACAACCGTTGCGTCTCGAGTTTCGCCTGGCTCGAGTCGGCGTCGTAGTCTCTCTTTTCGGCGTTCGAGGAGAGAAGAAGCGAGACGTCCGTGTAACCCATCTTTTCGTCTTCGACCATAAACGAGAAAGCCCGGGCGAATTGGTCCCGGCACGTTTCGAAATCGCCCGTGTTGTAGGCGATGCACCCCGATAGGAGCAGCGGTTCGGGCGCGACGGGGTGGGCGTCGCGGTAGGCGGTGCACGTCTCGAGGGCGCCGGCCGTATCCGCAAGTACATACCGGGAGATGGCGAGCTTGAGAAACGCGTCGTCCTTCGACGGGTCGCACGCCACGGCCGATGTCAAGTGCGATACGGCGGCCTGGAGGTAGTCGGTGAAACTCTGGACGTGTTTCCATTTTCGGTACGCGTTGATCCCGAGAAAGTAGTGCGCCTCACAACGATCCGGATCTAGCTCGAGGATCCGGTTGAACACCCGCTCGGCGTCGCCGTAAAGCGTCTGCGCGTAGTACGTGGCGCCCAGCTCGACGAGGAGATCGATGTGATCGGGATAGCGGCGGAGCCCCTCCT
>Ga0315275_10008351_pt1 | contig 10065 bp, 9 predicted proteins | sample YL17G03_0_MG_FD_205557 | JGI IMG/M metagenome (GOLD analysis project Ga0315275, IMG submission 205557) | Sediment microbial communities from Yellowstone Lake, YNP, Wyoming, USA - YL17G03_0 | ecosystem: Environmental > Aquatic > Freshwater > Lake > Sediment | place: USA: Wyoming | collected...
CTCTGGAAAAGGAGGAAGTTTGAAAGAGGCAATAAAGGAGACTCTGGAGTTTCTGAAAAGAAAAAAGGTAGAATATGCGGATATCAGGCAAATTCACAGGGTTACCGAAAACATCGAGGTAAAAAATGGAAATATAGAGGGGATTTCCTGCGATCAAGATCAGGGTTTTGGTATTCGCATAATCGCCAACGGAGCCTGGGGTTTTGCTTCCAGCTCCGTTCTTTCACCGGCTGAGATGAAAAGGGTAGCTAACAAAGCTTTAGAGATAGCTAAAGCCAGCTCCATAATCAAAAAAGAATTAGCCAGGTTAAGTCCTACTGAAGTTTTTGAAGACCAGTATATTTCGAAATATGAGATCGACCCATTCAAGGTTCCGCTGGAAGAGAAAATCGAGCTTTTACTCAAAGCAACTGAGATTTTGCGAAAGAATGATAAGATCAAGGTGGCAGAAGGAAGCATGGATTTTCACAAAACCGAAAAGCTGTTCGCCTCGACTGAGGGAGCTTTTATCCGCCAATCGATACTGGAAAGCGGGGCAGGTATTTTGGCTACAGCAGTAAACGGGAATGAAGTTCAGAGAAGGTCTTATCCTAACTCTCATCGCGGGGATTATGCTACCCGCGGGTATGAGTTCATTCAGGGATTGAACTTAGCGGAAAACGCAGACCGGGTGAGAGAAGAAGCGATTGAGCTTCTCTCTGCACCTGCGTGTCCGGATAAGGATACCACTTTGATAATCACCGGCTCGCAGATGGCTCTGCAGGTGCATGAGTCGTGCGGGCATCCGACTGAGCTAGATCGGGTTTTAGGAACAGAGGTAAGTTTGGCTGGCAGCAGTTTTATGACTTTAGACAAGCTAAACAAACTAAAATATGGTTCGGATAAAGTGAGTATAACTGCAGATGCCACCTTGGAAGGGGGATTAGGCAGCTTCGGCTATGACGATGAAGGGGTAAAAGCCCAGAGGGTTGAGCTGGTTAAAAACGGAGTTTTCGTAGGTTACCTCACCTCCAGAGAAACTGCCCGGGTGCTTAATCAGAAAAGCAACGGAACAATGCGCGCTGAGGGCTGGAACCGGATACCCCTGATCAGAATGACCAATATCAACTTAGAGCCCGGAGAATGGGAACTGGATAATCTCATTGCCGACACAAAAGACGGGTTCCTTTTAGATATGAACAAAAGCTGGTCCATCGATGATAAAAGACTGAATTTCCAGTTCGGGGTAGAAGCTGCCTGGGAAATTAAAGACGGGAAAAAGGGAAGAATGCATAAGAATGCGGTCTATACCGGGATTACGCCGGAGTTCTGGAATAGCTGCGATGCGGTGTGCAGCCGGAATCAGTGGCATATCTGGGGCTTGCCTAACTGCGGAAAAGGAGAGCCGATGCAGACTATGCACGTGGCTCACGGGGCAGCTCCAGCCAGGTTTAGAAATGTCAAAGTGGGAGTAAGCAGATGATCGGTAAAGAAAAAATCTTGGAGATTTTGAATTCGGTTTTAAAAAAATCAGAGGCAGATCAGTCCGAGGCTTTATACATCGGGGGCGAGAGTGGGCTGACAAGATATGCTAACTCTTACATCCACCAGAACGTTTCAGAGCATAACAGTAAAGTTTTCTTCAGAGTCGCACTGGGCAAAAAGATAGGGGTCTGTTCCACGAATTCTTTTAAAAAAGATGACCTGTTCAAGACTTTATCTTCAGCCCAGCAGATTGCCTCACATCAGAGAGAAAACCCTGATTTTCCTGGAATTCCGGATAAACAGAAAAACATAAAGCTTAAAACCTATTTCAAAAAGACTGCTGATTTCTCTCCAATTCAAAGGGCGGAGGTTGTAAAAAATATCTGTGATGAAGCCACAAAGCAGAAGCTTACAGTTGCTGGTTCATTTTCCACGGGTCAATCTGAGATCGCTATCCTGAACAGCCATGGACTTTCTGCCTATCAGCCCCTGACTTCTGCCAGCATAAACTTAGTGGCAATGTCAGACGATAGCTCCGGGTATGCTGAGGGTCTGAACCGGGACGTCAGCCTGATAGATTTCGAGGAATTAACCCAGACTGCAATCCAGAAATGTCTGGATTCTAAAAAACCGAAGGGGATAGAGCCGGGCGAATATGATGTCATCCTCGAGCCAACCGCGGTAGGAAATCTTCTTGAATGGCTCTGCACAATAGGGTTAGGTGCCAAGCAATACCAGGAGGGGACAGGTTTCCTATGTGGCAAGATGGGAAAGAAGATTATGTCAGAGAACTTCACCCTGTCAGATGATGGAATAGATGAAAATGGCGTTCCCTTTCCCTTTGATTTTGAAGGTGTGCCCAAGAAGAAAGTGATATTTATCGAAAAAGGTGTAGCCAAAGGTTTGGTCTACGATTCCCAGACAGCGTATAAGGATAAGGTGAAATCCACCGGGCATTCACTTCCACCTCCCGCCACTGAGGGACCAATACCTTTGAATCTGTTTGTAAGGGCTGGAGATTCATCCTTAAAGAAGATGATCGGGTCTATGGAAAAAGGGCTGCTGGTTACCCGGTTTCATTATATCAACGGATACCTGGATACTAAAAATGCCCTGATGACCGGTATGACCAGGGATGGAACGTTCTGGATCGAAAATGGAAAAGTGAAATACGGAGTGAAGAATTTGCGTTTTACCGAAAGCATGCTCAGAGCCTTTTCTAACATCTCTTCGCTCTCCAGACAGAGAAAAATAGCGGTTCCCTGGTGGGGAGATATCGGTGCAATTGTCGCCCCGGCTTTGCTGGTCAAGAATTTCAAGTTCACCGGTAAAACTGAGTTTTAGAGAAATTGCTCCTGGTTGGTCTCCTGACCAACCAAGCAAATTTCGTCCTAGAAGCGAATCCGTAGGATTGGTGAGGGCACCAATCCAATGGATCCAAATTCGGACGAAAGCGAAAAAAACGAGAATGCAGTTAATAATTGTGAAAAAAATATCAAACTTGAAGATTGGTTCTACGTAAACAAACTAATAAATAGAGTGGATTTTTTAAAAAAAGATGATTTTTTACTTGACAAAAGGAGAAGGTGTAGTTATTTAATAACAATTTATCAAATTCTAACCTTGTTACTTTAAGGAGGTGATGGGATAAAAGTAGAAGGTTAGGCAAAGGAATGGAATCTAACAAAAGAGGAGGAAAGAATGAAACGCTTTATACTACTTTCAACTGTGACACTGCTTCTCGTGATTTTGATCGGGGGATCTGCATTCGCCACATTAGCCCGCATCAGAAGTTTAGGCAACGCAGATTATTTCTTCAAAGACATTTATCACATCTACTCCAACCCTGCCTATTTAGGGATGTACACTAACACGGTCTATGGAGAGCTGGGGTTCTACAACCGTTTTGATGGCGGAACTGAGCAGTTTACCCCGGAAGACCAGTTCTTAGGAATAAATTACAAGCTATATAAAGGATTATCCTTAGGTCTGACCCTGAACCGGTTTGTCTCCACGGATTTTAATTATTATCGTTTCCCCTCACCGATAAATCCATTTGACTTTATGGCATCCTACGATTTTGAAAAGCTCCATTTAGGCATAAGCCTGTACCATGCCGGGAACAAAGAGGAATTCAAAAACGGGGTTGATTATTCGGAGGAAAGTTCATCCGGGAATACAGCGCTCACCGGTGGTTTTGTTTTCAATCTGATGGAAAAACATGAGATTGAAGGTATGCTGAGGCTCAATTTTGACCGTGGAAAGTTGACTTATACGTCTGGAACAACCACTAATACTCTGGAGACTGATGGTGGAAACGGGATTCAGTTTGGCGCCAGAGGATTTTTTCAGGTCACAGATAATTACCAGATGGTTCCCCTGGTTGCTTTCGGGACTGAATCTATCTCCTTAAAAGGAACCGGTACAACAGAAGCAGGGAACTCTTCTACTGGTGATTTTAAAGAGAACTTTTTCATCGTCGGTTTAGGTGGAAACCTTAAGCTGGATAAAGGGATGGTGGTAGGTGGATTGAATGTAACCCGTATGAGGTTTACCGATGAGTCGGATACCACATTTATCAACGATGAAGAGACTGCGTGGTTTATGCCAGGTTTCAATTTAGGGGTCGAATATGAACTGACCAAATGGCTAACCGCAAGGATGGGAATGGAAAAAGAGTTCGGACGATTCGAGGACAAGTGGCACTATGCTAATTCGGCCTTGTTCTACGAAGAGAAAGGGCGTTTCTCCAGCCCGAGTTCTCAGGATTTCATTGGTCTGGGTGTGGGCTTTAAGTTCTCGAAATTCCAGGTGGATGCTACTGTTGGCGAAGACAACTTCTTTGAGGGTACCTATCTTCTGAGCGGTATTCAGAGAAATCTTTTTGGGACCGTGTCTGCTGTTTTCACGTTCTAACTCCTACAGATTAAGGAACTAATGACTTCAGGGTGGAGATAAAATCTCCACCCTGATTTTTTTGTAGGGGAGAGAGTTTTTTTACCCTCTCCTTGTAGGAGAGGGTTAGGGTAAGGTCGGTTCAGAAAATTGTCAACCAGTTCCTGGTGGAACATGGTTGACCTACATTTCCTTTATGTCCAACGAAATATGCTAAAGAGAAAAGAAAAGTAGGTCGGGTTGCGGGAGCCACCCGACACGGATTTGTCGGGCAGTCTTCGACAGCCCGACCTACAGCTACAGCTACGAAAAGCAATTAGTAGGGACAGGGCTTGTCCCTGTCCGAATTTTCGAAACGGACAGCCACAAGGGCTGTCCCCACATTATTGGCGACCCTGAAAGGGTAAGCACTACGATCAAAAAAAATGGAGGTCTGAAGACCTCCACTACTTTCCTGTGTAGCGGAAGGCTTCAGCCTTCCATTCTTATTGATATAAATGCCAGGACAGAACAATGTTCTGTCCCTACAAAAACTTCATTCTACCGGGTACTCTACTTCAGCAAACCATTCCAGCTTTATCTCTTTGAATAGATTGTCCCTGGCTTCGCAATCGCCAAGGAAAGTCCACTCTCCTTGATCAACATACTCACCTTTACCATATTTTTCCGCCATCTCAGAAAGCCTTTTAAAATTCTGATGATGCTCGGAAACCCTTAGCTCCGCATAATCTCTGGCGCTCCAGGTGGAGATTAAAAACTGCCAGTCAGAAGCCTGTAACAACAAAAGTTCCCTGGCAGCTTGTTTTAAGATTTTGAGGAGATTCTCATCTCTGGTATTCTCGAATTTCTGAGCCAAACCCTGCATCCTTTTCTCATCCTCATAAATATGTTTCCAGGTCCATTCGGTCCACTGGTTGAGCCAGATGTAATGATAACCTCCTTCCCCCCAGGAGCCTTCAGGTATGGAGATCACCTGACTGGGTTTGACTTCATCCAGAAATCCTGAGCAAGTGGTCAATTCCAATTGCGGATCATCTGCAAGGTATTTCAATACCAGTTTTAAAAATTGAGTTCCCTCAAACCACCAGTGGCCAAAAAGCTCAGCATCATAAGGTGCGCAGACTATTCCCTTTTTTCCGGACTTCTGATGATATTCGCTCAAAAGTCTCTTGACTATTCCCTTATAATGGTTTGCGTTTTCTGGAACACGTGCCTGGGCATCTTTGGGATAATATTCCCACTTGTCTGCTAAATCACTTTTAGCTGAAGTCACCTTCCAATAGCGGTGTCCTCCAGGAAAATGTTTCTTATGAAAATCTAAATAGTTCCCATCTCCAGGATAACCCCATTCTCCGCTCCACACTTGTAAGCCTGTTTCCGGGTCACGGGTAAAGATGGCAACCGGTTTTTTTCCTTCAACTGAGGAGGAAACCAAATAAACTTCTCTTGGAGTTTTGTCCAGCTCCTCCTCCCTGGGCTTATACTCTTTTTCAAACTGCCCCCATAACTGCTGTAAAGCTTGAAACCGGTCAATATAGACTCCTATAGCCTTTCCGCCTTTTAGAAGCGCAGAATCCACTATAAAATATTCAATTCCATTCTCGGTCAGGAATTCATCTATTCCTTTACGTGGATAAGGTTCTTTTACTCCCTCTGTCTGAACTGGAGGCAGCCATTTATATCGAGGACGATAGGCACACTCCGGAAGCCAGATGCCCCTCGGTTTTCTGCCATAATAGTTTTCATAGGTTGCAACACCTTGTTTAACTTGAGCCTGGACTGAGGTATCCTGTGAGAGTAAAGGTAGATAACCGTGGGTAGCTGCAGAGGTGATTACTTCAATATGTCCTTCGTCCTGCAACTTTTTAAAAGCTCTAACTATATTTCGATTATACCTGCTTTCGAAATCGTTTTTTATCCTGGAATAATAGTCTTTCCACATATTTGCCAGGGAAAGAAGGTTGGCGCGGTTATAACGGGTGAACTCCTGAATGTCTATCTCTGCCGCTTTGATCTTCTGCTCCAGATAAGAGGAAAACTCGGACTTGAAAGACTCGTCAGATAACTGCTCGGTCAAAACCGGAGTTATGCCCAGGGTCAGTTTTGGAGAATATCCCTCGGCAATTAGCTCATTTAAAATATTCAGGATGGGGATATAGCATTCAGCCGCAGCTTCATTTAGCCAATCCATACCGTGAGGCCATTTTCCGTGAGCGATAACGTAAGGTAGATGAAAATGTAAAACGAAGGTGAAACTTCCGATTTTATTTGCAGGCATTGAAATTTCCTTTTTGTTAAGTTTTTTCTGTGTAGTTGCCCAATTCATTGGGTCCATTTGGACTCGATAAATCGAGCAACTGCTGAAATTACAGATGTAATGGAGTGTAAAGCTTCAGCTTTACCTGTGGTCCGTCGAAGGAAAAATCATAGAGATAAACCTAAAGGTTTATACTCCAGTGCCTCAACCAATATATTTACAATTAATCCTCTTTCTTGGGAGGTTCTGAGATATCGGTTAATCCTCGTGAAAAGCCGATCTCTTTTCCTTCTTTTCCGAAAAGCTTGATTGTCCCGAACTGGGATTCGAATTTCTTGATGTTGTCATCCAGGGCGTTCAAAAGCAGCTTGGCATGAGCCGGGGTCATAACGATTCTGGCATAGACCCTGGCTTTGGGAATCCCGGGCATCACCCGCGCAAAGTCGATGATGATCTCTGAGGGTGAATGGGTGATTAAGGCTAAATTAGAATATATTCCCTCTGATTCTTTTTCGCCCAATTCCACATTTAAGGGTTGGGGTTTTATCTCCATATGCTCTCCTCTTTAAATATCTGCTTGCATTTGAATCCTATTTTAACATATATTATGCCTCGATGTCAAGGGTAAAGATAGTTATTCTTTCGGTCTTTTTGCTCGTTTGTTCGATTTTTGCCACGGAAAGCGTTCTTGCCGCAAGGTCTAATGAGGACAATATCTTAGACCGAGCAATCAAGCAATTCTACTATGATGGCAAGAGCCTTTTTCTTACCCCCTTTCACTGGGAGAAGAAAGAGAGGTTAGAATTTCTGGCGATTGCCTCTATCACAGCCGGATTGTTCCTTGCAGATAAGGAACTTCAGAAGGTTGCTCAGAGAAACCGCAGTGATTTCTCTGATGATCTGGCGAGATTTGTTACACCTTCTGAACATATCTATCCCCAAGCCGTGATTGGTGGTTTTTATCTGGGCGGGCTGATCTTCAAGCGAAAAAAGGAAAAAGATACAGCCTTATACCTTTTAGAGTCAGTTATGTTCACTCAGGGAATTACTCAGGTGATTAAGTATAGTGTGGGGAGAGCCAGGCCTTTTGCTGATAAGGGAGCTTATCATTTCGAGGGTTTTAGAACTCATCCTTCATCTTACTCTTTATCTTTTCCCTCCGGGCATGCCTCCACGGCATTTTCTTTAGCTTCAGTAATCGCAGAACAGTATGATAACAAACTCATCGACTGGGCTTCATACAGCCTGGCTTTTTTAGCTGCCTGGGCTCGGGTGAACGATAACGTTCATTTCACCTCAGATGTCTTTTTTGGAGGGGTTCTTGGAACCTGGGTGGGGAAGACCATTGTCAGGCTTAATAGAGGCAGAGAAGAAAAATCGAAGAATCTTTCTATGCAGACGAATATTGGTCTAAACACGATTAGTTTATCCTTTAACTTTTAGGAGACAATGAGAAAGATACCTACACAGCGGTTAGAGCAAATCTTCTCCCAATTGGGCGGTCAAAGGATTTTGATCTTAGGAGATGTGATGCTGGACGAATATATCTGGGGAAATGTCAGCCGGATCTCACCTGAAGCACCAGTCCCGGTAGTAGAGGTTATGGATGAATCGGTGAAATTAGGCGGAGCGGCTAATGTGGCTCTGAATGTCAAGACCCTGGGTGATATTCCTCTCCTGGTCAGCATAGTAGGAAAGGACAAAAATGGAGACAGGCTAAAAGAACTTCTATCAGGTGCTGAGATATCAAGTCAGGGGATTTTTGTTGACGAAACTCGCAGGACCACAGCCAAGACCAGGATCATCGCTCATAGTCAGCAGGTGGTGAGAGCTGACCGGGAAAATTCTGAGGAGTTATCTTTAGATTTGACTCTCAACCTGGTCGGTTTTATAAAGAAAAAAATAAAAGAAGAAAAAATCTCAGCGCTCTTGATCTCGGATTATGGTAAAGGTGTGATCAGTTTGAAGCTTTTGAATGAAGTTATAGACTTAGCCAGGGAGAACAACATTTTCATCTCGGTTGACCCTAAAGAGACCCATTTTATGAATTACAAAAGGGTATCAATAATAACTCCGAATCATTCTGAGGCAGGTTTTGCCTACGGCAAGAGGATAAGAGATGAGAAAAGCTTAGAGGAAGTCGGGTGGGGACTATTAGAAAAATTGGAAGCTGAGGCTCTGCTGATCACCCGGGGGGAGAAAGGGATGTCCCTTTTTGAAAAGAACAGAACGCTCACCAATTTCCCCACAGTGGCAAAAGAGGTATATGATGTTACCGGCGCTGGAGACACGGTAATCTCAGCTTTGACCAGCGCATACTCAGCCGGAGCCAATTTAAAGGAAGCGGCTTTGATCTCCAACCATGCGGCAGGGATAGTGGTGGGCGAGTTAGGCACTGCCCAGGTTACTAAAGAAGAATTATATCAGGATTTGAAAAATTATACCGAGTAAGAACTAGTTAAGATTTTTATGGATTCTTCATAAGAAGATTCTGAAATAAGTAGAGGAAAAAGTCGGGCAAGGTGCCCGACCTACGAAGATCAACTATTTGATTTTCGTAGGCAGGGCTCCCAGCCCTGCAAATTAAGTTTATCACATCTCTTTTAAGAAATATTTACAGGGCTAATCAATGGGAAAGATAGTCAAGTTAGAAGAATTAATTCAGATTAGAAAGAAAGCCAAGAAAGAAAATAAAAAAGTGGTTTTCACCAATGGATGCTTTGACCTTCTGCACCGGGGGCATATCGAGTATCTCAAAAAAGCAAAAAAATTAGGGGATATCCTGATAGTGGGATTAAATAGTGACTCTTCAGTCAAAAAAATAAAAGGAGAAGGTAGACCTATCCAGGGTCAAGCAGATAGAGCTGTAATTTTAACTTCACTCTATTTCGTGGATTATGTCTGCATTTTTAATGAGCTAACTCCGTTGAATCTGATCTCTAAATTGATACCTGATATTTTAGCCAAAGGAGGGGATTGGAAAGTAAAAGACATCGTGGGTAAAGATATAGTAGAGTCTCATGGCGGAAAAGTCCTGAGCATAAAAATGGTCAAAGGGAAATCCACCAGAAATATCATCCAAACCATCCTGAAAAAATTTCGTAGATAATGTAACCCTACCAGAAAGGTAGAATTTCTTTTCTCTTTTTTCTTGACAGCCTCACTCTCAGGTATTATTCTAAAAACACTAAAGGCGACAGATTCCAAGGAAGATTCATTTTTTCTTTAAATGGAAAGGGATGATAAAAGTCTGGAAGAGAAGAAGTATATAGAGACCGCTACGATGGCGGAGATCTATATCCAGGCAAAGAAATACCAGGAGGGGCTGGAGATTTACAGAAGGATTTTGGCGAAAGACCCGGCCAACTCAGAAATTGCTAAAAAGGTAGAGGAATTAGAGAAAAAGTTAACGAAAATTGAATAAGGAATCTGGATGAAAGAAAGGATTA
>Ga0315275_10008352_pt1 | contig 10064 bp, 8 predicted proteins | sample YL17G03_0_MG_FD_205557 | JGI IMG/M metagenome (GOLD analysis project Ga0315275, IMG submission 205557) | Sediment microbial communities from Yellowstone Lake, YNP, Wyoming, USA - YL17G03_0 | ecosystem: Environmental > Aquatic > Freshwater > Lake > Sediment | place: USA: Wyoming | collected...
GAAGAAATTGGTCCGTGGTAGAAGCATAGAAGGCGTTACTACCGCAGCATTGTATGCAGCTTGCCGGCAGTGTCATGTTCCACGGACACTTGACGAAATAAGTAACATATCACATATATCGAGGAAAGAAATCGGAAGGACCTACAGATATGTCTCTCGTGAATTGGGATTAAAATTGTTACCGACTTCACCAGAGGATTATATTTCAAGGTTTTGCAGTGAACTGAAACTTAGTGGTGATGTGCGAGCGAAAACCATGGAGATATTGAAAGAAGCCGCACACCGAGAACTTACGAGTGGACGTGGCCCTACTGGTATGGCAGCAGCATCTCTCTATATTGCTTCTGTGCTTTGTGGTGAACGGAGAACACAACGTGAGGTAGCAGATGTCGCAGGTGTAACAGAAGTTACCATTCGAAATCGCTATAAGGAGCTCACAAAAAAACTAGATATAGGCATTGTCCTGTAAGCTTGTCGTTTCCTTATTTATCCTTTTTTTTTAAGATTATTTCAATTGAAGAGACATTGGAGGTTCTACCTTCTTCGTTGGTGATGCTTTCAGTTCCAATTTTTATCTCTTTTATTATTGCATCTGTGACAAATCTGTTTCTCACAATTTCTGCTGCATCTACTGCTGTACTAATTGACCTGCCTCTTGCTTTAATAATCACCTCATCTGAACTACCGGTGTTAAACTGTGTTACTATTGCAAGTACGTAGCTCATCGGAGGTTTGTGTCCGACATAGATTACGTTTTCATCAGTTCTTCTTTTTTCAGCGGTTCCCGCTTCTGTTGTTTCTTTGTTCATAGTTTCATTTCTCGCTTTATACGACAATCTTATAACATCTTTTTCTTTAAAAAATTAATCATTAGTAAAAGTAAGATAAAAAGATGGTGAAAAACAAAGGGATGTTTGTTTATTTTTTTCGCTCTATGCTATAAACATATCCACAATTTTCACATTTTAGACCTACATCAGAAACCATAATAAATGTGTCGCCACCACACTTTGGGCATATCATTCTTTTTCCTACCTCAAACTATCAAGGGATGATTATTTATTTTTCATCTTTTTTCGGCTTTATCTCATTTTTTTTCGACTGTATCTCGTTGATATTTTTCCACGCCTTTTTTACACGTTGTCCAAAAGTTGTCATTTCTACACCCCCTCACGTACAATTCCATAAACAGTAATCGCTTTATAAAATCAATCCTTACAACCCTATATAATGAATGTAAAGCAGGGAGATTAAAACTTTTTTAGTCTGGACGCATGTTTTAACTCATGTTTTATGGTAATGATCGACAAGAGTATTTTCTCCTTTCTTCCGCTCTTTATCTTTATATCTCCAAGCATAACCTGGGTATCTCATTTCTTTAAAATCTTTTATAAATTTGTCAAACTCTTTTGGACTACGAAAACAGATTGTTCGTACCACACCCCCTGTTTTTTCATCAAATAACTCAATGACCTTTTTATTCATCGTTCTAAACCGGCTCATTTTCGCTCCGCACGTCCCTACAAGTTCATAATACCGTCTCATTCTTTTGTATCACTAGTTTCAACGCAACCGTATTCCTGTTAATGTCTTGGTATCTGTGATGCCTTCTATTATTTTTATCTTATGAATAATGATTTCTCCAATGCTTTCATAATCTTTTGCTTCAATTTTTGCTATTAAATCATATTCTCCAAACAATGGATGAAGTTCAATAACCTCAGGGATTTTCGAGAGTTTATTGAATACTTCATATTCATGCAATGGTGAAACATGCATAAGAACAAAACCTATTACCACCTTTATTCCTCCTTTACCATCAATATTCTAACATTTTATTCCTTAAATACATATCTATAGAGAGGGCTTTGGGACAAAATTCAATGATCAACCTTTTAGGATAATGACATAGGCACGCTGACCAATATACTTCTTCGGCGCATCCACCTTCGCCGAATTCCCAAAAACCGTCACCTGCTTCTCGTAAAACGTTTCAACCTCATCAGTCAAAATAATATCCTCTGTCGTCATCTTAATTCTCCGCATACATAGTATATCCATGGATATCCTTATATAGTTTACTATTGATACTCTTCTCGATGATGATCACGCCAGAAATGGCACAACACCTTGTCGAAATCCTCGACCAGGTTAAAGAGGAGTGTTTCCCAAAGGAAAACGACTCCTACCCGTGCGCGGCATGGGAACAGAAACGCGAACGGGTGAAACAACGCCTCCGAAATCTCCCCCAGTACGTCAACCAAGCTGCCACCATGGTGCAGTTCATGAAACCTCGAGCAGGGCATCCGAAGAAACTCGACGTGACCAGGCGCACCATGCTCTTCCTCTTCGCCCGATTGATGAACAAAAGCAATCGAGATGTTGAAGAGCTCCTCGTACTTTTTGAACCCCTGTTCGGCTGTCAGGTGAGCTACAAGTACATTGAACGATTGTACTCCGACCCTGAGATTCACATCGTCCTCCACAATCTTTTCATCCTGCTCCTCCAGGATGAAGGCGTCTCTGGTGATTTCGCTGGAGACGGCACCGGATATTCACTGACCGTCTGCCGGCATTATCGGACAGAGACTGTCAAACAAGGAAAAGATTTCCTGTATGTGTTCCGGGTCATCGATGTTGACACCGGATTCTATGTGGCATGCGGGTATTCCAATGGCTCTGAGATGGAGGCGTTCCACAAAGCGATGGCCATGCTCACAAAGCTTGGCCTGCCGGTTGATTCGATGGCGCTTGATAAGTACTACAGTGTTCGAAAGGTTCTCAGCCTTTTCGGGGAGGAGACCGTCCTGTATCTTCTCCCCAAGAAGAACATCGCACGGGTCGGTATCGAATGGTCACGGATCATCAGACGGGCGCTTGAGGATCCATACTTGTTCCTCAAAGCGTATTATCTGAGGAACCTCTGTGAGTCTGGGTTCTCCGCAGATAAGCGGAGATTCGGAGGACTCGTGAGACAAAAACGAGAAGATCGTCGTGAGATGGCTTTGTTTTCCACTGCGTTTCTGCATAATGTTTTTATGGTGAGGGTTAGGCCTGGTTAATTCTGTCCCAAAGCCTATAGAGAGCATTAATAAAAAAACACTAAAAAAATATATTCCTAAGGACTTGCTCTATTATATTATATGTTGGCGAACTTAGATCTTCTCCATATACTTCCAGTTCTTATACGTATTATTCCGAACCGTTGACGCAGGAAGATTTTTTTCTTTTTCCTCAGAGGACAATACATCAATGATAATCCCCTCGATATCTCGTATGAGGATCTCACTTTCATCCTCGTTATAATCAGTCGTATAGATGTTCCCCTCTCGATAGATGACCCCAGCCTCAGAGTTGTAGACTGGTTTACGCTCAAAATGTAATTCCGTATCAAAATCCTTGATATCCTCAAGCTGTTTGAATTGATACGCATCATCAGCCATCCCAATCATGGTTCTCAGTACTTGTATCTTCCTTGGATCTTTCTCCGCATGGATCGCATCCTGCAGACCAGACACGATAGCAGGGATCTCCTGTGGTTTGGTCTCACGCAGAATCTTTCCCCAGAACCAGTTATACAACTTACTGCCCCTCGCATTAATGTGTTCAGGAGGCTTATCCGGGTACAAGATAATTCTCCCATTCAGGGTCCGATGGGTTTTCCGCCATTCGGTTCTTTGGGAATCAAGTTCTTTTTTCCGGTTGTTCTGCTTTGTCATTTCACGTTATTATTATGCGTTTTAGGATATAAACATTATGGAAGATTGTATTTTATCGGAAAAAGAGTACATCGTGATACACTATCATATGTTCAACCATCGTCTAGGCGAGAAAATTGTTAGTCGAGGTAAAAAAAAATTATGTCAATCCCTTATATATTTCATTAAATTTTTTCTATAATAGATAAAAATATTTATAGGTGATAGTGACTGCCAATAAACGAGGGAAAAAACCATGAGTGGCAAAATATTTTCAATTCTGTTTATAGGTGTATTGATGGGTACTTGTTTTACCGTCATTGGGACACAACAACAGATCGACACCACAGACACACAACTTCAAACAAATGAGCAGGAACCAACCGAAGAAACCACGATTGACAATGACTGTGGTTGTGAATCGTATGAAACACCGACAACCGATGGACTCTACTACAGGACAGGATTGCTGCCTGCAAAAGAAATCCTACCGGAAGGAGAGACCTTCACAGGGCGAACATCGTCATCATGGGATTGGCGTGATGCGACCTACAATGGTCAGACTGGTGATTGGACCACACCAATTAGAAACCAAGCGAACTGCGGGAGCTGCTACGCATTCGCACCACTCGGATCAATCGAATCTCTCATAAAAATAAAACAAGGGAGCCTAGGGTATTCCATTGATCTCTCTGAGCAATTCATTGTCTCTTGTGGAATGGAATGGATGAGTGATGATATCCTAGGGTGCGAGGGTGCTTATTCCCCCGGACAATATGACTTCATCACAACCTACGGAACCCTCCAGGAATCCTGTTTTCCGTATGTGAGTGGATCTGGCTCTGTTCCCCCCTGTTCAGATAAATGCAGCAACTGGGAAGATCTCATCATCCAGATCGACGGATGGCACACGGTTGCAAGTGACATTACCTCAATAAAAAATGCTCTGATTCAACATGGTCCGTTGACTGCAGGAATGATCGTGTACGATGATTTCTTTGATTATAGCGGAGATGTGTACGAACATCCAGGTAGCGACCCTGATCCGATGAACCATGCGGTTGTCATCGTTGGCTATGATGATGCGCAAAACTGCTGGATATGTAAAAACAGCTGGGGGACATCCTGGGGTGAGGACGGATGGTTCAAAATACTGTATGGAGACTGCAAAATCGGCCAAGAAATCGTGTATTTTGATTATGTGCCCCAGAACGGTCCTCAAGTGAATGTCAAGATACATCGAATCCAGATGATCGGCGAGATTGAAGGATGGTTAGAAGGAGAGGCGGACTGGTCCTATCGAGTACAAGTCTATATCGGTAGTCAATGGCTAGAACAAATCAATGATGACTACTCCAGCAATGAAGACGACCATTCGGAAGACGTCATTCAACGGTTCCATGTCCAGACACCAACACCTGAGATAACCATAAAAGTCTGGGATCGAGATACGATTACCGGAGACGACCTCGCAGATGTTAGCGGGTACACCGGTGGAGGAACAGATGACAGCACGACGGATGTCCGAGGAGCGATATTCCATTGTCAATACGACCTCATCACCAACCAAATCATTCAGATCGATGCAATCATCTCTGAAGGGGGGTATATCACCACCTCAGGGACGTACCAGCCAGATGGAGGAGATAACAGTGATGAGGAGAACGATGCGAAAGTCTGGTTCCAGCTCTCAGATTCCTATGATCCTCCAGAACCAGATCTCCAGGTCAGTGGCGCGCTTCAGGGTAATGTAAAAATTGGTACTAATCATTACGCCCTTGGGACGTTCACGGTGGAAAATATCGGCAGTGACCCCGAAGGGTTTAGCGACTCGTACCTGGATTGGGCAATCGCTGAGACACCAGACTGGGGGAGCAACTGGGTCTTTGAACCAAACAGTGGCATGAATCTTCCCTCAGGAGACCCGGTCACAGTCCATGTATATGTTGACGTACCAGATGAACAAGGGACATTCACAGGCTCAGTAAAAATATGGAATACGGAGAACCATGCGGATTACGGAATCATATCAGTCCAACTCGTAGCCCCGGTCGAGAAGACTGTCCTGCAGTGGAATTTATTTTGCAAGGGATTCAATGGTGCTCTCTCAAAAGACATATTGTCTTTCCTGCAGGTCCGTATCCTAAGATAGATTTAAATACAGATTTATATAATTAAGAACATACGGGGATAAACATCATAGATGTTCAATAAAAAAAAAATAGGGGATAAGTTATGAAGAAAGTTGTATCACTCGTAATAATTGGAATCATGGTCCTCAGTGGACTTGGCGCTGCTGCCGTTTCAAAAACCTCAGAAACACCATTGAAAAAAACAGAGACAATCACTTTTTTAGACCCAGAAATCACAACCAAAGAAGGCTATACGTTTGTTACAGTAGACAATGCGAACGCATGGCTCAATACACCCGGTGCACCGATGCTTCCCGCATCCGTCACTACCTATATCTTCCCATTCGGCACTCAGATAAAAACCGTGGATGTGACATTCTCTGAACCAGAAGAATACAATGTAGAAAAAAAAATCGCGTCAGCCCAAGCACCAATAACCTATGTCGAAGGGAAGAAAGTAGCATACAAGCAAGAAGATCAAGTAATGGGATCGACCTATCCAGAAACACTTTTTGATTATCACCTTGGTGCAGGTATCTCTGGTGAAGATCATGTTCTTTTTGTGACGGTCCGCTGTTTTCCCATCCAATACAAACCAGAGGAGAACAAAATCCTTTTCCGTTACAAAGCATCGCTCTCAATAACCTATGATCTCCCATCCCCTGAAACATCGACTGTCGATGATTACAAATTAGTTATTATTGCTCCGAAAACATTCTCTGAGGCACTCCAACCATTGGTGAACCATAAGATCAGCAAAGGAATCACGACGAAACTAGTCACACGCAATGAAATCTGTGACAGTGTCTACTTCCCCGCAGAAGGTCGAGACTGTGCCGAGGAGATGAAATACTTCATAAAGAATGCTTATGATCAATGGGGAACCGATTATGTGCTCTTAGTTGGAGGAAGATACGGTGGGATTCTGAACGAAAAATGGTATGTCCCGGTCCGATACACCAACCTTGACGATGGGGAGAACTGGGAGGGAGGCTATCTGTCAGATCTGTATTTTGCGGATCTCTACGACGCCTTTGGTAATTTTTCAACGTGGGATTCCAATGGGAACGGTATCTTTGCTGAATGGAACAGCCAAGGAAAGGATATCCTTGACATGTACCCTGAGGTATATATCGGACGACTTGCTTGTAAAAACATCGATGAGGTTGAAACTCTTGTCACAAAGATAATCACCTATGAAAACACAACCGCGGGAACAGAATGGTTCAATAGAATGGTTGTTGTCGGGGGTGATTCTGCACCGGATGCGACAGATCCTTGGTATGAAGGTGAAGAAGAAAACAAACTTGCGTTAGAGTACATGACTGGATTTGAAGGTGTTCGACTCTGGACATCGAACGGGAACCTCACCGGCCGACAAGATGTTATTGATGGAATCAGTGCTGGCTGTGGATTCTTATTTTTTGATGGACATGGAAACCCCATGGTTTGGTCCACGCATCCTCCGAAAAATGAAAGCCTCTGGATTGATGGGTTGTTTGTCCAGGATATGTCGAAGCTGACAAACGGTGAAAAACTCCCGGTTACTGTCTGTGGAGGGTGTCATAACGCACAGTTTAATACCAGTCTTTTGAATATTCTCAAAGGCTTTATCCAGGAGGGATTCAAATATTTCCAATGGAGATTCTACTTGAAAGAATGGACGCCTGAATGCTGGGCATGGAAATTGGTAAGTGTGAAGAATGGTGGAAGTATCGCAACTATGGGGTACACAGGGCTTGACTGGTTTGGAACTGGAGATAGCAATAATGATACCATCCCTGATTGCACCCAATTTTATTCAGGATATGCCAATACGCAGTTTTTTAAAAATTACGGGGTGAATAATAGGACAATCCTTGGTCAGGCGCACACCCAAGCGCTCATCGATTATCTCAATGCGTATCCACCGATGCTTGATAAAATTGATTGCAAGACTGTCCAGGAATTTGTTCTTCTTGGTGACCCTAGTTTGCAAATAGGAGGATATTCATAGGTGGAAGGTAGAAGAAATGACCAAAAAGATAATCATTTGTTTTGGATCGCTGGTGTTGCTTCTGTGTGGATCTGTTCCTCTATCAGGATCAGCGAGTGATGAGCCCACAACTTTAGTCAAAGCTCTGGTAAGAGTCGATATCACCCAGGGAAATGTGGTGCTTCCGCAGGGTGTGGAGGTCGTTGCAGAAAACCAGGGTGAATGGGTCGATATTATCATCCCACAGTATCGTTTACAAGAGTTGACAAATCATGAGATATCGTTTACCACTCTTATTGCAGATATGGATGCCTACCATGCGGCAATGATGGGATCGTACCATACGTATGCTCAGATGCAAAGTATCATGGAGGGTATTGCAGCCAATTACTCAGACATCGCGAGTCTCTTCAGCATTGGGACAAGCTATGAAGGACGTTCTCTCTGGTGCCTGGAAATCACTGATAATCCTGGTGTGGATGAAGAGGAACCGGGTGTCTTGTTTATGGGGCTTCATCACGCCCGTGAATGGCCAACTGTAGAGATCTGCTTGCGTATCGCGAACAATCTCACCTCAGGGTACGGTGTGAATTCGACTATCACCGATTTTGTGGACAGCCGGAGAATATGGGTCGTCCCGTGTGTGAACCCAGATGGGTATTATTATTGTCATGACCTTGGGAACGATTGGCGGAAGAATCGGCATTACTTCCCAGAGTATGGGACCTATGGTGTTGATTTAAATCGTAACTATGCGGGATCTAGTAATGGAGATGCATGGGGCGCGTGGGGGTCTATCTTTGATGCGTCTGTGACTCATGATCCTGGGAGCGAGGTGTACTGTGGGCCTGGACCTACCTCTGAGCTTGAAGTACAAGCAGTAAGTAGTTTCTTCGTGACACATGATATCTGTGCATCAATCTCCTGGCATACTTACCAACAGGAGTTGTACTGGCCGTGGGGGTACACCGCATCGCATGTCCCAGATAATACATACATTAGTGCAGTGGGGACACAGATCGCGCAGCGGATCACACAACAGGATGGGTCTGGTACATATACACCAGGACAATCCCATGGACTCTATGGCACTACCGGAGATAACATCGACTGGGAGTACGGTTATAGCCATTATGTCCTTGGTAGGACGACCTTCTCGTACACCATCGAAGCCTGTTCTGATTTCCACCCCTCAACAAGCTACCTTGATCAGATATGTAAAGAGAACTGCGACGGGGCATTATATCTCCTTTCAGAGGCAGAGAACATACGCGACTCGGTCGTCCCTCGTGTGATGCCACCGATCCTTGATGAGTTGCCCAATGACTCTGACGGGAATTATCGGGTCTCATGGGAGGAACAGAACCCGTTAGCACAGCCTGATTATTTCCAGCTTGATGAACTGGGCGGACTTTCCATCGGGACTGATGATGCAGAATCCGGGTCTGGACTCTGGAGTCTTGATGGGTTTGCTCTTTCAACCTCAAGATACCATTCTGGGAGCTCTAGCTTTAAATCTCGTCATACCGATGCGGATGTTTCTTCGATGACCACCGTCAATCCAATCCCAATAACCACGGGAATGAATCTTTCATTCTGGTGTTGGTATAATACCGAGAATAATTACGATGATGCGTTTGTTGAGGTCAGTACCGATGGCCGGTCCTACGACGTCTTGGATATCTTCACCGGATCATCTAGCAGTTGGGTCTACAAAGAGTATGATCTGAGTAATTATTCCGGAGAATCACTCTTCATTCGATTTAGATATACGACCGATTCAGGGACATTACAGGAAGGATTTTATGTGGATGATATCACCCCTGTCGCAGATTTCGATACGGTGACGACACTTTCGAGTTCTATCACTAATGATTTCTATGATATCACTGGGAAGACCAATGGGACCTATTATTACCGGGTGAAAGGTCATAACAATGAACGTGGATGGTGTGACTTTAGCACCCTTGAGAAGATCATTGTCAGCCTAGGTGAAGACATGACTCCACCAGTGACCACCTGCACCTTAGCAGGGGAGCTGGAAGGTGATGTCTATGTCAGTGATGTGATCGTTACCCTCACCGCGACTGATGAGTCTGGTGTTGATTACACGAAATACAAACTCGACGATGGGACATGGACGATATATACTGCACCATTTGTCGTGTCAACGAACGGAAATCATACCGTCTCATTCTATTCAGCTGATACCGCTGGTAACACGGAGACGGAGAAAACCTGCTCCTTTATCATCCAGAA
>Ga0315275_10008353_pt1 | contig 10063 bp, 9 predicted proteins | sample YL17G03_0_MG_FD_205557 | JGI IMG/M metagenome (GOLD analysis project Ga0315275, IMG submission 205557) | Sediment microbial communities from Yellowstone Lake, YNP, Wyoming, USA - YL17G03_0 | ecosystem: Environmental > Aquatic > Freshwater > Lake > Sediment | place: USA: Wyoming | collected...
AAGGCACACAGGAAATGATGCAGATTTTTCCCGTGAATGAGTAAAATTTCACGGTTGAAAGGTCTTTCGCAACGACCTCGAAATCAGGCGCCCTATCGCCGACCTTTACGGCATTGCCCAGCAGAATAATGGGGTTGCCCTTCATCGTTACCAATCCTTTTCTCTCAGGCATACCGCACCTCCTGAATTTTTTAAAAGTTCGTTGCTTCGATTTCATAATACGGCTGTGGATGAGCACAGGCCGGGCAGATTTGCGGGGCTTCTGCTGCCTCGTGGACGTATCCGCAATTTCTGCAAACCCATCGCACAGGTTTTTCTCTTTTGAATACCCTGCCCTTATTAATGTTGTCAGCAAGCTTCAAGTATCTATCACGATGTCTTTTTTCAGCAACCGCAATGCTTCTGAAAACATTAGCAATATCCGTAAAACCTTCTTTATCGGCAACTTTTGCAAATCCGGGATACATTTCCGTTGTCTCATAATTTTCGCCTGCCGCTGCCGCTTTAAGGTTTTCAAGGGTTGTGCCGATTACGCCTGCCGGAAAAGCTGCCTGAATTTCGACTTCGCCGCCCTGCAGGAACTTAAATTCCCGCTTTGCATGTTCCTTTTCCTGCTCAGCAGTTTCCGTGAATATCGCCGACATCTGCTCGAGGCCTTCCTTTTTTGCAGCAGAAGCAAAATACGTGTATCTGTTGCGGCCCTGTGATTCACCTGCAAATGCCGTGAGCAAATTTTTCTCAGTCTGACTTCCCTTTAAGTCCATAGTTTTACCTCCATAATTCAATCTGTTTATCAATTAAATTTATTTTCCTCCCTGAAACACGGTCGGCACAATCCCTCGACATAAACAGTCGTCTTTAAAACTCTGAATTCCTGCCCTAATTTCTCAGGTAGCCTAATATTGTCAAAGCCTTTGTGCCAAAAGTCAAAAATTTTTTTACATTTTATGCACTTAAAATGCTGATGATTCTCCAGATTGCCGTCGAAACGTTTTACATCCCCGCTGCCTTCAACTATAAACGCAGTGCCTATCTTACTTAATGTATTCAAGGTTCTGTTAACGGTATCCAGCGAAACATTCGGCAAAACCTGCTTAACTTTACCGTAAACCGTTTCTGCAGATGGATGGTCAGTCGATGCAATCAGGGCATTGTAAACCTCAACCCGCTGAGGCGTTATCTTTAAGTGCTTCCGGCGACAAAGCTTATGGAACACTTCAAGTTTTTCTTTTAAATCATTCAAATTTATTTCCAACATTCCCAAACCTTTTCCAAACGATTACGTAATATATTCAGAACTAAATAGGAGTTGTTACTATATAATAGTAAATCCTATGTGTCAATGAGTTTTTTGAAAAATTTTATTTAATTATAGAACAACCCGGTGAAGAAATAACAAAAAAGGTAACTTTTTCTCGCTGAGACTTATGGAGGGTGTATTCGGCAAATTTTGCCGAATGATGTGAAGCGCCCACGGCTCCAGGAGGGCCGTGGAGCTTCACATAGGGGGATAACAAAGTTATAGGACGAGGCTTAATATAGACCTTTTTTGTGTCTTGTCAGACGGCAAAAGATGAGTTCTTTGTTAAACTGGGTAATTTTTAAGTCGAAAAAGCATATAGCATTAAGACTTACAGAGAGTTTATGAACAACCATAAGAGAAAAGACATATTGACAACCGGCCAGGTAGCCCGGATTTGCAAGGTTGCTCCCCGAACGGTAACCAAATGGTTTGACACGGGTCAATTGAAGGGGTATCGAATCCCCGGCGGCAGAGACAGGAGAATTCCTGCGGCAGAACTGATTCGTTTTATGAAATCGTATAATATGCCGACCGAGCAGCTTGAACTTGACAGAATCAGAATCCTGATAATCGACAGCGACTGGCAGATGGCAAATACTCTTGCCGAGTCCTTGAGGAGGAATCCTTTGTTCGGCGTGGAAACCGCCAACAGCGGTTTTGACGCCGGCCTTATCGCCCAGAAATTCGAGCCGCACGTGATTTTAATTGACCTGATGGCCTCCGATATCGATGCCGACCATATCTGCAAAAATGTCAGAAAGAATCCTGAACTGGGGGCTACTAAAGTGGTTGCCCTGGCTGAAGGTCTAAAACAGAACGAAGTCGAAGCAGTTCTTAAGAAAGGCTACGACTTCTGCATAACAGATACATCCAATATTGCCGAGATTGCAAAAACCATCAATCAGGCAATAGCGATAATCTAAAAATCCAATTCCTTCTTCGTCATTCTATCCTCCAATTTTTTATTTGCCCCGTTTGTATTTTGTTGTAATATTATTGAATATTTAACAGGAGCTTATTATGGAATACGCGGTCGGCAGAACGGGCAGGGTAATAGCTGCGAGGCTTTTCGAAGGCGAGGAGCTTTACGAATCCATCGAATCAATCGCCCAAAAGGAACAAATAAAATCCGCAGCGGTCCTGATAACAGGCGGAATCAGAAAGGCCGAGGTGGTGGTAGGGCCAAAGACTGAAACACCAAAGATTGAGGCGAATTTTTCCAGTTTCGCCGGTCCCGGCGAAGTATTAGGCGTAGGCACAATCTACTGCGATGAAACAAGCAAACCGAAATTGCATCTTCACGCCGGTTTCGGCAGAGGCGATAAGCACATAATCGGCTGCCCTCGCGGCGGAGCAAGTATATTTTTAATCCTTGAAGTAACTATTATCGAGATAACCGGCATTGACGCGAAAAGAGAGACCGACCCTGCAACCGGCTTTAAACTTTTGAGAATTAAAAAATAACCCTGAGGGAGATAATTATGAAAAAAAACACCATACTTAAGATTTTAAATCCGATTCTGGGATTGCTGATTATCAACCAGGTAGTAACAGGATCGCTTGGGCCAAAGCTTCCAGCCTGGGCTTTTGAAACGTTTCACGTAGGCGGCGCAACATTATTAGTTTTCCTTGTAATCGCTCATCTGGCACTGAATTTCAGCTGGATAAAGGCAAATTACTTTGCAAGGTAAAAAATTTATGGTTTTTCACGCGATTACCCGTTTTATGAAAGACTTTAAAAAATAAAAATATTTAGTTTGGTCGTGTTTAGCCCCCACTTTCAGTGGGGGTTTGTAATTCCGCCTTCGGCGGAATTCGTGTTTATGTTTTTTCATTATGTCTGCGAACATATTCAATCCTGTTATTTAATTCCTGTTGATTAAAACAAAATCTTTTGTCAAAACCTTTTGACCATATTTCCCCTTCAAGGCCGGTTTTGTAAAGTGCCTTTCTTGCTGCCGTTTTGTAAAGTGCCGCGGCTGCTTCGATTGATTCGTTATTTTTCTCGACAAGCAGGTGTATATGGTTTGAGAATACGACTAATGCAAATACTTTTTGATTAAGTCTTTTCGCCTCCTGAATGATTGCTTCTTTAACGATTTCTTTTTGTTTGGCATTAAGTTTAACAGGTTGTTTTTTAAGATTTGATTTATTTACTTCTTCAAGTACTTCATTTTGTTCTAAAATCTGTCCGTTTTTAACATATCCTCTTTCATCACCTTGCAGCCAGGTGCCATAGGTTGTCCATGTAAGCATATATCCAATCATTTTTGCCAAATTAAACGAATTGCACAAAAATTAATAAACAAAACAAAAGTAACCCCCACTAAAAGTGGGGGCTAAACTAAACAATGCGACTAATTGGTCATTTTTATTTTTTATTTTTGATACTTGTCCGCCTCGGGCGGATTTTATTTTCTTACGAAGTAATCGCCGGGCAGTTGTTTGACGACCCCTTTAAGTCTCAACGAAACTAATGCAGCGTTAACCCTGCCGGCGGCAACGCCTGTCTGCGTTATTATCTGCTCGGTATGAACAGGCTCGCTGTCGAGACAATCATAAGTCTTTTTCTCAACCTCGGTCAAATTCAACTGCGCAATTTCAAACAGAGGCTTTTGAGCATTTTGAACGGATTTTTCCGCTGCCTGTGAAACATATTCCTTAAAATCCTTTTGCAGATATTCAAGCGTTTCGATTATATCCTCAATTGATTCGACAAGCCTGGCGCCCTGCCTGATAAGACTGTGCGGCCCCTTCGACAGCGGCGAATCAATCCTGCCGGGCACAGCCATTACTTCCCTGCTATTTTCAAGGGCCGCTTTGGCGGTTATAAGAGCGCCGGAACGAGGCATAGCTTCAACAACGATTGTCGCAAGCGACAGGCCTGCGATGATTCTGTTTCGCGGCGGGAAATTTTCCGCCAGCGGCTCATATTCGAGTGGCAGCTCGCTGATACAGGCGCCGTTTTGAGAAATTTTCTCAAAGAGCTGTTTGTTTTCCGGCGGAAATATTTTCGCAAGGCCGCAGCCCTGCACGGCAAAAGTTCTGCCGGCTGCACTTAGTGCGCCGCTGTGCGCTGCGCTGTCGATACCCCTTGCCATGCCGGATACTATAGTAAAACCTGCACCTGCCAGCAGGTGAGCAAAACGAGATGCCTGTTCGCTTCCATAATGGCTGCACTGACGAGAACCAACAATAGCGATGGCTAAACCATCCGATTTTGCAAGTGAGCCTTTAATGTAAAGTACCGGCGGCGGGTCGTAAATCTTTTTCAGCAGGACAGGGTATCGTGCATCTTCAATATTTATAATCCAGACGCCGAGCTTCTGGGCAAGTGAAATTTCCTTTTCAGCGTCGAATTTATTTCTCGTCCGGCAGATTTCTTCCGCAGTTTTTGTGCCGATGCCATCGACCTTCGCAATCGCCCAGGCATTTGCGCCAAGAACGGCCTCAACAGAGCCGAATTGCTTCAAAAGTCGGGCAAAAATTACCGACCCGACACCCTGCGAGCGAACAAGTAACAGCCAATTTCGTATATTATCGGAGTTTCCTTCCACTGCAGCCTCTCAAATAAAGAAGGAAGATTTTGTGACTTTTTTATCCACTTTATGGCCAAAAGCAATAAAGAAATCGCAGGAATGGCCAAAAAATAACAATCCTGCTGTAAAATATGGATGTTTCACGTCTTAAATATTACCAATATTTTAGGACCTAAGAGTAATGGGCTATTTTAAATGGGCTATTTTAATATAATTCATTTTATTAGAATATGTTATAAAAACTGGAATAAATGCTATTTATGTTATTTTATTGAGAAAATATGTATTAAATTGACTTATGGTTATTTTATTGATATTTTAAGGGACTGTGGTTGAACGAATAGAAACAACTAAAAAAACGGCTAAGACTTCTTCTAAAGTCGAGAAGGTCAAACAGTTAAGACGGTTCAAGAACATAAAACAGGGTCTTGAATATCTTTTCAGCCGGACAGACTATGAAAAGCAGACACGTCTGCGCTACAATGTAACTACGTTCAGTCTTGAACGGATGGAGAAGTTGCTTTCGCTTGTCGGCAATCCGCACAAAAAGCTGGCCACCGCCCACATCGCAGGCACCAAGGGTAAAGGCTCAACCGCAACGATGCTTGCGCGGATGCTGGAGGCCAACGATTATACCGTAGGTCTCTATACTTCGCCGCACGTGGTTGATTTGCATGAACGGATAGCAATTAACGGCAAAAATATCTCTGATTCCGAACTGCTCGGACTGATTAACCGCATTTACGCTCCGGTAGAGAAGATGGCCAAAGAAAACGTGCCCACGTTTTTTGAAATTTTCACGGCGATGGCATTTATGTACTTTGTCGACAAGAAAGTCGATATCGCTGTTATCGAAACCGGGCTTGGCGGCAGATTAGACAGCACAAATGTGATAGAGCCTGCCGTTGTCGGCATAACAAGCATCAGCATAGACCATCAGAATCTTCTCGGTAATACGATTGACAGCATAGCAAGAGAAAAAGCCGGCGTTATAAAGAAGGGAATACCTGTGGTAACTGTTCCGCAGGACCCTGCAGCGATGAAAGAGCTTAAAAAGGCAGCAACCGCAGTAAAAGCGCCGTTTATGGTAACCGGCAAAGATATAGATTTTTCATACCGGTTCGAATCCTCGCGCGAAAACGGACCGCATACGCGAATATGCCTGACGACGCCGACAAGCAAATTCGAACATTTAAGAGTTCCTCTGCCGGGCGACCACCAGGCCATAAACTGCGGCCTTGCCATTGCTATGCTCGATATGCTCAAGGTCGGCGGCTATAAAATCGACGACGCCAAAGCCGCCAAGGGCCTTAAAGAAATCAAGATGCCGGGCAGAATGGAGATTATCCAACACGACCCGCGTATTCTGATAGATGCGGCTCATAATGCAGCGAGTATCAAAGCCCTGATTAGCGCTATCGGCCAGCATATACCTTATGATTCGATGATAGTAATCTTCGGCTGCGGACAGGATAAGGATGTGCGCGGGATGCTCGAACAGCTTCAATATGGAGCCGATAAAGTGATATTCACCCGCAGTAATTCGCCAAAAGCGATGCCTCCTCAAGAACTTGCCGATATGTACACGGAAATATGCGGCAAGATGTGTCAGACAGCGACGAGCCTGAGCGAATCACTGAGAATAGCCTCAAGCGCTATCGGCAGAGAAGACCTTATCTGCATAACGGGCAGCTTCTATCTTGTCGGCCAGGCAAAAGTAATGTTCAAGCCGCATTAAAAACGGCGAGAAAAATCACATTATGTAAAAACACTATTCCTCCCGCGGAGATTCTGTAGGCTTTTTAATATTCGATTTGTTTTCCAACTAAAAAACAGGTGGCTGCGGGGCTGTCCCCAATTAATTGGGGACGAATTAATTCCAAACGTTTTACGCCGGGAAAATTTGGGTCGCTTTTCTCGGCTTCTTTTATTTTTCTGGCGTTTTCCGCTGATTTTAAGCCGGACTGGCGAAGAATTTCAACGTAGTTAGGTTCATTTACATCTTTTTTTCTGGGAGGTGTGGGGCCTCCGGAAGTATATTTTAATCCTGCATCATAAAAAACTTTTCTAAGCTCTTTTGAGATAAAGCCGCGATGGAAAGGGCCACCATAAATGAGGACTCCCTTGTTCTCGCAGTCAATATAAGCAGAATACTTTCCATTATCTGCCTGTATTCTTAATACATCAACAAATATGCGACCTGGATCACCCTTTAACGGTATTGCACTTTGAACATCTCTGCGGAAACCGGCTTCAAATTCCTTCATTTTATCAGCAGGAACTTCAAAAATAATCTCTTCAATTTTTTTCCCGCTGCCAATTTGAGGTAACCAAACAATACTTACTTTCTGAAAATTGCCTGAAGGCAAATTTTTCCTTAAATCAATAACTTTGCAAAGTTCAAAAACTTTCCAAGCAAACAAATGCTGGGTAAATAACAAGAACAAGAATGCTGCCACAGGAATTGCAAGGATGATAATTAATAAGGATATAATTAGAGTTTTTTTCTTCATTTAAACACCTCATTAAAATTAATAATTTTCAATACATTTCAATATATGTCACGTAAGAAAAAATAGTCTAGCCAACCTTGGCCATAAAGCCGGAATCCGTCTCGTGGATCTTCCTCGCCAGGTTCCTCTTCTGCTTCACCTATTGCATAATTAATTGCATAACCAAGCGAATAGCCATCACCGAATGTTCTCCACATATTACATGAGAATTTGTGATGCTCAGTTGTAGGTCCAAAATCCCAGAAATGCGCCCAACTGAAGTAGAAATTGTCCTCATAATATAGGTTAAAAGCTTCGGTCATATCGCTCCTCCAGTCATAATTCAATGTATCATTTTTAACAAGCTGGTTGGAGCCATTTATTTTCAATAATCCATCCCAGCAGCAATCGAATGTTACGAGACTCAAATCCAAGAAATCCATCTCTTTCCATGTGTGAATACTATTTTCAACAGCAGGTGGAAGAGGTTGTAACCACGAAGGAGCTGAGCCTAGAGGGTAATTTGATACTTTATCACTGATGCAATAGCCTCCATCAAGCATAACAGTACTTCTAAAATAACTAGTACCAAGTTTTAAGATAGCCCCTATATCATATCCACCGTGACCAATGTAGCATAAGACTTTTATATATTCTTTTGTCGCATACCTTTTTATTCTCCAATGCCATGCATTAAATGTCATCACTTTAACCTTAAACCCGTTTCTCTCTAAATCTGTTGCAATGCGTTCTGCTAAGCCTGTAGAGAAATATATGAGGGAGTATGGGCAGATTATCAAAGCAGTATATCCACTAAAATCATCTTCTGCTGATGCCGTTGGTGCAGTTACGCCTCCGGAACTAGAGGACATCATCAATGCCTTGCTTCCTGAGGTTGCAGGAGTGAATTGCAGGCATTCCAAATCATAAATTTGAGTAACTGTAGACGGAACTTCTCCTGTGATGTAGTTACCACTGGCAAAAGTGCTGCTCCAGACTTCCTGTCCGTTGTATATCGCACCAACCTTAACATTAGATAAAGGAGAGGATACACTAAATGGAATTCGACTGCCACGTTTAAAGGACTGGCCAACATTGCAATTAGTTATCCCTTCAGCTACTGTCATCTGCTGAATAGGATAGCATACAACTTCTTCCTGTATAGTAAAAGCAATTATCTTTGCTTCGTGGTTACCTGCTTCAAGCCATGGCGCAAATATTTCAGTATTTGAATATGCGTTACCCATATCTACGAACAACTCGGTTACATAGTATCCATCCACGAAGAGAAATAATCTATAAATACCCGAGTCATATCCAGAAACTGAGACCATAGTTCCACCACATTGTCCATCTGAAAAGCTTGCAGTAACAGGAGGATAATTTGGTCCGGCTTTTTGCCATTCAGAAGCCAAAACTGTGAAATCCTGGAAATTTACAATATCATCTTTGTTTAAATCATACTCCGAATCTTCAAAGAGCCAAGAATCTGCTATTTTTGCCAAATCCTTTGTATTTATATTGGAATCTCTATTAAAATCACAAGCTCGAATAGTGCTGCTATAATCCCAATTTGGATAATGGTAACCAAGGTCGCACAAATTTGTATCCGGAGTATCATCAATACTCGTTGTAAACCCGACTTGAGAAGATTCCAACGCATAAACAGAAGCTGCATTGACAAATGCGCATGTCTGGTCAAGGCGGACTATGTCAAAATAACCAGGCCCCTGAACAAAAGGATTGGAATATGCATGGACAGGATTGTATTCCCAAGACGCTTCGTCATAATTAGTGTTTGCAGAGCCAGCATACTTCAGCCATCGGCCGTTGTCGATAAATAGTGGACTAAACCAGCTTCCTAAGTTGCCAGACCTCAGGATGTAGTTATAGTAAGTCGAAGCGGACGATATGTTTCTTTCCATTAATGTAGTCCCTAATAGTGCTTCAGAGGTTCCTGCAATACGGATACCATAATCATTTTCATGGCAGGTATTACTTACAATCTCAATAGCACTCTTAGGATCAGCAGTAGTCCCTGATTCATTTTCTGGAGATGCATCAATGCCATAATCATTCCAGTAAGCAACATTATTGGAAATCTTTGTCTGTCTCGGACCATAAACAACAATACCCTTGATGTTATACTCCACAAAGTTGTTCTCAAGTGCTCCGTTTAGTGTAATATCATGCAAGGATATTGCTTTCTGGGAGTAAGCGACATAAGTATAAGTTATTCTACTCATACTCACATAAGCATTTCCTCCCTGAAGCTTGATTCCTCTCCAATAGCCGGCAGAAGCACCATCAATATCAGCAGTATGTATACACATTACGCCCGGAAGACCATTTGAAATATAGAATCCATTGGGATCTATATCCAACCCGGTATTTTCAGCCCATTTAACGATTGCCCCCGGCTCATGTATCAAGGTCGCGCCTGCAGAAACATAGACATTAGTTGAGGCATGATAAGTACTACCTGATTCAAGCCTAAACTCGCCGGTTATTACAGAAGGAAGCGATATCATAGATAGTGTTCCCAAAAGATTGGCATTCTTTAAAGATGCATCTACGGATGATTCTAATTTCCGAACCTTTTCAGAACAAACCTTTGACACATTTAATGCCTTTTGCATTCTTGGGTCAGTCTTATCTTTTCTGGAACTACCCACAACACTTAGTTTAGTTTTAGATTTCGATGCAGGTAACTCCCTGTGGGTGAGGGT
>Ga0315275_10008356_pt1 | contig 10063 bp, 9 predicted proteins | sample YL17G03_0_MG_FD_205557 | JGI IMG/M metagenome (GOLD analysis project Ga0315275, IMG submission 205557) | Sediment microbial communities from Yellowstone Lake, YNP, Wyoming, USA - YL17G03_0 | ecosystem: Environmental > Aquatic > Freshwater > Lake > Sediment | place: USA: Wyoming | collected...
CGTAGATGGCCTGTCGCACATCAAGGGCAGGGGCATCTTCATGCGACATGACATAGGCAGGCCCGAAGCGATAAAGAAGAAGATAGAGCACATGAAGGCCGTGAGGGCCGGTAAGGCGTAAGACGGGCCCGGGCCTTCATTCTCCGACAGGGTGTTCTTGGTATCAACGTCTCTTCCGGCTCTTCGAGGACTGATACATCTTCCTTGCGATAAGTACCCCCCCGAGGGCGATCACCATATAGACGGCCTCGAAACCTGGGGCCGACTTCGTGGCCGATAATCCGCCGCTGCCATCCGACCGCGACCCGCCGCTCTTATCCCACGGCTGGACAACGATCTGGTCCTCGGTGACCTTGATGGCCCGCTGGCCCTCAATGAAGCCCGTGAGGCCATCCTCATAGATGCGCATGTAGATGACATGGGTCCCGGGCCTCAGGACCAGTAGGCCATTGACCTTGGCGCTCTTCATGGGCGGTAATATGCTTCCGGTCGAGCCGTTCTCGATGTATCTCAGGGTCGATGTGTTGAAGGTGGAGTCTATCACCATCGATGTTTGGTTCTCGGCGAAAACATCGACGAAAAGCTTCCCTGTGGAGCCCTTGCCCCTGTTCGTCAGCAGTATCTCAATCTCGACCTCACTGGAGAAACCGTCCTTGTGGGCGATCACGTTCTTGAAGATGATATCACGGTTGTCGAGACTGTCCATCGTGGGGGCGAACTTTGCCTCGGTGTGCGGTATGAACTGGGACCATGGGGCGGTCAATATGATGGCCACGGTCAGGATTGCCAGCACCGTCGAGCCGAGGATGGCCGGGATGGCCAGGACTCTGGTATCGGCCCGCCCTACGCACTCCGGTGAACAGAACCTATATGCACGTCCCCATCGGACCTTTAGATAGGGGAACTCTACGCGTCTCATAATCTTGCCACAGCCCGAGCATGGTATCCTCCGTTCCGGGTCGTTCCCATGCCGGCCCTTTGGCTTCCCATGGGCCTCCTCGAGGCGTTTATCCTTCTTTTTCATGTGGGCACCTCCAATATCCGTCTATTGTCCGTCGACCAATATCCTTCTATCGTAATCGTTTGGAAAAAAACAAACGGGTGGTGGTGAGTATGCCGTACTTTCAGATTGGAGGTTCGCAAAAGGTTTATAATGTATTATTTGCTAAAAGCGATGCCTTCATGTGCCCGGGTCCCAGCGCCGTCCTCCTCGGGCCACGGAGGAGCCCTTAGGGGGTTTTTGATTGAGGGAGATCCTATCCAAAGAAGTGGGCAAGAGGATGTTCCTGCTCGGCAACGACGCTATAGTCCGCGGGGCTCTTGAGGCCGGCCTAGACATCGCGACAACCTATCCTGGCACACCGTCATCAGAGATAGGCAATACTTTCCATGATATAGCAAAGGAGGCCGGGATCTACTTCGAGTTCTCGACGAACGAGAAGGTGGCTATGGAGGTTGCAGCAGGGGCCGCCGTGAGCGGCCAGCGGGCCCTAACCGCATTCAAGCACGTCGGCCTCAACGTCGCCGCAGACCCGTTCATGACCCTTTGTTACACAGGCGTCAAGGGCGGCCACGTGGTCGTCGTGGCCGACGACCCAGCGATGCACTCCAGCCAGAACGAGCAGGACTCGCGCTATTACGCGATGCTCAGCGGTGCGCCCATGATAGAGCCCGTCTTCCCCCAGGAGTGCAAGGACATGGTCAAGGGGGCCTTCGACATCTCCGAGCAGCTCGCCATCCCGGTCCTGGTCAGGACGACAATGAGGGTCAACCATGTGAGCGGTGCCGTCGAGTTCGGCGATATGAGGGCGCGCAGGGGCAAGGTCCACTTCGATAAGAAACCCATGACGCTGGTGCCGGTGCCCCTTGTTTCGAAGCAGAGGCATCCGGTCCTGCTGGAGAAATTGAAGAAGGCCCAGGAGCTCACGGAGAAGTACCCGTACACGACCGTCGAGGGCCCGGAAGGGAAGGCGAAGCTCGGCGTCATCACGGCTGGGGCGTCCTTCGGTTACGTCAAGGAGGCCGCTAAGAAATTGCCCTATGATATCCGGATCATGCGCATCGGCATGGTCCATCCCATGCCGGTCAAGAGGATGGCCGAGTTCATGAGGACCGTCGAGAAGGTCCTGGTCGTCGAGGAGCTCGAGCCGTACATGGAGATGTGGACCAAGGTGGCCGCGAAGGACGCTGGCCTCACGCTGGAGGTCCACGGAAAGGACCTGCTACCGAGAATGTGGGAGTTCAGCAGGGATATCGTCACCGACGCGATCATCAAGACCAAGGGGGACGAACCGCTAAAGAGGAAGATGCCATTCCAGATGGAGCTGCCGGCCAGGCCGCCGACCCTTTGCCCTGGCTGCCCGCACAGGGCGACATACTACGCGTGCAAGGTGGCCACCAAGGATGAGGCCATCTACTCGTCGGACATCGGATGCTACACGCTAGCCCTGCTGCCGCCATTGAAGACCGCGGACCTGTTCCTCTGCATGGGCTCCTCCGTCGGCACGGCCGCCGGGTTCAGCAAGGCCACGGACCAAGCGGTCGTGGGCTTCGTCGGGGACAGCACCTTCTTCCACAGTGCCATCCCTGGCGTCATAAACGCCGTGCACAACAAGCACAGGTTCACCTATGTGATACTCGACAACAAGACCACGGCCATGACGGGCCACCAGTCCCATCCGGGAACGAACAAGGACGGTATGGGGGAGGAGGCGCCAGCCCTGGACATCGAGCGGGTCGTCAGGGGTATCGGCGTCGAATGGGTCCGGACGGTCGACCCCTTCGATGTCAAAGCGACCATCGAGACATTCAAGGAGGCCCTGGCGTACAAGGGCATCTCGATAATTATCGCCCGCCGGGTATGCACCCTCCTCGAAGTGACCAGGAAAAAAGGCAAGGGCGAGACCTTGCCGACATATCGCGTCATGAAGGAGAAGTGCAAGAAATGCAGACGCTGCCTCAAGATGTTTGCTTGCCCAGCGCTCTACGTCGACGAGGACGGCACCGTGGCCATCGACGATTTGCTTTGCGTGGGATGCGGTGTGTGCGCCCAGGTGTGCGAGTTCGGGAGCATCGAAAAAATCAGAGGTAAAGGCAAATGAGCGTCATGGTACAGAAGGCCGTTAGCATCCAGCTTGCGGGCGTGGGCGGTCAGAAGGTCCTGCTGATCTCCAACATCATCGGGTCGGCTTGCGTAAAGCTAGGCCTCACCGTCCTTTCCTTGGAGATACATGGCATGGCCCAGCGCGGCGGGGTCGTCCGGAGCACGGTCCGGATCGGGGAGGTCTTCAGCCCGATGATTGCGGATGGCGAGGCCGATGTGCTGCTGGCCTTCGAGCCCGTCGAGGCCGCCAGGGCCGCGGAGGTTGTCTCGAAGAGGACCGAGATCCTCGTCAACACACGGCCCATCATCCCATTCACCGTCGGAGCGTGGGGCCAAAAGTACCCTGAGGTCAAGGACGTCATCAGGGCCCTCGAGGGCATCTCGAAGAAGGTCGTCGCGATCGACGCCGAGGAGCTCGCCGAAAAGGCGGGCAACAAGGTGGCCATGAACGTCGTCATGCTCGGCGCCCTGATGGGGAGGGAGATCTTGCCAATCCCCCCTAAGGTCATGAAGAGCGCGATCGCCGAGAAGGTCCCCAAGAAGACCGTGGACCTGAACATGAAGGCCTTCGAACTCGGATACGGGGCGGCCAAGAAGGCGTGAGGTCTCATAGACCGACGGTGATGAACAGCTCGGTCAGCAGGCTCGTCACCACCGTCAGCGCTATCGCTATCAGCAGGTGCTTCCTAATTATCTTGGGCTCCAGCTTGGCCGTCTCACCTATGGTCGACGCGGCGTTGTTGATTTTCGCCGAAGTTAGGATACTGGCGATACCACCGGTGGCCGGTTGGGAGCCGTAGACCGTCATGACGGTGAACGGGGCCAGCGAGAACTACCTCATCGTCAAGAACAAGACCCCGGTGGGCTACGCCCTGAAGGTCCGGGTGGAGCCCTCGACGGACTTCCATGGTGACAGGGGCGTCCTGGCCAAGGCCATATCGTCGGAGATCTTCGCCATACTGAACCTGGACGTTCCCGTCGAAGTCGTCAATATAGGGGCCATTCCGAGGAGCGAGGGGAAGGCGAAGCGCGTCATAGAGGAATTGGCCCGGAACTAATTTTTCCATTGTTCCTCATTTCATCATGGCGACAGCGGAGCTGCTGAACATTTGAAAGAAAAAAATCCCGTCTCCCGGATTTGAACCGGGGGCCTGCTGATGTCGGCTAGAGCCCGCCAGGACTTTAAGTGTCCCTGGTACCCAACTACAGTCAGCCGCGCTAGCCAGACTGCGCCAAGACGGGTCAGGGTTGGTCTATATCACGCGCTCCGTTAAAAATATTTCCTTCGGTGGATCGGGCGTTGTCGTCGTCATTCCCTCGACGATGGGGCCTTCAATGGCTTGGATGACGGCCCGGTTATGGACCAGGGAGGTAGAAGATTATATGCGATGCGGGCCCTGCCCACCAATCTTTCACATATACATTTATTTTTGGCCTTCTTTATTTTAATACATTATATAAATCGAGAATTTTTGAGCCCCTTGGTAAATGATATCAGGGTGCTTGCTCGGCCCTAGCAAAGGACCTGTTTTTAAAAGGGAAAATTTAAATTAGTTTCGGCGACAGACGAATATAAAACCTTAAACTATTATATACTAGAAACTCAATAGAGGGCCCGGGTAATTTATGAACTGGATTACTTTCACAAAGCGCATCATCGCCATCGTCTTACTTGTATTCATTTTAGGGGCATATTTCCTTGTCCCGGCCTTCCAAACTAGCACCGGTGACGGGTCCATCACGCCCTTCAAGGATTCCAGCGCCCAGAACAAGGATTGGAAGAAATGCTCGGCGTTCTGGGGTATGTTGAGCAGCGAGGGAAAGGAAAAGTACGATATGTACACGATGATCGGTAGCCCCACGATGCTGAGGAACATCGACCAGCCTGAGAAGACGCTCTACGTGTCCATGGGGGTCGAGAAGGAGTACAAGACGGCAGAGGTCGAGAGCCTCAAGGACTTCTACAACCGTGGCGGGAAGATCATCGTCGCAGACAACCACGACCTGGCCAACTCGTTCAGCCAGGACTTCGAGGTCAACTATTACGGCCAGACATTCTGGGACGCGAACTACACATATAACGTTTCTTTTCCTATCGTGCGCGCGACCGTGTTCGGGTCCGCGGACGCTACCGACACATATGGCCTTGTGCTCAACAAGCCGACCGGGCTTTGGTACAGACCGAACGCCTCGGGCATCTCCGTCCTTGCGGCCGGATCGAAGGAATCCTATGTTGACAGGAACAACAACGGGTTCATCGACATCTATGACGCGCAGGGCAGGATACCTATTATTGTTCAGTACAAGAAAGAGCCCGCCTCGGGCATCATCATATTCATGTCCTCATCCGGCATGTTCATGGACGACCAGATCGACAAGGGCGGCGGCCCCAACGGGACTGCCTGGCAGTTCAACAACAACAAGCAGTTCCTCAAGGACCTCATCGAGAACAAGCTGCTGCCCACGGGCGGTAAGATCATCATCGACGAGAGCCGCCATGAGCAGAACAAGTATCTCAAGCCGATCTACGGCAGCCTTGAGGCCATAACAATCCTGACATCGAACCCGAGGGAGATGGGCCTGCTCCTGGCCGGAATGGTCATGATACTCATAATGGTCGTCTTCAGGGCCAAGGACAAGGAAGATTGGCTCCACAAGTACGATATAAGCTCCATCAAGCGGAGGGTCGACCTGCCCGACAGCAGGCGTGAGATCCGTGACCGCATGAAGTCCGTGGTGATGCGTAAATTGCGCATGATACATAGCCTTACGAACGAGGAGCTGCAGGCCATGACGCAGACGCAACTGGCATCCATGGTCAAGGACCATGACATCAACGAATTGCTGTTAAATGATCAACGGGAATTCTCTAATGAAGAGTTACAGGCGATGAATGATAAATTGAGGAAGTGGGAGAGATGAGCGGTAACAACCCTGGTCGTTTGAGTGCAGCGCCTCCGGGCGCACAGCCGAAGCCGGGCGGTCCCCCGACAATGATGGGACCTGGCCCCGGTATGCCACCCGGCGGTCCGAAACCGATGGGCCCACCGATGATGGGACCGAAGCCTGGCTACCCGCCAGCAAAGCCTATGGGACCCATGATGGGCAGGCCACGCGGCCCAACCGGATCGACAGCCACACCTGAGGAAATCCAGGATGTGGCGAACGTCGGCCGCGCCATCCTCAATGAGGTTGGCAAGGCCATCGTAGGCAAAGCGGAGGTCATGCTGAAGGTGCTCGTCACGCTGCTGGCGAACGGGCACATCCTGTTCGAGGACTTCCCCGGCCTCGCCAAGACCCTGATGGCGAACTGCTTCGCCCAGGCCCTTGGGTGCACGTTCAAGAGGATCCAGTTCACGCCAGACCTTCTGCCCGCGGACATCACCGGGACCTACGTGTTCGACGAAAAGGACAATGAGTTCAAGTTCAGGCCCGGCCCGATATTCACGAACATACTGCTGGCCGACGAGATCAACAGGGCGCCTCCGAAGACGCAGGCCGCCCTGCTCGAGGCCATGCAGGAGAGGCAGGTCACCATCGAAGGTGTCACGCACAAGCTACCGAAGCCGTTCCTGGTCATGGCCACGCAGAACCCGATCGAGCAGGAAGGGACATACCCCCTGCCTGAGGCCCAGGTCGACAGGTTCATGACGAAGATGGCCGTCGGTTACCCCAACAGGGAAGAGGAGAAGGAGATCCTCATAAGACGAGAGCTGAGGAGGAAGGACGATGTCGAACTGGAGGTCATCACGAACCCGAAGAAGGTCGTGCAGCTCCAGAGCATCGTCGAGAAGATCCACGTGGACCCCGCCCTCCTGACCTATATCGTCGAGATAGTCACGAGGACCCGAGAGGACCCAAGGGTACTAGTCGGGTCGAGCCCCAGGGGCTCGCTCGGTCTGTTCAAGATGGGTCGCTCCCACGCGGTCCTGACAGGCAGGGACTATATCACGCCAGACGACGTGAAGTTCATCTGCCTTGTGACGCTCGGCCACAGGATCATCCTGAAGCCCGAGCCAAGGATCAGGGGTGTGCTGCCAGAAGATATAATAAAGAAGATACTGGCAGAGGTGCCGGTCCCGGCCGTGTAGGCCCGAGGACTGGTTCCCTTGAGCTAGAGAGACCGAGAGGGGAAAGGGCGATGCCCTTTCCCCAAAAAAACTCCGAATCTGGGATTCCGATGTGGACAAAGAAGGCCGTCATCATACTTAGCATTGGGATAGCCCTGACCTTCTTCGCGCTCGTGGCAAGGAGCACCCAGCTCATGGTCACGAGCATAATGATGCTCTCCTATGTAGTGGTCAGCATGTTCCTGTTGAGGATCGGTAGCGTGTTGCCGATCCGAAAGATATCCTCGGAAAGGATATTCGAGGACGGTGACGTCGAGGTCGAGCTCGAACTCCTGAACAAGGGTGGCAGGACCGGCTTCCTCGAGGTCAGGGACAAGCTCCCGAGGCAGATCAGGATCAAGGAAGGCAGCAACTATCTCATCGTCGACCTGAGAAGCGGTGAGAAGTCGAGCATCCGCTACTCCGTTGTCGCGCCTCTGAGGGGCATCTTCGACATCGGTCCCGTCTCGTTCCGGTCGCAAGACGTCTATGGCCTGTTCTATCAGGAGATAAACGTCGAGGATGTCCACAACCTGATAGTGTTCCCGCGGGTCGACGACGTCAAGGAGATACATGTAAGGGCCAAGTCCATGAAGCTGTATCCTGGCGCTTCGCCGGTCAAGCAGCCCGGCCCTGGTTCGGAGTTCTTCCTGATCAGGGACTATGTCCCGGGCGACCCATTCAAGGACATCAACTGGAAGGCCTTCGCGTCCAAAAGGAAGCTCCTCGTGAACGAGCACGAGCGTGAGGCCGTGTCCGATATCATTCTCATAGTGGACGGCCGCGAGGTGTCGGCCTACGGCACCGAGGCCGAGAACGCGCTCATGTTCGGCGCCCGGGCCGCCGCCACCATGGCGAACTTCTTCCTGAAAAGACGTGACAGCGTGGGCCTGCTGATTTATGGCGACCGGCTCCTGACGCTCAAGCCGGGCATGGGCAAGAAGCAGCTCTACGAGATACTCACGGCCCTTGCCGGCGCGATCCCCGAGGGGAACCTGCCATTCAAGGGCGTATGCGACGTGGCCGCCCCGACGCTCCCGAAGAGGAGCCCGGTCATCATCATATCAACGCTCGCTGACGACGAGACCTTCGCCCACGGCGTCAGCCTATTAAGGACCCTGGAGTTCAGGGTCCTCATAATATCGCCCTCGTCCATCGAGTTCGAGGTCATGGCGAGGCAGAAGACGCGCACCGGCATAAAGGACATGCTGCCCTATGACCTGTTGAGGCTCGAACGCGAGGTCCAGATAGCCGACATCAGAGGCTTCGGCGCCAACATAGTCACATGGGACCCGAAGACCCCGCTCCTTGGCGTACTAGCCGAGACCAAGAGGTTGACCTACTAGACATGAGGAAGGCGTGAACGATGGCACCACCACCAGGCGCACCGGCACCCCCTTCGACGGGGTCATCGATCCCGTCCACCATGACCCACGATGAGGCCTCCGCCCAAGCCGCGGAGCAGGCCGCTTTGGCAAAGGCCAGGTCGGAGATTGACCCCTCGACGAAGTATAGGGAGCTGGGCACGGTCAAGGTCCTTGCGGTCATGTTCATGTTCATTTGCATGGCCCTCAACATAGTGTTCATGATATATGACCCGAACACGCAGCAGGTGTCCGGGAACAAGATAGCGACGATTGGGGGCGTCGCGGCCCTCATTTGCACGGTGCTCGGCATCGTCTTCGGCATCATGGCCGTCTTCGTCAAGCTCCCCTGGAAGATCGGCCCCTACCCGCTGAAACTTATCATGATGCTCATGTCCCCGCTGTTCATATTGATCGGGGCGGCCGTGAAGCCAACCATCATGGCCGTCGGGAAGATCGACTACGTGGACCTGGCCTTGGCCATAATATTCGGGGTGTTCTTCATACTCTTCATAGAGTACCTGCATGCGGTGTGGAGGTTCACGGCGGTCGGCAAGATGGCCATCGAAAGGAACCTCAAGGACTTCGACTTCGGCCATGTGATAAGGCATTACATGGGCTTCGGCGCCGGTGTCCTCGGCGCCATCGTGCTGCTTTCCGTGATCGTGGTCCTACTGAAGGAGGGCATATTAGCAATGATGGCCTCGACGCCACAGGTGGCCCACAGCATCGAGATGAACTCGGTCTACGGCCTGGCCATCTCATCGGCCATCATCTTCACGATACTCGGCATCGTCCTGTCCTTCTGGTTCGGAAGCCGCGACTATGCGGCCTCCATCAGGGCGGTCTCGGCGTTCTCCAGAGAGAGGATGAGGCAGATGTCCGACGAGGGCAAGACGAGGCCCGGCCCGACCACCGCGTTAACAATGGAAGTGCCAAAGAGATAGGCGTACCATCGAGGACTTTTCATTTTGATAATTGTGTAGTTGACCCGCTGTAACGCCTAGCCGCCTTCCAATATGGCCTTCCGCTTCTCCTCGCGGTAGGCGAGGAGCTTCTTGTCGATGGCTGGGTCGCTCAGGGCCAGAATCTCTGCCGCGAGCAGGGCCGCGTTCTCGCCATTGTCAAGACCGACGGCGGCCACGGGCACGCCCGGCGGCATCTGGATGATGCTCAGGATGGAGTCCAGGTTGACCTTGCCGCTGATCGGGACCCCGATGACCGGTCTGTGCGTGTGGGAGGCTATGGCGCCCGGCAGGGCTGCCGACAGGCCCGCAATGCCGATGAATATCTTGGCGTCGGATTCCTTTACGACCTTCACAAGGTACTCGGGCGTCCGGTGCGCCGAGGCCACGACGGACCTGTGGGTCACGCCCAGGGAATCGAGGGTCTTCGTGACCTTCTCGGCTATGGCGGAGTCGCTCTTGCTACCCATGATTATGAGGACGGACATGTGTACCTGGCCTCCCATGGCTGGTGTGGACAAG
>Ga0315275_10008357_pt1 | contig 10061 bp, 9 predicted proteins | sample YL17G03_0_MG_FD_205557 | JGI IMG/M metagenome (GOLD analysis project Ga0315275, IMG submission 205557) | Sediment microbial communities from Yellowstone Lake, YNP, Wyoming, USA - YL17G03_0 | ecosystem: Environmental > Aquatic > Freshwater > Lake > Sediment | place: USA: Wyoming | collected...
TGTTGGTCCAGCCCTCGATCTTGTGGCGCTGGATCAGTTCGCCCGCCGTGTCGCGATCCCACCGCGTCATCAGCACGATGGTGGCGCCGAAGTAGATCGGCTGGTTCATGCTGCATTGCATGCCGGTGACGTGGAACAGCGGCATGGAACAGAGAATCACCGTCTCGGGCTGCATGTCCACCCACGCGCCGCCTGCGACGGTCGTGCTCATCACCGTGCGATGCGTGTGGATGCAGCCCTTCGGTTTGCCGGTCGTGCCGGAGGTATAGGGCATCACGCACAGATCGTCCGGCCCTGCCTGATGCGCGGCGGGTTCGAGTTTTTCGGCGAGCGCCTCGTGCCATGGCGTCACGCCGGGTTCACGCAGTGGTTGGCGCGCGGCGGCTACCACCTCGGGGATTTTGAGATCGGTCGGCTGCGTCTGGTAATCGGAGTAGGCGGCGACAATCACCTGGCGCAGGCCTTCGCCCAGCCGCAAACCCTCGTCTATCAGCGGGCGCACCTGGCCGATCAACTCCTGGCCGATGATCGCAACGGCGGCATCGCTGTCGGCCACGTAGTGCCGTAATTCTTCGGTCAGGTTCATGGGATTGATCGGCACCACCATCGCGTCGGCGCGCAGGATGGCGTAGAACGCGATCATGAACTGCGGGCTGTTCTGCATGAACAGCAACACGCGCTCGCCGCGCTTGACGCCGGCGCGCCGCTGCAGGAAACCGGCCAGCGCGTCGACGTCGCGCTTGAACTGCCGGTAGGTCAGCGGCGTCCCGTAGTAGTGCACCGCGGTCTTGTCGGGAAAACGCGCGGCGGTGGCTTCGAGATTGGCGTACAGGCTCGTCTCCGGCAGCGGCATTTCCCTGGGCAGGTTCGCCGGCCAGAATCGAAAGTGATCGGGTTCCAAGTGCTGCGCTCCTCTTGGCGCCTCGGCGCCGGATCCCGCTATGTTGGACATGGCCGCCGCTGCGGTCAATGTTGCGTCTTCGACCAAGGTCCAATTCTTGAACCACGGATACCCTCGCAAAGCGTGGAGTACCCTTTTAGGACACGGAGAGCACGGAGGAAGGGCACGAGCAGAAAGAGAACCTTGGAGAGTTAAGAACCTACCATCGGAGGTCACGTCGGCAGCGGGCGTGCTTTTAACTCCCACATGTTTTTCCTCCGTGTCCTAAAAGGGTACTCCGACGCGCTACGCACGTAGGGTATCCGTGTCCTCCGTGGTTCAAGGTTTGGTCGAGATGGATCGCATTGCGCTGCAGCGAAAACCGGTTCGGTCCGACCGCAACTTTACCAGCCGCATCGGTTGTGCCAGTATCGCCTGCGAGTTTTGGTCCGGCGCTAGCCACAATGGGGGAGGGATGTTGGCAAGCAACGTGGGCGAACAAGAAAAATCGGACAACGCGGCGCCGCGAGTCGGCGCTCGCGAAGAACCGTTGTTACGGGTTTCCGATTTGACGGTCCGTTTTGGCGGCATCGTCGCGCTGGAGGACGTGTCCTTCGACGTGATGCCGGGCCAGATCGCCGGTGTCATCGGCCCCAATGGAGCCGGCAAGACGACGCTGTTCAATTGCCTGTCGCGCCTGTACCCGTTTCAGGGCGGGAGCATCTTTTTGGGCGGCCGCTCCCTGCTCGAAATCCCGCGCCACGGCATTGCCGCGTCCGGCATTGGACGTACCTTCCAGAATCTCGCGCTGTTTCGCACCATGAGCGTGCTGCAGAACGTCATGGTCGGCGCACACTGTCGCAGCCGCGGCGGTTTCCTGGCCAACGGGCTGCGCTTTCCTCTGGTCGCGAGGGAGGAGGCGCGCGTCGCTGCGAGGGCGCGGGAACTGATCGGGTTGCTAGAGCTTGAAGGCGTTGCGCAGGCACGGGTGGCCGACCTGCCGTTCGGAACCCAGAAGCGGGTGGAACTGGGCCGCGCGCTGGCGGCCGAGCCCCGCCTGCTGCTGCTCGACGAACCGGCCGGTGGCCTGAACCACGAGGAAGTCGAGTCACTGGCCGCGCTTATCCGGCGTATCCGCGATCAACTCGGCGCCACGGTACTGTTGGTGGAGCATCACATGGGTCTGGTGATGCAGCTTTCCGACAAGGTCGTAGCGCTCAACTTCGGGAAAAAGATTGCGGAGGGCACCGCCTCGGAAGTCCAGCGCAACCCGGATGTGATCCTCGCCTACCTTGGAAAGACGGGCTGATGGCGCTGCTGGAAGTCACCGATCTGTGTGCAGGTTACAACGCTGCGGATGTCGTACGCGGCGTAACATTCGCGGTGGAACAGGGCGGCATCACGGCCATTCTCGGCGCCAACGGTGCCGGCAAGACCACGCTGCTACGCGCAGTCAGCGGCATGTTGAGGCGGCGCGGCTCGATTCGCTTCGACGGACAGTCGATCGACAAAATCGCCACCGAGGATATCGCCCGGCTCGGCGTTGCCCATGTGCCCGACGGCCGCGGTACCTTCCTCGACTTGACCACGGAAGAGAACCTGCGTATCGGCGCGTATACGCGCAAAGATCGAGGCGCGGTGGCGCGGGATCTGGAACGGGTTTTCACCTATTTCCCGCGCTTGAAGGAGCGACAGCACCAGCAAGCCGGCACGCTTTCCGGAGGCGAGCAGCAGATGCTCGCCGTGTCGCGGGCCTTGATGCTGCGCCCGCGGCTGCTGTTGCTCGATGAACCGTCGTTCGGTCTGGCGCCGCTGGTGGTGCAGGACATTTTTGGCATCATGCGCGCCATCAATGCCGAAGAAGGCGTCAGCGTTTTGCTGGTCGAACAAAATGCAGGACTGGCCCTGGACCTCGCCAATAACGCCTACGTGCTGGAGACCGGACAGGTGGTCATGTCCGGCACCAGCGAGGCGGTGCGATCCGACGAGGCGGTGCGGCGCGCCTACCTGGGTTACTGAGCGAGTTCGCAATGTTTAAAGAGTACGACAACTTCGATGCCGTGGGACTTGCGCAATTGGTGAGAAGCAAGCAGGTTTCACCGGAGCAATTGCTCGAAGAGGCGATCGTGCGCGTCGAGCAGCGCGACCCGTCGCTGAATTCGGTGGTCAACAGACTCTACGACCATGGCCGCGCTACCATCCGCGCAGGCTTGCCGGACGGACCGTTGAGCGGCGTACCATTCTTGCTGAAGGACCTGAATGCGCTTTGTGCCGGCGCAGTGACGACCAACGGCTGCCGCTTTTTTCAGGGGAATATGGCCGATCACGACACCGAACTGGTGGCGCGTTACAAGAAGGCAGGATTGGTGATCTTCGGCAAAACCAACACGCCGGAGTTTGGCCTGAACGTCACCACCGAGCCGGCGCTGTTCGGCGCGACCCTCAACCCATGGAATGCGCAGCATACCGCCGGCGGATCCAGCGGCGGCTCGGCTGCGGCCGTCGCGGCCCGCCTTGTCCCGGCAGCTCATGCGTCCGACGGCGGCGGTTCGATCCGCATTCCCTCCTCCTGCTGCGGCGTGTTCGGAGTCAAGCCGACGCGCGGGCGCAATCCGCACGGCCCCGACCGCGGCGAGGGCTGGGCCGGCATGAGCACCGAACACGCGATCACGCGCAGCGTGCGCGACAGCGCGGTACTGCTGGATTCGTCCTGCGGGTCCGATGTGGGCGCGCCTTATTTCGCCGCACCTCCGCTGCGTCCGTATGCGAGCGAGGTGGGCGCAAAGCTGCAGCCCCTGCGCATCGCGCTCGCCACGCGCACGCCCGCGGGCGAAAAGATTGCGCCCGAATGCGAGCAGGCGGTGATGCAGACGGCGCGCCTGCTGGAGGAAATGGGACACCGCATCGAGCAAACAACCCTCGACTTTGTACCGGAGGAACTGGGTCCCGGTTTCCGCATGGTGATCGCCGGGAATACCCGGGTTGCCATCGATCTCTACGCGGCAAAGACCGGCACTCGGCCCGGGCCCGGAGAATTCGAGAAGGTGACGTGGTCATTCTTTGAAGCGGGTGCGAAGGCGAGCGCGGCAGAGTATGCCAACGCCGTGCTCGCGGTGCACCGCACCGGACGGATGGTCGGACATTTTTTCGAGCGCCATGATCTGCTGCTCACGCCGACGCTGCCCCAGCCACCCGAAAAGCTCGGCGTGATTGACATGAACACCGAAAATCCCGAGTCCTACCGCCGCGCCATTGTCCTGCTCACGGCGTTTACCGCACCGTTCAACGCCAGCGGCAATCCCGCCATGTCGGTTCCGCTGCACTGGACTGCGGAAGGGTTGCCTGTCGGCGTTCAGTTCGTCGCGCGTTACGGCGAAGAGGGGGTACTATTCCGCCTTGCTGCGCAGTTGGAGCAAGCCCGCCCCTGGTCCCATCGTCGTCCCCCGTTGATTCCCGGTTCCTGACCCTCGTCGCCATGGAAGCATTTCTGCATCAAGTGTTTTCGGGACTGGCAACCGGCGGAATTTACGCCAGCCTGGCGCTGGCATTGGTGATGATTTACCAGTCCACCAATCACATCAATTTCGCTCAGGGCGAAATGGCGATGTTCTCGACTTATCTGGCGTGGAGCATGATCAATGGCGGCATCCCCTATTGGTGGGCGTTCCTGCTCACGGTGCTGATCTCTTTCGTCGCCGGGGTTGTCATCGAGCGCATCATCATCCGGCCGGTGGAGCACGCGCCGGTGCTGGCGATCATCACGGTATTCGTCGCATTGCTGGTCATTTTCAACAGCGTGGCCGGATGGATCTTCACCTATACCATCAAGGTCTTTCCGAGCCCGTTTCCGGAACAGCCGTTGTTCGGCAACCGTTTTATCTCCTCCCATGAGATGGGCGCTATCGGCATCACGCTGGTGGTTCTCGTGCTGCTCTATGTGTTCTTCCGTTTTACGCCGCTGGGTCTGGCGATGCGCGCGGCAGCGCAGAACGCCACATCGAGCCGCTTGGTGGGCATCCGCGTGGGATGGATGCTGGCATTGGGATGGGGCCTGGCGGCGGCGGTGGGCGCCGTTGCGGGAATGCTGGTGGCGCCGATCGTCTACCTCGAACCCAACATGATGTCGGGCGTTCTGTTGTACGCGTTCGCGGCGGCACTGGTCGGCGGCATCGACAGTCCGTTCGGCGCGGTGGTGGGCGGTTTCACCGTGGGGGTTCTGGAGAATATTCTGGGCGCCTATGTGATCGGTACCGAACTGAAGCTGACCGTCGCCCTGGTGCTGATCATCGGCGTGCTGCTGGTGAAGCCGACCGGGTTGTTCGGGAAGGTGTTTGTTACGCGCGTGTAGCGCGGGTGCGAGGTGCGAGGTGCGAGGTTCGAGGTATGAGGTATGAGGTTCGAGGTTCGAGGTGCGAGGTATGAGGTATGAGGTGCGAGGTATGAGGTGCGAGGGACGAGAAATCTTGAGTGAGGCGGTTTAAGCAGATCTTCGGGATCCTCGAACTTCGAACCCCATACCTCGCACCTCGCACCTCGCACCTTGCACCTCGAACCTCGCACCTCGCACCTCGCACCTCGCACCTCGCACCTCGCACCTTTCTCAAAAACTTATGGACAACATAGCGACGACAACTGAGATGGTACTCCCCCGCTACGCCGGGCTGTCGGTGCGCGCCTGGAAGGCGATCGGCTTGGCAGCGCTGCTGTGTGCGGCCGTGGCGTTGCCGTTCCTCGTCAGCAGCTATCGTGTGTTCCAGTTCAACATGGTGCTGATCTATGCGATCGTGCTGCTCGGGTTGAACATCCTGACCGGCTACAACGGTCAGATTTCCCTCGGGCACGGCGCCTTCTACGCCATCGGCGCCTATGTCGCCGCCATACTGATGGAGCATTTCGGCTGGCCGTACTGGATGACGCTGCCGGTGGCCGGGCTGGTGTGTTTCGCGTTCGGCTTCCTGTTCGGACTGCCTGCGCTGCGCCTGCGCGGCCATTACCTCGCGCTCGCCACCTTCGCGCTGGCGGTGGCGATGCCGCAAATCCTGAAATACAAGCACATCGAACAATGGACCGGCGGGGTGCAGGGCATCGTGATCATCAAGCCCGATGCGCCCTTCGGGCTGAAGATCACCCCCGACCAGTGGCTCTACCTGTTCACGCTCGCGGTCCTGGTGGTGATGTTCGTGATCGGTTGGAACCTGCTGCGCGGGCGCGTGGGGCGCGCGGTGGTGGCGATCCGCGATCACCCGATCGCGGCCGAGGCGATGGGCGTGAACATCGCGCTCTACAAGACGCTGACATTCGGCGTGAGCGCATTGTTCACCGGCGTGGCGGGCGCGCTCGGGGCGGTCGTGGTCCAGTTCGTGGCGCCCGACAGCTTCGCCGCGGGACTGTCGATCAATTTCCTGATCGGCATCGTGATCGGCGGCATCGCCTCGATCTCGGGCGCCTTCTATGGCGCGCTGTTCATCCAGTTCGTGCCCAATTTCGCCGACCAGATCTCCAAGGCCGCGCCGTGGGCGATCTACGGCGTGTTCCTGCTGGCGTTTGTTTATCTGATGCCGACCGGCGTTGCAGGATTTGTGCGGCTCGCATGGAAGCGGATGCGAGGCGCGAGTCAACGGCGGGAACCCTGACCCGCATCGAGTGAAGTGCCCTGAACGGAGGAGAAAAACATGAAGAGTCGATTGCTGTTGTTACTGGGATTGGTTGCCTGGGTTGCCGCTTCGACCGCGCTGGCGGAGAAAAAATACGATCCCGGAGCAACCGACACGGAAATCAAGATCGGCCAGACGATGGTCTACAGCGGCTCGTTGTCGGCCTACGGCACAATCGGGCGCTCGGAGACAGCCTACTTCAAGATGATCAACGACCAGGGCGGGATCAATGGCCGCAAAATCAACCTGATTTCGCTCGACGACGCCTATAGTCCGCCCAAGACCGTCGAGCAGATCAGACGCCTGGTGGAGCAGGAAGAGGTGCTGTTTATCTTCCAAAGCCTTGGCACGCCGACCAACACTGCGATACAGAAGTACCTGAATGCCAAAAAAATGCCGCAGCTCTTTGTCGCCACCGGCGCCACCAAATGGGGGGATCCGCAAAATTTCCCCTGGACCATGGGCTGGCAGCCGAACTACCAGACCGAGGCACACATTTATGCCAAGTATCTGCTGCAGAGCAAACCAGGGGCCAAGATCGCTGTCCTGTTCCAGAACGACGACTATGGCAAGGATTACCTCAAGGGAATTCACGATGGGCTGGGCAGCCAGGCCGACAGATTGATCGTCAAGGAAGTCAGCTACGAAGTCACCGATCCGACGGTGGATTCGCAAATCGTCACCCTGCAAGCGTCGGGCGCAGATACCTTCGTCATCCTGGCGACGCCCAAGTTCGCGGCCCAGGCGATCCGAAAAGCCTACGACATCGGCTGGCGGCCAATGACGTTCATCAACAATGTCTCGGCTTCGGTGGCTACCGTCCTGCAGCCTGCCGGACTGGAAAAGTCGGTCGGTCTGATCACGGCGCTTTACCTTAAGGATCCCACCGATCCTCAATGGGAAAACGATCCGCAGATGAAGAATTGGCTCGCCTGGATGAAGAAGTATTACCCGGAAGGCGACGTCAAGGACGTCAACAATGTGTACGGCTACGCGTTGGGGCAGACGCTGGTGCAGGTCCTGAAGCAGTGTGGTGATGATCTCACCCGCCAGAACATCATGACGCAGGCGGCAAACTTGAAGAATTTCGAGGTTTCAGTGCTGCTGCCCGGGATCCGGATCAATACCAACCCGACCGACTTTTATCCGATCGAGCAGGTGCAACTCGCCCGATTCGACGGCAAGCGCTGGGTGCTGTTCGGGGAAATGATTGGCAAGTAGCCTGACGTTGCCCAACGCACGAGACAAGGCCGCCCAGCGCCGGCGTTGTGCCGCAGGACGCAATCCTTTTGGGGAGTAGATCAAGGTGTATTCCAACATTTTCTCTTCAATACTATGGTGATAAGTCCTTTTGCCTCTGCGCAGGATCGGATGCCCCCGCTTGGTTCGGATCAAATGACCGAGGCGCAGAAGAAGGCTGCGGCCGAACTCGTCGCTGGACCCAGAGGCCGCGTGATCGGACCGTTCGTTGCGTTGCTACGCAGTCCGGAATTCATGAGTCGGTTGCAAAAGACAGGCGAATACCTGCGCTTTGACAGTGCGCTTGGCGCGAGACTCAACGAGTTTGTGATTTTGGTAACGGCACGCCAATGGACGCAACAGTTCGAATGGTTCGCACACTATCCCATTGCGCTGAAAGCCGGAATAAAAGCAGACGTCGCGCAGGCCATTGCAGAGGGACGCCGTCCCGTTGGCATGGCTGAAGATGAAGAGCTCGTGTATGACTTTTGTGATGAACTTTTTCGTACTCAAGGAGTAAGCGATACGACGTACACACGCGCTGTTACGAAGTTTGGCGAACAGGGCGTCATCGACATGCTTGGCGTTGCAGGCTACTACTCGATGCTGGCTATGATCATGAACGTCGCCCGTACTCCACTGCCGGAGGGGGCGAGCCCGCCGCTAAGGGCGTTTCCCCACTGAACTGGAAGGTACTCGAATTTTGAGTGGCCTGGTCCAGGGCGACATCTAGCAGGTTGATGCAAAATGGTTCGTCGCTCCCGCGAAGCTTGTCCCCGAATGAATCTATCGGGGAGCGGAAGCCCCGAAACACGCTGACAAGAAAATCAGACACTTCTGGATTCCCGCTCCCCGATAGAATCATTCGGGGACAAGCTGCGCGGGAATGACAGAAAAGACGCTCCTCAGATAGTTTTGCATCAAGCTGCTAGTGTAGTGCTTCTGAATTACCGGAACTTTCCCTCCCTCGCGTGCGGGGGACAAGGGCACACTTGAAGCGCAGCAGGGTAGGGTGGGGGCGAATCCCGCACGTGCCCGCTAAAACATGCCCCCATCCCCGCCCCCCGCAAGCGAGGGAAGGAGTCTTTCGGCTACAGAGGCGCATGAGTTTCAAACAGGATGAAGCACTACACTAGGGAGATCGCGATGCGGCTCGAGGGAAAAGTAGCGATCATCGTTGGTGCCGGCCAGAGTCCGGGAGAAGGCATCGGCAACGGCCGCGCGACGGCCATCCGCTTCGCGCAAGAAGGTGCGAAGATCCTTGCCGTGGATCGGGATATTGCCTCGGCGCAGGATACCGCCGCCCTGGTGACGAAGGAGGGCGCAGAGTGCGTCGCATTTGCTGCGGACGTCACTCATGAAGCCACACTCGCCGAGGCAGTGGACTTCGCGCGGCAGCGTTGGGGACGCATCGATATCTTGCATAACAATGTCGGCGTGAGCATCTCTGGAGGAGATGCACCGCTGCTGGATCTCACGGAGGAAATTTTCGACCGGGTCAATGCCATCAACCTTCGTGGCACGATGATGGCCTGCAAACACGTCATTCCCATCATGCGCGGGCAGCGAAGCGGGGTCATCATCAACATCTCGTCCATCGCGGCGTGGGTCGACTATCCTCTCGTTGTCTACAAAGCCACCAAGGCGGCCATGATCGCCTTTACCCGGCAGCTTGCGTTGGAAAACGCCGCTTACGGCGTTCGCGCCAACGTTATCTTGCCGGGGCTGATGAATACACCCATGGGGGTGGATACGCGCGCCCATGCCACCGGCAAGAGTCGCGAGACGATCGCCGCGGAACGCGACAAGAAGGTTCCCCTGCGCGGAAAAATGGGGACGGCCTGGGATGTGGCCAATGCCGCGCTGTTTCTCGCCTCCGACGAGGCCAATTTCATCACCGGTGTCGCCTTGCCGGTGGATGGCGGGGCGCTGGTGCGCATCGGATGACGATGGCGCGCACCGAGGCGGCGGTTTTCGCCAAGCAGAATGCCGAGGGCGGGATCAACGGCCGGAAGATTGTGTTCATCAGCCTGGACGACAGCTACAGCCCGCCCAAGACGGTCGAGCAGGTGCAGTTGCAGCGCTTCGATGACAAGGAGTGGGTCCGGTTTGGCGATGTCCTTTCCGGCAACTGACACTATTGAGCCTTCCAAAATACATGACAGAACTTCAATTCAAAGTCGCTTCCCTCATCCCCACCCTTCTAAACGGGTACTCCGGGCTGCGCCAGGGTATCCCGGAGGGAGAGGGAGGCAAAAGCCCTTCTCCCTCCGGGATACCCTGGCGCA
>Ga0315275_10008358_pt1 | contig 10061 bp, 6 predicted proteins | sample YL17G03_0_MG_FD_205557 | JGI IMG/M metagenome (GOLD analysis project Ga0315275, IMG submission 205557) | Sediment microbial communities from Yellowstone Lake, YNP, Wyoming, USA - YL17G03_0 | ecosystem: Environmental > Aquatic > Freshwater > Lake > Sediment | place: USA: Wyoming | collected...
GCCGGCCGATCTTCCCGCCGCCGGAGTGGGCGGGGCAGAATCTTACGCGGGACCCTTCCATCGTCTATCGCGACGGCTTGTTTCACATGGTCTGGACTTCGAGCTGGACTGGGGAGTGCTTCGGGGCCTCGACTTCGCCAGATTTGAAGCAGTGGTCCAAGCCTGTGCAGGTGCAGCCGTTCACGAACTGGCCGAAGAACGACCGGCCCGCCAATACCTGGGCGCCGGAGGTTCATTGGGACCCGGTGCAGAAGAACTATGCCATCATCTGGTCTTCGGCGACCGCCGGAGTTGAGAGCGATGGCGGGCACAACTCGGGCGGCTTGGAGAAAGACCCGGCTCGCAAGGTCAAGCCCGATTTGCGTCACCACCGCACGTTCATCTCGCGGACACCAGATTTCCAGAGCTTCACGGATGCGCAGGTGTTCTTCTCGCCCGGTGTCAGCGAGATCGACGCGATGATGGCGTTTGATGATGGGGGCACCCCGGACCCGTCCGATGACCGCTGGGTAATGGTCTGCAAGGATGAGCAGGTTCCGGAGTTGGGCGGCAAGAACATCCGGCTGACCACCGCCCCGGCCGATCTGACGAAACCCTTTCCGCCGAAGTTCCGCTCACCGGATGCGTGGCGAGGGCGTCCCGCCCTTGTGAACACCGGGATGGAAGACAAGGCCAAGATGGCCTCGCCACATGAGCCGTGGAGCGAGCCGGTGGTCGGTCCGGGGTCGAGCGTGCAGGCGAATCAGTGGGTGGAGGGGCCGACGCTGCTGAAGGTCGGCGGCGAGTGGCGGCTCTACTTCGACCGGTTCCGCCTGCGGACGGACCGATTCGGCTTGGCCACATCGAAAGACCTCGTCCACTGGACCGACCGGACCGGCGAGTTGAAGGTGCCGCCGCAGGCCATGCACGGCACGATCTTCCGCGCCCCGCGATCCGCTGTGTCGTTTGAAGTGCATCCGTAAGGGCTGCGCTGAGATTTCATAGGGCGAGCGTCCCCGCTCGCGTAAGGAGATGTCGTGCGGGCCCGACGCGCAGCGGCGCTCCGCGCCGAGGCGACCTACGAAGACAAGGCCGATCCTACTTCCGTGTCGCCACCTCTCGCGTGATGAAATCCGTGATGTACTCGACGACTGGATTGCCCACACGGGGGGGAGCGAAACAGGGAGTCCAGGCGTGTACCTGTTGGACGCAGGCGGCCAGTTCCTGGACTTCGGAAGCCAGAAGAATTCGGTTGTGCCCCGCCAAGAGGCGTGCGATCTCCCATTGATGGTCGTCGGGGGCTTCCTTGAGTCGAACCAGTCGTGGCACGACGATCATCTTTTTCCGCAGACGCAGGCCGTCCTCCAATGTGCCGCAACCGGCGTGGCAGATCACGAAATCCGCGTTCTGCATTTGTGCTTGCAACTGGGCCGGCGTGATAAACCGCTGCCATCGGCAATTCCGGGGCTCGTACTCGGTCTCTCCAATCTGGGCCACGACATCGGACAATGTGCCTGTGCCGGCCAATCGATCCACCTCGACGATGAGCCGATCGAACCCGAAATGACTGCTACCGATTGTCACAAATACCATGGCTATCCGCATCCAAAAAGCTGTTGAGGGTGCCCGCATAGACGGCGCCGGGCAGTTTGCTCGCGAGGCCGGCGTGCTGCACGAGGAACCGGTCGGAGAGCCGATAGCAGACTTTGCCCGCCAGGCTCAGCGACTCCACACGGGCGTAGCTCTCGATATAGATCGTGCGAATCCCGAGCAGCCTGGCCGCCAGGAACCCCGGGATGGCAATGCCCGCGCCGGTGCTGATCACGAGATCGGGTCTCTCCCGCCGGAGAATGCGAAGAATCCGCCAAAACGTGCCGAGGACCTTGCCGGGAGACCTCTTCCACAGTCCCTGGCCGACCTCGTCGATCTGGTAGGTCCGCCGGAACGGGCATGCGTGGGCCAATGCCTTGTTGACCTCGGTCGAGATGAGGATATGGTCGTACCTCCGGGCCAGCTCCGCCAGTCCGCACAGTTCCTGAAAATGGCCGCCCCCGGAGGCCATGAAGCAGATTTTCACTGGGCCCGTTGGGGTGGCTGTCTGGCCTGTCTCATGGTCCGAAACGAGATGAGGGCGATTTCGCGTAGAGACCTCGCTCATAATGTTCATACCTTTTGGCGCCAAACCTCCCCCTCCACGGATATGCCTATCGTACCGCCAGTACCAGGCTGCGTCAACACGATGCAATTCGTCCATCGGGCGGGCGGGACCTGTTGTCTTCCCACAGCCGCGCGCCGAAGAGTCTATCGGCGCGCTTGGCAAGGCAACTCCAATTATGACCCCATAACCGCGATCTCAGCCCTGATACGATTGTCCCCGCCTACATTATCGGGACCCTTGACGTCCGGCTTGCCCCTGGTGTATGCTAACATACCGGCGCTATTTCCGCCCAGGGTTTTGGGGAGGGCGATCCGGTGGTTTTCCCGAGAGGACGTTGCTCCTATGAAAGCAGAAGACGAGCCCGCCGCCGAAGCAACGGTCCCCTCGACTCCCCAGGATGCTGCTGCCGTGGTTGATGGCAGGGGTATACGCATCAGGCCGGAACATCGAATGCGCCGGACAGGGCCGGTGATCGTGCTTTCAAAAGGAGCGACAACTATGAGTTGGACCGTGGACCGCAGGAATCTGCTGAGGACCCTGGCGGGTGGCGCCGGGCTGATGGCGGGGATGAGCCCGCTTGCAGGGGCCAAGGAATTGGCCGAAGCGAGGGAGAAGGTGCGTCGCGGGTCGGGGCCGGTGAAGATCACCGAGGTCAAGACGATCCTGACCCAACCGGGAGGTGAGTGGCTCGTCATCGTCAAGGTCGAGACGAGCGAGCCGGGGCTCTATGGCGTCGGCTGCGCCACGCACGGCGAACGGCCGCTGGCGGTCAGGGCCGTCGTCGATGAATACCTCAAGCCGCTGCTGGTCGGCAAGAGCGTTGAGGACATCGAGGATATCTGGCAGACGCAATATGTCACGTCCTATTTCCGCAGCGGCGTCACCCTGAACAACGCCCTGAGCGGTGTTGACGGTGCTTTGTGGGACATCCTCGGCAAGCGGGCCGGCATGCCGCTGTACAAGCTGCTCGGCGGCAAGGTCCGTGCGGCCGTGACGCTCTATGCCCACGCCAGCGCCAAGACGCTGCCGGAGCTCGAGGAGCAGGTCCGCAAGTACATGGCCGAGGGCTACCGGCATGTGCGGGTGCAATTGGCCGTCCCCGGTTTCTCGGGCTATGGCGTGTCCAATCCCACCTCGAACGAAGTGCAGAAGATGCGTCCGGAAGGTGTCGCACCATCGCCCGTGTTCGAGCCGACCCCCTACGTCAACAACACGATCAAGATGTTCGAGTATCTCCGTAGCAAGCTCGGCTTCGAGGTCGAACTGCTGCACGACGTTCACGAGCGCATCCCGCCGGTGCAGTCGATCGCGCTGGCCAAGGCGCTCGAACCTTTCCGGCTCTACTTCCTGGAAGATGCGCTGGCGCCCGAGGACGTGCAGTGGTTCCAGCACATTCGCTCGCAGTGCTCGACCCCGCTGGCGATGGGCGAGCTGTTCGTCAATCGCAACGAATGGCTGCCTTTGGTGGCCAATCGCTGGATCGATTTCATCCGCTGCCACATTTCCGCGATCGGCGGGCTGAGCATGGCCCGCAAGGTGGCGGCCTGCTGCGAGTTGTTCAACGTGCGGACCGCCTGGCACGGCCCGGGCAATGTCTCACCCGTGGGCCACGCCGTCAACATGCACCTGGACCTGGCCTCGTACAATTTCGGCATCCAGGAGGAGAACCGCTTCTCGCAGACCCTGCGCGAGGTTTTCCCCGGCTGCCCCCAGATCAAGGGCGGTTACATGTACGCCAACGATCAGCCGGGCCTGGGAATCGATATCGACGAAAAGCTCGCGGCGAAATTCCCCTACAAGACGCCGGGCCGCAATCGCGGGACCGACCGGCTCTTGGACGGCACCATCGTGCGGCCCTAAGCGGGCCGAGGACAGTTTGTAGGGTGGGGCTTGCCCCACCGATACCCTGAAGAAGTCGTGCGGGGACGCACGACCTACGAAGAGAACGCCTCACGGCGTCACTACGAACGGGCGACAGTGGACCACTTGCAAGGGGCAATGCCACATGAAGATGAAAGCTGGATTCCTGGCGGCTTGCGATCCGTCATGTTTGGAGGACAAGGGGATTGACTCATGAGAACGAAAGCAGGACTCGTGTCGATCGGGGTTTCTTTCGTGGCGGCACTGGCGGCCTCGACGGCTTGCGGTGAGGTGTGCAATGTCAAGGTCGTCACCGACGCTTCGCCCGACTACTCCGACATGGAGAGCATGATTCACAGCATCACGGCCGGATGGCAGGAGCCGCAGGAGAAGTGCTGGGCCATGTTCTACTGGAACCATCTCGCGAGGCGACAGACGAATCCGATGGACCTGCACGGCCTCGAGTGCACCGACCCGATCCGGCAGTTCAACGACTACGGCTACACAATGTGCAGCACGGTCGCCGGGATCAACTGCTCGATCTGGGACACCATGGGATACCCCGTCAAATTCTGGGACATCTCGCTGCACACCGTCCCGGAGGTGCAGTATGGCGGCCGCTGGCACATGTATGACAACAGCATGTCCGCCCTGTACACCCTGTGCGACGGCAAGACCATCGCAGCGGTCGAGGACATCGGCAAAGAGGGCGGCTGCGAAGCCTCCGGCGGCCGGGTCGAGCCGGGACACATCGCCCGCTATCACTGTCTCAACGGTACCAGCAGCAACGGCTTTCTCACCGGGGCGGATTGCGCCCGCGATCTGGCACAGGAGTATCGCTGCTTCAATCCGAATGGCCTGAAGTACCGCTATTACTACTTCAATTGGGACCGGGGCCATCGATATGTCCTCAATCTGCGGGAGAATGAAGTCTACACGCGTCACTACAAGAGCCTGGGCGACTCGCCCGAGTACTACGTGCCCAACAATGGCAAGGACCCCGAGAAAGCCAATCCTCGCTATCATATTCGCGGCAACGGGATTCGCGTCTTCAAGCCCGAGTTGACCGAGACCGCTCTGAACGAAGCGGCATACAGTGTTTCCGGATGCAGGGCGACCAGCTCGAGCGGCGTCATTTCCTCGAAGACAGGCGAGCCCGGCGAGATCGTCTTCAAGGTCCAAGGGGCCAATGTCATCACGCACCTGCGGATCAAAGCGAGCTTCGCCCGAAAGACCGCGGCCGATGTGACGGCCGTCTCGATCAGCACGACCAACGGGCTGGCGTGGAATGAAGTATGGAAGGGCGAGGGTGCGGGCGATGTCCCGCTGGACCTGGTGCTGGGGCCGGAGGTCAACGGTGCGTATGAGATCCTGGTGAAAGTGTCGCTGATGAGCAAGGGGAGCCCGGCGGATGCCTGCCTCAAAGGAATCGAGTTCGAGACGATCACCATGCTCAACAACAAGACTCAGCCGAGACTCCTGTTGGGCAAGAACACCATCCATGTTGGGGCAGGCGAGCAGACCGAGTCCATCGTGATCTGGCCGGACCTGCAGGGCGACAATTACAAACCCTACGTCGTCGAGCAGAGGAACGTGGCTTCGAAGCCCAAGCACCCCGGCTACCAAGGGGTCCTGTATGCGGCCAAGGCCAAGGAGGACGCCTACGTGGTCTTCAGGGTCGATGCGCCGGCGGACATCACGCGCGTCAGTTACGGCGGCCGTCTCTACAATCGAGCGCCGAAATCCCACATCGACCTGCTGCATTCCTTCGATGGCGGGCGAACGTGGCAAAGGAGCTACTCGCTCAATCAGACCACTCCGCCGTGGGACGTGATCCACTATGAAACGGTCGCAGACATCTCGGCCGGCACAAGGTCAGTATTGTTCAAGTACCTGCTCAATGGCTCCGCCGCCGGGCCGGACGCGTGCAGTATCTACAGCGTCCGAATGGAAGTCAACCACAGGTCGCAGGCAGCCGTCCATCGGCCGATGGAGGTCACGTTCAATTGGAGCGAAGTCCAGAGCGACTATTCCCTCGTAGAACGCCGCCACACACAAATCATCGAGCAGGCACCCGCCCGGTACACGATCAGTGTCGGCGGCGAGGACCACCCCATTATGAACTCGCTGCAAGTGAATCTCGTAGGGGCAACCCCCCGTGGTTGCCCTGAACCACAAGGGCAGGCACGGGGGCCTGCCCCTACAGACGGCAGGGATGCCGGCGGCGAGAAGTACATCGGCCGCTGGGTCCGGTACGGTAAGAACCTGGCCGAGGGGAAAAGCTACACGGTTTCCGTGCCTTCGGGCCAGCAATGGGGGGCAGGCGATCCGGACGGGACCAAGCTGACCGATGGCGTTGTCGGGCCGCCCTACGCCGGCGGGATCGGGCCTCGTTACGGCCTGTGCTGGGACAAGGGAACGAACCCGGTCATCACGGTGGACTTGGGCGAGGTCCGGCGTTGCGGGGCGTTTCGCATCCAGCTCAGCGCGGGCTGGCCCTGGTGGGATGCCTTGCAAGGGCAGGTCAAGGACGCAGTGGAGGTCCTCACCTCGGCAGACGCGAAGCAGTACACCAGCCGGGGCTTCTTCGATCTGAACCTGCGGCGCAGAGATATCCCGGTCAATCACCTGCTGCCCGACGACGAGACGGCCACGGGGTTCCTCTACGCATGGACGCCGCCGGCACCGGTGGACGCTCGCTACGTCCGGTACAAGATCACGCCGCAGCGTATTCTGACGGTCAGCGAGGTCCAGGTTCTCGATTCGATCCAATCCGAGCCATTCGATCTGCGAATTGCTCTGCCGGATGAAAAGGAGTAGCTGCCGTGCGAAAGACCATTCTGCTTCTTTACGTGGCGATGCTCGTGGCGTGTGCGGCCGTTGTCGGCTACGCGCAGACCTATGACGTGGTGATCGCGGGGGGCCGGATCTACGACGGTTCCGGTGGGCCATCGTATGTCGCCGACATCGGGATCAAGGACGGCCATATCGCCGCGATGGGGCAACTCGAGCCAGGCACGGGTCGGGTCATCCAGGCTCAGGGTCTGGCCGTGGCTCCGGGCTTCATCAACATGCTGAGCTGGGCGACGGACTGTCTCCTCGAAGACGGGAAATCGCAAAGCGACATTCGCCAGGGCGTGACTCTGGAGGTCATGGGCGAGGGGTGGTCCATGGGGCCTCTGAATGACCCGATGAAGCGAGACATGATCCAATCGCAGGGCGACATCAAGTTCCGCGTCGAATGGACCACGCTGGGCGAATACCTCGACCATCTGGTGCGAAAAGGGGTATCGACCAATGTCGCCTCTTTCGTGGGCGCGACGACCGCTCGCGTCTATGCCGTCGGATACGAGGATCGTCCCGCCACCGCCCGGGAGCTTGGGCAGATGCGTCAGTTGGTGAGTGCGGCGATGCAGGAGGGAGCATTAGGCGTCAGTTCCGCGCTGATTTACGCCCCCGGCTCCTATGCCCGTGCGGACGAGTTGACCGCTCTCGCCGAGGTGGCGGGTCAATACGGCGGGCTGTATATCTCGCACCTCCGCAGCGAAGGCGACCGCCTGCTGGAGGCGTTGGACGAGCTGATTGCCACGGCCCGAAAGGCCAACGTCGCCGCCGAGTTGTATCACATGAAAGCCGCCGGCCAATCGAACTGGGACAAAGGCGATGCGATGATCCAGAAGATCGAAAAGGCACGGGCGGAGGGCCTGCGAATCACCGCCGATATGTACACCTACACGGCGGGTGCGACGGGTCTCGATGCGGCCATGCCTCCCTGGGTCCAGGCCGGCGGACACCGGGCCTGGGTGACGCGGCTTCGGGACCCGGCGATCCGGCAGCGGGTCCTGAAGGAGATGACCACACCCGCCGGCGGATGGGAGAATTTCTATCTCCTGGCTGGCGGCCCGGAGAATGTCCTCCTGGTGGGATTCAAGAACGAGAAGCTCAAGCCCCTCACGGGCAAGACGCTCGCCCAAGTCGCCGCGATGAGAGGAAAATCGCCGACCGAAACCATGATCGACCTTGTTATCGAAGACGACAGCCGGGTCAGCACGGTCTACTTTCTGATGTCGGAAGAGAACGTGAAAAAGCAGATCAAGCTGCCCTGGGTCAGCTTCTGTTCGGACGCAGGATCTCTCGCTCCCGAGGGAGTCTTTCTCAAATCCAGCACGCATCCCCGTGCGTACGGGAATTTCGCCCGGCTCCTCGGCAAATACGTCCGTGAGGAAAAGGTCATCCCGCTGGAGGAGGCGATCCGGCGTCTGACCGCACTGCCGGCCCAGAACCTCCAACTCGACCGTCGGGGAAAACTGGAGAAGGGATATTACGCGGATATCGTCGTGTTCGACCCGGCAACGGTGAGCGATCACGCGACCTATGAAAGACCCTGCCAATACGCCACGGGCGTGATCCACGTCTTCGTGAACGGAACGCAGGTCCTCAAAGACGGTGAGCATACCGGCGCCACGAGCGGCCAAGTCGTCCGCGGACCGGGATGGGGGCCCCTTGCCATGAGAAGCAAAAGAGGCTCTTGATGCGAATTCCCTGCTTGAAAATCCGGCGTGCTCCTCGGATAATGTCCGTGCAGCCGGGACGGCCGACACGATAGGGACTGTGCATGAGTGACGTCACTCGTATCTTGAACGCCATGGAGCGGGGAGACGCCAGGGCTACGGACGAGCTCTTGCCGCTGGTCTACGAAGAACTGCGGCTGCTGGCGGCTCAGAAGCTCTCCCACGAGCCACCCGGCCAGACACTGCAAGCGACGGCTCTTGTCCATGAAGCGTATCTCCGCCTCGTTGGAGACCAACCGCAGAGCTGGAACAGTCGGGGCCACTTCTTCGCCGCGGCGGCCGAGGCCATGCGCCGAATTCTTGTCGAGACTGCCCGGCGAAGGAAGAGCTCGAAACATGGGGGAGACCGACAGCGGATTGGGCTTACGGACGCAAATCCAGCCGCCGAAGGCCCTTGCGATGATCTTCTGGCTCTTGATGAAGCGCTGACGAGACTCTCTTGCACGGAGCCTTCCGTTGCGGACCTCGTGAAGCTCCGTTACTTTGCGGGACTGACCATCGATCAAGTGGCCCAGATTCAGGGGATCTCCAGGCGTTCGGTCATCGACCATTGGGCCTACGCCCGATCCTGGTTGGCGCGAGAAGTCGCCAGGGGCAGCAAGACAACACCGAGTTGACGGACGATCCGTGGAATTCGCCACCCACGCGGCATTCCCGGGCGGTATCGGCATATCCCCGGACCAGACCAGGGCAATCTTGCCTGCGTGTGTCCGGCGGCCGCAAGATTTTTGAGCATTTTTCATTTTTTCGCTGCCCTGTTTCATAGCGGTTTTCGCACTGTACACCGGAGAAGGCCTATGTCAGAGCATTTGGCAGACGAAAACAGAGAAGGGATCAGGGCGATCTTCTTTGAAGCCTACAAGAAGACGACCCTTCCGGAACGATCCCGCTATCTCGATGAGGCGTGCGGCGTCGGGACCGAGTTGAGAGCGGAACTGGAGTCGCTTCTCGATGCCCATGAAAAGTGGGGTGATTTTCTCGACGCCCCAGTATTTGGTTCCGGCATCATCCTCGATGAGCCTCTGGTGACGGAAGGCCCGGGAACGGTCATCGGGCGGTACAAGCTCCTGGAAAAGATCGGAGAAGGGGGCATGGCGGTGGTCTATATGGCCGAGCAAGAGCAGCCCATCCGCCGCAAAGTGGCCCTCAAGATCATCAAGCTGGGCATGGACACCCGCCAGGTCATCGCCCGGTTTGAGGCGGAGCGGCAAGCCCTGGCTCTGATGGACCATCCCAGTATTGCCAAGGTCCTCGACGCCGGGGCCACGGAGACCGGCCGGCCCTACTTTGTCATGGAGTTAGTGACCGGTGTCTCGATCACCGAATACTGCGACAAGAACAACCTGAGCACCAAGAACCGGCTGGCCTTGTTCCTCCAGGTCTGCCACGCCGTACAGCACGCCCATCAGAAGGGCATTATCCATCGTGATTTGAAACCCTCGAACGTCATGGTCACGCACCAGGATGGACAGCCCGTCCCCAAGGTCATCGAC
>Ga0315275_10008359_pt1 | contig 10060 bp, 7 predicted proteins | sample YL17G03_0_MG_FD_205557 | JGI IMG/M metagenome (GOLD analysis project Ga0315275, IMG submission 205557) | Sediment microbial communities from Yellowstone Lake, YNP, Wyoming, USA - YL17G03_0 | ecosystem: Environmental > Aquatic > Freshwater > Lake > Sediment | place: USA: Wyoming | collected...
GGGTGATCAAAAATTGGTTGAAAGGAATGTATGTTTAGCAGAGCCTGATTTGCTGAAAATATTTGATTTCGAAGGTTTACCTTTGGACAATAATTTACTAACTCCTCCATTAACTGTAATTATATCTGATGATGCAGCTTATAAATATTTTAAGGAGCATGATGTCGTCGGTAAAAATCTGGAGTTTAAAGACGAGAAGGGGAAAAAATACGCACTACAGATTACCGGAGTATTTAAAAGATGGAAGGGGAACAGTCATTTTAAGCCCGATTTTTTTATATCCTTCAGTACTTTGGATTCATTTTTTGGTAAAGATGAATTAAAAGACTGGGGTAGCAATAATTATGAAACTTTTGCTCTGATTCCAAATTTACCGTCAGACTTTGATAAAAAGCTGGATGTGTTCATAGATAAATATTTAGAAAATGGCTCAAAGTTCACCAAAATCAGACTGGAAAAATTAACAGATATACATTTCAATTGGTATGGTAGCCGTTCATACATTTATATTTTAATATCAATCGCCTTGTTAATCCTGATTATTGGCAGTATTAACTACATGAATTTAAATGCTGCAATGTATTTCAAGCGACTTAAGGAAATGAAGATTAAAAAAATAATCGGAGCTTCGCAAAAGAAACTGGCTTTGCTACTATTAGCTGAGTCAGGTTTGTTTTGTTTTATTGCGTTATTAATTGCTGTTTACCTTGTTCCGATTGTTTCATCCTTTGTTAAAATTTCTGATACCCCTCTTGATTTTAAAATCAGAGAAAATATAGACCTTATAGGCGGATTTGTTGTTTTATCATTATTAACCGGAGTATTATCCGGAATCTATCCGATAATTATTTTGTCATCATTTAAACCAGTAACAACAAGCATAGCAGAGATTGTTAAAACCGGAAGAAGATCTTTTCGTAACTTCCTGGTGGTATTTCAATTTATTGTTTCTACAGTATTGATTATCTCATTTCTAATAGTATCCAGGCAATTGAATTACATCAATGACAAAGAGTTAGGTTTCAACAAAGAAAACATCATTGTAATACCGGCAATTCAACAATTAATTGAAAAATTCGATGTATTCAAACAACAACTTACTCAAAACCCAAATATATTAAACGTTACTGCATCGAAAAGAGTACCATCTGACGGGCTTATGGATTCTAATTATGCAAATATTATTTCAGATGGTAAAGTTGCCCCGTTGGGGTTCAGATTAGCCAATGTAAGGATCGATGGACAATTTATTCCAACTTATAAAATTAAACTTGTAGCAGGCAGAAATTTTAATGAAAATATTTTTTCTGACTTTGGATATATTGTTAATGAAACTACTGTAAAAAAAATTGGGTGGAAATCCCCCGAGGACGCAATTGGTCGGATAATAGAATATGGCGGCCGGAAGGGAAATGTTATCGGTGTTGTAAAGGATTTTAATTATGAATCGTTGTACAACCAGATAAGTCCGATAATTATGTACTATGACCCTTCTGATTTTGACCTTGTATCAATAAGCGTTACATCGTCCGAAAGGAATAAAACAATTACTTTTATTGAAAATGTCTGGCAGGTTTATAATACTTCTGACTATCCTTTTTCCTTTGAATATCTGAACGATCGCTTTGTTAGTCGTTATAAGTCAGAAGAAAGAATGAGAACAATATTCAGTTACTTTATGATAATTGCTATTTCTATTGCAATACTTGGGATGGTGGGGTTATCCGTATTTCTGATTGAACGTCGTACCAAAGAAATCGGCATTAGAAAAATAAATGGCGCAAGTGTGTCGGAAGTGATGGCTATGCTAACTAAAGACTTTGTGAAATTGGTAGCCATTGCTTTCGTGATTGCTATACCCATAGCTTATTACACTATGTACAATTGGCTCGAAAACTTTGCTTATAAAACTGAACTCAGTTGGTGGATTTTTGTACTTGCAGGAATAATAGCATTGGGAATTGCGCTGATATCTGTGAGTTGGCAAAGCTGGCTGGCAGCAACAAGGAATCCGGTGGAAGCCTTGCGATATGAATAAAATACATGCTTTTTGTTACCCTGGTGCAATCTGCTAACATCATGACCACGCTTGTCCGGACTGATAAACCTTGACATACATATACAACGTGTATTTAACTCAGGATTTTGGTGGTCAATCTATTCCGACCAACTCTGGTTAGCGGAACTGGTTTTTCCATTGTCCTCAATAAACAAGAAATCCTCTTATAATCACTTATATAAGATGGGTTGCTTGTACCTTGAACCTGCCTGCACGGCAGGCAGGCTGACAAAAGTTGCAACCAGTTAGATGAAGTAGGGTATAAAAGAGTTACTTCTTCACAAAATTTAATCCTTCACCATAATTGAACAGAGCATAACCTTCTCCCTCCAAATATCCCGGAACGTCTTCCTTCTGATTGGTTACTGCAAGGTCGGAGATAGGAGTGGAGAAAGGCATTTTACCTGATGGATTGAATTTGCCTGTGATCACATCGAGAAGTGCATCAGCTTTGGTACCGAAGGTGGCAAGCACACCAACAATATTTTTGGTTTTTTCGTTATACACTTCATTAATAACCCATGGGTTGGTATAGTTTACAACCAGTACTGATGGTTTCTTTGCTGTTAATTTATTTACATAGGCGACATCTATTCCGCATTTGGATAATGAAAGAGAAATAGGTTCGCCCGTTGATCTGAATAATGAATTACCAGTTGGCTGAAGCCACAGTATAAGTGCATCAGCTTCCGCAGGGGTTTTTACAAATTCAACATCATATTTATTGTCATTTACCAGGTAAACATTCGGAACTTCTGATGCAGGTCCCCTTGCATTTCTCTGAAGCGACTCAAAATATACTTTGGTTTTTGGTTTGACAGGTAGTGCCTCTTTTTCATTCCTGAGCAGAACAATTGATTTGCGCAATGCAAGGGCAGCTCTTTCCTGGAATTTTTCATTATTGACTGTTTTCTCAGCATAATTCACATCCACATATGGATTCTCAAACAATCCAAGGGTGAATTTTTCATTTAAGAGACGGAGAACGGAGTTGTCAATAAGACTTATGTCAATCATTAAGCTATCAATAATTTCAATAAGCATTTTAGGATCAGATTCACCTGAAAAGATGTTTACACCTGCTTCAATGGCCTTTTTATACCGTTCTTTTTTCGTAAGATTTTCGACACCCCATGGCATACCTGTAAGGGGACCGGTATCAGAGTTAATGATTCCTTTGAATCCCATCTGGGTTCTGAGGACATCAGATATAACACCTTTATTGAAAGCAAATCCAACCTCTTCATATTCTGTTCCTGATGGAAGTGAATAATACGGCATAATGGATGAAGTACCTGCATTTATAGCAGCCTGGAATGGGATAAGGTTATTTTTAAACATTCCCCCCGGATAAATTTCTGCTTTTCCCCATTCGAAATGAGAATCCTGTCCGCCTTTCCCGGAGCCGCCACCAGGAAAATGTTTTGTGGTAAGTGCCACCGATTTAGGACTAAGGCTATCACCCTGGAATCCAAGTACTATCTGGGTGATCATCTGAGCGACCCATTCTGCATTTTCGCCAAAGGTTCCGTTCACTCTCGACCACCTTGGTTCCGTAGAAAGATCAGCCATATACATGTAACCTTTTCTCAGTCCAACAGCAGTCCATTCCTGACGTGAGATATCGGCAAATTCTCTGGTCAGTGGCAGATCGTGCATAGCTGATAAGCCAAGCTCACCAGGCCAGGAGGAGAAGACAGTTGTTCCTACACTTGTGCCGAGTGATGCATTTGTTGTTATGTTGTTACGTGGATTTGAAGCTATAATGGCAGGTATACCGAGCGGCTCACTTTCGCAGAGTTCCTGAAGTTTGTTTGCCCATTCGGCTGTTATCCTTGTACTCTCATTTGATCTGAGAATAAAATGGCGATTATGAAACTCCGTGACTACTTTTCTTGTTCCGCCTCCTGTTGAACCAGTGGCAGCGATGCGTTCACCATTTCCTCCGGTAGGAGCTCCCTGACGGGCTCCCTGACGATCACCTGCCGGTGCTCCAGCTGGTGTTCCCTGTCGGTTTCTGTTTTGTCCGAAACCACCTTCACCACCACCCTGTGTTTGGCCTCCACCTTCGGAAAGATCGCTTGCCTTCAGTTTGCCTTCCGATGCTTCAGCTGCCCTGGTACCCACCATGTTAAGTGAGTTAATAAGCATAAATCCGGCCTTCTCTTCAACCGACATTTTTGAAAGAAGGTCCTTGCTTCTTTCTTCGGGAGTCAGACGCCAGTCTTCATACTTGTCAAGCTTCCCGTTTTTGTTAAGGTCTTTGAATTTTAGTCCCCTTTTTTCGATTATTGCAACCGACCTTGTTCCCAGTACAGGTTGAGGTTTCTTTTCTTTGCCGGTACATGAGACCAGCACAGCCACTATCAGGGAGATAACAGAAATAGAATAGATTTTTTTCATGATCAGGTTAGGTTTAATTAATAGACAAAATCCCGGGTTGGATTATTCCAATTCTGAATGCAATGTACTAATTATTAAGCTTTTTTAATATTTATTTGAGGCAAAGTAACCTCTTTAAAGACTTCTGTTGAGGAGGAAATTCCAAATGCTGGATAGCCTGCCGGAATTATATAGCATGTCAGATGGTACCACCAAAAAGAAGATCCCTGGTTGCACATATGCAGAAAAACTCGTTGAATGGCTCAGGGCATGGGGCGCAGGGCTCAGTGGACTTGAAACTGCAAGACTGCAGGACAAAATAAGCCGGTGCGGTTTTTGGAAGTTCCAAAAAACTGTGCTCTTGTATATACACCGGAATAATTTCGGTTTAATACATTCAGATTAAATATTTTATTCTAAATTTCTCGGTTGAAATAATAAAGCCATAAAACAACGATGAAACCAACAAGAAGAGATTTTCTTAAATCAGCAGGTGCATTTACAGCAGGTGCATTATTTATTCCGAACCTGATAAGTTGTTCCCCGTCGAACAGATTAAATATTGCGGTTACAGGCGTAGGAGGACAAGGTAAATCGAACTGGAGTAAACTAATTAACCAGAAAGATCCGAAATGGAACGAAAATATTGTTGCATTATGCGATGTTGATAGCAACAGAGCTGCCGAAGGTTTTAAAGCGATGCCCAATGCCAGACGCTTCAAAGATTTCAGGGTGATGTTTGATCGAATGCACAATGAAATTGATGCTGTGATGGTCTGTTGTCCTGACCATTCTCATTTCCCGGCAGCAATGGCCGCAATGGAACTTGGCAAACATGTAATAGTTGAAAAACCGCTTGCACACAATATCTGGCAATTAAGAACCCTCCAGAAGGCTGCCAAACACTATGGAGTAATTACTCAAATGGCTAACCAGGGACATGCCACCAACGGTATTCGTCTGGTAAAAGAATGGTATGAAGCCGGAATACTGGGCAATGTTACCGAAGTAATAGCCTGGTTTGACGGACCTGACTTTGGTAAAGGAAAGTACTTTGATAAGCCTGAAAGTTTTCCACCGGCAGAGCAGCCTATTCCTGAGTATTTCGACTGGGATGTCTGGTTAGGACCAGCTGCATACCGACCATACAATGGTATTTATGCCCCAAAAACATGGCGTGGCTGGTTCGATTTTGGCAATGGCGAATTGGGCGACTGGTGTTGCCACACCCTCGATGCACCTTTCTGGTCATTGGATCTGGGTATGCCTGATGTTGTTGAAACTGAGTTTAAGTCGGCTGTACCCGATACCGGATTTGTTTCAGACCAGGCCATTATTCGATGGGATTTTCCAAAACGTGGAGAGAAAAGTCCCGTTACAATGCGCTGGCACGAAGGCGGATTGAAACCTGAACTTCGACCTGAATGGAATCTTGAAAAGTTGCCGGGAAACGGTATGATTATGGTTGGTGATAAGCATTGCCTTATGACTGGAGGACGTCCAAATGATCCTAAGATCTTATTGCCTGGTGAAGAATGGACTGAATTTAAAAAAAATCTACCAGCACAAACTATCCCCAGAGTCGAGGAAGAAAATCCCCAGCGCGAATGGATTGATGCCATCAAAAACAGTACTTTGCCTGGTTCGAATTTCGATTATGCCACAAATTTAGTGGAGATGTCCCTCACAGGAATATTAGCTCAACGATTCAATACTCGCATCGAGTATGATGCAGCAAATATGAAAGTTACCAATCACCCTGAATTGGATGTTTACGTTAAGGAGCCTGTTCGTAAAGGATGGGAATATGGGGAAGATCTTTGGAAAAGCTAATTTAATTTTGCAACCAGTACATTCAGCGAATCCATAGAGTTCATCATTAATGCCAGTGAGCTTCTGGGAAGTTTCAAAAAAAGTGTGAGTGTGAGTGTGAGAGAGGAACCCAGAACCAGATTATTTTCCCCGCAGATCCGTCAATGCAGGCAAGATCGCCCAGACCGCTGCATGTATAAACCATGTTGCCTTCGACAGTGGGAGTAGCCCGGCTATCCGGGGTAGCTCCTGTCCAGGCGCGACCCATCACGGTTTTCCACATGATTTTACCATCCATGCTCAGGGCATAGAGTATATCGTCACTGCCCGAAAGCCCGGTAATATAAATTGTATTGGCTCCGAACGAAGGCGATGAGTAACCTTTGCCGAGTTCAAGGTTGGTCCAGAGAAGGTTTGGACCAGCTGCCGGCCATGACTTTAATAGTCCTGTTTCAGCTGAAACACCAGTTCGGTTTTCCGGCCGCCACTCATTGATTTTTTGAGCCCTGGTAAGAAACGGAAGGATTAATAAAAGAATTAGTGATAATGTCGTTGTTTTCATATAAATATAAAGATAAATTACAAAGTGATAGTTTTAAACAAAATTATTAAGTTGATTCTGTGAAAGTTATCATTTATTGACCTTGACACACATTAACCGGCTTTGATCTCTGATAAGGAGCTTTCCGTCAGCGAGTGCGAGAGGAGCCCAGTTTTGTATCCCAAATCTTGCTGCCCCCGGGTTGTCACTTTTTTGTTCTGCAAGCAATTCTGCCCATAGTCTGTGGCAATTCTTTATGTCCGATAGGATTAGTTGATGAAATAACCATTGCAATATGGTCCTCCCCGGCTATTTTTACTATTGCCGGACTGGCATACGTTTCATTGCCAAGATTGGGTGTTTTCCAGACAATACCACCTGTGAGTTTATTATATGCTACCAAACCGGCATCCGGAGCCTGGGATAAAATAATAAGCAAGTTTTTATATATCAATGGACACTGTGTAATTGCCCATATCGGAAGTTTATCACCGCCGAAATCCTTCCAGACGTTTTTATTCCAGACGGGCTTATGTGTGTTGATGTCAATGCAATACAGGTCCCCATTGTGACCGCAGGAATAGACATAATTGCCGTCCACAGCCGGTACACTCCTGGAGCCCGGAAACATAGCAGTGCCTGCAGCAGGATAACTATATCTCCAGAGCTCTTTGCCATTGGAAAAGTCAAAACACCTCATAATGTCCTCGACCTGGTCCGTCCTGTCGAGTAAATAGACCTTCCCGTTTTTGATAACAGGTCCGCCAAAACCCTTTCCTGCATCCACCGTCCACAGGACCTGGGGTCCGCCCGCTGGCCAGGAGCGCAAAATACCTTTCTGAGGAGATGTACTGTTCCTGTTTGGTCCCAGGTACTGGGGCCAGTCCTGTGCACATACATTGGAAATGCAGGTTAATAGTACAACTGCCGTGAAGAGGAGATTTACTTTTTTCATATCTATTATTTTTTTAATTAAAGCTATGAGTAATAATATTAAGGGTTGTCTTATATTTCATGAAAAGAAAAAAACACTGGTTTTTAAGAAAAAAGAGCAAAGGCATCTTTCACTGTCTTATACATTCCTCAGACAAACTAGCGCGATTCCTGCTGTGGAGCTGAGCCTGGGGCAGGAGGTGTAAGCAGCCTTGAGAACGACAAAGATCCCATCTTCCAGGTACCGTTTTGCTTAATATAAACTTCGGTAACCATAAAAGGATTGGTGACTTCATTGTCGCCAACCACGGCTAGCAATGTAATTCTGTTTAAGAGAATAGCTGTATTGTCAATAATATTAACCGTTACATCATGGATATCTGCTTTCTTGTACCAGATCCCGCCGCCTTTAATGATATTGACTTCCTGTTCTTTTCCCCAACTGCCTCCCATGTGGACAAACATGGCTTTTTCGAGGAAGAGGTCGGCTAGTTTATCTGTATTTTTGTCGGCCATCCACTGCCACTTATCCTTTGAGAGATTAATTACTTCCTGTTCTGCAGCGGTGAATGTTCTATTAGTTGGATTTAGACCAGGTTGTCCAAAGGACAATTGTGCACACATTATTAAGAAAAAAAGTCCGATAATTGATGTTTTCATACTGGTAATTATTTGTAAGTCTGTAATTATAAAATAATCTTAGGTGAACTCAATATAAGTCGAGCTTTCTGATACCCATCCATTTTATAACTTCGTTAACTCTTTGATCAAAAATGCTGCTGGTTTTGGTGTCAAAAGTCTCTTGGGATAGCTACTTCGCGTCGCATTGCATTCAAAATATTTCAGCCTCATGAAACAAGAATTTTACAATACAAAGTTGAAATATAATAAGGCACTGGACGTATACAGATTACTGTTTTTAGTACCTGAATTACTGATACTGTGATTTGTACCTAGCCAGTTATGAAATAAGCTGTAAATCTACACCAAAACAGAAAAACAATGGATGATATACTGATGGTTGAGAATTTTTCTCAATTCAATACCCTCAGAGGATATAAAACGCTTCATCCCCTGGCAACCGTTGCTGATTTGTCAAAATCAAAACCAATTCAAAATGCCAGGGTGCATATTGATAGATATAGTGTCTCTTTAAAAGAAGCGGTCTGCGGAGATTTGAAATATGGATGTAATTATTACGATTACCAGGAAGGCACACTTGTTTTTTTGGCTCCCGGGCAGGTTGTTGGTATAAACAATGATATTGATAATTTTCATCCCAAAGGCTTAGGCTTGTTCTTTCATCCTGATTTGATACGTGGAACATCGCTTGGACGTAATATTAAAGAGTATACATTCTTTTCATACAGTTCAAATGAAGCATTACATATATCGGAGAAGGAAAAGCAGATCATAATAGACTGCATGAAAAAGATTGAGTTTGAATTAAAGCAATCTATTGATAAACATAGTAAAAAACTAATTGTCAATAATATCGAACTGCTTCTTAATTACTGTATGAGATTCTACGACAGGCAATTTTTAACCCGCAGCGATGTAAATAAAGATATTCTTGTCAGGTTTGAAAATTTGCTTGATGATTATCTTAAATCTGATATGACTCAAACAATGGGATTGCCAACAGTAACGTATTGTGCTGACAAGCTCCACCTTTCTCCCAATTATTTCGGAGATCTGATAAAGAAAGAGACAGGGAAAACGGCTCTCGATCATATACAGTTAAAGCTGATAGAAATAGCCAAAGAAAGAGTGTTTGACACAAGTAAATCGATCAGTGAGATAGCTTATGAATTAGGGTTTAGGCATCCTCAGCACTTCAGCCGTATGTTCAAAAATGAAACGGGAAAAACCCCTAATGAATACCGGTCGTTGAATTGAGGTCGGGATCATAACTGCATTTTGTATCATAATATTCGCTGCTCAGATCACACGACGCGCGACACACGACACATGACACAAGGTGGAAGACTGAAATAAAGTCATGCAAGTCATGCAAGTTGAGGAACGTAGTGACGAAATCCCGAGAGCAAAGCGACTCGGGATCGTGCAGGTCGTGCAAGACATTTACCCTTAATAATAACTGACAGCTGAAATTGAATATTTCACGAATAATTATTGTAAAACGATATAATATATCTTTTTAACTTACCCCTCACGCAGAAGACAGAAGACAGGGGTTAACTTCCAAAAAACTGCATGTATTTGGCAGAATATGATCTATAATAGATAATTTAGTGGAACTAATCCGCATGTTATGAGCAGAGGATTTGTCAAAGAAGACGATCAGGAAGAAGTTCCGATAGTACCACAAA
>Ga0315275_10008361_pt1 | contig 10060 bp, 9 predicted proteins | sample YL17G03_0_MG_FD_205557 | JGI IMG/M metagenome (GOLD analysis project Ga0315275, IMG submission 205557) | Sediment microbial communities from Yellowstone Lake, YNP, Wyoming, USA - YL17G03_0 | ecosystem: Environmental > Aquatic > Freshwater > Lake > Sediment | place: USA: Wyoming | collected...
CAGTCCTGTATTGCGAACCCCTGTCAGCAAACTGCCCACCCTGATCTGTGGGATCGATCTGTCTCCAGAATAGGTCTAACAGACGTTCATAAGATACCTTGGAAGGGTCAAAAGTTATCTGGACCGCTTCATAATGGCCAGTTGTCCCGGAGCTTACCTCCTCATAAGTCGGCTTATCCTTGTTACCGCCCGTGTATCCTGAAACCGCATCTACCACGCCCTCAACCCTTTTGTAGGCATCTTCCATACACCAGAAACATCCACCCGCAAAAGTAGCCTTTTGCAGGACCGCCTTTTCATTTTTCTGATTTTTCTCAGACATTACAACTCCTCCTATTAAAGCTATCGATATTGCAACAATGAGAATTCTTGTGCTGTAAAACATATTCTACTCCTGTCCTGAAATCTCAGAAGATATACGAATGAACCGCAGAACCTGAATAAGAAGGTTAAAAGATATCTTCTCTTGTCGTTACCGGGAAGGTCAATAGTAAAAGTAGGTCGGGAGCCCAGTGCTTTTGACAAAACAGCTCTTTTCTACCATCCATAATAGCCCGCCATAATCCAAGATAATCCAAGTCAAAATGAGGCATAAAAGAGGCACGGTATAGTTCCCCTGCATGCAGTGTCAAAATATTTTCAGGTTAACAAGACGGGGGGTTATTTTTTGGAATTTATTAAACCAAAGAAGAATACAGGAGGGGTGAGTTAATATATATTTGGGGAAGGAAAAACTACCCCTCGAAGGGCATAAACCCACCTATCCCCCAGCGTTACTCTCTGTTTCTGCTAAATCCAGCCTAATATACTAACTTTTAAACTGGACCGAGATGTGGGGGGTAGGTCACTTGGTCCTGCTCCCCGTTATTGTACCACTTTTTAAGTTAGTCTTGCCATTGCAATTGTCAAGTCTAATTACAGCAGAGTAAATCTATCTATACTTTTGTAATGAACGTTCGAAAAGTAGTATTTGAAATCTACCCCTTTTAAAAAAGTCTTATCCTGGTTAACCTGGTAAAGCCAGGAACAGAATTAGGAAAAAAGGCTTGAGGCAAAATAAGCCGAATTAATTTTCGGCTCTTGTAAGTCCTTGAATTATAATAGCGGGGGCCCCGCCAAAAGGCGGGACGACCTTTCCCGCCTTTGGCGGGGACGGACTACCAGCCTAAAAAGACAGTATTAGAAGTTTTTCCTTTGAATAACAATAGCGGGGGTTGGATTTGAACCAACGACCTTCGGGTTATGAGCCCGACGAGCTACCAGCCTGCTCCACCCCGCGATCGAAGTCTATTCTTGATAGACGGAAAACAATATATAACATTTGAATTAACAATGTCAAGTTTTTTTATGAAATTCCACAAAATAAAAGAATGATGGTATAATATGGAGTGGATGGAATATTGTCATGCTGAGTCCGTTAGACGAAGCATCTAACATCAAGAATAAATAGATTCTTCGTCCCGCCACAGACGGGACTCAGAATGACCCTCTCGCATAAACTGCGGTCAGGAGCAGAAACCCAGATTCTCTCTGCTTTCCTCTTCCAATTTCAGCAGAGAATAAGTATCCCCTTTGAAGACCGCCAGACAGTTGTCGCAGATATACCTTCTCTTTTCCTTTCTCAGACTCTTTCCGCAAAGGGGACAGTGTTTTTTCCTTTTCTTCATAATCCTCATATTTTTATCCTCTCAGTAAATAATTCAGCAACAGATATGCCAGTTTATCCAGGGGATCGACTCGGCCGTAAGAGCTTATCCTGAAAGGAAAATCGGTTTTTATCTTTCTTCTGATGCTAAAAAAGATGAGCAAAAGTATGGATTTTTTCCCATAGAGAAGACCGAAATAGACCCAGGTTGAGGTCAACATGGGTCTACCGGAACTAAATAAAAGAATCTATAAATCCTAATCCAGTTTTGCCCTCAAGGTGAGACTGTCTTTTTTTGACGATTTTAGTTGACAGACAAATATCCAAAAAACTATTTTATCTTATGACCTGAGGAGGTTTATTCCGAGCAAAAGGCAGACGAAGAAAGGGAGGATATTGAAAAAGGGGTAAGGTATGAAAAGCGAGGTCAAGAAAGCCAGAACCAAGGAGGGAACTAAAATATAAAATAAAAGGGTGAGAGTGGCTTTGAAGATCTTTCCCAGGAGTATAAGCAGGAAATAGAAAAAAAGCAGATCAAAAACAATCTGGGCGAAGACTCCGAAGTGCTGCTGAATATAGAGGTTAAGGCTCCAGAACCAATCCAGGGCTTCTTTTAAATGCTTGATTATCTCTTGTATTATTTTTGAAAACATTTATCTAATGCAAAAAGTTCAAGCCATTATCTCCTCCACAGGCTCTATAGTCAAGCTGGATTCACCGACCTTCTCTAACCCCTGCATCCTGCTGGTCAAAAAGTTTTTATCTTTAAGCCACTCCTTGGACATGGACAGTATCTCCTCCTGGGACAGATCTGAGACCCAGCTAAAGGTAATCTTGTTTATCGGTTTGTCATCCACAACCAGATTAATCATGTTCAAAGTGAATTTCACTTTCATATATGAAACCTCTCCCTTTTCAAATCAAAACTGTTAAATCTTAAATCTTGAAATGAAAAAGCAAGGAGAGTGCCCAGAAAAAATTGTGCTTGAGTTTTTATCTAAGTTCATTATTTTTCAAGGGTTAAATCTAAAAAGTCTTGTGTGACTTTTTTATACAGCTTATCTTGAGCCAAAATTTATAGGAAAAAACCTATAATCTATGGCTTCTACACCTTCAGGATTCAATAGTAATTCTGCTCTCTGGTGACTTAAAAGGAGAAGCTCAGATGAATGCCCCTCAAAAAACTGATTTCAGCCCGAATATACTGGAAAGATTTTTTCATCTAAAAGAACTGAACACCAATTTCAAAGTAGAGCTTTTAGCAGGTGTCACCACATTTCTGACTATGTCTTATATCATCTTTGTCAATCCTTTGTTCCTGAGCTTCTTCGGTGACCCTAATCTCAAGAACCTGGCTCTTCCTTTTTCTGCTTCCATGACAGCTACCTGTCTTGCCTCTGCCTTGATGTGTATCTTTATGGGTTTGTGGACCAATTACCCTTTTGCCTTGGCTCCGGGAATGGGATTGAATGCAGTGGTTTCTTATCAGATGGTTCTAAGCTTAGGTCTGTCTTGGCCCCAGGCTATGGGAGTTATTGTCCTGGAGGGCATAGCAATTACTATCTTGGTAATCAGCGGGTTGAGAGAAGCTGTGATGAACTCTATCCCGATGTCCTTAAAACAGGCTATTTCCATTGGAATAGGCCTTTTTCTTGCCTTCATCGGTTTACAGAATGCCGGTTTTGTAAAGGCTCATCCCGCCACCTTCGTTACCTTGGGAGATTTCACCAGATGGCCGATCCTGGTCTCGGTATTCGGGATCCTGGTCACTGCCATACTGATGAAAAGAAAAGTCAGGGGAGCTTTGCTTCTGGGGATAATATTTTCAACTGTCTTGGCCGTTATCCTCAATTACATCACCGGACTTTCTGCTTTTCCGGAACCAGGAAAGGCTGTAATTCCGAAATCGGTCTTATCCACTCCAGACCTATCCACATTTGGAAAATTCGATTTTACGGCAATTGTAAAGCTCGGTCTTTTGCCAGCGATGATGCTTGTCTTTTCGGTAATGCTCTCAGATTTTTTCGATACTCTGGGTTCGGTTATCGGTCTGGGAACAGAGGGAAAGTTCTTAGATCATAAGGGAAACCTTCCAAGGATAAAAAAGGTTCTTTTAGTTGACTCACTCTCAGCGGTTATGGGAGGGGTGGCTTCCTCCAGCTCAGTCACCACCTACATTGAGAGTGCGGCAGGTATCTCCGCTGGCGGAAGAACCGGCTTTTCCACAGTAATAGTAGGTATCCTTTTTATACTGGCAATTTTTTTCTCTCCTTTGGCTGATATTGTCCCAAAAGAGGCTACTGCCCCGGCTTTAATCATTGTAGGGTTCTTAATGCTCACCATCATCAAGGAGATACCTTTTGAGAGATTCGAGGAATCCTTCCCGGCTTTTCTTATAATGATCGTTATGCCCCTGACTTATTCGATCTCCAACGGCATAGGGTTTGGCTTTATAGCTTATACTCTTATAATGCTACTCTCCGGAAAGGGGAAACAGGTTCACTTGCTGATGTATCTGGTATCTATTGCCTTTACTCTCGATTTCCTGCTCCCGGTTTTTAAGATAGTGTTCAAGTTTTAAGGTTTTGTAGGGGCAGACCCCCGTGTCTGCCCAGTTATTTCAGGTGCCCGTCAGGTCCCCTGACCTGATGGGAGAAAAAGGAGGTGAGAAAAATGGACAATTCCATAGTTCACATCGAGATTTCGACCAAGGATTTACCAAAAGCCCAGAAGTTTTATTCCCAGCTTTTCAATTGGAAAATAACGGGCTGGGAAGGCTCTTCAGATTACCTGATGTTCGAAACCGGAAAAGAACCCGGCGGCGGAATCCAGAAAGTGGACAAGGTCAGACCTGGCGACGGAGTGCTGATCTACGTTCAGGTGGAAGATATCGAGAAAACCTTGAGTAAAGCCAAAGAGTTGGGCGGGAAAATAGTCAAGGAGAAAACCGAGATACCCAATGTCGGCTGGTTTGGGCTTTTATCTGATCTGGACGGGAATACCATTGGGATTTTCAAGGGGAAATAACTTAGGTGATGGTAGATGGCAGGGGCATCCCGACACGGGCGGGACTGCACCCTATACTTCAACGTTGTCTTTCTGAGTCCCCATAGGCCGATAAAAGCTTTACGGCTCGTAGAGGGACGAAGAATCTGTCTTTTTGGTTTAGATACTTCGCTCTACGGGCTCAGTATGACCCCTCCTTTCCCTCTCCTTACGAAGGAGAGGGAAAGGGTGAGGTTCTATGCAGCGTCGGGCTTTATGCCCCACTACAAAAAGCTTTGACCCCTGGACTAAAAAAAGGGCTAAAAGACTTGCTCTACTTAACCGCTAGCTCTTAGTGAGCCGATATCCGTTATTCGTAATTGATTTTTCGTATCTGTTTTAGTTTCCTGAAGAGTTTTTTTTGGAATTCTATGTCAAAGTCAATTTTCAAACTAAAATATCTTCTCTTCTCCTTTATTGTGGTCATCTTCTTTTTCTTCTGCGTTGAGATAGGTTTAAGGATTCTGGATGCAGGTTTTCATGTCTTAGCTAAAAGCATAGATCAGGAAAAGATAATTAAGGAAAACAAGCTATGGCAGAATGAGCTTTTCTCCCGCTTCTCAGGAGTGCAGGAGAGAGATCCCTTGCTTTTATGGAAATTCAGACCCAATGTCCACAAATCGATTTTTCAGACCAACTCCGAGGGTCTTTTAGGTCCTGAGATTTCATCATCTAAACCGGCTAACACCTATAGGATTCTTTTATTGGGGGACTCTGCACCTGTAGGATTGGGATTATACAAAAGAGAAGAAGCTTTTGGAGAACAATTAGTAGACATCTTAAACCAGAGAAAACCAGATAAACATTATGAGCTTATCAATGCCGCAGTCTCAGGATATACCTCATTGCAGGGGCTGACTTATCTAAAAAATTACGGATTGAGATATTCTCCTGACCTTATCCTAGTCTATTTCGGAAATAACGATGTCTCCAAAAACGGTTATATTTCTGATAAGGAGCTGATGAACAGGAATCCGCAATTAGTTGGTTTCTTAGGAACCCTTAACCGCCTTGCTACTTACCGATTACTAAAGGAGTTTATTCTCCCGATCAAAGCTTCCTTGGAGAATAAGCTGAAGAAAGACGAAAAAAGACAGGTCGTGGTCAGGGTCTCGCCTGAGGAGTATTATCAGAATATCGAGGAGATGATAAAGTTAGCGAAAGCCAACAATATAAAGATAATCCTGGTAAATGTGCCGGTGTCCCTGGAATGGCCTGCCGGACTACAATTCAAAGTCTTTGCTAATTTAAGGACCGAAAAAGGAGAGCTGGTAATGGCAGATGAGACCCAGAAAATCTTGAAAAACAAGTTCTCCTATTGCATCGACTGGGCACATTTTGCCAAAGTTTATGACAAGATCGACCCTTACTCTTTGACAGTTTTCAAATCAGCTTATGAGGATCAAGGGAATGTAGACTCAAGCAAAGTTTTTTTTGAAAGAGGCTTGATTTCTCAGTCCTACGGATCCAAATTCGGACCGCAAAATCTTTTATATCTGAACAATCTGGGAGTTATCTACTGGAGGGAAGGGAATTATACTGTGGCAGAAGACCTTTTCAGAAAAGCGATCGCGACTGATTCTACGTATCCCCTATTTCATTATAATCTGGGAGTCACTCTTAAGAATGAAGGAAAGCCGATGGAGTCTGAAAAAGAGTTGGAAAAGGCTAAGGAACTTGACTTTCAGTCCTTAAGGATAAAAAATGCTTATCGGGAAAAACTGAAAGAACTTTCCATAAAATATGACGTTCCCCTGGTGGATGCGGTCTCTGCCTTCAACCAGAGAGGAAACGAATCCTTATTCATCGACCACTGCCACCCAACCAGAGAAGGACACAGGATCATAGCTGAGGAGATTTATAAAACGATGGAATATGGAGTGCATTGACTTTGACAATACAGATGCAATGGTAGCGTCCTCACTCCGTGAGGACGTTCGTCCTTGACAATCCTTGTTTTAGGTTTAATATTGGTTCATCCATTGCCATCCTAGAACGGAGACTACGTCTGGCGTAGCCACCGTAGGACAGGAGTGGCAACGCTACCGTCCTCTGAGATAATTTTATGAGAATTTTTTTTACGACAATCTGGTCTGGAATTAAAGCCTTCTCCAAAAAGGTTGCTTATGTTCAGGCAATAGTCATTTTGACTCTCTTTTATTTCATCGTCATCGGACTTTTTTCCATAATCATCCGGCTTTTGGGACAAGACCTTCTGAACAAGAAGTGGAAGGACAAAAAAATATCTTACTGGGTCAAAAAAGAAAAAGTGGAAATTAACTTAGAGAATGCCCGCAGGCAATTTTAATCGATAATTCGCCAGAGGCGGGAAACGACTCATAGAGATGTATATCTTAGGAATATCAGCCTTTTATCATGACTCTGCTGCAGCCTTATTAAAGGATGGCAAAATAGTGGCTGCGGCTCAGGAGGAAAGATTTAGTCGCATAAAACACGACCCGGATTTCCCTATAAATGCAATCAACTATTGCCTGTCATCTAAGGGCATATCTGCTAAGGAACTTGATTATGTTGGTTTTTACGAGAAACCCTTCGTCAAGTTCGAAAGGATTTTATATTCCCATTTAGCCGCCTTTCCGAAATCTTATATCTCCTTTCTAATGGCAACCCCTTTATGGCTTAAGGAGAAGCTCTGGATACCAAGCTTAATCCGCAAAAAGTTGAATTATGAGGGAGATGTCTTTATGATTGAGCACCACCTCTCCCATGCAGGTTCAAGTTTTTTAGTCTCCCCTTTTAAAGAGTCAGCCATTTTGACCATAGACGGTGTGGGTGAATGGTCAACTGGCGCTTATGGGATAGGTAAAGACAACCAGATTGAGCTTTTTTATGAGACGAGATTCCCTCATTCCTTAGGTCTTTTATACAGTGCATTCACTTATTATTTAGGTTTCAAGGTGAACAGCGCAGAATACAAAGTAATGGGTCTTGCACCTTATGGTGAGCCGGTATTTTATGACCTGATCATGAAAGAGTTAGTGGATTTGAAAGATGACGGCAGTTTCAAGCTGAATATGAAATATTTCTCCTATGATTATGGGTTGAAGATGACCAGCAGCAGATTTGATAAACTATTTGGCTCTCCCCGCAGGACACCGGAATCCGAGATAAAAAAATTACATCAGGATATCGCTTCGAGTCTGCAGAAAGTAACTGAAGAAATAGTTCTGGGGATGGCGAATCATCTGTATAAGAAAACTGGTCTGAAGAATCTATGTTTAGCCGGAGGTGTAGCTTTAAATTGCCTTGCAAATTCGAGGATTTTGAAAGAGACTCAGTTCGAAGACATTTTTATCCAGCCAGGCTCAAGCGACGCAGGCGGCGCAGTTGGAGTAGCGGCTTATATTCATTATACCCTTTTGAATAACCAAAGAAGTTTTGTGTGGAAAGATGCCTATTTAGGCCCGGAATACTTAGCAGACCAGATAAGAGACTTTCTGAAGGAGAAAAGGATACCCCACAGAGAATATGACCGGCAGGAACTACTTAAAGTAACTGCCCGGCTTCTATCAGAAGAAAACATAATCGGCTGGTTTCAGGGAAGAATGGAATTTGGCCCCCGTTCTTTGGGGAATCGGAGCATTCTGGCTGACCCTCGGAAGGCAGAGAATAAAGATAGAGTCAATCAGAAAGTTAAATACCGTGAAAGTTTCAGACCCTTTGCTCCCAGCATTATCTGGGAAAAAGCAAAAGATTATTTTGAGATTGACAGGGAATCACCTTTTATGCTCTTGACTTTTAAGGTGAAAAGCAGTGAGATCCCGGCTGTAACCCATATAGACAATTCAGCCAGGCTGCAGACCGTAAAAAGAGAAGAAAACGAGCTTTTCTATGACCTGCTTTCCGAATTTTACAACCTGACCGGTTGCCCTGCCCTGTTGAATACATCTTTCAATCTGAGAGGAGAACCAATAGTATGTAACCCTGAGGAGGCATATTTATCTTTTATGCGCTCCGGAATGGACTACCTTATTTTAGGTAATTTCGTATTAGATAAAAAGGAGATGCCCCTTCTGAAAGAGGAATTCGCCTATGAGAAACTGTTTGCCCAGGATTAAAAGGCGTAATGTGTCATTCTGAGCGTAGCGAAGAATCTGACGTCCAGAATGACAGATTCTTCGGTCGTCTATTTGGACTCCCTCAGAATGACGATGCCACAAGTCTTGTCATTCTGAGCGAAGCGAAGAATCTCATGGTTGATTTTTGAGGAAGGGAAATTGGCAAGACAATATTACGTTTACATCCTAACAAATAATTCAAAAACGTTATACACCGGGGTTACAAACAATCTGCCACGAAGAATATATGAACACAAGAATAAATTAGTAGAAGGTTTTACCAAGAAATATAACCTTACCAAATTGGTTTATTATGAAATATCAGAAGATGTCAGAAGTGCTATTGCCAGAGAAAAACAGATTAAAGGATGGTTGAGAAGTAAGAAAATTAACTTGATTGAATCTACCAACCCTGAATGGAAGGATTTGAGTTCAGAACTGTAGAGATTCTTCGTTCCGCCTTTGGCAGAACTCAGAATGACAAGCGGTAGAGTGGTGTCATGCTGAGCGAAGCGAAGCATCCAAAAAGATAAAAAAGCAGATTCTTCGCCCGTTGGGCTCAGAATGACATAAAAAAAGGAGGATAGCATGAGTTTCTTTTCCCGTTTTTCCATCTTCAAGGAGTTCTGGCAGTTTATCCGCTTCAGAAAAAGATACTGGCTCGGGCCCATAATCTTCCTATTGCTGATTTTTGCGCTTCTTATTATCTTCGCTGAAAGCTCGGTTATCGCACCGTTCATCTACTCTCTTTTTTAAAATCTGATGTACAGGATAAAATTTCACAAAGCTATATTCTTCTCTTTTCTGAGTATTCTGCTCTTTTTATTCATAGCCGAAGTTCTCTTCAGGCTGATTGATTTTCAAAAAGTTTATCCGGAAAGAGCCTTTCTTCTAAATCCGGAACTAAGCTATCCCAAATATTATAAAAAAGATGCTGAGCTTTTCTGGAGGATTAGGCCCAACCAGACCATAAAGGGGGAATTTTTTGTGGACGGGATTTATAAGATCAACTCTAAGGGTTATCGCGAGCGCGAGTTCTCAGCAGAGAAGGATCCTGACCTCACACGGATAATCTGCGTGGGAAACTCCTGCACCTTTGGCTGGAAGGTAAATTTGGAGCAGACCTATCCCAAGATATTGGAAAAACTCTTAAACCAGAACCTGCCCCAGCCCAAATTCGAGGTGATCGACGCAGGCATGACCGGGTACAGCACCTTCCAGGGTGTGAGATTTTTAAAACGGGAGATCTTAGGTTTTCATCCGGATATAATCATCTTCTCCTATGGCTGGA
>Ga0315275_10008362_pt1 | contig 10060 bp, 10 predicted proteins | sample YL17G03_0_MG_FD_205557 | JGI IMG/M metagenome (GOLD analysis project Ga0315275, IMG submission 205557) | Sediment microbial communities from Yellowstone Lake, YNP, Wyoming, USA - YL17G03_0 | ecosystem: Environmental > Aquatic > Freshwater > Lake > Sediment | place: USA: Wyoming | collected...
GGCGGCGGCAGCGACCTTCTGCTGCCTGTAGCTCTGCATGCAGCCGACCCAGAACACGACCTCCGGGAACTCCGCCTGCTTGACATCCGCGCTCATCCAATCCCCGCGCTTGTCGTGCGGCTCGCCCAGGACGTTGTGCTCCTTCAAAACGTTCGCGAGCAGATGGCGGTGCTCGGGCATGGGAGCGACATCCAGATCGACTATCCATCTCTTGACCTGGTCCCAGAGGCGGGAGAACGGGATGTCCACCATGCACACCTCCTCGCACATGCCGCAGGACGTGCACTCGTAGACGGCCTTCGCGAACTTCTCGTCGATCTCGGGCCGCCTCCGCATCAACCAGTCGAGGATCGACCTCCCGTCGTACTGGCGCATGTGGAAGACCTTGCCCCTCGGCGTCGCGTCCTCCCAGAGGATCTCCTGATACGGCGGGCATGTCGGGACGCAGTAGCCGCACATCGTGCACGCGCGGAGTTCGTCTTGTATCGGCGGGATGTCCGTCAGGTTCTCCGTCCTCCGTGCTAGCTCTCACTGTGGCCTTCCAGCTCCCTGCGCGTCTCGTCGAGGACGCGCTGCTCCAGCTGGATCTGCTTTGCCAAGACCGGCTTGGCCTTCGCTTCCACTTCCCCTTCGGCCTCGCTCAGCATCTCGAGGGTGATGCGCGCCCCGGATTCCGCCAGCTCCCAGGCTTTCCTCACCGTTATCTCCTTCTCAAAAGCGTATCGCGATGCACCGCACCGGGGACACGACTCGGGGACCGTCTCGAGGTCGGTGCCGTAGCCGCACACGTAGCACTCTTCCTCTGGAGTTCCTCGAGCGGGTAGATGCGCGGGGGTTGCCCCTCCGTTTCCGGCAGCTGGAGGCGCGCCTCCCTGAGATTCTCCTCGAAGCTCCTAAGACTCTCCTTCCTTATGATCAGGAGCTTCCAGAAAACCTCTCGAACGCGCGGGTCATTGGCGACGGTGTGTGCACTTTCGAAGAACGCGACACCCTCCTTCGCCGCCTGCAGCACTCGTGCAATCGGGTTATCCGTTTTCCTGCCGCGCACGCTCATGACCCTGACCATCTCCCCGCAGTCTCGCTTCGGGATTAGCGAGGAGATTGCGTGAATCCCTATTGAACGTTTCCGAGTGTCTACAGGCCCCATCCGAATTGTTTCTTGGCGGTCTCGGACATCATGTCCGGAGACCAAGGCGGATCCCAGACGACCGTGACGTCCGCCTTCTTCACGCCAGGCATGCTCTCCAGCTTGCTCTTGACATCCTGGGAGATGTAGCCCGAGGCGGGACATCCAGGTGCTGTAAGCGTCATCTTGATGCCGACCTTCTCGCCTTCGATGCTCACATCGTAGACGAGGCCGAGGTCGACTATGTTGATCGGGATCTCGGGGTCGTAGCACTTCTTCAGCGTGGCGATTACTTCATCCTTGGTGACCATCTGATTCACCGATTCTCACGATGTGTAAGGCAGGAGGCGCATAAAAAGCAGACGGAATCGGCGGGCAATTCACCGCTTCGGAGGCCTCTGGTACCGCGGCGATTTCCTAGGTACCCACTCCTCGAGCGGCTTCGCTTCTCCCGGGAAGTTGATGTTGTAGAACTGGTCCATCGACTTGTAGGTTGTCTCCTGCATGTGGAGGCAGTCGACGGGGCAGACGTCGCAGCATTGCTGGCAGCCGATGCACACCGTGTAGTCGAACTCAGGTATCTGGATGGGCTTGCCCTTCCTCAGGTTCGGTCCCTGGGTCATCGAGATGCAGCCGGTCGGGCACTCGCGGTCGCACCTCGCGCAACCGATGCACACGTCGACGTCGAGTATCGGCTCATCACTTTGGCGGTTGAGGAGGACCTGCTTCTTGTCGCTCAATCCATCCGGCTTCTTCAGCTCGTCCGCATGGTAGAAGAGATCCTCTCGCGTGTAGTCCGCGAGCTCGAAGTTCTGAGTGAACATCCATGCGTCCGTCGGGCAGAATTCCGAGCAGTCGCCGCAGAATAGGCAGTGGCCCACGTCGACCGCAGGCCTCCTGACCTGCCCCTTCATGGTATCCGTCTTGTTTCTGCGGGGGAGAGTGTACGGCGAGTCCTTCTCCACCTTGATGAATTCGAAGTAGATACACTCGTTGGGGCAGACCTTGGCGCAGAGTTCGCAGCCTATGCACTTGAACCAATCGATGATGTGCTGTCCCCTGTATGACTGGTAGCTCTCCAACTTCTCGTATGGATAGAGGAAGGTGACGGGCTTCCTGCCGCCCGGTATGATCTTGTGGATGAAGGGGGCGGTCTGCACTGCCTGCTTCAGCGTGACCGAGATGGGCCTGAATACCCCGCCGCGCCGCCGCCTCTTTATCGCGGTGCCTTCACCTTCTGTCTTCTGGGACTTCATGAGTGTATTTCCCCGTGAAATCTGCCATCCTGCCCTCGCGGGACGAGACCTTCCGCCCTTTCCTCGTGGTCACATAGCCCGCCTTCTCGGCCTTAATCTTCTGGTTGAGTTTGAGGAACCCGAACATCAGCGCCTCCGGGCGGACCGGGCAACCCGGGATGAATATGTCGACGGGCATCACCGTGTACGCGCCCTTCACGACTGCGTATGAGTCATAGTAAGGTCCGCCGCATATGGTGCACTCTCCCATGGCGATGACCCACTTCGGATCGGGGACCTGCTCGTACAGTCTCCTGGCCATGGGCCTCAGCTTGTGGCTTATCGGGCCGTTCAGCAACAGGACATCGACCTGCCTGGGGGAGGACCTGTAGATGACGCCCAGTCTCTCGACGTCATACCTGGGGTCGCTCGTCGCCGCCATCTCGATCGCGCAGCACATGATTCCCCAATGCAGAGGCCACGTGCTGTTCCTCTTCGCCCAGTTCAGGAAGCTCTGAACGAGACCCGTGCGGATTATCGGGTCGGCGATGCCCTTCTTTATCGGCCTCTCGATCTTCCGCGTGACCCACTCGACGAAGTCATCCGAGTTCAGGCCAACGATGCCCATGCCCTTCTTCCGCTGAGCCGAGCCGTCACCCGCTTCGTCCATCTTTCCGCCGACCGTCCCCCCATCCGCCGCCATCATCTTCGTTTGTGGATCATGGCGGGAATGGAGCCGCCTTCATTCCTTCGAGACCCCGCAATCTGTTATATCGTTTTCGTTTTGCCTGTACTGTCTCCCGCGACCGTACGTTCAACGCCAGAATAGGCATACGCGCCGAAGCCGGGGCGAGTCCTCGCGATGCCCCACGTTCTCGACCCAGATATCTGGGAGAATCTTTAATTACAGTCTCCAATATACGACGCGGGAGTAAGGTTGCCCGAAGAGCCAACATTTCCAGAGGGCAAGACAATCCGCACTTTGCAGGGCGGGAGCGACTCGCTCAAGGGGCTCCTACTTGATCTCAGGAAATACTCCTTCTCCGGCTATGTGCAGACCATCGTCCCGGAGAAAGGTCCGATCTCCAAGGGCTACATCATCGTGAAGGCGGGCAACCCGGAGGTCGCGGTGCATGTCCAGGGCACGGCGAAGAGCACGGGCAAAGCAGCGCTGCGGCGGATATGGGATGACACCGTGAATCCTCTATGCGCGATCCAAGTTCATGCCCGCGTGGACGTCAACGCACTCTTGGAGGAATTCAGCGATGCGGAGATAGAGCGCGGCAAGAAAAGCTCCGAATCGGTGACCTCGTCGCTTGTCTCCGAGAGACGCATCCTTGAACAGAAGTTTGAGGTGTGGCGGAGCGCCGGTTACGCCGTCTCCTCGATTGAACCTTCCATGACGATGCCCCCGCAGGAGGCGCGCAAGGTCTTCGAGGAATTCGAGGGAGAGGTCAGGAAGATCGAGGTGCTCAAAGACATTCTGGGCTCGCTGGATCTCTTCGGATTCGAGAGTGAGGTGGCCGCGCTCAAAGATAAAATGAGGGACCCGAGGAAGCCTGCCGCCATCGAGGCTGAAATCGGTGAGTTGCAGGCGAGAGCCGAGAAGAGAAGCAAGGAGGAGGCCACCAAGAGCATCGAAGTGAAGCGGGAGAAAGAAATCAGCGAGCGCGCCCGGCAGGTCTTCGACATGATCGTGAAGCACAAGGTCGCCGAAGGCAAGCCGTTGGAGGGCATCACGGAGGTGAGGGTCCGCGAGGCAATCGAATCAAAGGCTTTGATGACCAGGGACGAGACGACCAACCTGGTCTCTCAGTACACATTCGATTCGTTCGTAATCGGCCCCAGCAATAGGTTCGCCAACGCAGCCGCCCTGGCGGTGGCCAAGAACCCTCACGAGGCCTACAATCCATTGTTCATCACCAGCGGTTCCGGCCTCGGGAAGACCCATCTCCTGAACGCGATCGGCAACCGCGTCAAGGACGGCAACAGCAACGCGAGGATCCTGTTCACATCCATAGAAGGCTTTGCGAATGAATTCAAGGAAGCTTCCCAGAGCAGCAAGCTCGCCGCCTTCCGCGAGAAGTTCAGGAATCTGGACATGCTGCTCATCGACGACGTCCACTTCCTCTCCGGAAAGGTCGACGTCCAGGAGGAGTTGTTCCACACGTTCAACGCGCTCTACAACGCGGGGAAGCAGGTCGCTCTCACGAGCGACAGACCGCCGAAGGAGATACCTGACCTGGAGGACCGCCTGGTGTCCAGGTTCGAGTCCGGTCTCATCGCTGACATCCAGTCGCCCGACTTCGAGACCAGATTGGCGATCCTCAAGCGCAGGGTGAAGGACTCAGGCGCGCAAGTCGACCCGCAGGTCCTCGAGCACATAGCCCGCGTGATCGAAAGCAACATCAGGGAGCTCGGCGGGGCGCTGAACCGAGTCGTCGCGTTCTCGTCGCTGATGGGGCAGACGGCGAGCCTCGCGCTCGCGAAGGAGGTCCTCAAAGACCTCGCCCCTGAACGCGAGGAGCACAAGGGTCGCCCCAGCCTCGAACAGATCATGAGGGAACTCAAGCCCGGAAGGAGCTACCTCGTCGAGGAAGAGCGCGCCGTCAACATCTTCCGGCTCTTCGCGAAGGCCGCGGAGGGCAAGGGTGCGGGGATGGTGGTGACCCGGACAAACCCGAAGCGGGTGAGGGAGAGGTACGGTCTCAGGAGCGAGCGGATCATCTGGCTGACTGACAGGGAGAGCACGAGCGAGGAGGCGATGCCCCCCACCCTGGAAAGGCTCATCTACACGGTGGAGGAGTTCATGCGCGTTGGCGGCAAGGGCGCGGTCATGCTCGACGGCGTCGAGTACCTCGTGAGCAACAACAGCTTCGATGCGGTCCTAAGGTTCCTGAGGCGCCTGGTGGACTATGTCTCCGAGAGCCAGTTCGTCCTCCTGCTCTCGATCAGCCCCAAGACGATGAAGGAGCAGGAAGTGAAGATACTCGAGAGGGAGATGGAAGCCGTCTCGTTCTAAGGCGACCTGACCTCTTCCCTGAAGAGCTTCACGTAGTGCACGGCGTCCGCGTACTCCCCGCGCTTCAGGTGTATGCTGGCCTGCTTCAGTATCCCAATCGGCTTTGTGAGGTCGCCGCCTCCGACCTTCATCTCGAGGAGCATGTCCCTCGCTTTCTTCATCTCCTTGTCAAGGTATTTGGGGAGCTGCTTCAATATGATGTCCCTAGCCCTCCCAGCCTCGAGCTCCGACTGCTCCCACTTCCTCCTCTGCAAGGCATCGTCGGCACGCGCTATCGCCCGCTTCGCCTCGCCCGCTTCGACTCCGACCACGACGCTGTCCTCGACGAGGTCCAGCGCTGCCTGCAACGCCTCCTTCGCCCTGTAGTAACCGCCAGCTCTCGCGCTGAACTCGTTCTTCGCCTCGGCTATCCTGTTGCTGACATCGCTGTATCTGGCGGCCTCGAGATATGTGACCGCCTCGGCAATATGGGTCTCTATAGTACCGACCGTGCTTCCCGACGCCCTCGCCTTATCGACCTCCGTCAAGAGCGATTCAATCTGATTCGCCAGCTCGACGGTGAACGCCTTTTCCAGGGAGGCTTTCGCTTGACTCACCAGCCGCACTGCCTTTTCCATCTCCTTTTTCTTTCCGAACGCGATGGCGTCGTTGATGAGCTGCTTGCTGTCCTCTATGCTCACTCCGATCTTCTTGGCGGACAGGAGTAACGGTTTGACTTCATTGACGATCCTCGGGAGCTCCTTGTAGAGCGTCTTCTTGTCAACACCTTCAAGACTCTCGATCGGGAACTCCTTCGCCGCCAACACTCTGACCCGTTGGCTGAGGCCTGTGACCGAAACAGGGGGCCCGGGCGCGCCCGCAAGGCGAGATGGCGGTCTCGCCGTCACCGTTTCCAGGGCCCTTTCGACCTCCTCCTCGGCCGCTTGCCTCGTCGCGCTGGGGGGGCGGACCGCGGGTGCCGGTTCAGGTTTGGCCTCCTGCGCGTCCTCCTCGAACTCGACGCCGCAGCTCGGGCACCTCGCCGCATTCGCGTCGACCTGTGCGCTGCACAGGGGACATTCAAACTTCTCGGCGGGCGCCTCCTCCGCGAACTGCGCTCCACAGCCGGGGCACTGAGTTGCGTCCGCTTCGACGCGGGCTCCGCACACGGGGCACTCGAATTCCGTCGCCTCGGCGGGCGCCTCCTCCTCCGCTGTGGACTCGCCGTTCCTGGAGATGTTCTTGATGTCCTCGAAAATGTCAGGCTTGACGTCCTTGCCCTCGGCTATCGATGCGAGCAGTTCGTCGATGTTCTTGTCGCTCTGAGTACCGAGCTTGCCAATGTCCACATCGTTGTCCTTGTCTATGTCGAAAAGACGGAGGTCGGTGTTGCAGTGATGGCACTTCCTCTCACCTGGCTCGATCTCAGAGTCGCAAACTGGACAAAGACGTTTCTCCCCGCCAGGCGTAGACTAACACCTCGATAGGCTTCCTATAATTTCGTTGATACAAGCCTTTCCTATATAATTGTCGGTCTGGTCTGAAGGATTGGCGGAATGCTTCATCAATGACCTTGTCGAGCGCACGGGCATCGCCTATCCCTTCAGCAGTTTAGTCTCGACGTTGCCCTTCGTCTTTTGCGACAGCCGGTCAAGGAAATCCGTCTGCATGCCGCCGGGTATCTCGACCACCCCGATCCACGTGCCGTTGGGCTGCCACTCCTCTTTCACTATCTTGCCGAATGTCTTGATGTCGCCGTAGCACTTCGCGCTGAACTCCCCGGTGAGCTTCACGGCGATCCTCACCTTCTCGAACCTGATGGGAATCAATGGGCGAAGGCCATCAAGCACATTCTTCATTTGGTCTTCTACCGACTTGAATGGGTCGATGCGGATCTTGGCCTCCTCCATGGCGATCTCTATGCGCAGCGGCGGGTGGGGCCCGCCGGTCTGCGGGTTGATCGCGTTGGTGGCGACGTACGTGATGATCTGCTTCCTCTTTACCTCGAGCATCTCACGGCGCTGGTCGGTCGTAAGTTGGATCTCGCCCTCGATAATCAGCTTGCGGGCGACCTCTATGGGGTCGGTCGTCCCGAAGAACTCCATCATCTTCTCCTCGGACGCCCTCGACCCCTTGTGGGCGTCCCGGAATATTTGGTCAATCGCGATGTTCGAGAGGATGTCTACGTTCTTGCCTTCCCTGAGACTCTGGACGGCGTCCGGTTTCACTATGACCTCGAATTTCTCGCCCATTTTCTCGATGCGGGCGATGACGTACTCCTTGAACAGGTCGTCACTTCGGTCTGTCCTCAGCTCCTTCGGCATGGCACCGCCTAAGAGGCGCCAGGGAGCCTCCCGATGTAGGACTGTATCTCCTGCTCCGCCAGCCGCCTGAACTTCTCCCCTTCAATGATCACGCTGACCTCGATCGTCTTGGCGTCCATCTTCTCCTCCGAAGACTTCTGGAGGGCCTCGAGGCCAAGTAGTATCGCCTCGTCCATGCCCATGGCGTCCTTGTACTTCTCTTCGAAGAGTTCCATGACGGTGTTCCTTCCCGCCCCAATGCTCCCCGCCTTGTAGCTGACGAGTGCGCCGGACGGATCGGTCTCGAAGAGATGGATGCCCAGATCGTCGACTCCCGCAACGAGCAGCGCGGTGCCGAAAGGCCTCACGCCGCCGTACTGCGTGTAGTTCTGCTTGTAGTCGCAGATCTTCTTCACGAGCATGTCGACGCTGATCTTCTCGCTGTACGTGACCTTGTTTATCTGGGCCACAAGTCTGGCGTAGTCGACAAGCACGCGCGCGTCGGCGACGAGGCCCGACGTCGCGCAGCCGATGTGCTCATCGATCTGAAAAATCTTCTCGATGCTCGACGTCTCGACGAGGCGCGAGCTGATCTTCTTGTCAGCCATGAGCACGATTCCATTCTTGAATTTCAGGCCGGCGGTGGTGTTCCCGCGCGTGACGGCGACCCTCGCGTACTCGACTTGGAAAAGCCGTCCGTCCGGAGAGAAGACCGTGATAGCTCTGTCATAGGCCATTTGTCCTGGCTGCATGTATGTCCTCTCCACTTAGAAGAGAAGTCCCCGATATAAACTATGCGTTATGAAGAAGAACACATGGATCTAGGACAGATATTTCTCTCGCGCCTTCCGAATCGTGCCCGATGTTCCGAGAGTGCGGACGACGACCTGTCTACTGCCGATCGCGCGCATCGCGTTGAGCACTCGAATCGTCTCATCCTTCGTCGTGTTGAGGCAACGGACTATCCCCGAGTTCTTGCGGAATACGACGAGCCTCGGGACTCTTCCCGCGAAGGCCGCGGCGAGGGCATCCGCCACTCCCGGCTCGGTGAAGGAGGTCTCCGACTCGATGCGGAAGACCACGTATCTGAACCTTGGCCGCCTTCGCTCAGCCACGACACGGTAACGTGGGGGGTATAAAAAAAGAGGGGGGAGAGGGGATAGATGGATCAGCGTACTACATCCATGTCCTCTTCCGACGCCGGCGCCGAACTGACGACGCGCGACGCGGAGGAGGTCTCCTTCCCCAGGAAGGATTTACTCTTCACTCCGGTTATCACCAAGAGCACGCGGACCGTCTTCTCGAGATCGGGCTCGAGCGAGCAGCCCCAGATGATCCTGGCTGACGGGTTGATCTTCTCTCCGACGAGCTCCGCAGCCTTCTCTGCCTCTGATATGGTGAGGTCGGTTCCTCCGACCACTCTGATGAGGCAGCCGCGGGCGTGGCTCAGGTCGACCTCGCCCAAGAGCGGAGACTCGAGAGCCTCGTTGAGGGCGTACTCGATCCTGTCCCTGTCCTCGTCGCTCTCGCCTATGCCTATCATCGCGACGCCGCCGCCCTTCATTATGGTCATGAGGTCGGCGTAGTCCAGGTTCACCAGACCGGGCTTGGTGATTATCTCGGTCATGCCTTTGATGCACTGCATCAGGATCTCATCGGCGACCTTGAACGCGGCATCGATTGGGAGCCTCGGGACGAGCTCTAGGAGCTTGTCGTTGTAGATGACGATGGTGGTGTCGCAGAAGCGGCGCAGCTTGTCGAGGCCGGCCTCGGCGTTCTCCATGCGTATCTTGCCCTCGGACTTGAATGGCATCGTGACAACGCCCATCACCAGGGATCCCGCTTCCTTCGCGAGCCTGGCGACGTACTGCGCCGTCCCCGTTCCGGTCCCGCCGCCCATTCCCGCCGTGACGAAGACGATGTGCGAGTCCCTCACGATTGTCCGGATCTCCTCCTCGCTCTCGTGAGCCGCCTGCTCCCCGACTTCGGGTAGCGCTCCCGCGCCCAGTCCCTTCGTCAGACGCTTGCCGATCAGTATCTTCTTGGGCGAGTGAATCGACAGGAGATGCTTGGCGTCAGTGTTCAGGGCGCACAGCTGCGCACCCATTACCCCCGCCTCGCTGCAGCGGTTTATGGTGTTCGAACCAGCACCGCCACATCCTATGATCTTTATGGACACATTGAGTGCGTCCACGATCTTCTGGATTTCCTCGTCCTCAGCAGTCTTCGGGGCCGGTTCCTTCGACCTCTCAGCCTCTTCCTTCGCTCTCGACTCCTCGTGCCTTGCCAGTGCCTCGTTTACAAGCGACTTCATACCCATCCCATCCCGATGGATTGCTGTTTAGGTGCATGTCAGTAGGGGTATATAAAACTAGTCATACGTCTGTCTGACAAT
>Ga0315275_10008365_pt1 | contig 10058 bp, 5 predicted proteins | sample YL17G03_0_MG_FD_205557 | JGI IMG/M metagenome (GOLD analysis project Ga0315275, IMG submission 205557) | Sediment microbial communities from Yellowstone Lake, YNP, Wyoming, USA - YL17G03_0 | ecosystem: Environmental > Aquatic > Freshwater > Lake > Sediment | place: USA: Wyoming | collected...
CTCCGACGTGGTCTCGATCTTCAGCTACCGGCAGAAGCTCGCCGAGATCATGGACTTCGTGCAGGACCACCTGGTGGCCCACAAGAACCTGGGGGACGTCGAGTACGCCGCGGCGAACGGCATGCTCCAGACGCTCGATCCCCACTCCGTCCTGCTCGAGCCCAAGCACTTCAAGGAGATGCGGCTGCAGACCCGGGGCGAGTTCGGCGGACTGGGCTTCGTCATCGGCATGCGCGACGGGAACCTCACCGTCATGAAGGTGCTGAAGGGCACGCCGGCGCAGCGCTCCGGGATCCGGGCCAAGGACGTCATCTCCCGCGTCGAGGAGCAGTCCACCATCAACATGGACGTGCAGGACGCCGTCGACCGGCTGCGTGGCAAGCCCGGCACCCGCGTCAACGTCACGGTCGGCCGCACGGGCGCCGAGCCGCGCCGCCTCACCATCGTGCGCGAGGTCATCAACGTCGAGACCGTCCCCTTCGCGAAGCTTCTCGACAAGAACGTCGGCTACGTGAAGGTGGCGCAGTTCTCCGCCAACACCACCCGGGATCTGGTGAAGGCCGTCGATCAGCAGAAGGCCGAGGCGGCCGCCTCGGGCGGCAAGCTGGAAGGGCTCATCCTCGACCTGCGCGGCAACCCCGGCGGCCTGCTCGAGCAGGCCATCTCGGTCTCGGACCTCTTCCTCTCCGAGGGGGTCATCGTGAAGACCGTGGGCGAGGGGGACCGGCGCCAGATCCACGAGGTGAAGGAGGCCCACGCCGACAGGAACGACCTGGCCCAGCTGCCGGTGGTGATCCTGGTGAACAACTCGTCGGCCTCGGCCAGCGAGATCGTGGCCGGCGCGCTCAAGAACAACGGCCGCGCGCTGGTGGCCGGCCGCCAGACCTTCGGCAAGGGCTCGGTGCAGGTCCTCTACGACTTCAGCGACCCCGCCCACGGCGGCGAGGAAGCCGCCCTCAAGCTCACCATCGCCCAGTACCTCACCCCGGGTGACATCTCCATCCAGGAGGTCGGCATCACCCCCGACGTGCTGCTCCAGCCCGGCCGCGCCCTGCCCGACGCCGTGAACTGGTTCGCGCCTCCGCGCTCCATGGGCGAGGCCGACCTCGACCACCATTTCCAGAATCCGCTGCTCGGCGGCGCCGACGCGAGGCGACAGGGCACGCCCCGCAAGATCGCCGAGAAGCCGCTCCTCGAGCTCCGCTACCTCCTCGACGAGAAGGAGGACGCCGTCGCCAAGGCGCTGAAGAAGGAGGCCCGGGAGGCAGCGCGGGCTCGATCCGAGGATCCGGAGCTGACGCCGGCCCAGCAGGAGGACGAGGACGCCGACGCCAACCCCGACGAGCTCGTGGAGGACTACCAGATCCGGTTCGCCAAGGATCTCCTGGTCCGGGCCCCCTACCCCGACCGCGCCCGGCAGCTCGAGGCGGCGAAGGGGCTCGTGGAGGAGCGGCGCACCGAGGAGCAGGCCCGCCTGCAGGCCCGCCTGGCCCAGCTCGGCATCGACTGGAGCGCCGGCGTCGCGACGACCGGAACGCCCCGTCCGGTGGTGACGGTGTCGCCGCCGGAGGGCAAGAAAGCCCGGGCCGGAGAGACCGTCCCCTGGACCGTCACCGTCGAGAACAAGGGCGACGCGCCCCTCCACCGGCTTCGCGGCTGGACCAGCACCGAGAAGGCTCCCTTCCTCGACCGGCGCGAGTTCGTCTTCGGCACCGTGAAGCCCGGTCAGCAGCGCAGCTGGACCGTGCCCTTGCGCGTGCCCAAGAGCATGGAGAGCCGCCTCGACCTCGTGTCCCTCCGGCTCGAGGACGACGCCGGCCACACCTGGCCCGAGGCCCGGGCCCGATTCGAGGTGGTCGAGCTGCCGCGTCCGCTCTTCGCCTTCACGTGGCAGGTGGACGACGAATCAAAGGGGGACGGGGACGGGCTCATCCAGAAGGGCGAGGACGTCTTCCTCCGGGTGGACGTGAAGAACGTCGGAACCGGCCCGAGCGGCGACAAGACCTTCCTCTCCATCAAGAACCTGGCCGACGACAAGATCTTCATCAAGAAGGGGCGGTCCGTGCTGGGCTCCATCCCGGCCGGCGAGACCCGCAGCGCGCTCCTCGAGATCGAGGTGAAGAAGGGGCTGAAGCTCGACACCTTCCCGCTGCGCGTCACGGTGGTGGACGAGAAGCTCGAGGAGTTCATCTCCGAGAAGGTGGAGATCCCGGTGGCCCCACCCGCGCCTTCCCGGCAGCCGGCCACCGGTGCGGTGAAGGTCGTGGCCCTCTTCACGCCGGTGCGCTCGGGCGCCTCCGCCTCCTCCGCGCCGCTCGCCGAGGCGGCGCGAGGGGCCATGCTGCCGGTGACCGCCCGGATCGGGAACCTCTACAAGGTGGAGTGGGAGAAGGGTCGCTTCGGATTCGTCTCGGCCGAGGACGTCCAGCCGGCCAAGGGCAAGCGCGAGGGCACGGTGACCCGCGTCTGGCAGCGCGAGCCGCCCCGCATCGCCCTCAGCCCCGATCCCTCGAAGGGCGCCACCGTGGTCGACGGCGACAAGCTCCATCTGGCCGGCATGGCCAGCATCCCGGCCGGCAGCCCGTCGACGAAGCTCCGCGACGTCTTCATCTTCGTGAACGACCAGAAGGTCTTCTTCAAGGTCGTCCCCGAGGGGAAGGCCGGCGACATCCAGTTCGCCGCCGACGTCCCCCTCAAGCCGGGCAACAACATGGTCACGGTGGTGGCGCGGGAGGACGAGGAGTTCCAGTCCCGGCGTTCACTCATCGTCCACCGCCGGGAGCCGGCCGAGGTGGCGCAGCAGAAGTAGCCGGAAGCTCCCGCGGCGGCCCGATCCACGGTAGGATTCGTCCTCCGTGCCCGACGCCTCCATACCCGATCGCGCCTCCGACGCCCGTCCACCCCGCCTGGAACTCCGGCTGGCGCGGGGGCGCGTCCGGATCGGCGTGTCGCGCGCGCGGCTCGAGGGCGGGATTGCCCTCCTGGATCTGGAGCTGGAGGTCCACGGCGCACCGCCTGCCTTCGACCCGGGCGGCGGCACCTCCCAGTTCCGGGCGCTGCCCTGCTCGCTCGTGCGCCTGGAGGTGGCGACCAGCTCCGCCGAGACCCTGCCCGGCCAGGACTCGCTCGCGGAACTCCTGGCCGCCGCGCTGGCTCCCTCGGGCTGGCCCATCCCCAGCGCCGCCGGGCTTCGCCACGCGGCGCGCAGCGACGGAGGCGTCCACCGCGGTCTCTGGCAGCGCCCCGGCGCCGAGGCGCTCGACCTGCTCGAGGGGGCGGCCGACGCGCGGGCCCGCGGAGAGCCGGACGCCGCGCTGCGACTGGCCCTGGCCGGGCAGGCGGCGCTCGCCGCCGGGCTGCCGGTGGAGGGGGAGGCGGCGATTCGCACGGCGCTCGACCTCGGACTGGGGCGCGACGAGGCCCGCGATGCCTGGGCGGCGCTCGTCGCCATCGCCCGCCAGCATGCCGACCCGGCCGGCGAGCGGCTTGCGCTCGCGGGGCTCGTTCCTGCCTCACCCACCGGTCAGCGCCCCGCCCTCCTCCTGCGCCTCTCCGAGCTGGCGCTCTCCGCGGACGACGTCGCTGCCGCGCGCGCCCACGCCGAGGAGGCCCGGACGCTCGCGCCCCGCGACCTGGCCACCACCGAGGCCTGCCTCGCCATCGCCCGCCAGGTCGGGGATGGCCCGGCGGTGATCGGCCTCCTCGACGGGCTGGCCGTGCTCGATTCCGCCGGCGCCGGAGCGCGACTGCTCGAACGGGCGCGGTTGCTGGCCGACGCCGGTCGGTTCGCCGAGGCCGACGCCGGCCTCCGCGAGGCCCTCACCCGCCTCCCTCCCGAGATCTCCCTCGCCGCGGAGCACGCCGCGCTCCGGCGAGCCGCGCCGCCGCCCCTGGGAAGACTTCCCTGGGGTGAGCCGCTCGAGACCTTCGCGGGCCGGGCTCCGGATGCTGCCGGCGCCGCCAGGGCCTGGCGCGACGCGGCCTTGCTCGCTCGCGAGCAGGGCGACCGCGCCAGCGCGCTGCGGGCCGCGCGCCGGGCCCACGAACGGTCCGGCGACCTGTTCTTCGTGGGCGAGATGCTGGCCGATCTCCTGCACGCCGGCGGCTCGGTCGGCGAGGCGCTGGCGCTGCACGAGGCGCTCCTCGCGCCTGGCCAGGCGTCCCTCGACCCGGTCGCGGAGGCCGACCGGCTGGCGGCTCTGGCCGAGCTGGCCGAGGAGTCAGGCGATGCTTCCCTGTCGATGAGGTCGCTGGACCGGCTCATCGAGCTGCGCCCGCACGACGCAGAGGTCATGGCGTGGCGCTTCCGCATCGACCCCGACCGGTCCCGCGCGCTGGAGCGGCTCGGGAGCGACGCCGACCGGCTTCGCTCGCGCCAGCGCCGGGCCCGCCTCCTGACCCTCGCCGCCACCGCCGCACGCACCGAGGCCCGGGATCCGGGCCGGGCGCGCGAGTTCCTGCGTCGCGCCCAGGAGGCGGCGGCCGGGCTTCCCGCCGCCGAGCTGGAGGTTGCGCTGGCCCGCCTTTCCGCGGCGCGGGCGTCCGCGGCCGAGACCTCCGCAGGCCTGGACGACGCGGCCGGCGCCGAGGCCGAACTCGACCGGCTCCTCGCCGAAACCGGGCGCTTCGCCGAACTGGGGCGGACGCTGCTCGACCGGACCGCTCGCGAGGCCGACCCCGACGCGCGGGCCAGGCTTCGGCTGCGCGCCGCCGAGGTGCTCTCCGACGCCGGGGACGACGAGACGCGCGCGCTGGCGATCCCCGCCCTGCTCGCCGTCCTGGCCGAGCCCCCGCCAGGGCGCGCTTCACTCCTCGAGGCGGCCGGACGACTCTCGGCGCTGGGTCACGGCCTGGAGTCCGCGCCCTACCTGCTCGCCCTCTGCCGCTCCGATCCGTTCGACGGTGCCGCCGCACGAGCGATCGAAGCGGCGCTGGCCGCCGACCCGCGCGCCCGCGCCGAGGCCTTCGTGGAGATCGCCGCCGCCGCTCCGCCCGGACCGGTGCGCGCCGAGCACCTCCGCGTAGCCGCCGCCGCCTTCGCCGAGGCGGGCGACGCGGCCCGGCTCCGGGAAACTGCGCTGGCCTCCTTCGAGGCCTGGCCGGCGGACGACCTCGCCTTCCGGGGCGCGCTCGCCGACGCCTCCGGCGACGTCGGCGCCACCGACGCCATCCTGGCGCTCCGCGCCGCTCAGGTGCCGGCGGAGGCCGCGGCCTGCCACCGCACCCGCGCCGACCTCCTGCTGTCGGCCGGCCGTCCGGGGCTCGCCGCCCGCGCCTACGAGTCCTGCCTCGAGTCCGACCCGTCCGACGCGAGCGCGATCGCCGGCCTCGCCGAGGCCCGCGCCGCGGAGGCGGCTCCCGGCAAGGATCCCAGCATCGCCCAGCTTCTCCTGCCGCTCCTCGCCTCGGCGCGCGCGCTGGCCGACAAGGGCGAACTGGGCGCGGCCTACGCGCGCCTCAAGCTGGCCCGCGAGATCGATTCCGCCGACCTCGAGCTGACTCTCGGTCTGGGCCGGGTGGCCGAGAAGCTCGGCCACCTCGACGAGGCCGTCTCGCTCGGCGAGGCCTACGCCGATGCCGTCGCACCCTCCGACGCCGCGGCCGCAGCAGCCCGCTATCGCGAACTCGCCGGCACCGCGCGGGGGCGCCTCTCCGACGCCGGCCGCGCCGCATCGCTGCTCGAGAAGGCGGCGGCGCTCGACCCGGAGGATCCGGCCACCGCCTCGGCGCTCTCGAGCCTTCGGGACGGCCGGCGCGACCAGGCCCTCGACCTCCTCGCCACCCATCTCGCCACGCTTCGGGAGCGCCCCGGCGACGCCAGGGCCGCACGGGCGGTGGCCATCCTCTCCCGCGAGCTCTCGGCCGGGGAAGAGAGCGGGAACGAGCGGGCGTCGCGCACCGAGCGGAGCATCGTCGCGAACGCGCTCTCCCGCTTCGTGGATCGGCTCGGGCCGGCCCCTGGCCCGCTCGACCTGGCATTCCGCATCGACTCCGCGGTCCGGGCGCGGCTCGCCGCGTCCGGCGCCGACGGCCCCACCTCGCGGCTGCTCTCGCTCCTCGCGCCTTACCTCGAGCCCCTCTTCCCGGTCGACCTGGCCCGCCACGGCGTCGGGCCCTCCGACCGGTTGGCGCCGGCCTCGGCGCCCGCCCTGCACGGCGCGCTGGAGTCGGCCACTCGCGCCATCTCCGGGCGTCCGGTCGCCCTCTTCCGCGGGCCGCGACCCGGGTTCCACGCCTCGCTCGAGAACACCCGGCCGCCGTCGCTCGTGCTGGCCGCCGACGTGGACTCGCTGCCCCCGGGTGCGATCGCCTTCCTGGCGGCGCGCTCCGTCGCGCTGGCCGGGGCCGGCTGGCCGCTCGCCGGAAAGTTCGCCCCGCGCGACCTCCTCATCCTCTGCGAGCTCGCCGCCCGCTTCGCCGGTGGCGAGCCTCCTCCGCGGGGCTTGCCGCTCGAACGGGCCGGGGCATTCCTCTCGGCGCTGGAGCGGTCGGTTCCCCCGTCGATGCGCGACTTCCTGGCCGGGCTCGGGCCGGCCAGCGCCACCGAGCTGGGCTCGCTCGACCCGGTGGCCTTCGCCTCGGCCCTCGAGCAGACCGCCAACCGGACGGCCCTGCTGCACGCCGGCGACCTGCACGGGGCCCTCACCGTCCTCGCCGGGGTGCAGCGCCCGGGCGTCGCGCTGGCCGCCGACCCGGCCGCCGCGCTCGAGCGCGCCGACCTGGCCGACCTGGCCCGCTTCGCGCTCTCCGACCCGTATCTCGTTCTCCGCGGCTCGCTCCTGGGGTGGCCTTGAGGCTCCCCGTCGCCGCGCTGGGCGCGCTTATGCTCTGCGGCTGCGAGATCTATGCCGTGCCGAGCCCGATCGTGTGTCCCGACGTGCAGCAGGGGACCTTCGACTTCGCCGGCGACCGGGTCGTCCTGCCGACCGACTGCTTCTTCGCGCAGCCCGGCAACGCCGCCAACCAGGTGAACAACCCCATCGCCTTCACCGGGACCATCAGCTTCATCCCCGGAGGCAACGTCGCCGCCCTTTGCATCGGCGCCGCGCACGCCGTTCCCAACCTGGGAACCCACGCCGACCTGACCCTCGACGTGGTCTTCGTGACGCCCCTCAACCTGGGGGGATGCACCTGCCCCAGCACCGCAGCCTCGACGGCCGGCAACTGCAGCTGCCCGCCCAGCTCGTCGATCCCGCTCCTGAACTGCTCCTGCCCGGCGGTGCTCGAGCAGCGAACCCAGGGCGCCCTGCAGCCGATCCCCGGGGGGTTCTCCGGCTTCACGGGCGTCCAGAAGAATACCGTGACCCCGCCGCCCGGGCCGATTCCCCCCGACGTCTGCGACTGCCACGCCACCTGCTCCTACTCCTACAAGCTCGCGGCGAAGGTGGTCGGCACTCGTTAGGCTCTCCGGGATGGCGAGTCGAAGGCGACCCCCACCCCGGCCGCGACGGGCCGTCGTCCTCCTGTCCGGCGGGCTCGATTCCTCGACGGTCCTGGCCGTGGCCCGGGAGCGCGGCTTCGAGACCCATTGCCTGTCGGTGGACTACGGGCAGCGCCACCGGGGCGAGCTTCTCGCCGCCCGCCGGGTGGCCCGGGTGCTCGGTGCCGCCAGCCATCGGGTGGCCCGGGTGAACCTGCCCCTCTTCGGCGGTTCGGCACTCACCGACGGCGCCATCGCCGTGCCCAAGGACCGCGCCGAGGCCGACATCGCGGCCGGCATCCCGGTCACCTACGTGCCGGCCCGCAACACGGTGATGCTCTCGCTCGCGCTGGCCTGGGCCGAGGTGCTGGGGGCGAGCGACATCTTCCTGGGCGTGAACGCGGTGGACTACTCCGGCTACCCGGACTGCCGGCCGCCCTTCCTTCGCGCCTTCGAGAGGCTGGCCCGCGTCGCCACCCGGGCCGGCGTCGAGGGGGGGCGGCTGCGCATCCACGCCCCGCTGCTCCGCCTCTCCAAGAGGGGCATCGTGCGGCTGGGAACGCGCCTCGGCGTCCCCTTCGGCGTCACCCAGACCTGCTACGACCCGATCCGGGGACGCGCCTGCGGCCGCTGCGACGCCTGCCGTCTCCGCCGCCGCGGGTTCGAGGAGGCCGGCGTCCCCGACCCCACCCGCTACTCGACTTCCCGGAAGGAGAAGTGATGGCCCGCATCACGCGAAAGTTCGCAGGGCGCAAGGACGACGAGATCTTCGAGAAGGTGCACCAGATGATGTCCCATATCGCCGAGAAGATGTCCCTCGATTACAGGAAGGACGACCACCTTCGTTCGGGCAAGGTCTCGAAGATGGGGATCACCGGGACCTTCGCGGTGAAGTCGAGCGAGGTCGTCGTGGAGATGAAGTACCCGATGCTCATCCCCGGCTCGATGCGGCAGAAGGTCGAGGAGGACATCGAGCGCAAGCTCGACGCGCTCTTCTCCTGAGGAGCGCCGGCCGGCGGGCTACTCGAGCCGCACCACCACCGCGCCGGTGCGCTCGTTCAGGCGGTGCACCGCGGCGTAGATGGCGGCCAGCGGGGAGTCGCCACTGCCGGTGGCCGAGCGCGGGGATCCGGCGCGGCGGCGGCGGGCGGCGGGACCGCTGACGATGCGGGCGCCGGCGCGGCCGTGAAGGGCGTCGGGCCAGACCCGCACTTGGAGTCCAGCCCGGTAGATGGCCATCAGGGCGCGCCCCATCTCGGATGCCACCCGCTCATCGGAATGCGTCATGCGTCTCTCCCCGGGTTCCACTCGAATCCTATCCACCCCGGGCCCCCTCGCCACTTCCGCGCCACGGTGGCGAGAGCGGCCGATAGCGGTCGCGATCGCGCCACGGCGTAGAATGGCGAGCCTGTCCCACTCCGCCGCGAAGCTCCCCGAGGTCGACGCCGCGCTGGCCGGCGCGCTGGATCGGCTCGCCGGCGTCCGGGCCCGACGAGCCCTCGGCGAGGTGGCCTTGCACCTGGCCGGGCGGCGGTCGCTCCTTCTCGCCGGCATCCCGGTCGGCAACGAGCGCTCCCCGCGGAGCGGCGCGCTCGACGGCCGGATCCTGGAGGCTCTCCTGGCCCGGGCTCTGGCCGGCGCGCGCGGAGCGGTCTTCACGAGCGGTGGAGATGGACGCGTGCTGGCCGCCTTCGCTCTGGCCTCGGCGGCTGCCCGGCACGGCGGTCCGGCCGCTCCCGATGGCGTGGCCGCGCTCCTCGGGGAGGCGCCGGTGCCGCCCTCGCTGCGCGCCGCCCTCGACGGCCTCCGGGTGCTCGACCCGGCCTGCGGCGGCGGTTCGCTGCTCGCCGCGGCGGAATTGCTCGCCTCCGGGACCGGGGCCCGGCTCCGGCTCCTCGGGCTCGACCTGTCCCCGCTCGCGACCCTGGCCGCGTCGCTCCGGCTCGACCTGCTCGGCGCGGAACACCACGTCCGGCGCGGCGACGCGCTCGCCCGGAGCTGGCCAGCCTGCGATCTCGTCCTCATGAACCCGCCCTTCCTGCGTCACGAGGCCCTGCCGGCGGCCTGGAAGGAGCGCGCCGTGCGCCGCAGTGGCCTCTCCCGGCAGGCCGACCTCTCGACCCACCTCGTCCTCCTCGCCCTGCGTCATGCGCCGGTGTGCGGCCTCGTCCTTCCGCGCGCCCTCGACACCTCCCGCTCCGCTGCGCCGGTCCGGGCCGAGGCCCGGGTCCGGGGCGGCTTCGCGCTCTCGCTCCGCTCCCGGGCGGCTGGGAGCTTCGCGGCCTCCGTGGAGACCTCGCTCGCGGTGTGGGTCGAGGGGGGAACGGATCGCCCCGCGGCCGAGGCCACCGTGGCGCTCGATCGGCTCGAGTCCGCCGAGCTCTCCGAGCTCGCTTCGGGGAGGGGCGGCCGGCGGATCCGGCTGGTTCACGAACCCCTCGCCCGGCAGCCGGCCGGGCTTCGGGTTCGCGACGTCTGCGACGTCCGCTTCGGCATGAAGACCGGGGCGAACGGCTTCTTCCACCTCCGCCCGCTGGGAGGAGACCGCTACGAGAGCGCCCTGTGCGGCGAGGTCCGGCTCGCCCCGGGCGACGTGGCGCCGCTGCTCTCCGGGCTGCGCGACGCCATCGCGCCGGAG
>Ga0315275_10008368_pt1 | contig 10057 bp, 6 predicted proteins | sample YL17G03_0_MG_FD_205557 | JGI IMG/M metagenome (GOLD analysis project Ga0315275, IMG submission 205557) | Sediment microbial communities from Yellowstone Lake, YNP, Wyoming, USA - YL17G03_0 | ecosystem: Environmental > Aquatic > Freshwater > Lake > Sediment | place: USA: Wyoming | collected...
GATCAGACGATAGCCGAGCATGTATCCCCATTCCCCGAGAGTGAGCCCGCCCCCTCCCCTACCCCGGAGGCGAGCGACTCGAAGGAGCCGACGGTGGTGCAGGAGGGGGGGGCGGTTCTCGGCACGGCCTCGCTCGCGCCTGTGAGCGCGAGCTTCACCTCGGCCGCCTCGAGGGCTGCGAGGCTGGCGCGGCTGCTACCGATTGCGTTGCATGCAGGCTGCGGCCGCAACTCAGGACAGTCTGCCACGTGAGTCCCGGCCGGTGGGCGGAGCCGAGGGGGCTTCTGTAGGAGCGTCGCGCGGCGAGCCGTGAAGCGTCTCGTCAACCGCTATAGGGCTTGGCTTCCGAGAGCTGCGATGCGGCCTGGCGCACGCGAGCGTCGGGGTCGGATCGAGCGGCGGTCTTCAGCGCCTGTAGACCGGTCAGATCATCGGCGCTGGAGCTGAGAATCTCCACTGCTCTGAGCCGCACCTTCGTCGAGGGGTCACTGGACAGCAGGCGCGCCACTGCATGCACGGCGTCCGGTCCACCCACAAGCGCAAGTCCCTCGAGACCGGCGAGGCGTGCTTCCGCATCAAGGGAGGAAAGCTCCGGCCGCAGGTCGGCGATTGTCCATCTGCCGTGCAGCATATGCGAGAGCGCGCCTAGCAGGCCCTGCCCGACGTCCTCAGGCAGCTTCTGCACGTGGTCGAGAAGCTGGCGGACCAGCGCCTCATCCGCCTCGGCAAGGCTCTTCAGCACGGGTTGGCGCAGCGCTTCGTCTGCCAGCAGACCAACCAGGGGTGCGCACATGCCCCGTTTCGCGTATGCGACCAGGGCAGCGAAGGATGCATCCCGCACATCAGCGTCGGCGTCGCAGGCCAGGGCGAGCAGACTCCTGGCGACGCCCTCATCCGCAGGGGCCATGGCAAGCGACGCCTCGATCGCGCGGCCGCGAACGAAGGCATCTGTGTCTCCCAGACGCGCGGAAACGGTAGCAAGATGCTGTGAGGCGTCTTCTCCCATACGGCCCAGGGCATTAACGATGGCGGCTCGAACGCGTGGATCGGGATCGTCAGCCGCTTGCGACAAAGCTTCTGCCCACTCAACCGCCCGAATGTTCCCAAGGGCACCGGCTATTCCAGCCCGGACTCTGGGGTCGGGGCTCGCCAGGAAGCGTACCAGCAGCTCGCTCTGCCCCTCACCGATCACGCCCCAGAGACCGCGGCCTGCGACGGCTCTGACGCGTTCATCAGCATCCTGAAGCGCAGTGACGATGGGTTCTGTAACCGTCGGATCACCGGTGATGGCGAGTATCTCCATGGCGCGCAGGCGAACAACCGGGTCTTCATCATTGATGAACTCGACCAACAGGATGGACCAGGGTGCGCGGGCGTCCAGCTGTCCGAGAGACGCCATCGCGGCCGATCGCACCTCCTCGTCGTCATCTCGCATGGCCGCTTCGATGAGGTCGTGCACGACATCGTCTGTCCTGGCTGCCCCCAAGGCACGCGCGGCAGCCGATCTGACAAGAGGCGATGGATCGCGCAGGCATCGAAGAAGGGCCTGAGTGGCTAGGCCTGGGCCTGATGGGCCAGCCTCCTCTGGGCCGGCATGGCGGCCCAATGCTCTGCCGATGCCAGAGGCTGAGGCCGCGCGGACGGCGGGAGCAGGGTCATCGAGTGCGGAGGTGAGAGCCTCCACTATCTCATCCGAGTCCATCTGGGAAAGAGCCAGTGCCGCGGCGGCGCGGACATCGTCTTGAGGGTGATGAAGGAGCCTGCTCAGGGGCTGCACTGCCGTGATCTTCTTGGTTTCGCCCAATATCCTGGCGCAGGTCTCGGCGACCCTGACCACAGGCGACTCGAGTCCGCGCAGGACCGCCTCCGTCGCGCCGGCGCCAGCAGCAGCGCCCACGATCGCCGCGATCTGCTCCCGCTCCTCCGAGTCTCTCCTGGCGAGCTGGCTGACCCACGTGTCCATGGCGCCTGCTGCGGTCAGGGCGGCGGCGAGCTCGGCAGCGAACCGTCGGTTGAGGCCTGACAGGGCGCCTTCGATGGCCGGGTGCGGTTCCGATATCCTCGAGGCGACGGTGGCAAGGAGCGATCTGGAGTAGCCTATCTCCGGGTGCTCGGAGGCGCACTTGTCCAGGGCCACAAGGAGGTGGCTCACACACTCATCCCCGAACTGAGTGAGTGCGATCCCCGCAGCATCCCGCACCAGGGGGGATGGATCCGCCAGCGCTGCCAGCAGAGCGTCGGCTGACTCAGCTTCGGGGGCCAGACGTCCGAGCGCCTCTGCCGCCTTGGCGCGCACCTCCTCCGATGGGTCGGCAAGGAGCGCCGCCACCGCGCGGGCAGTTCCCTCCGGCCTGATCAGCAAGAGGGCGTCAACCGCCTGCGACCTGACGACCTTGTCGAGATCGAGCATGGCGCGCTTCAGCCAGGGGCCGCTCTGCGGGCCGGCCTGCTCGATCACCTCGACGGCGGCCTGCCGCATGGGTGCTTCTGGTTCGGCCAGGGCGGCAAGGACGGGACGCACTAACCCATGGCGCATCATCTCTGCCAGCGACTGGATTGCGGCCTCCCGGAAGCGGCTGGGTCCGGAGACAGCGGCGCGCAGCAAGGGCTCGGCGCTCCGCTCCGGTGGGTGCAGCGCCAGCAGACGGACCGCGCGCAGACGCGCTCGCTGACCTCCTTCTGTCAGGTCGTGAGCAAGCGCTTCGACGGGACAGCCTTGCCTCAGCAGTTCACCCGCCTCGTGCGATGCGGGATGGGTCGAATCCTGGGCGGCACGGTAGAGAGCATCCTCACTCCGGCGAAGATCGGGGGAAGGCCAGGAGCTGGCCGAGCGGACGGCGGCACGCGCCTCTATCTCGTTGCGGGATGACAGCACTCTTTCGAGCCAGACGCGACGCCCTCTCGCACGGGCTATGGCGTACAGCAGACGCCAGGAGGCCGTCGCGCCGGCAGCTCCCATGGCCATCGCCAACAGCCAGATGTAAGGGCGGGCGGAGGGAGCACTAGGGCGCTTGTGCTCCGGGGCCGATCTCGCGATCGGCCTCGGGGCCCCGGCGGGCGCTGGTTCGGGCTCTGCCCGGGAGATCTGTTTGGGAGGGGCCGACGGCGTGGGCGGGGTAGGGCCGGCTGAAGGGCTCGCGGCGGGATGTGCTGTCTTCGCCGCCGGCGCGGGCACTGACCGTCGGACCCCAGTGCCCGGCCTCAGCGCCTTTCGGCGATGGGCTGTTGACAGAGACGGCGAAGGCGCGCGCTTTGGCGCGGTCCCACGGTGCGCTGGTCTCGCCGCTGGGACCGGCGCCTTGCCGCCCTCAGCCGTGGGCGGACGGACCACCACGACAAGCCTCCCGGCTGTAGCTGCCTCCACTGTATAGCGAAGCTGCTCAGGCGGGATGGATAGGTCCAGCAGGACGTCAATCCCGGGATTCTCTTCCTCCCGTGCCAGCCACGATATCCCCGTCACCCCCGGGAACCGGCCGAAGCCAGACAGGGTCAGGCCCGGACTCGCGCTGACGCCGGGCACGCTGATAGTTAAGCGGTCAGGGGTTTTGGACAGAGAGGTGGTACAGGCGAGGGTACGGCTGGAGTCGGTCAGTATCTCTATGCGGAGCTCGTCTCCTGAACGAGAAGCGGACAGCTCGTAAACGACAGGCGGCACTTGCGTCGGCCTTGGGAAGCCGTTCGCCACGGCCCACGCAGCCACACTGAGGGCCACGCAGCCGGCCACGACCAGGCCCACGCACAGCCAGCTCCTCACCGACCGTTGCGTGAACCTGAAAGCGCGGCGCCGGGACATGCCGTAGATGACACTGACCGAGCGCATCGTGCGACCTCCAGGCTCGAATCGCGGACAAAGGCTGATGGTCGCCGGCACGCTCGCGGATCGGCGCTGAGGGCCGCGCGCGTGCCGGAGACGGTTCAGGTGCTTCTTCCACAGAGGGGGGCGGTTCTGATACTCCTCGACCGCCACTCTGTCCCGCCCGCAGGCGGACTGGCTTAGTGCTTCGAGACCTCTTGGAGGGATGGGGGCGGCAGGTCCCGAGGAAATGCCTGCCACGAGGCTCTCAGACCCCTTCTCGCCCACATCCGGGCCCGAGGTCGCCTGCGCCAGAAAAAAGGCCCGCGGGTTTCGGCGGGACTATGGAACAAGCATCTCTGGTAGCCTGCCGAGTGGCAGTGTCTACCACGATCCTTGCTAAGCGAAGAATGTCAACCCGAAAGGGCAAACCCACCGAAAGGTGGGGACGCAAAGCCATGGGTCTGTGTTCCGGCCTCCCCCGACGATTGGGGTCTGGGATATGACTGCCAGGCTGCCGAAAGGCTTGCCGGATCCGTTTCGGGGCTGAGGCCCGGAAGCGACCCATGACTGAAGTCACCTGAGCGACCCTTCTCAGAGGTGAGAACCAATGGGCCTTCCCTGGGCTGCTTCGCAGCCAACGGACAGGCCCGTTTTGCGTTTCAGGCCTCCCGGACGGATCCCGCAAACAAAACCTGGGAGGTGACTGTCGTGAAGGATGCACGGAAGATGGGTGGCTTCAGCCTCATCGAGTGTCTGGTAGCCATCGTGATTCTCGGGATCGGTGTCGTGGGCGTAGCTGGCATGTTCACCTATGCCAGCGTCTCTGAGAAGAAGGCCTCTTTCATGGCGAAGGCGAGAGGGGTCGCGGACGATGCGATTGAGGACGTTCGGGTCAACGGGTATGCCGGCTTCAGCGGGACCTCGGGCAGCCGCACCATCGCGACGCCGGGGCTTCCTCGCTCGACCGGCGTGATCGCCTGGCAGCCCTACCCGTCCGCCGGCAGCGAGACAGGCCTCAAGCTCGTTGCCATCAACATCAACTGGCAGTGGTCGAGGGCGACCTCGGGCAAGTACCGGGCCGTTACGCTCGTCTCCGAGCTGGGGGGTGCGTAACCATGCGAGCACGCTCAGGACTTCGTAGGTTCTCCCGCGGTATCGTTCTTGCCGAGTTCGTAGTGACCTGCGCGATCGGCGGGCTGGTGATGTCGGTGCTGCCCGCATTCTACCTGGCTTCGACGAAGCTCTGGCAGAAGGAGACGGGCGAGATCGGCGCTCGCGAGCAGGCGGACCTGGCGATCGTCAGGATGAAGAAGGAGCTCCGCAACGCTCGCAACACCAGTATCTCCGGCGGCGGGACGATCCTGACCTTGACGCTTCCCGCCCTCTCGGGAAGCCGCATCAGCACGGAGACGACGCCTCTCTTCAACTCTGAGGGGCAGATGATCAACGGCGACCAGGTCCAGTACTACTATCAAGCCCAGTCGGGCTCGACCGGCGGCACCATCTTTCGGCGTGTCACGCATTCTAGCGGAAGCACCGAGTCGCCCAGGCTCGTCGCCGACCATATCTATCCGCAGCTCAACCCGCTCACCAGCGGTGGCATCCCGGTGACTCCGTTCCGGTACGATAGCGCTAAGCGGACGGTGACAGTTACGCTCACTGCCGCTGGGGAGCGTCCATCCTCGACGACCTTCGAGACCAAGGAGCGCGATCCGATGTGCACCAAGCATCGCAGCGCTCTGACCAGGGTAGTCACGATGAGCCATCCCGAGGGTGTGGTTCAGTGCGGCCAATGTGGAACGCAGACGGTGGCGAGTGCAGATGTCGCCACCTACCAGGCGACGCTGCTGCTCCGCAATCGCTGAGCATGGCGTCAGGCGGGGGATAGACAAGATGATAAGAGCTAGAGCATACACGACGATCCGGACCGGAGAGCGAGGATGGGTGTTCCTCAGCGCCCTGCTGGTGCTGACGGTGCTGTTCATCTTGGGGTCCTCGCTCATCGAGCGCTCGCAGAGCAACCTCAGCGCCGCCTCACTCGATAGCCAGGCCGCGCGCTCGTTCCACCTGGCCGAGGCCGGCATCCACCGCGCGCTGTGGGCGCTGAACCAGCACAACGGCTGGCTCACCTATGGCGGCGATGATGCAACCTCACTGGGCGAGGGCTACTACCAGGTTACCGTGTCGCCCTCACCCATTAACCGAGACGCGGTTACCAACAACCTTACCATCAACGTCGTTGGCTACCTGCCCGGGCCGAACGGAAGCCAGCGCCTGCCCCGGCGCATCCAGGCGGTGGTGACCAAAGACCAGCGCTTCTTCAAGTACGCCGTCTTCGGCCGGAACAAGGTGAAGATCGGCAACGGGACGGTCACCGTCAAGGCCGACAGCTACGACTCCTCCTACGGCGGCTACGGTGGCGGCAACATCAATGCGAACGCGGATATTGGCACCAACTCCACCGCGACAGACGCAGTCGAGATACTGCCGAAGGGTGAGGTCCACGGCAACATAACCGTCGGGGCGGGGGCGACGGCGTTCTCCACCATCGTCAACAATAAGGGAACAGTCTCTGGGACGATCTCCGCCGCGGCTTCACCGATACTGCTGCCGAGCGTCAGGACGGTTCCGCCCGGAGCGACCAACCTGGGAGACGTCTATCTCGAAGGGACGCAGACGCTCACGCTCAATGAGGGCGTTTACTATATGACGGACTTGGACGTCCTCGGGTCGGCGAGCATCACCTGCAACGGCAAGGTCGTGATCTACCTCTCCCAAACCTCGGACACAGGGAGCCCGGACGTCCGGATCGGGGGAAACGGGATAATCAACACCTCGGGCATCCCGAAGAACCTCGTCATCTACTGCCTCGACGACGTCACGAATATCGCGATCAGCGGTGCAGCCACCTTCTATGGCGCCATCTACGCGCCGCAGGCTGACATCACCTTGAACTCCGGCGAGGTCCACGGAGCGCTGGTTGGGAAGACGGTGACCATGAACGGAGCGACCTCCAACCTGCACTACGACGAGGCCCTTTACGACCCCGCCAACCCGCGCGCCGTGCTCTGCTCCTGGCGGGAACTGTAACAGACTGGCTTTCTCGCCCCCCTTTCACCCGCCCAAGTCGTCACCCAACACGGGCCCGCCCTCTCTCCAGGGGCGGGCCCGTGCGGCTTCCGGTTGTGGCGGCCGATGCCGCTTGCCGTCAATCGGCGTCGTCGGACGGTCCCTTAGTGTGGTCGCGCCGCGAGAACTGCTCCTCGAGCACTTCCGCCACCTGCTGATAGCTGATCAGCCGCATCTCCACCAGTGTCTTGCCCAGGCGCTTGTGGACCTTCCGCTGCCGGTCGAGGGCGCGGTTCAGGTCGGCCTCGGTGATCAGGTGGTAGTTGACCAGCATCTGCCCCAGGGGAGGGGCCGCTGACCAATCCCAGTTCCGTTCTCGCTCTTGGTGCCCACCTTCAGGCTGTATGGCCTCGGACGAGCGGAAGGAGTGAACCAGAACGAGGACACCCAAAACGGCCACCAGACCGCCCACGGCCGACACTATCCATCCGCCCCCCTCCGCCCACGAGTATCCAAGCACCGTGCCGGAGAGCAGACCGAGAGCGTATCCGAGCGTGGGAGTAGTCCGACCCATACCTACCTCTAGCCCGCCAATAGCCCGACTTCGTCACTGTCCCTATGCCATATCCTGCCCTACCCCGCTATCGGGTCGCTTGACTCCGCAGCTCCCGGCTCACTCTCATGTGGCCGGAGGAATGTGTCGCCAGCACGACGAAATGCACCGCCAACGCGATGGAGGCGTGGATGGCACAAGCCGGTGAACGCCCGCATACCCTGCGCTCGGCCCAGCGGGCGCTTAGCATACTGGCGGTGGTCTACCGCTCAGGGCAGGAGAAACAGCTTTCCGAAGTCAGTGCGGAGACCGGCCTTGACAAGGCCACTGCTCTTCGCATTCTGTCTACCCTGGTCGCCGAGGGCATCATCCGCCGCGATGCAGCCAGCGGCCGCTACCGGCCCGACGTACGCTCGTGGATCTACCTCGCCCCGTCGATGCAGGCGGGCCTGCTCCTTACTGCTGCGGTCCAGGGAGCCCTTGACCGACTGAGCGAGGCAACCGGATCTACCTCTGGGGTCTTCCTGGTTACGCCGGATGGCAGGAGCGCCGCCCCCGCCGTGTGGTCTCGCCCCAGGACCGGGCTGCACTACCAGCCGGCCCGCGCGCCGGCGATTATGCCTCTTCACGCCTCAGCCGCGGGCAGGTGCGTCCTCGCGGGCCGGATGCCGGCGGAGCTGCAGCGTTACCTGAAACAGCCCCTCGAGCGCCTAACCGACCGCACTTTGACCTCCCCTGCAAAGCTGAGACGAGAGCTGGCTCAGATCCGACGTCTGGGATATGGCACTCACGTGGGTGAGCTCATGCCCGGCATCAGTTCCATCGCGGTGCCCCTGCGTGCCGACGATGGCGAGGTAATGGGGGCGGTGGCGCTGGCCATCCCTGGAGATGATCCGTCGGGGCTTCTCGACAGGGCTCTTCCAGCCTTGGCCGAGGCCCAGCAGGCAGTTTCGCGCTTGTTCGGCTGCAAGGCCTGGCTGGAGTTGGTCCGGGCGAGCGCTTCGGCCGGGCCCTCGGCCCCCTCGCCCTGGGACACGGCGGACCCGGGCTTCGGCGACGGCCCGATGCCGTTAGTGCGCTCGGTCTCCCGCATGATGCGGCTGATGGCGGCCGTCTTCCGGCAACCGGAAGGCGTATCGGTGCGGGAGCTTGCCCGCCAGCGCCGCCTCGACAGGACAACGACCTGGCGCCTTCTCAACACCCTCTGCGCCGGCGATGTGCTGTGGCAGGATGGTGACGACGAGCGCTACCGCGTCAGCCCGAGGTTCTGGCTGCGCCATGCTTGGATCATGAGCGCCGCGACCTCGCTCACTCGCATCGTTGCCGGAGTCCTCCAGGAGGTCGCGCAGACCACCGGCGCGACCGCCGTCTTGGCGCTGCCCGACAGGGAGATGAGGCGCTCGGTCATCTACCAGTTCGCCCTCCCGCACAGCCCTCTGTGCTACCACCCCGAGTACGGCCCTCAGGCACCCTTGCACGTCACCGCAAGCGGCAAGACCTACCTGGCAGCCCAGTCCAGACTCGAGCTGGAGACCTACATTCGTGGGGGGCTGGCCGCTCTCACCGGTAGCTCGATAACGTCGCGGGAACAACTGCTGGCGGAGATCGCCGTCGTTCGGAAGGCCGGCTACGCTCTCAGCCGAGAGGAGATGGTGGACGGCGTGGCGGCGTGCGCGGTCCCCGTCTACGACTCAGCCGGGAAGATCGCTGGCAGCGTGGCCATTGTGCCTCTTGCGTCGGCTCTCGCAGGCGCGGATGTGGGGCAGTGGGTGCGACTGCTGCAGCACGCGGCCAGGTCGCTCTCTCACCTCCTGGTTGGGGAGTGGCGGGAGCAGCTCGAGGAGCGGCCCCCCGGCTCCGACTAGGAAGTCACCGCCCTGTCTCGCATAGTAAAACGAGGTTGCGGAACTGGCATTTCGTGGTAGACTGTGTCTACCTGCTGGCTCAGCCCCGGCAACCGTGCTGAGTGGGCGCCAAAACCATGCTGTGAATGCCGGGGCTGAGCCAGGTAATCCCTCGTAGTCCGCGGTTTCTCTGTTCTGCCACTTCAGCGGTCGCTCCGCCATGCGTAGTACACACAGCGCGTTGCCCTCCCGCCCAGATATGCGCTGACCTCCCCCGACCGAATCCCCCACGCCGCCAGCGGAGCAAGCTATGATAAAAATAATAAAAGCTGTCAGGGCCGAGATCCCGGGGCGTTCTGCAGCTCCATCGTGACGCAGAAATCGCTCTCAGAAGCCCTGAAGACCAGCCAGGACCGTTTTGCGTCTTTGTACACTTGACCCTTTGTGCGGCGCCAAAGGCACCAAGTGCTAAAGCTAGTTAGCGCTGTCTGACTATGATTCTGGGCTGGGATACCCGTGTAGGGAACGGCTCCGCAGCCCAGGAAAGCAGCTGCGTTGGCTGTCAGGTACCTGCGCGCCGGACTGGGAATCGGGTGTTCCCAACTTGCAGCACAAAGAGCGTCTGCCGCCGTCGCCCTTCCCCCGTCGCATAGGACCCCGCTGCCGAGTGTGCTTCGCCAAGCTAGTGCTCAGTCAAGTTTATTATGAATCAAACGCGCGGACCTGGTATTTGGGAGTATGTCTACCAGATCTGCCGTCCAGTTGTCTGACAAAGAGCGCTCACATCTGAAGGGG
>Ga0315275_10008369_pt1 | contig 10057 bp, 6 predicted proteins | sample YL17G03_0_MG_FD_205557 | JGI IMG/M metagenome (GOLD analysis project Ga0315275, IMG submission 205557) | Sediment microbial communities from Yellowstone Lake, YNP, Wyoming, USA - YL17G03_0 | ecosystem: Environmental > Aquatic > Freshwater > Lake > Sediment | place: USA: Wyoming | collected...
GAAAACGCCCGCTTAAAACCGGACCCCGATCACCCGCACGATGAAAACCGTTTCATCCTTATGGGGTTCAGCGCCAAGCCGCGGTTGCTCGTTGTGGCGAACGCTTACCGGCAAGATGGGCAACAAATCCGCATTGTATCTGCGCGCAAGGCAACCCGGAATGAACGCACACAATACGGGCAATTCCCATGAAAAAAGACTACGACTTCTCGGATTCCATAAAGAATCCCTATGCAAAACATCTTAAAAAGCAGGTGACACTCCGTCTGAATACAGACGTCATCGCGTATTTTAAAGCTCTAGCCGGAGAAACCGGGATTCCATATCAAAATCTGATCAATCTTTATCTGACAGAGTGTGCCCGCTCGGGAAAGAAGTTGGCGCTGAAGTGGGCTCCCTGAGAGTGTGTGAACCAGACCGGAGGAACTCGCAATGAGGTCTAAGAATCGCGTCCCGGACCGTGACCCTCGAATAACCGCGATGACGAAAGGAAGGGCTTCGGCTTCCGCCGACGCGCGCTGCAATCCATTCGTGAAACGAACACGACGGGAATTCCTCTCCGCCGCGGCCGCCGCCCCGCTGCTCCCCGCCGCGTTCAGCGACGCACTCCGCGCGGCCTCGCCCTGGGCGCAACTGGCGCGCGATTTCGCCGTCCCGCCCGACTCCGCTCGCCCCTGGGTGTACTGGTTCTGGAAGAACGGCAACATCACGCGCGAGGGGATCACAGCCGACCTCGAAGCAATGCAAAAGGCCGGCATCGGCGGCTTCATCCTGATGGAGGTTTCGCTCACCACGCCGAAAGGTCCGGTCGAGTTCTTCAGCCCCGCCTGGCGCGAGTTGTTCCGTCACATGATTGGCGAAGCGGCCCGCCTCGGGATTCAGGTCAGCGTGAGCAGCGCGCCCGGATGGACCGGCAGCGGCGGTCCGTGGGTGGCGCCCGAGCAGTCGATGCAGAAGATCACCGCGGCCGAAGCGAAGGCGGCCGGACCCCGTCGCTTCGAGGGCGTGCTTCCCCAACCGCCCGTGGTACGCGGTTTCTACGCCGACGTCGCGGTGCTCGCCTTCCCTACCCCGCCCAAGCCCGCACGCACGGCCGATATCGAAGAAAAGGCGCTGTACCGGCGCGGGCCGTATACTTCGATGCCGAAGATCCGGCCCGCGTTCGCGCCCCAGGTGAAGTTCGAAGCCCTCGGCCCCGACCAGGTGATCGACAGGAATCGCATCGTCGACCTTTCGGACCGCATGGACTTGTCCGGCCGCCTCGCGTGGGACATCCCCGCTGGAGAGTGGACGATCGTCCGCTATGGCCGCACGAGCACCGGGCAGACCAATCGCCCCTCGCCGCTCGAAGGCCTCGAGTGCGACAAGCTCGACAAGCGCGCGCTCGACGATCACTTTCGCGCCTTCACTGCCAAGCTGGTGGAGGATGCGGGCCCGCACGCCGGCAAGACGCTCGTCGCCACTCACCTCGACAGTTGGGAGGTCGGCGCGCAGAACTGGTCCGCCGGTTTTCGCGACGAGTTTCGCCGGCGCCGCGGCTACGATCCCGTCCCGTGGCTGCCCGCTCTCGAAGGCCGGGTGATCGAGAGCGCCGAGATGACCGAGCGCTTCCTCTGGGACTTCCGCCAGACGCTCTCCGAGACCATGACGGACAACCACACGCGCCACATGAGCCGCCTCGCGAAACAGGCCGGGCTGTGGCTCTCGATCGAGCCCTACGACATGAACCCGTGCGACGACATGACGCTCGGCTCGCCCGCCGACGTGCCCATGTGCGAGTTCTGGAGCGGCCACTTCGACTCGCGCTTCAGCGTGATCGAAGCGGCCTCGGTGGCGCATGTCTACGGTCGCGCCGTCGTCGCGGCCGAGGCGTTCACCTCCGGCGCGCAGGACTGCTGGAAGCTGCATCCCGCGCTCGTCAAGTCCTACGGCGACTGGGCTCTCACCCAGGGCGTGAACCGCTGCGTCATCCACCGCTACGTGCATCAGCCGTTCCCCAACGTCCGGCCGGGACTGACGCTCTCCTCCCACGGCCTGCACTGCGACCGGACGCAGACGTGGTGGGGTCTCTCGAAGCCCTGGCACACGTACCTGGCGCGGTGCCAGCATTTGCTCCAGCAGGGCCGCTTCGTGGCCGACGTGCTGTATCTATCGCCCGAGGGTGCGCCAAATGTCTTCCAGCCCCCCCGGCCCGCGCCCGCCGGCTACAAGTACGACGCCTGCACACCCGAGGCGCTGCTCACTTTGGCCGATGTGAAGGGGGGCCGCATCGTGTTCCCCTCCGGCGCGGAGTATCGCGTGCTGGTGCTGCCCGAGTCCCCCGCCATGACGCTCGGGCTGGCGCGAAAGATCGGGGAATTGGCGGACCGCGGAGCGCGCATCGTGGGCAGCACACCCTTGCGAACGCCCGGCCTCGGATCCGACAGCGAGTTGCGGCGCGAGGCAAAGGCACTCGAAGGCAAGATCCTCGGGGGGCCCGAGTACCGCCCCGTCTCACGGGAAGGCGACGATGGCCCCGCCATCCTGAAATCGTCCTGGATCGGGCCGGCCACGCAGTTTCGCAGAACAGTCACCTTCCCCGACCCTCCGGCCCAGGCGGAACTCAGCCTGGTCGCGACAGTGGCCATCACCCTGCGCGTGAACGGCAGCGACGTTCAGCCCGCCCGCATCGAGAACATCCTCGACCGCAAGTACGCCGAAGGATTCCGGCGTGTTGCCGTGTTCGAACTCGATCGCTCGCTGCGGACCGGCGGCAATCAGATCGAGATTCTCTGCGACGAACCGGCCGAAGTTGCGGGAGCGCTTGCCGTCCGCGACCGCGGCGGCGCCCAAAGCTTGATTGTCACCGACGGAGAATGGAGCGCGCGGGTGATTGGCCCGCTGGGCATCCCGCCGAATCTATCGCCCCGGCAGTACGACCTCTATGCGCCCTCATCCGCCATCGAATCTCTGCTCGCCAGGAACGGCGCGCCTCCCGACTTTTCCGCCGACCGCCCGCTCCGCTTCGCCCACAAGCGGACGCCCGACGGCGACCTCTACTTCGTCAGCAATCCGCAGCGGCGGGTCCTCAACAGCACCTGCGTGTTCCGCGTTTCGGGACGCAAGCCGGAACTCTGGCACCCGGAGACCGGCGCCATCCGCGACCTGCCCGACTTCGCCGCCGCGAGCGGCCGGACCACCATCCCGCTCCGCTTCGACCCCGAGGAGAGCTACTTCATCGTGTTCCGCACGCCAGGCCGCCCGCGGTCTGGAGCGAAGAACTTCCCAACGCTCCGTGAAATCGACGATGTTCCGGGACCATGGGAAGCGACCTTCGACCCGGCGCTCGGCGGACCCGCCGCGCCCGTTCGCTTCGACAAACTCGAAGACTGGACCAGGCGCCCTGAAGCCGGCATCCGTCACTACAGCGGCGCCGTGACATATCGCGCCACGTTTCGCCGGCCCGCACTCCGGCATGTCGTCCTCGACTTGGGCGCGGTCCACGAGTTCGCCCAGGTGATCCTCAACGGGAAAGACCTCGGCGTGCTCTGGAAGCGTCCATTCCGCATCGATGTGACGGACGCACTTCGCGACGGAGACAATCGGCTCGAAGTTCGAGTCACCAACCTGTGGCCCAACCGAATGATCGGCGACGAGGCGCTTCCCGAAGACGCCGAGTGGAACAAGGGGCGGCTGGTGCGCTGGCCCGACTGGGTGCTGCAAGGCAAATCGAGCCCGACCGGCCGCTACACCTTCACCCACATCCGTCCGTACACGAAGGCCACACCCCTGCTGCCCTCGGGCCTGCTCGGCCCCGTGAGGCTGCTCGAGTGAAAGGACCGCTTGCATACTGCGCCTATCGTAAACCTTGCTAGCCTCCCATTCTAGAGGCAGGCAATGAATTAAATCGTTCTATTCGTTTGATTCGCCGGCTGAAGTTTCTTGGTGCGGGCGTATAATGGCAAAACTTCGGGAGTTCGGCTTGCCTTCATCGAGAGGGCCCACTCCTGCTCAACAGGTCGGAGAGTGTCTGCATCGTTCACATGTCGGGAGACAACCAACGCCATTTGCTCTGTGGCCCTGCCGGAAGTGCGTCAAAATCCCGGTTGCAGCAATGCAGGATTCCAGTATACTGCCCTCTGCTGCCGCCCCGGGAGGGGATTTGCGGCAGGCGGCGAGTTGAAGTTGATCAACAGCCCGACTTTCCAGCCGCCCAGTCTCAGATAGGTCAACAATTGAGCCTCATGAATCGCCAGGAGCGACTCAACGGCCTTGATTTCGACGACAACTTTGCATTCCCCGAGCAGGTCAAGGCGATAGCCGCAATCCAGCCGCATACCCTTGAACTCGACCTGCAACGAGCGCTGCCGCTCGAAGAAAATCCCGCGCCCAGTCAGCTCACGGCACAGTCACTTCTCGAAGGCCGATCCCAGCAATCCCGGTCCCGGCGCACAGTGAACTTCCATCGCCGCCGCGATGATTTCATGCGTGATATCGTTGACCGGCATCGGTTTCTCCATCCACCCACGGAAAGGCATCCAAGGATTCGCTTCTTTCCGCTCGGCCGCTTCCTCCATGCTGGAGCGACTGTTCACCAGCGAGGTAAAGGCCCCATGTTCTCCCTGCTCACCGAACGATACGCCGACAAGATCAAGGGCGTCCTAAGGAGATATTCAGATGAAAGCACTTTTGATGGTGGCATTGATGTTCCTGGCGTCCGCTCAAGCGGCGACCGTGGATTCCCTCACCCGGCTCCGGGCGTTGTTCCCAAATCCTCCCGCGGAGTTCAGCACCGTCCCGTTTTTTGTCTGGAACGGTGATATGACGGAAACGGTGATCGATCGCGAGCTTAAGGATTTCTCCGAACAGGGGGTCCATGGCCTCATCATCCACCCCCGGCCGGGCCTGATCACGCCGTATCTCAGCGACCGCTGGTTCCAACTCATCCGCTACACGGTAGACCGCGCCAAGAAGCTCGGCATGGTAGTCTGGCTCTACGATGAAAACTCCTACCCCAGCGGCTTTGCCGGCGGGCACGTGCCGGCGGAAATGCCCGAGTCTTACAATCAGGGGCAGGGCCTGGCACTCCAGGAAAAGGGGCCCTGCAAGATCCTCCTGCAACGCGTGGGGGACCGGTTCGAAGATGTCACGGGCAAAGCGGAACCAGCCGGAGGCGGCTTTTACTGTTTCGGATTGACCCAGTATCCGATGCGTGGCTGGAATGGCGGCTTCTCCTACGTGGATCTGCTCCTCCCGGGCGTCACCCAGAAATTCATCAGCGTTACGATGCCCGGATACGAAAAAGCCCTGGGATCGGACTTCGGGTCCGTCGTTCCGGGCATCTTCACGGACGAGCCGAACATCAATGCTCCCGGGCGCGGCGCCCTCAAATACACGCCCGATCTGTTCGTGCAGTTTCAGAAGCGCTGGGGCTACGATCTGAAAACGAATCTCCCTTCCCTGCTTGAAGAAGTGGGAGACTGGCGCCGGATCCGCCATAACTACTACGCCTTGCTCCTGGAATTGTTCATCGATCGCTGGGCGAAGCCGTGGCACGAGTATGCCCTGAGCAAGAAGATTGCGTGGACCGGGCATTACTGGGAGCACGGCTGGCCCAGTCCCAGCCAAGGTCCGGACAACATGGCGATGTACGCGTGGCATGATGTGCCGGCCATCGACATGCTCTTCAACCAGTTCAACGAAAAAGTGAACGCCCAATTCGGCAATGTTCGCAGCGTGAAGGAGTTGTCCAGCGTAGCGAATCAGTTCGGCCGGCAGCGGACCCTTAGCGAGACCTACGGAGGCGCAGGCTGGGACCTGACTTTCGAAGACATGAAGCGACTCGGTGACTGGGAGTACGTGCTGGGTGTGAACATGATGAACCAGCACCTGTCGTTCGGGACCATTCTCGGCGCGCGGAAGTACGACTACCCGCAATCGTTCAGCTACCACACGCCGTGGTGGAAATACCACCGTGTGGTGGGCGATTACTTCACCCGACTTTCTCTGGCCATCTCCGCAGGCCAGGAGGTCAACCGAATCCTGGTGCTGGAGCCCACCACTTCGGCCTGGATGTACGCGGGCACGAGGCCGAACGCCCGCATGATGCAGATCGGAAACGAATTCCAGGAGTTCGTTACGCGTCTGGCGCACAAGCAGGTGGAATACGATCTCGGCAGCGAGAATATCATCAAGGATCAGGGCAAGGTGAACGGCAAGCAGTTCGTGGTGGGCAAGCGCTCGTACGACCTGGTGGTGCTCCCGCCCGGCACGGAGAACCTGGATTCCCCGACCGCGAAGCTGATCCGGCAGTACGTCCAGGCCGGCGGCAAGCTGACTTCGTACGCCTCCGGACCGCTGTTCGTCGATGGCGCCCCCGCCGGGCTTTCCTTTTCATCTCCGGCGGAAGAGCTGGTGAACCCGGATATCACGGGCGGGGAAGGCATGCTGTTTCATCAGCGCCGCCAGCTGACCGACGGTGAGTTGTGGTTCTTCGCCAATTCCAGCCTCGAAGCAGCGGCCAACGCCTCCGTGAAGGCACGGGGCAGGTCGGTGGAGAAGTTCGACCTGCTGACCGGCCGCACCGAGCCGTATCCCGCCAACCTCGCCGCCGGCTCTTTGGAGTTCGCCGTTGCGCTTCCGCCGGCAGGCAGCCTGTTGGTGGTGGTGAAGAGCACACTGGGTCCCGCCGCCACACCTCCGCGGCCGCCCACCCTCCAGCCGGTGGAGGCGCGCTCGCCGCTGACCATCAAACGTACCACCTCCAACGCCCTGCGCATCGACTACTGCGATCTGACGTTGAATGGAGTCACCGACAAGGGCGTCTACTTCTTCCGCGCGGCGGACAAGGTTTTCAAGGCCTTCGGTTTCCAGGAGGGGAACCCCTGGAACACGGCGGTGCAGTACAAAACATCGATCCTTGATCGGAACAAGTTCAGCCCGGACTCCGGTTTTGAAGCGACTTTCTGGTTCGACGTCGCCGAGGGTGTGGACACCGCTTCCCTGCGTGCCGTGGTCGAGCGCCCGCCGCTCTGGAAAGTCTCGGTGAACGGCACGCCGGTGGAGAATGAGAAAGGCCAGTGGTGGCTCGATGTCGACTTTGGGGTCTACCGGATCGGCAGCGCAGTGCGGCCGGGCCGCAACAGCGTGACCGTCACGGCGCGGCCCATGTCCGTCCACAATGAGCTGGAACCGGTGCATATCATCGGGGACTTCGGGGTGGCTGCCCAGGAACAGGGCTTTCGAATTGTCCCGGCGCCGGTGCTCAAATTGGGTTCGTGGAAAGAGCAGAATCTGCCTTTTTACGCCGATTTCGTATCCTATGAAAAGACCGTAACGTTGAAGCGCGGCGGGAAGTACAAGGTTGTGCTCCCCAAATGGGCCGGCACGGTGGCGGAGGTTCGCGTCAACGGGAAATCCGCCGGCGTGATCGCCTGGCAGCCCTACGAAATACCCATCGATGCCCTCGTCAACACCGGCCAAAACGTCGTCGCGGTGCTGGTGACCGGGTCGCTGAGGAACCTGCTCGGTCCGCACCACGGCAATATCGCGCGCGGGATGGTCTCGCCGGGAAACGTCCGCAACGCACCTAACACCATGCCGCCCGGCTCGGCTTACAACCAGTTGCCGTACGGCCTGATGGAGGACTTTCAAGTCGTGCAGGTCAAGTGAAGGCAACCGCACGTTGACCGTCCCGGCTGGCAATTGCGTCTCGCATAATGCAGTGAGTGACGGTTCGCTCCTTAACCAACCAAGCGCCCTCTGACGCCGGCGGCTATCATCGGATCGCCGCCGTCAGTCCCGGCCGGCCGCGCGGCCCTACTCCGCCCATCTCGATCTTCTTCCAGCCGAACTTCCAGACGGGCCATTCCGGCATCACCGCAGCGGATTTGCGCTCACACCGTTCGGCAGGGCACGCCCGTATCTCGTTCCGGCAGTCCGCTGCTCCTCAACCTTTCACTGGATTTCGGTCAATAGATCAACCGCTACGGGTCCCATCAACCCCGACGGCATCAGCGGAGAGTTCGCCGTATACGTGCTGTTCGGCGCAAAGGCCACTTTCGCCGCCCATGGCTGCATGTCGCCGATCAACCGGTTCGGCCACAGGTTGACCACCTTGATCGAAACGGTATTCGCTCCGGCCTTCACCGCGTCGGTGATGTCCACGCGATACGGCGGCTTCCACGCGATGCCCGCAGTTTTCCCGTTCACCGCCACCTCGGCCAGCACGTGCACCGTTCCCAGATCCAGCCTCTGCTGCTCGGCCACCTCAGCCATCTTGGTGGCAAGCGCCAGCGTATCCAGAGGGTGATCGAATAACGGATAGGTGGTGACCTCCACCTCATGAAAATGGATGTCCGGGTCTGAGCCGCTCAGCCGGAGGGGAGGAGCATAGCTGATGAAGTGGATTTCATGGCCCCTCTCGGCGTTCCCGCTCGACCAGGAGGTCGTAGTAAATCTTACCGGCGCAGAGCAGCACGCGGCGCGTCACGCCCTTGTCGCCGCCCGGGCCGTCGTCGAGCACCAGCTCGAATCCGCCCGAGGTTAGCTCGCCCGGCCGCGACATGATTCTCGGATGGCGCAGCATGCTCTTGGGGGTCATGACCACCAGCGGGATCCTCTGTGCGTCACGCATCTGGCGCCGCAGCAGGTGAAAATACTGCGCCGCCGTGCTCGGGGCGCAAACCCTAATGTTGTCTTCGGCGCACAGCGTCAGAAACCTCTCGAGGCGGGCGCTGGAATGTTCGGGACCCTGTCCTTCATATCCATGGGGCAGAAGGAGGACGAGATCGCAGGGCTGCCGCCACTTCGTTGCGGAACTGGCGATGAAATTGTCTATGATCACCTGGGCGCCGTTCGCTAAATCTCCGAACTGAGCTTCCCAGATCACAAGGCTGAGGGGGTCGGCTACGCTGTAGCCGAACTCGAAACCGAGCGCGGCGGCTTCCGAGAGGGAGCTGTCGAAAACCTCGAATTGCGCCTGCTGCGGGTGGATGTGTTTCAGCGGGATGTATTGCACCCCCGACTCATAATCACTCAGCGAGAGATGCCGCTGGCTGAATGTGCCCCGCGCCGAATCCTGGCCGCTGAGGCGCACGGGCGTCCCCTCATAAACCAGCGTTCCAAATGCCAGAGCCTCAGCGTATGCCCAGTCGATATCGATGAATCCGCGACTGACGATGTCGAAATGATGGAATGCCCTAAGTGCGGACACGCCTTTCCCTGATGAGCAGTCCATGGAACGCCTTTGACCAAATTCGGCCCGTCCAGAACATAAGATTGGCACATGAGCGCGGCCGGCGGTTAAATCCTATGAAGAGGGCGGCTGCGCCGACGAGTTCCGGCGCCAGGTCAGGAGCTCGTGGGCTAGGCTGATTAAGAAAGTGTACGAAGCGGACCCCTGGTTTGCCCGCGCTGCTCGGGCCCGCTCAAAATCATCAGCCTGATCGGCGACGGGGCGGTGATCGAGAAGATCCTGCGTCACCTGAAACTGTGGGATCGGCCGCCGCGCCCCCCGCCCCCTGCTCCCGACAGATCCATACGATACGATCCTGACATTCCCGGGTTTGAGGACGTCAGCCGGTGTTTTCCCGATGTTGCAGCCGCTTCCGCCCGGAAATCGGGGAAAACTCCGCTACCTTCCCTGCCGATCCATGCTACCCTCGCTTGGCACCTTGGAAGCAATTGCCTATTATTCAGTTAGGCCCTGTGGGGGTGGTTGCCGCGGTGTCTCTAATTGTTGTCGGTGCTTCTCCCCAGTCCACCGGTGGAGGGATCAAGACCACTGCCCTTGCGAGGCTGTTTCGCAGGCTCAATGTGGAGACACCGGCACGAAAGCTCATGTTTCTCAGGCGCGCATTCCGTACTATCCCCTAAAGAAGATGGCTTAATAAGTCATATAATAGAGCTTGAATAGCTTCATGCTATGCCCTAAGCTTTCGGTAAAAGGGCAGGTGCTGGTATGGAGCGACTGGAAGCAAAAAAGATCAACGGGCACACCTACTACTACTATTCTGGATGGGGGTGGGTTAACGGTAAGTGTAGACGCCTATGGCAGAAATACCTCGGGAAACTTGAG
>Ga0315275_10008372_pt1 | contig 10056 bp, 10 predicted proteins | sample YL17G03_0_MG_FD_205557 | JGI IMG/M metagenome (GOLD analysis project Ga0315275, IMG submission 205557) | Sediment microbial communities from Yellowstone Lake, YNP, Wyoming, USA - YL17G03_0 | ecosystem: Environmental > Aquatic > Freshwater > Lake > Sediment | place: USA: Wyoming | collected...
CCGACTCTGCCGTGACGATCCTCCGGTGGGAAGTACGTTCCTCCATAGAAGACTCTTCCATCAGGAAGAAGAAAGGCAGTGAGAGGCCAGCCTCCTTGGCCCGTTATTGCGCTGACGGCCGCCTGGTATCTCGAATCAATATCGGGGCGTTCATCTCGATCTACTTTAATCGCAACGAAGTTGTCGTTGATCTTCTTGGCGATGGTGACATTTTCATAACTTTCTCCATCCATCACATGGCACCAATGACACCAGACCGCGCCGATGTCCAGTAAGATAGGCTTGCCTTGTTTTTCAGCTTCTTCAAATGCTTCCTTGCCCCAGGGATACCAATTGACAGGTTGACGCGAGGCTGAGCGGAGGTAGGCACTCCGTTCCTGCCCAAGGCGGTTAGGGGGAGAAAAAGCACCGTCATCAATGGTCATGGGAGCATGCGTCTTATTGTCATGGATTGGTCGAGACGACGAGAGAACGCGAAGAACTGAACTTCACGCGGTTTTCGACGAACTCACTGAATTTGTGCCAGAGCTGATTTCAAACGATCGAAGTCCTCGTTGTCGCCGACTTTGTACTCCAAGTCGATATAGGCGATCTGTCCTTCCTTATCAATCACAAACACCGTACGCTTGTTGTAGCCGGATTTTTCATTGTAACTGCCATACATCTTGCCTACTTCATGAGAGTGATCGCTAAGAAGTTTGAATGGGAGATTGTGGTGTTTCGCCCACTCGAAGTGAGACCAAACGTAGTCTCCGCTGATTGCGAGAATTTCGGCGCCAAGTTTGTCCAGGTTGTGAAGATCATCGCGCAGCGCGCAGACTTCTTTTGTGCATCCTTCGCTCCAGTCTGCAGGGTAGAAGGCTAACACGACATTTCGCTTCCCGATAAGATCTGACAACTTCACGGGAACTCTGACGACGGAGTCCTTCGTCGCGTAATGAAGCGAAAAATTCGGCGCAGCCTGCCCGATCGCCAAGGGGGTCTGGGTCTGCGCGTACGAGAACGAATCAGCGAGCAACATCAGCGCAAAGAACTTCAATGAAATGTTCACGAATCCTCCTGTCCAGAGTATCTGGCCGAAATTGGCCTGTGCCTATCTAAAATGCAACCTCTACCAAGGCGCAGCTCCTCCAAACGGAACCTCCCAGCCTCAAACCTTGTTCAAAGCAAGAGGACCAGGTTGATTCTGGAAGCGCTAAACTCTATATTGCTAACAGATGGCACTGCGTACGATGCGACATATCATGATCGTGGGTCTGTTCCTGCTTCTTACAACAGCACCCAGCCTGGTTAAGTTTCCGGCCAATCCTGCTCAGGGGGAGTTCCCAACGATCCACTATCTCACCAGCCACGATTGTGGTCCGGTCGAGTTGCACAAAAACCTGAACCATGCCTGCTTGTGTTTCCTTTGTTCAAGAATTCCCAACGCCTCTGCCGGCGTAATCACAACATTGACTTTTCCAGTTCTCTCTTTTTTCCCGATAGATCCAGCCGTATCTGCGTCTCTCATCACCGAAGGATTTTATCACACTTCCCCCGATAGGGGACCTCCTAGCCTCATTTCCTAGATAGTTTTTCCCGCGTGTCGCATTCATGCATTGTTGTGTGCATGAATATCAAAAGAGCCGAAACAGAGGAGTCACGGAATGAGACTATTTGCAAGATCGTGCGTCTTGATCTGCATTTGCGGATCGTACCTGCAAGTTGCGTCAGGGCAATCGAGCATCAATCCGGATATCAGTGTCATACCCCGTTTTCGAATTGAAACAAATGATGGAGCACAGCTTCCGGCCAAACGCGAGTTCGGCCAACCTGAATTCACCATGGAAGAATTCGAGATAGCTCTTCAGGCATATCTCAATCCGTATGCCCGCGCGGACATTTTTCTTTCAAAGGCTGGAACGGGTTCAGAGCCACTCGAAATCGAAGAAGGATATGCAACATTCGTCCGCGGACTCCCCTTTGATTTGAATCTGAGAGTTGGCAAGTACCTCGCAGAGTTCGGCAGACTTAATCCGCTCCATCCGCATGCCTTGCCTTTTTTGACAACGCCTTTAAGCCTGGAACGTTTTCTTGGGGCCGAAGGCGTGAATGACCTTGGGATTTCCGCCAGCGTTCTCTTACCGACGGGAGAGATCTATACAAAACTGACTCTTGACCTTCTTCGCGGTAACTCCATCGCCGTTCTCGATCCGTCGGGAAAATCTCTTGCGGGAGGAATGGGAATGCTCGACACAACTGGAGGCAGGATCTACTATGCGAACTCTGCCCGGCTGATGACGTTTCTTCCGATGGGAGAGGATGCAGACCTCGAAATAGGATTAAGTGGATTGACCGGTATTCACGATCCTTACGGCAAATACAGGTTCTATTACGGCAATTTGGATGTGAAGTACAAATGGAAGCCGGATGCCTATACAGCGTTCACATGTCAAGGAGAAGTTCTCGTCAATTCACGTCGATTAAACCCGGGATCAACAGTATCGTCAGCGGGACTCTTTGTGTTTGCAGACTACCAATTCAAGAAAGTCTTCAGCGTTGGAACACGATACGACTACTCGGAAGCTCCCTATTCACAGGATGACAAAGCATCTGCGATAGCACTGTTCTTTGGATTCTATCCTGTTGAAGAAACCGCAGCAGTTCGGCTCCAGTACCAGCACACCATCTTAGCACCAGCCTCCGCCCCGAAGACAGAAATCAATTCGATTGCATTGCAGTTCCTTTTTTCCATGGGACCACACAAAGCACATCCATTTTAGTCACTGAGCTACTTGATAGAGGAAGAAGCCAATGAAAAAGACTTTCGCGCTTGTTGTTGTAGGTTGTTTGTTGATTAATCCGCTTCATGCAAATATCAAAGTGATTGCGACACTGAGTGACTTGGCCGAATTCACCAAAATCGTGGGCGGAGATAGAGTCGACGTTGAATCGATCGTCAGGGGAACCCAGAATCCGCATTTCATCGAAGTCAAACCGAGCTACATGATGAAGCTCAAATCGGCTGACCTTTTTGTGATGGCGGGCATGCAGTTGGAGATGTGGGCTCCCCAGATCATTGACGGTTCGCGCAATTCGCGACTTCGTATTGTGGACTGCTCCAAGTATGTTGACAAGCTCGAAGTGCCCGCCGGAAAAGCGGACGCAAGCCTTGGCGACGTCCATCCGTTCGGCAATCCGCACTATTGGCTCGATCCTGAAAACGTGAAACCAATCCTTCTGGCAATCATGGAAGGACTGGCGTCCGTCTCGCCAAACGATCGGGCATTGTTTCAGGCGAACATGGATGCGTACCTGAAAACACTGCAGACGAAGATATCCGAATGGAAGAAGGAGATGGAGCCCTACAAAGGGGCTCAGTTCATTTCATATCATACAAGTTTTTCCTATTTTGCACACCGGTTTGGTTTGATTGTTGCAGGCTATGTTGAACCAAGGCCCGGAATTCCTCCCACACCATCGCACATATCGGAACTGATAGATTTGATGAGGCACGCCAATATCAAGGCCATCGGCTTGGAGCAATTCTATGAAGATTCTGCCCCGCAAAGTGTGGCGAATGCCGTAGGTGCCAAGGTTGTGAAGCTTTCCACTTCTGTTGGGGGAGTTCGAGGAACAGACACCTACACGGCTTTGATCGACTACAATGTACGCATGCTTTCAGAAGCTCTTAAATAGCGCTTGGGCGTCAGGAAATGCGGTTCCAGCAAAGATACACTGCTCTACTTACCGCTGATGGACAAATTTCCCTAGGAGAAGAATGCAACATCCGCTGATACAATTCAGGCGTGTCCATCTTGGGTACGGCAGGAGAACTATTGTTTCCGATATTTCGTTCAACATCCACCAAGGTGATTTCCTCGGCATTGTGGGTCCGAATGGAGCCGGCAAAACAACGATTCTGCGTGGGATTCTTGGTATTCTTCCCCCTAAGAGCGGTGAGATCGTTTGTACAAATCCGAGTGGCGGCAAGCTGAAAATGGGATATGTACCCCAGCGAGATTCAATTGATCCCATCATGCCATTCACGGTATCAGACGTTGTCTTGATGGGATGCTACGGCAACCTCGGCTTGTTCAAACGACCGAACAAAGATGATCGGCTGGCAGCCCGCAAAGAGATGCGCCATGTCGACGTGGAGGATCTCGCCGACGCTTCGTTCAAGGACTTGTCAGGAGGACAGAAGCAGCGAGTTCTTATCGCAAGGGCGCTCACCCTTAGGCCAGATATCCTCATCCTTGATGAACCGACGAACGGGATGGATTTGACATCAAGATCAGCCATTCTCAATCTCGTCAAGCTACTCCATGAAGAACAAAATCTGACAATCCTGATGGTGAGCCATCTGTTAAGTGATGTCGCGAACTACGTGAATCGAATCGCCCTCGTGGAGGAATCGTACTTTCAAATTGGAAACCTTGATGAAGTTCTGACGGAACAAAATCTGGAGAGACTGTATGGCATGCGTGTGACCGTGGGTGAATTTCATGGAAACAAGTTTGTGATCGCGGGAGGCAAGAGTGTCTAGTTCTCAAATTGTACACACAATCGTTACAGAATTCCCGTTTGCTTTGCTTGGAAGCCTCGTCGCGGGGATTCTGTGTGCCTATCTCAGCGTCTATGTTGTTTCCAAGCGCATCGTTTTTGTCGGTGCAACGTTAACTCAAGTTGCGCTTGCAGGAATCGCCTTCGCCCATCTCCCATTTATCCATGTCGATCCAATCATCGGCTCGGTGCTTTTCACGCTGGCTGTTGTTGTCATCTTCGCCCGGTTGCTGCAGAGCAGAGTTGTACCGCGCGATAGCGTGTTGGGTGCCGGGTTTGTGATTGCCATTGCCCTCCGTATCCTGCTTATTGAGAAAAGCCCTGCGGCCGAAGCATCAGAAATCGAGGCGATCCTGAAAGGAGACATACTTTTCGTCACCGCCTCGCAGTTCTACCTCTTATTGGCGGTCGCAGTCGTGCTGCTCACGATTCACATACTATTCTACAAGGAATTCATCTTCATTGCCTTCGATCCGGAAACGGCGGCCACCCAGGGATATCGGGCGACACGGTGGGAACTTCTTTTCTATCTCACTGTCGGAATTGCGATCTCGGTGGCAATTCGCATGGTCGGTGATGTTTTTGTTTTCGGTTTCCTTGTCATTCCTGCAATCAGCGCGATTCTCCTGGCGCGGAAGGTCACTTCGATTTTCATTCTTGCAGCATTGTTCGGTGCTATTCCTCCGATCGCAGGTCTTTATCTGGCATTCAAACTCGACATTCCAGCCGGTCCCACAACTGTCGCTACTGGATTTGCTCTCCTCTGCGCCAGTTGGACTCTTAATAAGTTACGCAGATGAACCAATCTCTCGGCAAAAAGTGAAGACACTATCCTCATCAGGCAAGACAGTCGTCGTAACGGGCGGGACGGGAGCATTGGGTTCGGCCGTTACTACTCGTTTTCTTTCGGAGGGAGCAACTGTCGTTATTTCGTATCGTCAAGAAAGCGAATTGGGGATGTTCGGAGGCGCTCCGGTCGATCGATTCTTCCCCGTGCACGCAGATGTCACGGTTCAAGCGGACGTGCAGAAATTGCTCGATACCGCTGTAGCCAAAACGGGGCATATCGACATTCTCGTCAACACAGTCGGAGGATACCTGCCCACAAAACCGTTGACGGAGATCTCGGAACTGGAATGGGATCATATGATGTCCATCAATCTCAAAAGCACCTTCTTGTGCACACGAGAAGCGTTGAAGAGAATGGCTGGTCATCGCTATGGAAGAATTGTCAATATCTCGGCGATGGCGGGCTTGAAGCCCTCTTCAGGGAAGTCAGCCTACGCCGTCGCAAAATCCGGTGTTTCCCTGTTGACGCAAATTGTTGCAGAGGAGCAGCGCGAGACCGGGATTACGATTAATGCGATTGCACCGGACATTATCGACACGGCCGCCAATCGGAAATCCATGCCGGGCGAAGACTTCACGAAATGGGTAAAGCCAGACCACATTGCCGACATGATATTCTATTTTTGCTCGGAAGCGGCGGGCAGCATTTCGGGAACAACGCTCAGAGTCACCGGCGGAATTTGAACCTCGCGGAACATTGATGGGTAACGTGTGCTGCTCGACCGATCGATTTTTCCCTCCTCACATCGAATATGACCAACAAGTTTTGTATATTTTAGCACGCGACAGATGTGGCTTTATTTCTGGTGCCGCTTTCTATTAGTGATATTGGTTTTTTTGAAATCGTTCTGCCTTTTGTCCGAAGGTCCGAAGGTCCGAAGGACTCCTTTGGAGACTCCTTTGGAGACTTCCGCCTGCCGCTCATGAAACACACAAGGCGGGCAGGCCTCTGGAGACTCCCGCCTGCCGCTCTAGAAACACACAAGGCGGGCAGGCCTTGGGGGGAAGCAGGCACTATTGCTGTTTTGAAAAGGCTTGGCGATAAATCACAAGTCTTCTTCTTAGAAGTAGCACCAGCAAGCGAGGGGATACCTTCCTCGTTTCGTCATCAACAAAGGATTCTCTATGACACTCGGTCAACAAATCAGCGAAGACATGAAAGCGGCAATGAAATCTGGGGACAAGACCAAGCTCGAGACTCTCCGAACTGTCCGCGCGCATATGATCGAACTCAGCAAACGAGGAACCGGAAGCGAAATCTCTCCTGAAGAGGAACTTTCGGCCCTTCTGGTGGCGGCCAAGAAGAGGAAGGAAGCCATCGACATCTATCGCAAAGCAGGTCGAGAAGATTTGGCATCGCAGGAGGAAAAGGAGTTAGCTATCATTAGCAGTTACATGCCAAAACAGATGAGCAGGGAAGAGGCAGAAACCATTGTTGCGAAGATTGTGATGGAAACTGGTGCAACAACGTCCAAGGACTTAGGGAAAATAATGCCGTTGGCGATGAAGGAATTGAAGGGGAAGATCGAAGGCAGCATTGTACAGGACATTGTCAGGAAGAAGCTTGGAGGATTCTAGGTGATCTTCGATATTGTTCTTAGCGTACCACTTGTTCTTTGCACGTTGCTTGGTTTGCGTGACGGCCTTGTTCGAAAACTCGTCAGCATCGCAGCAATCATTGGCGGCCTCTTTCTGGGGCAATTGTTCATGCACAGTGCAAGTGAATACCTGACCCAGACCGTCGGGATTCCGCCTCGAATAGGACCTTCCGTCGGATTCTTCATCATTTTCGTCCTTGTCACGCTCTCTGCCGGAGTGCTGTACCGATTGTTGTCGGACAACTATAAGATAGGCGGTGTTGCCGACAAAATTCTCGGAGCTGCATTCGGCTTCGTCCAGGGAGCTCTGTTGGCGAGTAGCCTTTTATTGATTTTGGCCATGCAAGGTGCCCCTTCAAGAAGTACGGTCCAAAAATCTCGCCTCTATAAACCACTCGTCAATATCGCCCCTCAATTACTTGACTTTCGGTCCGGCACCGGGCCAAAGACTCAACGCCATCCCGACCAACTTGCAGACCCGCAAAAATCTCTCCAAGATCGGGTCTCGAAAACGATTGAGACTGAAGCGAAAAAGAAGGCTGATGAAGTGAACAAGCATACGCAGAAAGCCCGCAAACAACAGGAAAAGGCAAAATAGTTGTGTCGGACTTTCAAGAACAATTGTCTCCGCAGTTTCTATCCGCTCTCAAGAAGCTCGAATTCGACAAAGTCCTTGAGCGAATCGGTAGACTCGCCGCCACAGAACTCGGTCGGCAGAAATCGCTCACGATAACCCCCCGAACCGATGGCGCAAGCATACGATTGGAACTCCTGCGCGTAACAGAGGTGAAAGAGCTCGTTGTTGCAGAGGGGGGACTTCCACTCGACGGAACAAAGAACATCATTTCATCCTTGCGCAAGATCGCTGTCGAGAATCAGGTCCTTAGCGTACAGGAGCTTCTCGATATCGCTTCCACCCTCCGGGCCTCTCACGCGGTTCACTCCTTCCTAACAAGGCGCAAGACTCAGTATCCGGATATCTCCTGCTTCCTTCAAACGCTTCATATGGAAAAAGTCGTCGAATACAACATATCGCAGGCGCTTGATGACCAGGGATTTGTGAAGGATTCCGCTAGCAAGGAACTCAAACAGATCAGGCAAGATCTTATTCATGCGAGTGAGGCACTCCGTAAACGCCTCGAATCCATCTTGCGCCAGGTGTCCGAACAAGATTTCCTTCAGGAAGAAATACTGACCACGCGCGACGGGCGGATGGTTATTCCTGTCAAGTCTGAACACAAATCGCATGTGCCGGGATTCATACATTCCTCATCGGCGAGCGGACAGACTGTGTACATCGAACCGGCCGAAACTCTCGATCTCAACAATGCGCTGAAAGAACTTCAACTGCGGGAACAACGGGAAGTGTACAAAATCCTCAGCGCGCTGACAGGCCAGGTACGGGATACTCGTCAGAACCTGGAAGAAAACCTGTCCACCTTGACCGCGCTTGATCTTCTTTCCGCCAAGGCACGGTACTCGATCGAAGTTCTTGGCAATCCGCCCGCTGTCAGTGAAGAACCGGTCATCAAGCTTTTTCAGGCGCGGCACCCAGTCCTGCTGCAACGACACAAACGTGATGAGATTGTCCCACTCGATTTCGAAATTGGTCGAGAGGTTTCAACAATACTGATTACGGGGCCAAACGCAGGCGGAAAGACCGTCGCGTTGAAAACCGTCGGCCTGCTAACCCTTTGTGCAATGGCCGGGATCCATATTTCTGCCGCGTCCGAGTCCCACATCTATCCCTATCGAAGTTTTTTTGTCGATATTGGCGATGATCAATCGATCGAGAGCGACCTGAGCACGTTCAGTTCGCATCTCCTGAATTTGAAGCAGATTGCGGAAAATGCCGACCATGATTCTCTCGTCTTGATTGATGAAGTTGGGGCTGGGACGGATCCGGCTGAAGGAGGAGCGCTCGCGGCGGCGATGCTCCATGAATTGACTGAACGAAAAACCACGACGATCGCAACAACTCACGACGGACTCCTAAAGGCCTTCGCGCACGAGTCGGCAGGAATGGAAAACGCTTCGATGGAATTCGATCAGGCGAGCCTTCGTCCCACGTATCGTTTCAGGCTTGGCGTACCCGGGAGCAGTTTTGCATTTGAATTGGCCCAGCGCATTGGCATCCCGGCGCACATCATTGACGGTGCTCGGAGTAATCTTGGATCAGGCAAAATTCGGCTTGAAAACCTCATTGTGGATCTCGAACGGCAATCACAAGAAATGGAGAAACAGAAATCGAACAATCGGAATGAGACCGAGCGTCTTCATCAGATGACGACTGAGTTCGAACTAAAGACACGGGAACTCAAGAAGGAAACTGCCGTGATCAAGAAACGGGCACTTTCCGAGGCAAAGGAGATTGTCCGGAGTGCAAAAGCCGCCATTGAGCGTGAGGTGAAAGAAATTCGGGAAAGCAAAGGTCAGCCGGAAATCATACGGGCCGCCCGAAAGAATATGCAAGCGGTCTCCGACGCACTCGGAAAAGAAACGGTGGACGAAACTCCACTTCATCACGAATCTGTCCTGTTTTCTCCCGGCGACCACGTTCGATTACATGATGGGACTCGGGTTGGTGAGATCGTTCAGGTCCTCGAGAACAGCGCAATCGTTCTCTGGGGAAACGCAAGGATGAGAGTTTCGACGAGAGACCTTGTCAGGCAAGACAAAGACCCGCGAACATTCTATCCGTCGTCTTCATCACCCTTGCCGCAGATTGTCGCAGCTACAGAAATTGATCTGCGTGGAATGATGGGCGATGAGGCCGTTAACCAGGTCCAGCAATTCATCGACAATGCATTTGTTGCGGGACTGCATCGCGTTGACATTATTCACGGAAAGGGAACTGGCGCATTACGAAAGCGTGTCACTGCCTTTCTTAAGTCAAACCCTCATGTCAAATCCTTCAGACTCGGCGAGTGGAATGAGGGGGGTACAGGGGTTACAGTCGTTGAAATTGCCTAGCCTATGAAGATCTCCAAAATTCTTGTCGCCAATAGGGGAGAAATCGCTGTGCGCGTTATGCGCACGTGCCGCGAAATGGGTATTCGTACAG
>Ga0315275_10008373_pt1 | contig 10056 bp, 10 predicted proteins | sample YL17G03_0_MG_FD_205557 | JGI IMG/M metagenome (GOLD analysis project Ga0315275, IMG submission 205557) | Sediment microbial communities from Yellowstone Lake, YNP, Wyoming, USA - YL17G03_0 | ecosystem: Environmental > Aquatic > Freshwater > Lake > Sediment | place: USA: Wyoming | collected...
AGGGCCATTCTCGCCGGCAAACTGCACAGCACCTCGGCACAGTTCCCGAAGGTCATCGGCCGGATCGCCGCCGAAACGGCGTATGACCACTTGGCCGGCCAGCCGGTGCCCAAGGACATTAAAGTCCCGGTGGAGCTCATCACCCGCCAGAACGCGGCGGAATTCCTCAAAGGCCGCTGACCCGTGCCCCCCGACGCTCCTCCGCTGTTGCGACTGGGCGGCGTGACGAAACGCTTCGGTGGCATCGTGGCGCTGGACAGCGTGAATTTCGAGTTGCGGGCCGGTGAGATTCACGCGTTGCTCGGCGAGAACGGTGCCGGCAAATCCACGCTCATCAAGATCCTCGGCGGCATCCATCGTCCCGACGCCGGCGAGGTTTTCCACGACGGACGGCGTGTGGACATCCCCGATGTGGCCGCCGCGAACCGGCTCGGGATTCGGCTGATTCATCAGGAATTGTCGCTGGCGCCCAACTTGTCTGTCGCCGAGAACATCTTTCTCGGACGCGAACCGCGATTCTGGGGACTGCTGAACCGCCGGCGGATGATCGGCGAGGCGGAACGCCTTCGCGATGAACTTGGACTGCCGGATATCGGCGACGTGCGGACGGGCGTCGGCAGCCTGAGCGGCGCGCGCCAGCAGTTGGTGGAGATGGCCCGGGCGCTATCGGTCAAGGCGCGCGTGCTGGTGCTCGACGAACCCACGGCGTCGCTCTCGGAAGCGGAGACCGAACGGCTGTTCGCCATTCTCCGTCAACTCCGCGCCCAGGGCGTCGGCATCATCTACATTTCGCACCGGCTGGAAGAGATCCAGCGGCTGGCCGACCGGATCACGGTGTTGCGCGACGGACGCTCGGTCGGCACCCAGACGTCCGCCGGGCTCAGCCAGACCGAACTCATCCGTTGGCTGGTCGGTCGCGAGCTGCGCGGGCATGATCCACGGCCGCCCAGGCGGCCCGGCGCGGTCGCGCTCAGCGTGCGGCACTTGCGCAACGCGCAGGTCAACGACGTGAGCTTCGAGCTGCGCTACGGCGAAGTGCTCGGTTTCGCCGGGCTGGTCGGTGCCGGACGTACGGACCTGGCACGGACGCTGTTCGGCATCGCCCCGGCCGAAAGCGGGGAGATCCTGGTGGATGGCCGCGCGATGACGCTTCGCCGGCCGGGCGACGCACTGGCGGCCGGCCTCGTGCTCGTGCCGGAAGATCGGAAACGCCAGGGACTCGTCATGACCGATTCCCTGGGATTCAATCTCGCCCTGCCGTGGGTCCGCGAATGGAACCGCGGTTGCCGGGTGAACCGCTCGCGCCGCGCCGAGATCATCCGCCGCGCCATCCGCAATTTCGCTATCAAGGCGGCCGGCCCCGAACAGCCGATCGTCAATCTCTCCGGAGGCAACCAGCAGAAGGCCGCCGTCGCGAAATGGATGGAACGCCCCCCGAAGATCCTGGTCCTGGACGAGCCGACCCGCGGCGTGGATGTGGGTGCGCGCGAGGAGATGTACGGCATTATTCGCGGCGCCGTCGAGCAAGGCCTGGCGGTTGTGCTGATCTCCTCGGACCTGCCGGAAGTGATGAACCTGTCCCACCGGCTCGCGCTTTATCGCGACGGGCGGATCGTTCGGCAAACGCCCGCGGCGTCCATCACGGCCGAGGAGGTCATGGCCGAACTGACAAGGAACTGACCATGAGAACACTGCGCCGACTGTTGCCGTTGCTGTTGGCTAGCGGGCTGCTGGTGGCGTTCTTCGCCGTCTTCGTGCCCGGCGGGCGATTCGTCACCGTGGGCAATCTGCTCGACCTGACGCAGCAGATTTCCATCAACGCCATCCTCGCCTTCGGCATGACGCTGGCCATTCTGATCGGCGGCATTGACCTGAGCGTGGGCGCCGTCGTGGCCCTGGCCGGCACCGTGGCGGTGGCCGTGCTGCCGCGCGCGGGATGGCCCGGGGCGGCGCTCGCCGGGATCGCGACGGCCGCGGCGTTTGGCCTGGTGAACGGAACGTGCGCGGCGCGCACCCGGATGCCGCCGTTCATCATCACTCTCGCGACGATGCTGGCGGCGCGCGGCGCGGCCCTGCGTTTCAATGAAGGGCGCCCCCTGCCTGTTCCGGATTCGGAGACGGTGTTCCTGGCGCTCGGCAACGCGAGGCTCTTCGGCGTCGTGCCGGTGCCGGCGTTGATCATGTTGGGCGCCTTCGCCCTCACGGCGCTGCTGCTGCACCGGACGGCGTTCGGCCAGCATCTCTACGCCATCGGCGGCAACCGCGAAGCCGCGCACTACGTCGGCATCCCGCTCGCGCGCCGGGAAACCGCCGTCTATGTGCTCTGCTCGCTGCTGGCGGGACTCGCCGGGCTGGTTCATGCCTCGCAACTGTACTCCGCCGAGCCGGCCGCCGGTCAGGGATTCGAGTTGAACGCCATCGCCGCCGTGGTGGTCGGCGGCACGAGCTTCACCGGCGGCATCGGCACGATGCCCGGCACCTTAATCGGCGCGGTGATCATCGGCATCCTCGACAAAGGCCTCAACCAAGCCGGTGTCCATTTTTCGCTGCAATACATCATCAAGGGCTTGGTTGTCCTGGGCGCCGTCTATCTCGATGTGCGTCGGCGGAAGTAGATCGGGGAGATATTAACCACCCCACCCCTCCTGCCAATCAGGAGGGGACGATAAGGTCGGCGTTTTGGGAAAAGGAACAATGGGCGATACAGGATTTGAACCTGTGACTTCTACCGTGTGAAGGTAGCACTCTACCGCTGAGTTAATCGCCCACGGGCATATTTTTAGACGATTTCTGGCGCCGTGTCAATTTCCCGCCAATTCCCAGGACCCCATCAGGTCCTGATGTTGCGCCGGGCCGGGCGACGATATTCGGTTGACATTGCCCCTTTTTATATCTATAAAATAGCTAATGGCCATTCGACGCTGTCCCTACTGCAAAGCCATCATCGACGAGCAGGACAAGTACTGCAATAACTGCGGCACCCAGCTCCTTTTCCCCGAGGACGAATTCGTCGAAGAGGAGATCCCGGGAGACAAGATCATCGACGAGGGAGAGCCCGAGGAGACGGCGGATAAGAATCCGGGCGAAAAGCAGGAGCTCGAGGCGGAGCTTGAAGAAGAGGAAGAATTCATCGAGGGCGAGGAAGAGGACGAAGAGGAGGAGGAGGGCGAGCCCGGGGACGACCGCCTCAAAGTCGAAGACGAAGAGGAAGACGAAGAGGAAAAGGATACGGACGAACTGGAAGAGCCGGCGGGGGAGGAAGAAAAAAAGGCTGAGGCGGCACTATCCGGGGGAGACGCCGGGCTTGAAGAGGACGACGACGAGCGCGGGGACGCCGATAAAGAAAAAGACGGGGAGGAAGTCGAAGAAGAGGAAGAAGAGTTCGAGACTCCGGGTCTGACCGGAACCGGAGAGCCCGTCGAGCCGGACGAAGACGCCGATAAGAAATATGAAGTATTGATCGAGGAGGATGAGCTCGTCATCAAGACGAAGGAAATGGCGCGGCTCACCGGAATGATCGATGAGGCGAAAACGGGAAAGGAACGCCCCCCGGATACAGGATCCCTGCCTCCCTGGGCCAGCCGGATCCGGGAAACCCCGGCGGCAGTCGAGCCAGAAGAAGGGACTCGGGCGCCGACCGCGTTGAGTCGCGAGTGGACGACCGACTCGGGCATCGGCATTCCCGAGAGGATCACCCAGGCGGCGCTGCCTTTCGCGGACACCGCCAGCCAGGGCGGGCAGGCGCCCGGTCAGGAGAAAGACCACGTGGAAGAAGAAACGCAAGAAGCGGCGGCGGAGGAGGCTGAACCCGGCCTCCCCGGAGGCCTATCGCTGAAGCTCCGGGCCAAGTTGGTCGACTGGGTCTTTGTGACGGCGCTATGGGTGATCTCTCTCTGGTTTACAGCCCAGGTCGTCGGCGTGTCATTCTTCCGGCTGCTCTTCGTCTCGCCGCTTCAGGTGCTCGCCTTTTATGCCATCCTGCTTATTCTCTATTTCTTTCTATTTCTTTATTTTCTCGGGGAGACCCTGGGCGATCATTATTTTTCCGAGTAACGCCCGCGTCCGCCCCGGCCAATTCGAAATCATCACCCAGGAACCTCTTTCTCGCGGCGGCGCTGGCCACGATGTCCCCGGGACGCCCCTCGATCAAAACCGCGCCCTCGTCCAGGATGTAGGCCCGGTCCGTGATCCGCATCGTGTCCCGGACGTTGTGGTCGGAGATGATGATGCCCATGCCCCTCTCCTTGAGTCTGAGCATGATCTTCTGAAGCTCGATGATCGTCAGGGGGTCGATGCCGGTAAAGGGCTCGTCGAGGAGCAGGAACTTGGGCCGGAGGGTGAGCGACCGGCAGATCTCGAGCTTCCGCCTCTCACCGCCGCTCAGGCTGTGGGCGGGCTGCCCGGCGAGCGGCAGCAGGCCGAGCTCGTCCAGGAGTTCGCGCGAGATCCGCTCCCGCTCCGCGCGGCCGTAGGGAAGGAGCTCCAGGATGAGCCTCAGGTTTTGCTCGACCGTGGCTTTGAGAAAGACCGAGTTTTCCTGGGGAAGATAGGTGATCCCGAGGCGGGCCCTCTCCGGGGCCGTGCACCCGGAAATGTCCCGCCCGTCGAGGTCGATCCGGCCGTGCCCGGGCTTGACCAGGCCGACGATCATCTGGAAGGTGGTCGTCTTGCCGGCCCCGTTTCGCCCCAGGAGCCCGATGATTTCGCCGGATTCGACGCGAATGTCGACGCCGGCGACGACCAGGCGCCGGCCGTAGCTCTTGGCGAGTTTATCGGCGCGCAACACAGACATTGAGGGGTATCACCTTGTCCGGTACAATATAAAAGCCAGGGCGCTCATGTGTCAAGGAACGGCCGAATCCGGAGCAGGAACGTGAAGCGGGTCATCAGCGCCTCGCGGCGGACCGACCTCGTCGCCTTCTTCCCCGAATGGCTGGCCTCGGCGATCCGGAACCGACAGGCGCCCGTCTACGGGCCATCCGGCGGGACCCGGGTGGTCGACCTCAACCCGGACACTGTCCATTCGGTCGTGCTTTGGTCGAAGAACTTCGCCAACCTGACCGGCAATCATCATGGGTTGCGGGACCTCCTCCGCATTTACGCCCAGTTGTATTTCCAGTTCACGGTCACGGGGCTGGGCGGGACGTTCCTGGAAAGGGGAGTGCCTCTCTTCCACGAGGCGCTTCGCCAGCTTGAGCGTCTCGTCGAGATCGCCGGGCAGCCCGGCCGGGTCTCGCTCCGGTTCGACCCCGTGCTCTCCTGGCGGGAGGCGGGGAGGGAGATGACGAACCTCCATTTCTTCGAAGACGTCGCGGACCAGGCGGCCTCGCTGGGCATCCGGGACATCCGGTTCAGCTTCGCCCAGTGGTACGGGAAGTCAAAGCGGCGGGCGGCCCGGCAGGGTTTCGATTACTTCGATCCGCCCGACGGGGAGAAAATCGGGGCGGCGCGTCAGCTGGCCGGTGCCGCCAGAGAGCGCGGCCTGCGCCTGTATTCGTGCAGCCAGGAATTCCTCACCGCCGTTCCCGGCGTCGAGCCCTCGGCCTGCATCGACGGCCGCCTTCTCCAGTCGCTCCACCCCGGGAAAGAGAACGCTTCTACCGCCAAGGACAGGTCGCAACGGCCCGCCTGCCGCTGCACCGAATCCGTCGACATCGGCAGCTACACGCAGGCCTGTCCCCATGGCTGCGTGTATTGTTATGCCAACCCGAAGGGCTAGCCTGGATTATTCATAAATACGCCTTCTTTTGGCCATATCCTATTTAAGAGGCGTATAAGCCAGGCTAAATACCCAGCGACAGGCGTTCGGCGAGAGCCGGCGGCAAGCGCTCAGCCAGGATCTTCCGCTGGGTCTCCTCGATGTTGTATTCGAGGCGGAAAAACTTGATCAGCCGGGTCTCCGAGTCGTAGATGGCGCAGGCGGACCGGGGATTCCGGTCGCGCGGCTGGCCCACCGACCCGGGGTTGATCAAATAGCGTATGTCCTTCTCCAGCCGGACTTCGAGGGCGTTTCCCTCGATGAACGTGCCTTCGACGACGCCGTCTTTCTCCGAGTAGACGAACGGGAAATGGGTGTGCCCGAACAGACAGATCGGCGTCTGGATGTGGCGGAAGGCTTCGGCCGCGTCGAACTCGCCGAAGATATAATAGTCCTCGTCGAACGGCGCCCCGTGGCAGATGGTGATCGTTTCGTCGACAAACAGGGGGCCTTTCTTCTGGCGCATGACGAAGGCCAGGTTCTTTTTCGAGATCCTCTCCTTAGTCCAGTGGATGGCGGAAGCGGCGATCGGGTTGAAGGTCTCGATCGAATCCAGCCCGCAGACGGCTTTGTCATGGTTTCCGCGGACGATCGACAGGGGCTTGAGGGCCTGGAGCTTCTGGATGACCTCGTTGGGCGAAGCGCCGTAGCCCACGACGTCGCCCAGGAAAATGTAGTGGTCGATCTTCTTTTTCTGGATGGACTTGAGGACGGACAGAAGCGCTTCCAGGTTTCCGTGGATGTCGGCAAAAATGAGGTAACGCATGGCTCAGGCCGCTCCCTTCGGAAGAACGCCCCACATCTCGTGCGCCCGGAAGGAGCTCCTCACCAGTGGTCCGGCTTCGACCCCTTTGAACCCGAAGGCCAGGGCGCGGGCCTTCATGACTTCGAATTCCTCCGGCATGACGTACCGGCTGACGGCGGCGTTGTCCCGGGAAGGACGGAGATACTGCCCGAGCGTCAGGAGTTCGCAGCCCGCCTCGCGCAGGTCGGCGAGCGTCCGGATGATCTCCTCCTCGCTCTCGCCCAGCCCGACCATCAGGCCGGACTTGGTGGTCAGGCCCATCCTCTTGGCCGCCATGAGGAGCTTGAGAGACCGGCGGTAATTCTCCGGCGGCCGGTTGATCAAGGGATAGAGGGTTTCGGTCGTTTCCAGGTTATGATTCAGGACGTCGGGACGGGCCTCGACGACTTCGCCCAGGGCCTTCACGTCGCCCAGGAAATCCGGGACCAGGACCTCGACCCGGACCGCGGGGTTCCGGCGCCTGACGGCGTCGATCGTCCGGGCGAAAGCCGAGGCCCCTCCATCCGGCAGGTCGTCCCTGGTAACGGACGTGATCACGACGTACTTGAGCCCGAGCGACGCCACCGCTTTTGCCACCTGGCCGGGTTCGGCTTCGCGCGGGGGCTCGGGCACGCCTTTCTTCACGGCGCAGAACGCGCAACGCCGCGTGCAGACATCACCCAGGATCAGGAAAGTGGCCGTCCTGGCCGCCCAGCACGAGCCGACGTTCGGACAGCGCGCGCTCTGGCAGATGGTGTGCAGATGGTTGCGCCGGACGATTTCGCTGACCTGGAAGTAAGCAGGGTGGACGGGCAGTCGCACCTTCAGCCATGAAGGTTTGGGGGCAGAGCTCAAGTCCTCCGCGTCGCCACGCGCACGGTTATCGCTTAAAGATGCGGGAACGATGGGCAAGGTCGTTTGGTGCGAATGCCAAAATCAGAGATGACTCAATATTCGATATCTCTCTCTCTCTTCATCCGGCGGCGCATGCGTTTTCGGGCCTGGGCCTCCTTCATCCGTTTTTTCTCACCGGGTTTGAAGTACACCGCGTGCTTCTTGATTTCCTTGATGATGGCTTCCTGCTGGACCCGTCTTTTAAAACGCCGCAGAGCGCTTTCGATAGATTCTCCCTCATCAACGATGACAAAAGCCAATAAATTCACCTCCTTTATTGGCAAATAGGCAGGGCTTTTATACCCGAACGGGTGGGCAAAGTCAAGAAAGGCTCGGCTCAGGTCACTCGAGGGCACGCCACGATTTCCCCTCCGAGGAAATCTCGCTCGATTCGAGCCTACGCTCTCCCCTTTGCTCCGCTCGGGGATCCGTGGCCGCTCCGGCTCTCATACGGCCCTCTTCGTGACCTAAGCCTCGCCTCTGCAACTAAAGGAGCGGACGGGATTTCTACTTGACTCGGTAGCCGGCCTTGCGGATGCTGGCCTCGGCCACGATCCTCATCGGCTCGATCAGGGGAACGGGGATGTCTTCGTCCCGGAGCGCCAGGGGAATTTCGGTGCAGCCCGCGATGATCGCCTGGGCGCCCCGGCGGACCAGCGCCCGGCAGGCCGCCAGGATCTGCCTCCGGGGAGGGCCGGATTTTTTGCCGGCCTTTATCCCGTCCTTCCCATAGACCGCTTCCATCAGCCGGCGCTGGCCGGCGTCTGTCGGCACGATGACCTCCATCCCCGCCGCGGCGAAGGCCTTGGCGAAAATCCCGGACCGAACGGTGCCGGTCGTGGCCAGGAGCCCCACCTTCCTGAGACGGGGCACAGTCCGCCGGGCGCGCAGACAGGTCTCGTCCAGCAAGCTGATGAAGGGAACAGGGGCTCGCGCCCGGACCCAGGGCAGGAAGGCGTGGGCGCTGACGCAGGGGACGACGATGAAATCGGCGCCCGCCCGGACCAGGCGCCGGGCGCCCGCGAGGAGCGGTCGCGCCGGGTTCTGTCCTTTTCCCATGATGGCCGCCGTCCTGTCGGGGATCTTGGGGTTGCAGTCGATAATGACCGGGATGTGGTCCTGGTCGCGGCCCGCCCGGGTGCGCTCGATGATCAAGCTGAAAAAATAGGCCGTCGCTTCGGGGCCCATGCCGCCCAGCACGCCGATCGTCTTTTTCAGGGTTTTTTCTCCCCTGCCATCTCCCTGACCTTGTCGAGCGGGAGGGGCTCGACGGCCCGTCCCTCGCGGCCGTCCATCCGCCGGGCCCGGAACAGGGAATTGAGGATCGCCTCCTCCGAGGCCTCGGCCGCCGCCAGGAACAGCGGAGACATCTCGCTGTCCCGGAGGAGCACGACGGAGCGCGTGGCCGAGCCGGAGCGGTGTGGGGTACGGACTTCGCGGGCCGTGGAAAAGGCGATGGCGTAATCTCCGCTGCTGTTCGAATAGTATCCGCCGGTCCGGGCGATGCCGAGAAGCGCGCGGCGGGCCAGCCGCTCCAGGTTCCGGCTGTCGATCGGCGCGTCGGTCGCGACGACGATCATGCATGAGCCTTCCGGCTTCGCGCCGGCACCGCTCTCCGGACCGGGCTTTCTCAACCGCTCTCCGACCGCCAGCCCGGCGACCTGGAGAATGCCCCCATGGTTTGTCTGGACCAGCACGCCGACCGTCCATCCCCCCCGTGAGGCCTGGAGTTTTCGGGATGAGGTGCCGATCCCCCCCTTGAAATCGTAGCAGATGGTGCCGGTGCCCGCGCCGACGCATCCCTCCTCGACGGGTCCGCCGGCGGCCTTGGCGATCGCCTCGAGGACATGCTCCTTCCGGACATGCCGGCCGCGGATATCGTTGAGATAGCCGTCGTTGGTTTCGCCGACCACGGCGTTGACCGATTCGACGGATTCATTTCCCGGGCGCGTGAGCGTGTATTCGATGACGGCTTCCGCCGCCGCCGGCACGGACAATGTGTTGGTCAGGACGATAGGCGTTTCGATGGTGCCCATCTCCTCGACCTGGGTGACCCCGGTGAGCTTGCCGAACCCGTTGGCGACCGCGATGGCGCCGGCCACCTTATCCTGGAAAATGTTGTCCTCATGGGGCAGGATGGCCGTCACGCCGGTCCTGACGTTTCGGCCTTGGATGAGAGTGGTGTGCCCCACCCGCACGCCGGCCACATCGGTGATGGCGTTCAAGGGGCCCGTGGGCATGACGCCGGTGACCAAGCCCAACTCCCGCGGCCTCGGCCGGGGGGTCTCATTCGCGCCCCCTTCGCCATGAAGCGCGAGCAAAAGAATGACGACACAGACCGTCGGCGTTATTTTATTATCCATAAAAGCATGGTATGTAATGGCCTCAAACTTGTCAATCCGGCGACGAGTTCGATGTGATAGCTAAGCAATGGTGTCCCCATCAACAACCGAGCTAAAATGTCCCCTTCCAGGAGGAGGAGATGAAGGAGATTATCACCTTATCGGCCGGGAGACGGTGCGCCGATGGCATGTTCTTTGCGTCGTGATACGTGAAGCCGAAGGTGGGCGTGATTGAAACTTTTTCTCCCTCTCGAACGTATATAACAACGAAGGGCGAA
>Ga0315275_10008374_pt1 | contig 10055 bp, 7 predicted proteins | sample YL17G03_0_MG_FD_205557 | JGI IMG/M metagenome (GOLD analysis project Ga0315275, IMG submission 205557) | Sediment microbial communities from Yellowstone Lake, YNP, Wyoming, USA - YL17G03_0 | ecosystem: Environmental > Aquatic > Freshwater > Lake > Sediment | place: USA: Wyoming | collected...
GTATTCGGTCGTCTCGAAGATCTCGTCGTCGGGCCAGAAGGTGATCTTGGTCCCGGTCTTTTTCGTCTTGCCGACCTGCTTGAGCTTGGCCAGGGGGGCGCCCCGCTCATAGCTCTGAACGAAGATACCGCCGTCGCGCTTGACTTCCAAGTCGAGCCGCTTGGACAGGGCGTTGACGACGGACACGCCGACGCCGTGCAGGCCGCCCGACACTTTATAGGATTTGTCGTCGAACTTGCCGCCGGCGTGAAGAACCGTCAGGACGACCTCGGCCGCCGATCTCTTTTCCTTCTTCATGACCTCGACCGGGATGCCGCGGCCGTCGTCGATAACGGTGATGGAGTTGTCGACGTTGATGAAGACCTCGACGTTCTTGCAGTACCCGGCCAGGGCTTCGTCGATGGAATTGTCGACGACCTCGTAAACGAGGTGGTGAAGGCCCTCGGGACCCGTGCTTCCGATGTACATGGCGGGCCGTTTCCGGACCGCTTCCAGGCCCTTGAGGACCTTGATGCTTTCAGCGGTATATTTCTGTTCAGCCATGGTCACCTATCTCATTGATATCAGACGATATAAATGCGCTATTCTCTCACGGAAAAAGAGCTTTTTTTGAATTTGAATTATACCCCAATTCGGTCCCCGACGCAAAGAAAAAACGGAGGTCCATCCACAATATTTTGTAGGGCATGACTCCCCCCTGCGCAACGACTTGGGGATAGAGAGGGGGCAGGTCTCAACATTCAACACAATGGCAAAACACGCACGCTAAAAAGGCGGAATTTCGAAGTTCGCTCGGCATCGATGGCAGGCAGACTCGCCCGCGCCCCGCTTCAATCTCATTGATATCACCACCCCTGCCCCTCCTTCAAAGGAGGGGATTTGTCCGCGGGCTCGTAGCGGAGGCGAGGATTGTTCGGGGGGGAAACCCGTGCGACGACGAAGCGGGCAGGGACCTACACACATCAGATCGGCTTCATACCCGATGAGTGTAGGGAGCGAAGGAGGAGCATCGGAGCGAGTTTTCCTCGCCGGGGAAAACGAGCGTGTTTAGCCCCCGAACATCCGAGCCCTCTTTTTGATATAATCCAAGTGAGCAGAACCATGGCCGCCAACCTGACCCCCCAATACATGGAAGAGGAAAAAAAGCTGCGCACGGCGACGACGCCGCAGGAAAAAATCGCGATCTACGAAGAGCTCCTGCGCCTGATCCCCAAGCACAAGGGGACGGAAAAGATGGTCGCCCAGCACCGGGCCAAGATCGCCAAGCTCAAGGAGGAAATGCAGAAGCCGTCCTCCACCGGCAAACACGGCGTTTCTCATATCATCGACAAACAGGGCGGTGGCCAGGTTGTTGTCATCGGGCCGCCCAATTCGGGCAAGTCTTTGTTGATCAAGAAGTTAACGGGAGCCGATCCGGAAGTGGGCGACTATCCGTTCACCACCCGCGTCCCGGCCCCGTACATGATGAAATTCGAAAATGTCAAAATCCAGCTCATCGACCTCCCGCCCATCACCGCCGAATACCTGGAGAGCGGACAGGTCGAGCTGATCAAGGTCGCCGACGCCGCCCTCATCGCGGCCGACGCGGCCAATCCCGACTCCCCCGGCCTCCTGGAGACGCTCTTCGCCCGGCTCAAGGAAAAAAAGGTGGAGTTTGTTTCCGAGGCCTACGTGCCTCCGGCCGACGAAGCCGTCCGGATCTTCCGCAAGCGAACCCTTCTCCTGGCCAATAAATCCGACCTCGATCCGGGGGGCGAGAACCGCGAAGCCTTGAAATTCTTTTTTGAAGCCCAGTTCCCCCTCGTTTCGATTTCGGCCGAGACGGGCGAAGGGCTGGAAGAGCTGCGCCGCCGAATCTTCGATCTCCTGCACGTCATCCGGGCCTACAGCAAACCGCCTGGCAAGAAGGTCGATCACGACGACCCGCACGTCCTGAAGCGGGGCGCCAACGTCCTGGACATCGCCCGCTCCGTACACAAGGACTTCGCTGAGAAACTCGCCTTTGCCCGGCTCTGGCGGGAGGGGAAATTCAACGGACAGATGGTCACCCGCGACGAAGTCCTCGAGGACCAGGACGTCGTCGAGCTCCATATCTAAAAAAGAGGACGCCCGGGGGCGGCCTCCTAAAAATCCCGATGTTGCGGTTCAATTCGTCCGGAAATTGAGCGACGGCTGGTTGTTCATCTCCATGATGGCCATGAAAAACAATTGAGCGGTGGCTTCCATGATTTCCGGGGTGACCAGATCCACCGCGTCCTTGGTGTTGTGGTAGGTCGGATAAGGCACGGATTTGCCGTAGGAGCCGAAGGTCAGCGACGGCACACCCTTCCAGAAGAAACGGGCCGAATCCTGCCGAGGCCGCGCCGGAAAGGAAGCCGGTCCCGTTGATAATTGGCGATGAATGTACTTCTGGTTGGCGTTTTCGATGATCGACCAGAAGACCGGGTAGGTCGTCCCGCCCGAAGCCGAAATCTTGTCCCCCACTCCGGGCCCTTCCATGTTCATGAAGACGAGCGTCTTGTCCAGGGGGAAGAAGGGATGTTCACAGTAGAAATCCGATCCGGCCACGCCCTGCTCCTCGCTGCCGAAGAAGATGAAGAGGACGGTCCGCTTGGGTTTGATCGCGCTCTTGGCCAGGGCTTCGGCGACCCCCAATCCGACCGCCACGGCGGTGGCGTTGTCGTTGGCCCCGGGCATCATTTCCCAGAGCCGGCCGAGATGATCGAGGTGACCGCCGATGATGATGACCTCGTCCTTCAGCTTCGGGTCGGAGCCCGGAAAATAACCCAGGACGTTATAGCCGATCCCCTCGGGATGACGCTCGGCCACGTTCTTGATGGTCATGATCTTGCCCGTGGCGAACGACCCGGGTTTGAGTTCTTTTTTGATCGCGGCCGTTACGTCGGCATAGGACTTGCCGGTGCCGGCAAAGACGTCCGCCACGACGGCCCGGCCGACGTGGTGATAGATGAACCCTTCGCGGAACGAGTTGTTGGGGTTGCCGATCGGTCCGTAATTGTAGATCAGGCCCTTGGCCCCGTGGGCGACGGCGTTTTCCAGCTTGTATTGATGGAAGGAGTAGGGCCTCCATTTCCTGAACTGGTCGAGGGTCTTCGCCCCGGGCAGGACCGGGACCTCGGGATCCATGAGGACGATCTTGCCCTTGACATCGACGCCGGCGTAATCGTCATAATCCAGTTCGGGAGCGGTGATGCCGTAGCCGACGAAGATCACTTCGGCCGTCACTTCGCCCCCGTCCGTCGTCCCGCCGGGGATGAACTCATCTTCGTATTTATAAGATTTTTTGATGACGCCGTTCTGGACCGGGATGTTCATCGTCAGCAGACCGCCTTTGAAGACCAGCGAGTAGGGATTGGGGAAGGCCTGCAGATAGGTCCCCCGATCACCCGCCGGCTGGACGCCCCACGATTGGAGAAGCGAGCTGACCCAGGCGGCGCAGGCGTTGAACTCGGGCGTGCCCGTGAGCCGGCCGGCGTATTTCTCCGCGCAAAGCTCCTTGACGTAATCGAACAGCGTCTCGCTCGAGATGAGATGCATGGCCTCGAGGAGTTTCTGCTCGTCGGTCGTCGGCGCCGCGGGCCGCTGGCGGGGCTGGGCGCCGGCGATGGTCCAGGACGCGGCCAGGATTAAAACGAGGAGAAGAGCGGTTTTGCGGTGCTGCATGCGGGCCTCCAGGACGAAAATCGGGAAGGAATATGTGTATTACAGGCCCGGATAAAATGCAAGCGGGTCCGGCCGCCGAAGGGCCCCCGGCCGCCTCAGCGGATGTTCAGATCCGCACGGCCAGGCCGGCGCGGAGCAGGAACCCGTCCCAAATGCCGGCGTCGACCAGGAGATGGATGTTGGGGGTGATCTTGGCCTTCAAACCCAAGTGGAGCTGAACGAAGGGCACGAACCAGATCGGGAAGTTCGCCGGATTATTGGGGTCGGTCTCGGCCTCGTGCCGCAGTTCCTTGAGGGTTTTGGTCCCCGATCCCGATTCGTCCGGAGGCGGGAAATGCTCGATCGTACCGTCGGGCTTGATCAAATCCCCGTGAACATCGTAGGTCAGCGTGCCTTCGTCCAGATAGGAGCCGGACGCGATGCCCAGGCCGAACGTCAGATAAGGATGGACGACGGCCCTGGGGAAGATGTCCCAGCGGAAGCTGAGGTTGAAGGAAAGCGGATGGATGTCGAACCGCCCCGTCCCCACGCCGGAGAACGCGGCGGAAACGTACTTGGCGTTTTCGTCGGTATACGAGATGTTGATGTCAGCCCGGGCCTCCTTCATCTCGACCCGCATGTTGGTTTTTTCGACGGACAAACCGATGCTGAACGAGCCTTCGGCCCCGCCGGGATACCAACGGGCTTCGAAGCCGTAATTCGATCCCCCCGAATCGAAGTTGGAGGAGGTGGCGGCATTATTCTCGACGGCGTCGGGATGCTCCTTCTGGATCTGGTCGAGCATCGGCCGTTTGAGCGCATTGGAGACGGCCTTGTCGATGACGCCCTTGGCCAGGTTCAGCCCCCACGACCCGTAATGGACGCCGAATTCCCAATGCCCTTGGGCCGCGGCGGGAGTGGAGACGGCGGCCAGGAAAGCGACCGCCAGGATAAGGCCGAGAAAGCCCGTTTTTTGTCCGCGCATGGATATCCCTCCTTATGGAGCAAAACGGCGTGTCCTAGAACTGGAATATACCGCCGCGTTCCCTCGGCGTCAACAGCAGCGGAACACCACACCGGCCTCGGCGCCGGAATCTCCGTTGAATTGCCCGCCCGATTCTGCTATCGTGCCGTTTCGGGCCGGCGACGGGTTCGAAGAAGGAGACCCCATGATCCGCAACCAATTGATTCCCCTGTTGACCCTGGCCGGTCTATTTTTGCTCGCCCTCGGCGCGGCGACGGCGGGAGCCGCCAACCCCATAGTCGTCCTCAAGACCGCCAAGGGCGACATCACCATCGAGCTCTACCCCGATAAAGCCCCCCTCACCGTCCGGAATTTTCTAGCCTATGTCGACGCCAAATTCTTTGACGGGACGATCTTCCACCGGGTCATCAAGGATTTCATGATCCAGGGCGGCGGCCTCACTCCCGATTTCAAGGAAAAACCGGAGAAGCCGGCCATCAAGAATGAAGCCGCGAACGGCCTGAAGAACCTGCGCGGGACGATCGCCATGGCCCGCACGGACCAGCCGCACTCGGCGACCGCCCAGTTCTACATCAACCACGCCGACAACGCCGACCTCGATCATAAGGACAACTCGGCCGACGGCTTCGGGTACTGCGTCTTCGGCAAGGTCATCGCCGGGATGGACGTCGTCGACGCCATCGCCAAGGTCCCCACGACGACCATCAAGGGCAACGAAGACGCTCCCCGCACGACGGTGACCATCCTGTCCGTCCGCCGCGTCGAAGCGAAATGACCGATACGAGGCTGGGCCGGCTTGGCGACACCCTGTTCGCCCTCTTCCACATGGCCCTCATCGCGGCGATCATCGTCTACGCGGTCCTGTCCCTGGTCCAAGGCAACACGTGGCGCTTCCTCGTCATCCTGGCCGGGCTGACCATTTACTATTTCATCGTTCTAGACAAACCCGTCCGCAAGGAAATCGAACGCCGGCGCCGCCTGCGCGGCCAACCGCCATCAAGGAGGCCCTGATCCATGAAACGCCGAACCCTCGTCGCTTTCCTTCTCGTCTGCGCCCTTGTTTCCCTTTCCGCGGCGCAGGACAAGCCCGTCCTGCCGCCCGACCTGGCCAAGGGGCTGGCCGCCATCCAGGGGACGGCCGCTTACGGCTACGTGAAGCAGTTGTCTTCGCCCGCCTTCGCCGGCCGCCTGACCGGCTCCGACGGTTACACCGCGGCGGCCAAGTGGGCCGCGGCCCTGTATAAACAGTGGGGACTCAAGCCCGTCGACGCCAAGACCGGCTATCTCCAGCCGTACCCCTCCCCTTATACGATCATTAAAAGCGCGGAACTGACGCTTTTCCTGCCCGGCGATTCGGCCGGGAAGAAACTCGAGGCCAACAAAGAATATCTGCCCCTTCTCTTCAGCGACAGCGGACGGATCGAGGCCGGATTGATTTTTGCCGGCTGGGGCATCAGCGCCCCCGACTTGGGCTATGACGATTACGCCGGCCTGGACGTCAAAGGCAAGATCGTCCTGTGTTTCCGCGGCCAGCCGGCCCCGCGCGATCCCCGCTTCCAGCATCACGACGAACACCGCACTCGGATGAAAACCGCCCAGGACAAAGGGGCCCTCGGCCTCTTCTACATCTATCCCGAACCGATCTCCAATCCCAACGGCGACTGGTTGAAGGATTTCCTGCCGGCCATGATCAGCGAAAAGACGGCGGACACGATCCTAAAGGAAGCCGGAACGACGAGCGCCGACCTCAAGAAGATCCTGCAGACGTTCAAAAAGCCTCTCAGCTTCGCCCTCCAGTCGAAGGTCCGCTACACCGTCGAATCCGAGCACCACGCCGACGGAGTCGGGTACAACGTGGCCGGCTATGTCGAGGGCTCGGACCCGGTCTTGCGGAAAGAGGTCGTCGTCATCGGCGGGCACTTCGACCATGACGGGTTCCACATGGGCTTCCTCTTCCCCGGCGCCGACGACAACGCCAGCGGCAGCGCCACGGTCATGGAGATCGGCCGGGCCTATTCCACCCTCGCCCGCCAGCCGAAACGCTCGGTCGTCTTCGTCCTGTTCGGCGGCGAGGAGATGGGCCTGCAGGGTTCGACCTACTTCGTCGAACACGTCCCCGCTCCGTTCACCAAGATCGACGGCATGTTCAACTTCGACATGACCGGCGAGGGCGACGGCGCCTGGGGCTCGGCCTCCGTGGACGGCCTGAAGGCCGCCGTCGAGAAGGCCGATAAGTCCGTGGGCATCCTTCGCGGAATGAGCAAGATGTCGGGCCCGGTAGGCGTTCGCGGCTCGGATTTCGCCCCCTTTTATGAAAAAGGAGCGGCCACGGCCATGATCGGCTCGAACGGCCCGCACCTGGCTTACCACGCCGTCGGCGATACAATCTACCGGATCAATCCCGAGATCATGGCCGATATCGCCAAGGTCGCCTTCCTGTCGAGCTTTGACTGGGCCAATCGCTGATCGCCGGCCGCGCGCGGGAGGGCCGGGGCGGCGGACATGAAACCATTGAGGGCAAAGGCGCGTTTTTCTTATTGATCATGAGGCGCAGAGCCGAATTTCTGAGGAGCCCGGAATTTCAGGCCGGTCCGCGACGCCGGCGGCGTTCCCTGCGGCTCCTCCTGATCGGCGCCGCCGCCGCCGTATTCGCGGCCGCCGGACTCCTGCTTCTCCGTCCGGCCCGCAGCGTCGTGGCGGGAAACGGCAGGCCGATAAAATCTGCGCCGTTCCCCCGCTTCACCGCGCCCTCTCCGCCCCAACCGGACATCGAAGTCATCCCGCCGGGGACGACGCTGTCGGCGCTGCTGGCCCGGCACGGTTTTTCGGCCGGGGAGTCCTACACCCTCTGGCGCGAAGTCCGGCCGGTCTTCGACATGCAGAAGCTCATCGCCGGCCATGAGCTTCGCCTCTACAAGGACGCGGCGGGGAACGTTCAGACCATCGATTATGACCTGGACGACCGGCGTTATCTGCGCATCGACCGCGTGGGCAAGCGGTTCCTGCCCGGGATCGAGAATTACCGTTTCGAGACCAAGCCCGCCTTCGCCGCCGGCGTCATCGAGGACATCCTCATCAACGCCGTGGACAAGGCCGGGGAAAAGACCGTCCTGGCCCTGGCCCTGGCCGACCTGCTGGCCTGGGACATCGATTTCAACACCGAGCTTCGCGTCGGTGACGCCTTCCGCGTGATCTTCGAGAAGAATTTCCGGGAAGGCCAATTCGCGGGCTACGGCGAAATCCTGGCCGTTGAATTCCTTTGCCAAGGCCGCCGCTTTGAGGCCTACCGTTTCGTCTATCCCGACACGGGTGCGGCCGACCATTTCGACGGCGGGGGCAAATCCACCCGCAAGGAGTTCCTCCGCGCGCCCATTCCCTTCGCCCCGATCACGTCGCGCTTCAGCGCCAGCCGGCTGCATCCCATTTTCAAGGTGTACCGGGCGCATTACGGCGTGGACTACGGCGCGCCTATCGGCACGGCCGTCCAGGCCACGGCCGACGGCGTCGTCACGGCGGCCGGATGGAACGGCGGGGCGGGCCAGATGATCCGAATCCGGCACGCCCATTCGTACGAAACGATGTATTTCCACCTCAGCCGCATCCTGGTCAACGTCGGCGACCGGGTGAAAATGGGACAGGCGATCGGCCGCGTGGGATCGACCGGCGAATCGACCGGGCCGCACCTCGATTACCGGATCCTCCAGGGCGGGTCCTTCATCAACCCTCTGGGCAAGCGTTTCGATCCGGTGGCGCCCCTGCGGAAAGAATTCTCGGCGGCGTTCAAGGAAGAAGTCGATAAATATCGGGCCCTGCTCGAGGCGCCCTTCCGGCTGTTCTGATCAGCGTATATGGCCGCCGCCGCTCCCGCCGCCGGCCGACGCCGATCCGGCCGAACTGGTGGCCGAACCGCCGCTCGATACGGCCCCGCCCGAACCGCCGGAATGGCCGCCCGAGCTGCCCGAACCGTCCGAACCGCCCGAAGACGAACCGTTGTAGCTCGCCATCCCGCCGCCGGAGACGCCGCGGGCGTGCACGGTGCTTGAGGAAATATTCAATTGGGGGCAATAGATCTCGTTGGCCGAGCTGGCATAGCGGACATCGACGCCCATTTTAGCGGCCATGCGAACATCCGGGTTCCAATCGAGATGCCGGACGGACGTCGGAGAATTCAAGACGCGGAGAGCGAGGGGGAAGGCGCGGGGGGAGGCCAGCAGGCGCTCGCCGTTCTGGATCCGGGCGCGCTGTTCGGTCTGGCCGATCTGGCGTTGATTGAACGCGAATTGCCGCGAAGCCAGGTTGGCGGACCGGTCCGCCGATAGGGGCGGGGCGGACAACAGGATCTTCGCCGCATCGGGCATCGGAAGGACCCGCGCAGCGCCCAACAGTCCGGCTAGGGGCACGGATTTCTCCCCGACGTTCGGCGAGTTCAGGGAACGATGGTCGACGACGACGGCCTGCCGCCCCACGGCCAGCATGGAATCGACGGCGCCGGGATCGTGGCGGCGGAGGCCCTCCATCAGGGATTTCAGTCCGGCCTGGAACTCCTTGGGCATGGCGAGGTGGGGCTTGGACGGCGCCTTCAATTGATCCTTGGAAACCGTCCGCAGAGTCTTATCGGGCACGGCGGTCCCGCCTCCCTGGTAGGGATACCCGCCCCACAACCAAGGATCATATCCGCCATAACCCCAGCCCGACCGCCAGCCCCAATACGGGTCCATGAACCAATCAGCGAATAAATAAGGATATCCGTAGAAACCCCAGTCCCACATGGACCAGGGCCGCCAGGCCCAGAAAGATCCGCCGAAGAAGGCCCAATCCACCCAGGCCGGGGCGAAAGCCGAACCGGGGATCCAGTACCAGCCTTTCTTGTTGTCCCATTGCCAGACGCCCAGGTGATAGGGGATCCAGCCCCAGGGTTCGGTCGGAACCCAAAACATCTGGCCGTTGTAGTTCGACCAGCGCCCGGCATAGTAGGGCGCCCACGTCCCCCAGGGATAATGATCGTTGTAGTACGGCCGCCAGACGTAGCCGAAGTAATCGTCGTACATCCATTCGCCGTAGCGGTTGCCGAACTTCTGGGCGAATTCGAAAACGGCCGAGGAAAGCTTCTGGACGGGCTTGGGCAGGGGCGTCAGGCCCTTATGCAATTCCAGAAAATCGTCGTTGATGGACTTATTCCAGGCCTCGAAATCGGTGTCGGCCCGGTAGCCCTGGATGGCGAACCGGCCGTCCGCCGAAATCGTCATGCGTTCCGAGGCGTAGAGGATCTGGTCCTTGAGCGCCTTGGGATCGGCGCCGTAGAGGAGCGTGGCCTTGCCGTACTTGACCTGGATCTCCGTGCCGCCGCCGGCCGGGAGCCCGATCATGGCCACGCTGTTGTGTTTGAGCTTGACCGCGGCCAGGGGCG
>Ga0315275_10008375_pt1 | contig 10054 bp, 10 predicted proteins | sample YL17G03_0_MG_FD_205557 | JGI IMG/M metagenome (GOLD analysis project Ga0315275, IMG submission 205557) | Sediment microbial communities from Yellowstone Lake, YNP, Wyoming, USA - YL17G03_0 | ecosystem: Environmental > Aquatic > Freshwater > Lake > Sediment | place: USA: Wyoming | collected...
GCGCGAGGGCGCCCGGAGCCTGAACCTGTCGAATTCGGTCGCGGTCGTCGTCTATGAAGCGTGGCGCCAGTTGGGCTGGCGCTGAGGCGCCAATCCCCGGGCGGCCCGCATCACCTGGCCACGCAACGCAGTGGACCGCGCCCGCCGCTCACTCCGTCTCGGATCTCACCGCACGTCCCATCAGGGCAGCCACGGCCTCACGCGGCGAGAGCCCCTCGTAGATCACGCGGCAGATCTGTTCTGCGATCGGCATTTCGACGCCGTGATTCCTGGCGACGTTGCGCACCGCGCGGGCCGCGAGCACGCCTTCGACCACCTGGCCGATTTCGCGTTGCGCTGCGGCGGTCGACTTGCCTGCAGCGAGCGCGAGCCCGAAGCGCCGGTTGCGTGACTGGTCGTCGGTGCAGGTGAGCACGAGGTCACCGAGTCCGGCGAGGCCCATGAACGTGTCCTTCTCCGCCCCGAGCGCGACACCGAGCCGCATCATTTCGGCGAGGCCGCGCGTGATGAGCGCGACGCGCGTGTTGGCGCCGAAGCCGAGGCCGTCCGAAATGCCGGCGCCGATCGCCAGCACGTTCTTCGTCGCGCCGCCCACTTCGACACCGATGACGTCGGTCGACGCGTAGGCGCGGAAATGCTGGCCGGAGAGCGCACGTGCCAGTGCGAGCGCGTAATCCTGGTCGCGCGAGGCGACCGTCATGGCCGTGGGCAGGCCCAGTCCGACCTCGCGCGCGAAGGTGGGTCCGGACAACACGGCTTTCGGCACGGCGACCCCGAGGACTTCGTTCGCCACCTGGTGCGGCAACTTGCCCGAGTCGAGCTCGAAACCTTTGGTTGCCCACGACACGCGCATGCCGTTGCGCAGCAGCGGCGCAACGTGCTCGAGGCATTCGCGGAAGCCGTGGCTTGGCACGGCGATCAGCAACTCCTGCGCCCCCCCGACGGCACGCGCGAGATTGGACTCGACGACGAGCGATTCGGGAAACGGTGCCACCGCCAGATAGCGCGTGTTGCAGCGCGCGGCCGCGAACACTGCCATCTGCGGGGCATCGCGACCCCAGAGCACCGTCGGGTGCCCGGTGCGCGCCAGGTGCACGGCGAGCGCCGTGCCCCACGAGCCGGCGCCGAGCACGGCCATCGCTGGACGTGCCACGGCGTCGACGGCCGCATCCTTCGAGGTCGTCACGCGGTGACTTTAGCGCGTTCTCAATTGACCGAGGTGGCGCCCGGCTGCTGTGCAGCCGCCTGCTGTGCAGCGCGGGCGTGCAGGGCTTCGAACGTCACTAGCGGCAGCAGGAACGGCGGGAAACCGCCTTTCGTCACCAGTTCCGAGACGGTTGAACGCGCGTACGACAGCAGGTAGTTCGGCGCCATGATCGAGAGGACCTGCGCGACGTCGGTCGCGACCAGGTTCTTGACCAGGAACGCGCCGGCCTGCTGCAGTTCGAGCAGCCAGACCACCTTGTCGCCGGCCTTGGCTTCGAGGTGCACCTGCACGACGACTTCATGCAGGTCCTGTGCAATGGGGGTCGCGCGCGTGGAGATGTTCAGGTTTACCGCCGGCTGGCCTTCGAGGCTGCCGACGAAGGGGCCGTTCGGGGATTCGAACGAGCAATCCTTGAGGTAAACGACCTGCGGCGTCACCACCGGGGCATTGGGGTCGACGGCGGGCGTCTGGGCGTTCTGGTCGGTCATCGCGGAATATTCCTTGTAACTACGTGGTTCAGGCGCGGCCGAGCAGCTGGTCGAGCTCGCCGGCCTTGTCGAGGGCATAGAGTTCGTCGAAGCCGCCGACGTGGCGGTCGCCGATGAAAATCTGGGGCACGGTGCGGCGGCCGCCGCTGCGCTTCAGCATGAGGTCGCGGCTCGCCGCGTCTTCGTCGACCTTGACCTCGCTGAACGTGACGCCCTTGCGCTGGAGCAAACCACGCGCACGGTCGCAGTACGGACACCAACCCGTCGAATACATCGTGATTTCAGGGTGAGCGGTGTCGTTCATGTCCTGGGTCCTTCCTGCCTGGCCTTGCCGCCGCCTTCCTTGACGAGGGGCAGGTTCTCCGCGCGCCAGGCCTGCACGCCGCCGCGGAGGTTGACCACCTGCGTGAATCCCTGCGCTTGCAGGACCCGGGTTGCCGCGCTCGAGCGCGCGCCGCTTTCGCAGCACATGATCACGACCTTGTCCTTGAAGCGCTTGAGCGTCTCCGCGGCCTGTGCGACCTGGTCCTGCGGCACGTGCCGGGCATCCAGGATGTGACCGGAGTCGAACTCGGCCTGCGAGCGGACGTCGACCAGCGCCGCGCCCTGGTTCATCAGGCGCACGGCTTCGGTGGGTCCGACGGCCTGCCCACCGGAGCGGGCGCGGCTGAATTCATAGGCTGCGAGGGCCAGCGCAAGCACCACCGTGCCGCCGGCCAGCAGGGGATGGCGGGCGGCATATTCGAGGAGACGATCCATCAGGGAGACCGGCGAAAAGGGGCGCGAATTATAGCAGTCCCCGCCGACAGGCTAGACTTGCGCGGATTTGCCGCCCCCGCCCCCGCCTTAAACCGTCGCCAATACCGCCTGATGCCTGCATTTTTGCCCGCCATACCGACCGCTACGTCCCGGGTCCGCGCCCCGGTGCGGTCCGTTCGCGCTCGGTTCGGGCAGGTTCTGGCCGGGTTGGCGGCGGCGCTGCTGGTCCTGGCGTCGGGGCCAGTCCTGGCCGCCGCGAAGCAGACGCCGGCGCAGAAGGAAGCCGAGCTGCGCAAGCTCAACCAGCGGATCGATAAGGTCCGCAAGACCGTCAACCAGGATGTGCAGAAGCGGGACAAGCTGTCCGTGCAGCTGCGCGAGGCCGAGCTCGGCGTGCAGTCGGCCCGCAAGGAGCTCGACGAAATCCGGGCACAGCGACTGGCGGCCGAAGCGCGCGTGCGCGAGCTCGAAGCGGAGCAGACGCGCCGTGAACAGGAGTTGGACGGGGAGCGCGCCGAGCTGGCCGGGGAACTGCGGACGGCCTATGTGAACGGTCGCGAAGAACAGCTGAAACTTCTTTTGAATCAAGAAGATCCATCGACTTTTGGGCGCATGCTCGCGTATTACGGCTATTTCGGCCGCGCCCGGGCGGAGCGCATCCGCGGCATCCAGGACCAGCTTGAGCACCTGGCGCTGGTCCGCGAAAAAATCGTGGCCGAGAAGACCCGGCTCGAGACACTGGAGCAACAGCGCGAGCTGCGTGTGGCCGACCTCAAGGTGTCGCAGGACCAGCGCGCGCAGGCCGTGAGCGCAATCGACCGGCAGATCAAGGCCCGGGGCGGCGAGCTGAAGCAGCTGCAGTCCCAGGCGCAGTCACTCGAGCGGCTCATCACCGAGCTGCGCAAAGCCATCGAACGCTCGCAGCAGGCCCAGCCCGCGCGCAAGGGCGGTTCGACGGGCACTGTGGCGAAGCAAGCCCCGTTCGAGCCACTGCGCGGCAAGCTGCCATGGCCGGTGCAGGACGGCACGGTCCTCGCCAGGTTCGGTCAGTCGCGTGCGGGGGGCTCGATGCGCTGGCAGGGCATGCTGATCGGGACGGAGCGCGGCGCCCGGGTGCGCGCACCCTATGAGGGGCGCGTCGTGTACGGCGACTGGCTGCCGGGCATGGGGCTGATGCTAGTCATCGATCATGGCGGCGGCTACATGAGCCTCTATGGTCACAACGAAGAACTGTTCCGCAAAGTCGGTGAGACGGTCGCTGCCGGTGACGTCATCGGGTCCGTAGGCGATTCCGGCGGCCACAGCCAGCCAGCCCTGTACTTCGAGGTCCGTCGCGGCAAGACGCCGGTCGACCCGCAGACCTGGCTCACCCGGAAATAGGCTCTGCATCACGGTTTGGCCCCCCCCTTTTTCTGGATCATTCCACTCCAGATCAAATTCGTCGCCCAAGGGATGGGCTGGGACCAATGGCATCAACCGCAGCAATACTCGCCGACACGCCAGCGCCGCTGGACGGCACGTCGCTCGACCCTTACGGGCAACTGCTCAAGATGCTGTTGCCACGCGCGCATTCCATCGTCGTTTACGACTGCCTCGGCGTGTCGGTCTGGGCCAGCGAAGACAACGACGACATAGAACTGCAAGCCTTGCAGCAGCACGCCCAGGCCGCCGAACTGGCGGAGCCCGGTGTGATGGGCGCTGGCTTCGCGGAGCCGCTGCCAGGCGAGCAGGTCGCTTATTTGTTCCTGCTGCGCAACGGGGCCGGCGAGTTGCTCGGCAGCGTCGGCATGGCGAGCCGCGAGTCGAACCGCGATCCCCGGCCTTTCACGCTGGTGCATGGACTCCTGCGTCCGGCGCTGCAGTGCCTCGAGCGTGAGCTCGCGTCGCAGTCGAACATCGGCAGCCTGCAGCGCAGCCTCGTCGTTCGTGATCGCGACCTCGAGTTGCTGCTCGGAGCGGCGCAGGAGGAGCCAGAGGGCGGCAATTCGACGGACGACTTCGCGAAGCTGGTCCAGGGTTGCGTCGACCATCTCGGTTGCGCCGTCGGCGCACTCCTGATCCCGGACAAGAACATCGCCGTCTGCCGCACGGCAACCGACACTCCGCCGCGTGCCGGCGCAGACGTCCTGACGCGCACGCATCGCCAGGTGCTCGGCTGGGCCCAGTTGCACCGGCAGACGATGACGTCCAACGCGCCGCACGATTCCGGGCCGTTTGCGAACATCCCGTACAAGATTCTTGCCTGCCCCGTGATGCACGGCGCCCAGCGCGTGCACGGTGTACTGGTGCTGTTCAAGCGCCTGCATGCCCCGGACTTCGACCTGCGCCAGGTGCGTATCGTCGAACTCCTCAGCCGCCGTGTCGCCTCCATCCTGATGAGCTCGTACGACCCGACGTCGGGCCTGCTGACGCGGCCTGCGTTCGAGAAGCGCGCGAACACCATGCTGACGCCACAGACGCTGCAGAAGGACAACTGCGTCATCTACGTCGACATCGACCGCCTGCACGTGCTGAACGAGAACCTCGGCATGCACGTGGGTGATTCGGTGATCGTGCGCGTCGCCGAGGTCATCCGGCAGAGCCTCTCGCCGCGCATGCTTGCGGCCCGCATTTCGGGCGACCGCTTCGCCATCTTCGTGCCCGAGACGTCGGTGGACGCCACCTACGACATCGCCGACAACCTGCGGCATTCGTTCGAGCGGCTCGGCTTCCTGCGTGAGCGGCAGCAGGTCGAGGTGACCGCCAGCTTCGGCGTGGCGAACGTCGTCGAGGGCAACCATCCGCTGTCGCACGCGCTTGCTTCCGCAGAGATCGCCTGCAAGGCCGCGAAGGATCGCGGCCGCAACCGGGTCGAGACGTATTTCGACGGCGACCAGAGCATCGTGCGCCGCTACACCGACCTGACGCTCATCGGCACGGTACGCTCGGCGTTGCTGGACCAGCGCTTCCGGCTCGAGGCGCAGACCATCGTGCCGCTGAACGGTGCGCCCGCGACGCCGAAGTTCGAGCTGCTGCTGCGCATGAGCGACGAGCAGGGCGAGAGCATACCGCCGGAAAAATTCCTCTCGGCCGCGGAGCGCTACCAGCTCGCACCTGCAATCGACCGCTGGGTCCTGCGCCGTACGATCGAAATGCTGGCGCCGCACGCGGCGCGGCTGCACGAGCTGCAGGCGTGCTTCGCGGTGAACATTTCCGGGCAGTCGCTCGGCGACGCGGACTTCGCCGTGTTCATGGACACCGCGCTGCGCGAGAGCAAGCTGCCACGCGGACTGTTGTCGTTCGAGGTGACCGAGACCGCAGCCGTCGCCAACATCGTCCGGGCGGAGGCCCTCATCCGCCGGCTGCGTGACCTCGGCAGTGACGTGGCGCTCGACGATTTCGGTCGCGGGCTCAGTTCCCTGACTTACCTGAAAGTGCTGCCGGTCACGCATCTCAAGATCGACGGCATTTTCGTCCGCGACGTCGTGTCGGACGACCGCTCCCAGGCGATGTTGAGCGCGATCGTCCAGCTCGCCCGGGCCATGAACCTCAAGACGGTGGCGGAATGCGTCGAGAGCGACGCGATCTGGCAGGCGACCCGGGCCCTCGGGGTCGAATACGGCCAGGGCTTTTCCATCGGGCGCCCCATGCCGTTCGAGAAGGTGCTAGGCACACTGGTTGGCGCTAACATGGAGCACTCCGCCGAGACCAAGACCGCCTGACCCAAGTGACTGCCCGTCCGCACATCCTGCTGGCCGCCGTGGCCGGTGTTGCCCTGGGGTACGGCCTTGCCCGTGCGCCGCAGTGGCTGACCGCCCCGCGGGCGGTCCCCCGTGCCGTTGCCGCAACGACCGTGAGGCCGGTGGCCGGCCATCAGCTGCTCGACGAAGTGGTGGGCCGCATCCGCCGCGAATACGTGCAACCGGTCCCCGACTCGACCTTCGACGAAGCCGCGGTCAAGGGCATCGTCGCCAACCTCGATCCGCATTCCGCTTTTCTCGACGCCGCCGAATACGACGAGATGCGCGCCGCGACGACCGGCAGTTACACCGGCGTGGGTATCGAGGTTTCGGCCCAGGATGGTCGGGTGGTCGTCGTGACGCCGATCGAAGGCTCGCCCGCCGCGAAAGCCGGCGTGCATTCCGGCGACATCGTGCTCGCCGTCAACGACCAGCCCGTCATCGCCGACAAACTCGACGAGACGATCGGTCGCATGCGCGGCGTACCGGGCACACAGGTCAGGCTTGCAGTCGGTCGCAAGGGCGAACCGGAGCCGCTGGTGTTCACGCTCGAGCGCGGGGAAGTGCACGTGCATTCGGTGCGCGCGGAGCCGCTGCCCGGTGACTTCGGGTACGTCCGCATCACGCAGTTCAGCGACTCCACGCCGGACGACCTCGTGCAGGCCCTGTCGACGCTCGTGCACCACGCGCCAAAGACGGCGTTCCATCCATTGCGCGGTCTGGTGCTCGATCTGCGCGGCAATCCGGGCGGCGTGCTCGAATCGGCCGTGAGCGTCGCCGATGCCTTCCTCGATTCCGGCGTGATCGTGCGCGCCGACGGGCGCACGCCCGAGTCCCGTTTCGAAATGTCCGCGACGCCGGGCGATGCGCTCGATGGCCAGCCGCTGGTCGTGCTGGTCGACGGCGGTTCAGCGTCGGGGTCGGAGATCGTGGCCGGCGCGCTGCGTGATCACGGCCGCGCGACGTTGATGGGCGAGCGCACCTTCGGCAAGGGCTCCGTGCAGACGGTGATCCCGTTGCGCGACGGCCAGGCGCTGAAGCTCACGACCTCGCTTTACTTCACGCCCTCCGGCACGTCGATTCACGAGCGTGGGATCCAGCCCGACATCGCGATTGGTCCGACGGAAGGCGACCAGGCACGGCACGCGCCGGTCACGCCGATGAAGGATGCCGCCGTCCTCACCGCCCTCCAGTACCTGAGGGACCGCGGGCTCGGCACGCACTATGCCGCGGTCAAGACTGCGTCAGCCGCGCAGCAGCGCTGAAACGGCGCCGATCAGCGCCCCGCTCAGGAGGGCGAAGATCGGCAGCATGCTGAGTCCGAAGCCGGCGCCGCGTTTAGCGGGATCCGCGACATAGCTGCGCAGGTACACGAAGCGACCCACCAGGTAGACCGCGCCCAGGACCGCGGCCCACGTCGGGTTCACGTAGTGCGCGAACAGCCAGAGTCCCGGCAGCAGCGCGATCAACAGCTCGAGCGTGTTCATCTGCACGCGGAAATAGCGCTCAAAGACCGGATGTCCCGTCACCGCCGGACCGTTCACCCCGAACTTGCCGCGTGCCTGTCCGACCAGGATCGCGAAATAGATGTACTGCATGAGCGCGAGCACGGCGACGATGGCGACGAATTCCATGGCTTCTCGATTCCGGGGTGGCCGGGATGGGTGTGACCGCCGGCAGATTCCATTACCATCGCGCGCAGGTCAACTGCTGGCGCCCCACGCCGTCAAGAAGGGAGCTCTCGACATGCCTGGATTCCTGCTGCGTGCCGCGATTTCCGCGCTGGGCCTGTGGGTGGCGAGCCAGCTGCTCGGCGGGTTGCACTTCACCACGCCGGCCACGCTCCTGCTGGCCGCGGTGCTGCTCGGTATCGTCAATGCCTTCGTGCGCCCGCTCGCGTTCATCCTGACGCTGCCGATCACAATCGTGACGCTCGGCCTGTTCCTGCTGGTGCTGAACGCCGGCATGGTCGCGCTGGTGGCGTGGGTGGTGCCCGGCTTCACGATCTCGAGCTTCTGGACCGCCGTGGGCGCTGCAATCATCGTCAGCATCGTCTCGTGGGCCGCTTCGGGCCTGATCGGCTCGTCGGGCAAGATCGAGAAGTTCCCGGCCAGCCGCTGAGTTTCAGCCGCTACAAGTAGCGGCTCGGCATCGTCACCAGCACGACGCCGCCGAGGATCACCGTCATCCCGAGCAGTTTCTGCGGCGACAGCGTCTCGCCGAGGACCATCCACCCGAGCAGAGTCGCGATGGCCGGGTTGACGTAGGCGAACGTCGCGACGCGATCCGTGCGCGCGTTCTTCATGAGCCACGTGAATGCCGAGTAGGTCACCGCCGAGGTGAACACGCCGAGGAAAATCAGCGCGAGCACCCCGGGCAGGCCCCAGTGCCAGCGTGGCAGTTCGCCGGACGCGGTCCCCGCGACGAACAGCACCAGGCCACCGAGCAGCATGATGATCGCGTTGAAGCCGATGGGGCCCACGGCCAGGGTCATGTTGCGGTAAGTGATCGTTCCGGCCGACCAGACCAGGGCAGCCGCCAGCACCAGCAGTTGCCAGCCGACGTGCGGCGTGAGCCGAAAATCCGCGGGCCAGACCAGCAGCGCCACGCCGATGAAGCCGAGCAGCAGCCCGAGCAGGCTGATCCTCGAGAGCGGCTGTCCATTCGGCCCGAGGGTCCCGAGGCCTGCTATCCACAAGGCAAGGCTGGCGTTGAGCAGCGCGACTTCGTTGGACGGCAGGTGCTTGAGCGCGAACGTGGATGGGCCGCTGCTCAACGCGATCAGGACAATTGCAAAGAAGCACATCAGCTTCCATTCGTGCACGGTGCTCGGCAGGCGGTAGCCACGGTACAGCGCGAGCGCGAGCAGCACGAAGCCGCCGATGAAGGCGCGGCCAGCCGCAAAGAGCAGTGGCGGCAGGTCCGCGACACCGACGCGGATCACGAGAAAGCTCGAACCCCAGACCAGGTAGACGACGGCGAAGCACGCGTACAGGCGCGCCCTGAACGGCGTCATGGCCCGTGCCGTCGTCGGGCTTCGCGTAGTCTCACCATCCGTGCGAACTCATGCGGCTCGACTGACGCCGACGCGGTACAGCCAGAACGCAAGCCCTGCGACGACGGCGAGTCCGAGTCCTTCGCCGAACTGCAGCCCCGACCCAAGGGCCAGCACATCCGCGCGGCCCGACATCACGATCGGGATGGCGATGAAGATGCCCATCAGTGCTTCGCCCGTAATGAGGCCGGCCGCGAACAGGATTCCATTCTGCTTCGCGCGCTCCGCCTGCGGCGAATCGTCGCTGAGCCCCAACCTGCGCTCGACGAGGTACGCGATCAGGCCGCCGCAGAAGATCGGCACCGACAGTTCGAGCGGCAGGTAGATGCCCACCGCCACGGCGAGCACGGGCGCGCGGAACGGCGCCTTGATGCGCTTGAGGTACTCGTCGACGAGGATGATGCCGACGCCGATCAGTGCGCCGATCGAGATCATGCCCCAGGGCAACTCGCCGCCGAACATGCCCTTGGCGACCGAAGCCATCAACGTGGCTTGCGGGGCGATCAGTGCATTCGGGTGTTCGGCGGTGGGCGCGCCGATGCCGTAGGCCTTGAGCAGCAGGTTGAGGACGGGAGCCATCACCAGCGCGCAGCTTGCGGCACCGATCGCGAGCATCACCTGTTGCCGCCACGGCGTGGCGCCGACGAGTTGGCCGGCCTTCAGGTCCTGCAGGTTGTCGCCGCCGATGCAGGCCGCGCAGCACACGACCGAGCCGATCATGATCGCGGCCACGGGGCCGAGCGCGGCACCGCGCCCCATCAGCGCGACCAGCAGCAGGGACGCGAACAGGATCGTGCAGATGGTGATGCCGGAGACCGGATTGTTG
>Ga0315275_10008376_pt1 | contig 10052 bp, 9 predicted proteins | sample YL17G03_0_MG_FD_205557 | JGI IMG/M metagenome (GOLD analysis project Ga0315275, IMG submission 205557) | Sediment microbial communities from Yellowstone Lake, YNP, Wyoming, USA - YL17G03_0 | ecosystem: Environmental > Aquatic > Freshwater > Lake > Sediment | place: USA: Wyoming | collected...
TATGGCCGGGGCGCTTCGGATATTGACTTCGAGGGGGATTGATGCCCCAGTAGTTGCTATTGTGCCCGAGGATCGGATGGATATCGCGGCGGAGGTGATATCCGGAGGGGCGCTCGATTACGCCTTGTCTCCTATATCGCCCGACAGATTGTCGGTAACGGTTAACAAGGCCGCGGAGGCGCAAGCGTTGTTGAAGCAGATACTTTTGCTCAAGCCACGAGTGATCGGGCAGGAAGACCATCCTCAGCCTGTGGCTTTGATAAGGGAAATAGCGCGTTCGACCCGCCCGACGCTCATCAGGGGAGATGTCGGTTCGGGGGTGGACATAGTTGCGAAGGCGCTTCATTTCAACAGCGTGCATCATGACGGGCCTTTCGTGGAAGTGCATTGTTCCACCCTGCCTCAGCATTTGCTCGAATCCGAAATATTCGGCTACGAAAAGGGCGCAATCGCCGGGGGTATGGTTCACAAGTCCGGCCAGGCGGAACTGGCGGCAGGCGGCACACTGTACCTCGGCAATGTTGATTCGCTTGGTCTTGGCGCGCAGGCTCGCATGGTGCAATGTCTTCAGGAGGGGATGCTGACTCCGATGGGCTCGGAATTCAGTGTTCCATGGGAAGCTACTCTTATCGCCGGCGCAGAAGCCGATCTCGCCGAATGTATCCGCGCGAGGACTTTCCGGGAAGACTTGTATGCGCTCATCTCCCGAACTGTTATACACCTGCCGCCGCTGAAAGAACGTAAAGAGGATATTCCCGGGCTCATCAATTATTACCTCGAAAAATATCGCCGGCTTTACCGTCGCGGCCCGATAATATTCAGTGAAACCATTCTGAAGCGGCTTTCGGATTATCCATGGCCGGGGAATCTGCGGGAATTGGAAAAGACCATTGAACGATACGTTGTCCAGGGAGTCATGCCTTCTCCCGAAGTGCTTCCATCCGTCGAGGAAGTGACAGGGATCGAGCAGCTGCAAAAAGGCCCCAAAGCGCAGCCTCCGAAAACCACTCCGCTGCGAAAAGCCGCCCGAACCGCCGAACGGGAATTGATAATTAACACATTAAGAGAGTGTAATGGAAATAAAAAAATGGCTGCCCGCGCATTGAAAGTCAGTTACAAAACGTTATTCAATAAACTGCACGAATACAATATTATTTCAAAAACGGATTACGAGTAAACCTAATTAATATTAATAGCAATGCGCCATATTGATACACATCTGGGTAGCTTGGACACACCTGATCTGCTTATCCATGGCGCAAATGCGCAAATAATAAAGTTTGATGCCGCTATTTTGAACAAAACACTGGTTTGCGTTTCTCTGCGAATGCCTTCAGTCCTTCCCGACCGTCCGGATGTACCGCGCAGGTGGAGAGGCCGACTCGTTCATTTTCGATATGCGTTTCGAAAGGAGTATTGAAAGAATCCATCAGCAATTTCTTCGACCAGCCGAAGGAATTAAGCGACCCCTGGGCGATTTTTTGGGACATTGCAGTCGCCTCTTCAACCGAACGCCCGTTTTCCACAACCTTGGTTACCAACCCGATAGCCAAAGCCTGCTCAGCGGTAATCGGCTCGTCAAATGCCGCTATCTCAAGAGCTTTTGCAAAACCGACAATTCTAGGCAACATAAACGTGCCGCCGCCGTCTATACACAGCCCATTTGACGTGTACGCCTGTCGCATTACCGCCGACTTTTCCATTACCCTGAAATCGCAGGCCAACGCTATTGCAAACCCTCCACCCGCCGCCGCGCCGTTTATGGCCGCAATTACAGGTTTGTTCATCCGCCGAATTTCCAGCACCGCCTGATGAAAACGAGCCGCCAGACAATGGAAAGCCGCCGAAGGCCCTTGGGGAAATCCCAATGCCCATTTCAAATCTCCTCCGGCGCAGAAACTCTTTCCGCGGCCTGATAAAATAATTCCGCGCACCGAATCTTCCACGGCAAGATCCAACAGATTCTTCCATAACGTTTCGATCACTTCGAGATTGAAAGCGTTATACGCTTCCGGCCTGTTGATGAACACCATGGCTATTTGTTTATCCAATTGTATTTCTATTACATTGTTCATTGTTCCACCTCCGTTTAAAGTAATAACTTCAACTCAAAGTAATATTAAAATATTAAAGATATAAAAGGCGCGGTGAAATATTTAATATAAATTCATCAAGGGTTGATTATACCCTTGGATAATAACACGCGACGATATGATCGGGATCGCCGGCGACGCGCTCGAGTGCGGGAATGGCGTCGCTGCAATTCGGTTTTGCGGCGGGGCAGCGCGGGTGGAACCTGCATCCATGAGGGGGGCTGACGGGGCTGGGCACGTCTCCTTCGATTGAGGACTGCTTCACATTCTTCAGGTTTGGGTTCGGCATGGGGACGGCGTTAAGCAGCGCGGCGGTGTAATGATGTAGCGGTCTGGCAAACAAATCCGCCACGGGCGCGAGCTCGACGATGCGACCCAGATACATCACCGCAACGCGAGTGGCGATATGGCCGACAACCCGCAAGTCGTGAGTGATGAAAAGGTAAGTGAGTCCCAGTTTTTCCTGCAAGTCCATCATCAGGTTGATTATCTGCGCCTGAATGCTCACATCGAGCGCGCTGATCGGCTCGTCCGCAACGATAAATTCCGGGTTCACCGCCAGCGCTCGGGCGATCCCGATCCTTTGCCGTTGCCCGCCGCTGAACTCATGTGGATATCGCCCGGAGTGTTCGGGCAGCAACCCCACCATTTCGAGCAGTTCGGCCACACGCTTTTTCAGCGCTTCGCCTTTGGCGAGTTTATGTATTTGTAGCGCCTCTCCGATAATGTTTCCTGCGGTCATGCGTGGATTAAGAGAGCTGTACGGATCCTGGAAAATTATCTGCATCCTCTTGCGGTATCGTCGCAACTCCTCTCCTTTAACGGAGGTGATGTCTGCGCCGCCGAAATTGATCCGGCCGCTCGTTGGATTGATAAGCCTCAATAATGTCCGCCCCAGCGTGCTTTTTCCGCATCCGCTCTCTCCGACCAATCCCAGTGTTTCGCCCTTGCGAACCGTCAGGCTCACTCCATCCACCGCATGAACGTATGCCTTTGCGCGGCTCAACATCCCGGATTGCAGCGGGAAATATTTCACCAGCTCGGTCATCTCGACGAGGTTCATTCACATCTCCAGCACCGGCAGGTGTGGTTGCCGGAATCGAACAGCGGCGGTTCCTCCACCCGGCATCGTTCGAAAACCACGGGGCAGCGATCCTGGAACCTGCACCCGACCGGCAATTCGGTCAGGCTGGGCACTGTCCCTGCTATCGCGGCCAGCTTGCCGCCGCGCGCCTCGACGGTCGGGAGGCTGGCCAGCAATCCGCGAGTGTACGGGTTCGTGGGATTTGCAAAAAGTTCCTCCACGCTTGCCTCCTCCAGCGCCACGCCGGCGTACATCACCACAACGCGGCCTACATTCTGAGCGACGATCCCAAGATCGTGAGTGATAAGGAGGACGGCCATGCCCAGTTCGGAGCGGAGCTCTGCAATCAGGTCCAGAATCTGCGCCTGAATTGTGACATCGAGCGCCGTAGTCGGCTCGTCCGCAATAAGCACGTCCGGCTTGCAGGCCAGCGCCATTGCGATCATGGCCCGCTGGCACATTCCGCCTGATAGCTGGTGCGGGTAGCTTTTCGCGCGCCGCTCCGGCTCGGGTATTTTCACCAGCCGCAACATTTCGACCGCGCGGTTCCATGATTCTTTTCGGTCAACTCCCTGATGCAATCGCACCGCTTCCGCCACCTGATTTCCGATGGTGAACACCGGATTCAGGCTCGAAGTGGGCTCCTGAAAAATCATGGATATCCTGTTGCCGCGAATTTTTCGCATATCCCGTTCCGGCAGGTCGAGCAGATTGGTGCCATCAAGAAGAACCTTCCCGCTCGTCACCTCGCCGGGAGGAGGGACAAGACGCAAGATCGAAAGCGCGGTAATGCTTTTTCCGCATCCGCTTTCTCCCACCAGTCCCAGTGTTTGCCCGCGATCAATGGAGAAACTCAAACCGTCCACGGCGGCAAACCTTTGGGAGTCAATGGAAAAGACGGTGCGCAACGATTGTATTTCAAGCAAAGTCACGGATTTACTTTAATCTCTTTTCCAGCGCTTCCATTCGCGCCGTCAGTTTGCGAATCTCTTCCTGCAACTCAGCGACGATTTGAATTGTGCGCTGTATCTCCGCCGCATCGAGAAAGCCCTGATCCTCGCCGTCGAGGTGTTCGATGAATTCCTGCGTTTGGCGAACGGCCGCCGCGCCTTCCCTGGCCTTGGCGGCTTTGAACTCCACCGGCTCGGATTCCGGCGCCAGCGACACCTCCGCATCCGTAGCAGTCGGCTCCGGCTCAAACGCAGGCGCCTGGGGTATTTGAGGCGCAACTTCCCATGGCGTTTCTTCCTGCGCCGGAGTTGCGGAAATTGATTCCTGAATTTTCGTTCCAATCTTGACAAACTCAGGCAGGTCGTCGTCTTCTCGATACTCTTTAAGAGGAACGTTGGCCATACCCTTCGATGTAACAGTTCCGGAGACGGCTAATCCAAGTTTCTCGAAATCACCGGGACTGATCACTTTGATCTCCGGCTCGATTTCTGTCGGCGGTTTTTGGGGCGGCATAGATGTCTGAGGCGGTTTAGGCTGAGCGGGCGGCGCTTGTTTTGGAGCCGGTGGCTGTGGCGCAGTTTTGGGAATCACAGGTTTAGGAGATGCCTTCGGAGCGGGCGCAGGTTGTTTCGGAGCAGGGGGAGATGGGGTTGGAGGCGGGGGTGGCGGTGAAACAGCGAAGATGTCTTGCTCGAAAACATCGCCACCACCGGCACCTTCAACGGGTATGTCAAAGATATCCTGAACTACTTTTACGTCTTCCCCTTCCGCTTCAGGGATGGGAAACGGCGTTTTCTTTTCATCATTCATGGCTCATTCCTTCCGCGTTCCCCTCAAACGGGGGTCGGTAGCGTCTCTAAAACCTTCACCCACCAGATTATAAGCGGTCACAGTCAAAAAGATGGCAAAGCCCGGAAAAAGTGTCAACCACCATGCGTCAATAAACTGCTCCGCCTGGCTGATCGCCTCTCCCCAGCTCGGTGTCGGTGGCGGGACGCCGAACCCCAGGTAAGACAAAGCGCTTTCGTAAAGTATGGCGCTTGCCACTCCGAAAGTGGCGCTCACCAGCACGGGCGCGATGGCGTTGGGCAATATATGCCTGAAAATGGTTCTCCAATTCGATGCGCCGATAGCGCGCACCGCTTCGACGTACTGGACTCCACGGAGCTTTAAAAATTCGCCCCGAATGAGCCGCGCAGGATCCACCCAGCCGGTTATGCCGATCACCACCATTATGTTGAATATGCTTTGAGGCAGGAAGGCCAGTATCGCAAGGATGAGGAAGAAAGTCGGGAAACAGATTATCACCTCGACGACGCGCAATACGATCGCATCCACTGTTCCGCCGTAATATCCGGCTGCGGCTCCGACCGGAACGCCAAGCAGCACGGCAATACCGACCGCGACAAATCCGACCGAAAGGCTTATGCGGCTTCCCCAAATAAGACGGCTCAGAAGGTCGCGTCCCCGGTCGTCGGTGCCGAGCAGATGGCGTCGGCTGGGCCCTTCATAGAAATGCGTGAGGTCTATCCGATCTGGGTGGTAAGGCGCCGGGGGCATGATGCGCCATTCTATCTTTCCCCATTTATCCTCGGGACTCGACCAGTCGGTTTCGTTGTTTGCGCGATCCCATTTCTCCGGCAAATAATCCCGTAAAGCCGGGAACCAAAAGCCCGTTGCGGTTTTCATTACCAACGGCCGATCATTAGCGAGAAGTGGAGCCGATATCGCAGCGAAGAACATCACCCCGACAACCACCAGCCCGAACATTGCCAGATAGTTTTTCCGAAACTGCCGCCACGTTTCGGCCCAGTAGCCTTTTCCGACTTCTCTTTCAGCCACCTTCGACCTCTCCAAAACTTATTCGCGGATCAACCATCGCATATAAGATGTCCGACATCAAAAGTCCGAGCAGGGTCAACAGCGCGCTTAAAGTGAAAACTCCCATTATCACCGGGTAGTCGCGGTTGAGCACCGCCTCGAATGTCAGCCAACCCATCCCGCGGATGTTGAAGATTTTTTCGATTATCACCGATCCGCCGAGCATAGCGGGCAACAAACCCGCCATAAGGGTGAGCACCGGTATCAGGCTGTTCCGGAAGGCATGCTTGAGAATTACCACCCGCTCGCTCAACCCTTTTGCGCGCGCGGTACGGATGTAATCCTGCCGGATCACTTCGAGCATGCCCACCCTTTCCATTCGGCTTAAATACGCCAGGCCGCCGTAAGTCAGACATATAACGGGCAACACGAGGTGCCACGTAAAATCGGCGTATTTTACCCAGAATCCGTATGTATCCACTCCTTCGGAATGAAGCCCGAAAGACGGGAAAATGTCCCAATAATCCCCTCCGGCCAAAAACGTTATCATTAACTGCGCCACCCAGAAGGCGGGCAGGCTGTAAAGCACAAAAAGCGCCACCGTCATGACGTTGTCAATAAAACTGCGACTCTTCACCGCGCTGAGCACTCCCAACGGCACCGCCAGAAGGTAAATGATCAGGATGCTGATGACGTTCAGGAGGATGGTTATCGGCACGGCTTCTCTAATCTTATCCCAAACCGGTCTCGAGTCCTTGAAACTGTCTCCGAAGTCCAGCCTTGCGAATCGTTTCAACCATATCCCGTATTGGACGTATAGGGGCTTATCGAGGCCGTATAGCTTGCGGGTCTGTTCCAGCATTTCCTTTGTGATCGGCGAGGAAGCGCCCAAGGCCCCTCGCTTGATTTTCAATTCCGCAGGGTCGCCCGGAGTCAGGTGGACGATTATGAAAGTCATAAGCGTAATGCCGAAAAGGGTGGGAAGGATGAGCAGGATGCGTTTGAGAAGGTATCTACCCAAGGATCATTCCTCCTTCCATTGCCGGTTGATTGTCCATTCCGTCTTCTCCAAGCCGAGTTTATGAACCTTCACATTATCGAACCGCCGGCTGATCGCCACCAGAGATGGCGAGCAGAACAAGAAAGTGTACGGCTGTTCGTCATGGAGTATGTCATGGAATCGTTTCATAAGCCGAATCCGCTCATTGACATCGAACGCCCGGCGGTTTTTCACGATAATCTCATCAGCTTCCGGATTCGAGAATCCCACGAAATTGCTCCCTTTCTCGATCTGACTGGAATGCCATAGCTGGTATGGGTCGGTCTCGACGCTGAGCGACCAGCCCAGAGTAACGGCGTCGAAATTTCGATCGTCAACCATTTTGAGGAAAGTGGCCCACTCGAGCTTGCGGACTTCCAATTTTATCCCTACTTTTGCAAGCTCCCGCTGGAGGATAGTCCCAAGCTGATCGGCAAAAATGCTGCCGGATGAGATGAGAAATTCAAATTTAAACGGCGCCCCGTTTTTATCGCGTATGCCGTCTCCGTCGTGGTCCAACCAGCCGGCCTGGTCAAGAAGTTGTTTCGCCGCATTGGGATCGTAAGGCCATGGTTTTATATCGTTGTCGTAATAAGGGCTGTAGATATACGCCGGGCCGGTGACTACCTTGCCGAGGCCGAAGAGTATGGTGTTGAGGATGGTGTCGCGATCCACCAGCATGGTCATGGCGCGCCGCACGCGCTTGTCGCTGAAAAGCGGTCTGCGCATGTTCCAGCCGATGTAGCTGTAGTTTGGGAGATAATACATTTCCTTCCGGAATGATTTTAAAAATCTGGGCTTATTGGTTTGCTTGACCCATTGGATGGGCCGCAGGCCCATGACGTCTAAGTGGTGCTTCTTAAGCTCGATAAGGGCAGTGGAGTCCAAGCTGATAAATTTATACACCACCCGCTTTATTTCCGGCTTGGCCCGCCAGTAGTCCTCATTTCGATCCAGCACCACTCTTCGGCCGGTTGTCCACTCGACGAATTTATACGGGCCGGTACCGACGGGGGCGCGGCCCAAAGGACTTTTGTTGAAATCCGCCGCCTTCTCGAGCAGATGCTTCGGAATACATTGCGTATATCCGCATATTTCGAGCGCCCGGAAATAAGGTTCTTTATACGTGAATTTTATGGTGTAATCGTCGAGGACTTCGACTTTGGAGATGTCTGCGTAATAGTTTCTGAGGTGCGGGCAATCCACCTTGGGGTCCATTATTTTCCGGTATGTGTATTCGACGTCGCGGGCGGTGGCCGGGACGCCGTCGGTAAACCGGACGCCTTTGCGCATGTGGAAGGTTATGGTCATCCCGTCGGGGCTGATTTCCCAGCTTTCGGCCAGACGCGGCTCGAGTTCGAGCGTGTCGGGATTGCGCCAGACCAAAGTCTCGTAAATGTTTTCGAGTATCGTGTCGGAATACAGGTCTGTGCTTGTCAGCGGGTTAAGCGTATCCGGCTCGGCGGGGATATGATACATAAGCCAATCGGCGGGATAACGCCCCACCTGCTCCATATTGCAAGCGCCGAATGCAACAATCAGCGCGATCAAAAAACAAGCCGATAATCTCCGCATTTCGCCCATTAAGCGATTAGTATCGCCAATGCCGAAAAATCCGCAACAGACATGCGTAGCGCCGCCGTCACGGCGGCAAATAAGAAACTAATGCAAAGACGTTTTCGGGAAGAAATATATAGTTAATCAATGAAGTGATATATGTTAGTTGTTTTTTCCTGGGGGCAGTTCCTTATCTTTCTTTTCGGCGGGTGGGGGCAATTGAGGCTGCTCATCTTTGATGGCTTTTTTGAAGCTTTTGATGCCTTTGCCGAGTCCTTCGCCGATTTCCGGCAGGCGTCCTGCGCCGAAGATTATCAGGATCACCAGCAATATCAAAAGCAATTCCGCCGGCCCGATGGGGCCAAGGAAAAACATCATCTTACCTAACCTCCCTTTGCGGTCGCTTCCGGACCCGGTTTATTGGTCAATAGGCCGCTTCCTTTTGTTCCGGCCCCATTATTAAATACAACAGGCAAACGGCGCCCATAGTGAGATCGCCGAGAATCACCGGTAGAAAGGTCCATGAGAGTTGCAACGGGCCCATCGCGTAAATGAAGAATCCCACGAAAATAAATTTTTCCGCGACGGCCAGCCCCAGCAATGGCTTGTTCGCGTCGGGGTCGGCCATGATTATCAGGAACCAGAAGCCGACTATGGCGATAAGCAGAAACATTGAATCGAAAAAAAACCTGCTCTGATCGTTTACCGCTATTGTTGACCCCACCAGCGCATCAACCAAACCGGGCGCGATCAGCCCCAATAGGCCGGCGCCGGTAGTCAGCGCAAAGCAAACCAGGCAAACCAGTTTAAACTTGTTTCGGATAAAAGAGATCATTTTTTATTTACCCTTCCTTGAAATTTTCTATAATATAACGCATATATAAGACGTTTTCAACTATCCACAATTCACATGCAAGGCAGGCCAGAAATGTATCCCTTGATTGCAATCATTCGCTGAATGTGATATTAAATTGAATAATATATGGGAATGATATCGTTAAAACGATTTAAATTATACGGAACTCTGCCGGGTTTGGTTTTTTTAACCGCCTTTTTCATCGCGATGTCTGTCCGGCCCGAGTCCGCGATATGCGCTCCAAATCAGAATCCCGAAAACCGGGAAGTAAAACCTGTATCAGACAGATTTCTCACTTTATGGAATGAGCGAAACGAATATATTGCCTCGGGCAGTTTCAACGAAGCCGATTCCCGAATAGACTATATAGCTCTAGAGCGTTTACGGCGCGGGTTTGCGAACCTGCCGATTTATTCGGCTGCTCTTGTGAAAGAATCTCTGGAGCAGATGAAAGAAAATAAAAAGGAGCAGGCGTACAATAGTATCGCGCAGGCTCAAGATTTGGCCCCCGATTTTTTTGAATCATACGTCATCGAGGCCCGTAATTTCCTGGCGGATGGCCGGATATCGGATGCGGCGGGAGAGCTCTATATAGGCATGAGGAAAAAATACTCCACGTTCAACACGTCTTTTCCGGCGATTTTTAATGTT
>Ga0315275_10008380_pt1 | contig 10049 bp, 9 predicted proteins | sample YL17G03_0_MG_FD_205557 | JGI IMG/M metagenome (GOLD analysis project Ga0315275, IMG submission 205557) | Sediment microbial communities from Yellowstone Lake, YNP, Wyoming, USA - YL17G03_0 | ecosystem: Environmental > Aquatic > Freshwater > Lake > Sediment | place: USA: Wyoming | collected...
ATTTGCCTGCCGGGCAGCCAATCATTGATGAATATCTTGCTCTCATCCTTAGTATGGATACGAAGATTCACAAAGCCTGCCTCTTTGAGCATGATTTCCACATCATCTATAAAAATTGCACCAGCAACACACGCCACATAAAATGTCGGATCTTCCCTCACGTTATCAGGCAAAGGGGTGGTCGCGACAATATCGGTTATAGCAAGCCGTCCACCGGCTTTAAGCACACGAAACGCCTCTTGAAATACACGCCCTTTGTCAGGGGAAAGATTGATGACGCAATTCGATATGATTACATCAATTGTATTATCTTCAACCGGCAGGCTCTCAATCTCACCCAAACGGAAATCAATATTTTTTATCCCGGCCTTGTGAGCATTCTGTCTGGCTTTAACAATCATTTCAGGGTTCATATCCACCCCGATGACAAATCCCTGATCGCCAACCGTTCGTGCTGCTAAAAAACAATCAAACCCACGACCACTACCCAGATCCAGTACGGTTTCTCCGGGAGCCAAGTCAGCAATTACCTGCGGATTGCTACAGCCGAAAAGTATGTTGGCATTTGCTGATACCTTGTTTACATCTCCTTGCGATTGCCTTCTATTCATGGGGGTATATAGAGCACACGGCGTGCCATGTGATTCATATTTGGTTTTAAAGGCTATAAAAGGATAATATTGCTAGGCATATAGTAGATTGACTATAGAGATTATAAAAAGCTGTTCCATCATTATGTTTCATTTTGTAACAAATTGAGCGGGATGTCATGTTTCAATTTTTTACATTCTTGAAAAATAATGGTGCCTCTGAAAAATTTGAGAGGCGTATTAACGGGAACGCCCGGGCCTTTTAATACCAAGGCGTTTGCGCTTATCCCACAAACTTTTGCGGCTGATGCCCAAGATTGCAGAGATATCATCTTCGGTGTGGTCAGATTGGAGGGCTAACATTGTCTGCTTGATGAATCCCTCTATGGAAAGGTGCTTGAGATGTTCTTCAGTCACATCATGTATACCTGTTATTTTCGGAGAGAGTTGGGTAACCCTTATCGGCTGCCCTTCATCTGTAAGATGAACAGCATACTCAATGGTGTTTTCCAATTCCCGCACATTGCCGGGCCATGAGTAGTCCATAAGTGTCTTGAGCGCACGTGAAGAAATACCACTTACCCCACGGTTGTGCTCGTCACACAGGCGCTGCATGAAATGATTGGCCAGCAGGGGAATATCCTCCATCCGCTCTCTCAAGGGAGGAATAGATATAGGAATTACATTAAGCCTGAAGTAGAGATCTTCTCTGAACAATCCATCTTTTACTGCCTGCTCAAGATTCCGGTTTGTAGCGCAAATAATACGCACATCATACTTTCTTACCCGCGTATCACCTACCCTGCGTGCTTCTCCCTCCTGTAAAAACCGGAGCAGTTTTACCTGCAAGTTCAAGGGTATATCGCCAACCTCGTCGAGGAATATCGTGCCCTTATCAGCTGTTTCTATCAAGCCTATATGATCCCTGATGGCACCGGTAAAAGAGCCCTTTACATGCCCGAATAATTCCGATTCCAGAAGATTTTCCGGTATGGCGCCACAATTTACCGAGACAAAGGGTTTATCCTTACGATCAGAATTGGCATAAATTGCCTTGGCTATCAGCTCCTTACCAGTGCCTGATTCGCCGGAAATCAACACGGAGCTTGTCGTTGAAGCCACTCGCTCTATAACCTTAAAAATAGCCTTCATCTTTTTTGACTGGGTGATGATATTTTCAAACTGGGCCTTACGCGCTATTTCCCGGCGCAAGGTGTAACATTCCTGAGTGAGACGTATCTGCTGTGTCACGTCCCGGGCAACCTCCATTGCCCCGATGACAGTGCCATGGGTATCTTTAAGCGGCACTGAATTAACCTCAAAAAACAAAATATTCCCGTCCGGCAGCCTAACATCACGCATCGCACTTCGAGGTTTTCCATCCTGCAGAACATCCAAAATAAGACAGTCTTCACAAGGCTCACTCCTTCCTCGACATGCAAAACACTTTTTCCCGATACAGACACCATATTTACGTGAAAAGGTTTCATTCTGATAAATTATATGCAAATCTCTATCTATCACAGCCACCAATTCTTCTACAGCATTCATCATTGTCTCGATGAGCTCCCGATCAAATTGAATATCTGCCATATCAATGCCTTTCCAAATGAATTAACTGTCGTATTATTTATATCATAACATGTTGTTGAACAAAGAGCCAACAGTAACGATCCCTAGGATATAGCTGCATATCCTACAGGAGTACAGGTATTCATCGCAGCTTTTCCCCTTTCGACGTGCAGCACACCAGGTCGCATTTGTGGGTCATGATCTCCGAGAGCCTTTTTACGGCCTCATGGAGGGCTGTCTGTCCCTTTGGAAAACCCTGGAATAGATCGTCATAGAATCCATCACACACGGCGTTGATCTCACTGGCCTTCACCACTCCCGTCTCGGTAAGCCGTACCGTTACGCAGCGCCGGTTATCGGGATTGAGTGCCCGCTCCACATAACCTTCACGCACAAGACCGCCCACTGTCCGGCTCAAGGTGCTAGTGTCCAGCCGAAGGCGCTGCGCAAGATCCACAATGCTCGTCGCGCCCATTTCATCCAATTCCATCAGACAGTGGCATTGGACCAATGTTACCCCGTAACAGCAGGACTGATTCTTGAGCTGATATTCTCTCTCCCGCTCGATCTCCCGGATACATCTTCGGAACTCTCTGATTATATTGATATCCATTTACGCCTTCGTTTGATCTTTCCTTCCTTGCAGTAAATAATCTTTTTACTTAATATACTAGCAGATTCACAAGATATCCTGCCACGATGGCAACCAGAAAAATGTTCAGAGCAAAAACGAAGATCAGTTTTTTCTTGAACATAGACCCGAGAATGATCATCTCAGGGATGCTCGCCCCGGCTCCGCCTATGATGAGAGCAAGGACAGTTCCTACGCCCATTCCTTTCCCTACAAGTGCTGCGCTTATGGGGATAACCGTCTCTGCCCGGATGTACATGGGCACACCAATAGCCGCTGCAATGGGAATGGACCATGGGTTGCCCGGCCCTGCCAATCTAACAACAAGGTCCTGCGGGAAAAACCCGTAGATGAAAGCCCCTATTCCTGCTCCGAGGAGGAGGTACCAGAACACCCCCTTGAATGTTCCTATTGCTGACAACGATGCCCTTTTCATCTTTTCTTTAAAAGGCACCTGCGTTGAGCCGCTCACCCCGTCCTCCTCAAAGTTGACAGAGCAGCATGATTCTTGATCCGGTTTCTGTGCAATTGTTTTAGCCTGTCCGGCACAGCAGCCGCCCGAAGTTTGCAGTGTGGACAGAGTGATAATAGGTAAGGGCTGTACCCTTTCAGAAGAACAGCAACTTGCAGCAGCAGACTGGATATTCACAGGTGTGATCCATGGTCTTGTCTCTTCTGCACAACAGCCTGACTGAAAATTTATCAGGGGCTTAACCTGACTTTCCATCCCAAGTTTTGACAGCAGGGCCGCTGCCACCATGGAGCCAAAAAAGGTGACGACCACATAAACCAAGGTAACCTTATAGCCGAGCAGTGAGAGCAATAGTGCTATAATGATGGGATTAAGAACCGGGGAGGAAAAAAGGAATGCCATTGTTGGACCGAACGGGACGCCTCCCTTGAGCAAACCGGCCGTTATGGGGACAGTCGAACAGGAACAGAAAGGTGTGATGGCACCCAGACCAGCACCCAGGAGGTATTGCACCCAGGTAAGTTTATTTGATAGAAAATCTCTTACGCGAGACGGAGGAAGGTATTCCAGCAGCACACCAATAAGAAAGGAAACGGCAACAAAGATGAGGACAAGCTCACCGGCAATCACAAGAAAAAATTTCCCGGCAGTGATAAAATTATTGATGCCAAACATATGCGCTCCCTTCTCTGCTTCTGGGTTAAGACTCTCTTCTCAAAAATGAATTGAGGCCATATTCCAGGTTAAAATATGAAATTGAACAGGTAGCCGACTGCAATGATCCCCGTTGCCACCACACCGACAAAGACAGCGATGAGCTGCTTCTTCAGCACATTGCGCAGGATGATCATCTCAGGCAGCGAAAGCCCGATAACCGCCATCATGAAGGCAAGCACGGTGCCGAGCGCCGCGCCTTTTTCCAGCAGGGCGTGCACAATTGGGATAATACCTGCCGCGTTCGAGTACATGGGCACACCCAGGAGCACGGCAGCAGGAACTGCCCACCAGGCCCCTTTGCCCATGAACGAGGCCATGAACCCTTCAGGAACATAGCCGTGTATACCAGCACCAACAGCGATTCCTGCCAATACATAGGGCCATACACGCCATACTATTTCTACCACCGCAGCCTTGCCAGCCATGATTCGGTCTGTAAATGTCAGGATAGGTGTATCTACATTTATCTGGTCCATTTGCATCTCAAACACCCATTCTTCAACGAATCGTTCGAGCTTTAGCCTTCCAATGATAAACCCCGATACGATAGCTATCGTGAGTCCTGTAGTTATGTACACCAAGGCCACCTTCCACCCGAACATCCCGAACAGGAGCACAACCGCTATTTCATTGATCATGGGTGCTGCAATGAGGAATGACAAGGTCACGCCTAAGGGCACACCTGCCTGTACAAAGCCCATGAAAAGAGGCACTGCCGAGCATGAACAAAACGGTGTCACAATCCCAAGCATGGAGGCCAGGACGTTACCCACAGACTCGCGCTTGCCAGTCAGAATCTGCCTGGTGCGTTCAGGTGTGAAGTAAGAACGGATGATGCCAACCACAAAAACAATGAGCGTAAGAAGCATTAAAACCTTGGGAGCTTCAAAAAGAAAGAAGGATATCGCACTGCCCAGATGGCCGATCCGGGACAGCCCGAACAACGTGAATGTAAGCCAATCGGCCAGCGGCTGTAAAGAACGGTATATCAACAACCAGGCTGCAGCGAGGAGAATATACTTTATGATTAACCCCCAAAGCGGGGATTTCTGAACTCCCTGCTCACATATTGTTTCCAGGTTGTCTTCTGCTGTATTCATTGTCTTTGGCTCCTGTTCATCGATGTGCTTATCGTTTGAGTCTTTATGCTCCCTGCTCCCGCAGCTGTTACGATTTCCTTCAAAAATTTCAGGGGACCTTCTTCGAGAACCTTGATATTCAGCGAGTAGTGAATCCATTGCCCCTCTCTGCGTGAATGAAGAAGTCCCGCATGCTTCAGCTTGAGCATATGATGTGAGATCGCTGACTGCCCCATGCCAAGATCACTCATGATGTTGCAAACGCATACTTCACCATCCTGAGCCAGCATCTGTACTATTCTGAGCCGTGTTGGATCTCCCATTGCCTTGAAGATTTCATCCATATGTTCACTCCCTATACAAATTAGTATATCAACATATATTGATATACTAATGTATCTAATCTCATTATTCAAGAGGAAATCTCACTGCTCATAAATTAAGGGGAAATAAGCAATCCCTGTGGGGTCTCTTTCACATGGAGTGCATTGCCGGGTGTTATATCAATTCCTAGTTTATATGTAATTATTGGCTGTTTTGTAGATTGATTACTAGTCAAGCTTTGCCCGTCTAATGTTACATTTCATCTAGGATTTGATATTATATTCCATCTCCGCTTCAAATCATCAGGTAGATGAAGTCCCCCATCGTAGCTTACCCTTATCTTTTGATGAGCAGAGGGAATACAGCCTGAGTAATTTTCTTTCTTCATTCTTTTCTCATCAAGGTTCAGAAGAAGTACCCGGCCCGGATCTCGAACCGGTAGTCGTTCTGCTTTTCCCCGTACTCAGTATCCCTGGCTCCACGAATAAAGGCTGCCCGAAGTCGGAGTTCCATATTGGTGATGCCCGTATAGAGCAATTCAGGTGTGATGCTGTGACTTTGGTCATTCAGGTTAATCATGACCGTTACGGAGGGAGTGAAATAAAGGATATCCAGCGGTTCTTTCTGGCTCAGTTTCAGGTACAGGTAATCTTCCATTGGGCTTGGGCGGCTGTAGGAGCCCTTAGTGAGATTCTGGGCAAAGACAAGTTGCCTGTCCGATCCAGTCGATTGATAGGACTGATAACCGCTGTGGATAAAGTTAAAATAATTTGTCATCTCATTGGCACTGTAACCTGTGCCGTTGTGATAATATTCCAGGATGGTGGTCAGATCGAAGGTCGTCAGATGACGGACTCCAAGCAATCCGCTGAGCGTATCATGAGTCTCTGATCCAAGTGTTCCGTCGGTGTCCATTTCCTGTTTTCGAAAGCGCTGGATAGAGGCCAGCTCTCCGTGCACTTCGAAATTCGTGCTAAGGTTCCGGGAGAAATCCATACCATATCTCGGGGTGCGTGTGCCTCCTCCTGCATAGATGAGATCCAGATCCGTGTCGTAGAAAAGGAGATATAACTTCACTGCGACATTTAAATGGCTGTCCTCGCCGACGTCGTCGTTGATGTGGTCGTTCACAGGAAAGAGGACCGGAGTGATCGCCAGGGTTCTCACCGGACCTTCGAAACTGCGGATATAATCCACTGTGGCCATGACATAGCCTTCAAGAGACAGCTCGGGATCATATGGATCTTTTATTCGATCGAGAAAATTGACAGGGTTCCAGGCATACCCTTTTCCCCATTTCAGATTCTTTTTACCTGCCTCCAGCTTCCAGGAATCAGAGGGTTTCAGGGTTGCATACCCTTCGTAGATAACCGTCTGTCCGTTGCCTCCCGATTCCGAAGAATAAGAGTAGTCTGTGCTCGTCTTGATATATACCCGGCCCATCCCCTTCTCATAACTGCCATCCAACTGGAAGCGGCCATTGTATTCCGTGATCGTCGATCCTGGATCATCCTTGTAATACTGAAGTTGGTAAAGGGCTGCGTCTTTGTCCAGGACATTTATGACCGGTCGGATCTCTGCATATCCACCGAGATGCCATGGTTTCTTCTCTATTTCCGCTTGATCGAAGGTATACGTTTCCTCGCCCCGGACTGTTGGGGGGCAACAGGGAAGAAGAGCGATCACCAGGACTGCAAGCCGGATCAGGGATTGTAGAGTCGGCACATTCCTGCATTGGACCTTTCTCATACGTTTACATCCCTACCGTAATGAATCGATATTCGGCATGAATGTCAGGGTGAAGACCTCATCTTTAAACGACCGTTTCTTGATTTTGGCATAGATCATAATGGACTTGTATCCCTTGTACAGGGGACTGTCCGTCTCTATGACTGCGGGACGGACGATACCGCCTCCAAAATCTTTGTGCTCCTTGAAGTAGATGGTCTTGATGAGCATGTTCGCCTCGGTAAGACAATCGATCTTTGTCGGCAACTTCTTGTCCTTATCCACCCACATCCGGAGCTGATCATAGGCAACGCTCCTGGTCTTGGCCTTCAGGTGAAGGAGATATTCGTTCCCTGCATCTTCGACACCGGAGACATTATATTCAACAGCGTAATCAAGATTCAGGATATCGGCGTTGTTGAAGACCCCTCCGACAACGGACTGGAGACTCGTGATGCGGACCGGTTTTCCCACGTTGGGGATGTACAGCCACATGTTGTCCCCGAGACGGAGCGTGCTGCGCCCATTTTCACTGGCAGGTGCGATAAACAAGGCTGCAATCTTGTCAGAGCCTTTTTTCAAGGAAAAGAGAGTGAATTCTTTCTTGCTACCATCGGGCTCCACATTGATCAGTTTCCGGTACATCTCATAGGATTCGGGGTTCAGATTTCTATCCACCTGCTTGAGCAACACCGTGCCATCCAGTGCAAAAATCGGAGACGCAAGGATCAGGATCAACAGGAGTGATGACATACATTTCATCTTCATGGTTTCTCCTTTCATCTACACATGCCGCAGGGCAGTAATCGGCTCCATACGCGAGGCCTTGAAGGCCGGTTCCAGACTGGCAAGGACTGACACGAGGATGACAATCACACAAACCGAGAGCAGGGCTCCGGGATGGACCGATGCCTTCAGGAGCAGTCCCTGCTGCTGACCGAAATTGAAGGTGATGTGGGCCAGATTCAAGATGTATATAATCAGCATACCCACAGAGCAACCGATGAGTGTCCCCAGGACGCCCATTGAAAAACCCTCCAGCATGAACAGGGCCATGATCTTGCCGGGTGGCGTGCCGATAGCCGCCATGGTCCCGATCTCCCGAATCCGTTCATAAACGGCCATGATCATCACGTTCAGAACACTGATGAGCACCAGGGCCACAAGCATAAGCTTGATAAAGAAGGTCATGATGTCGAGCATTCGGGCGATGTTGTAGAATGGTGACAACCCCTCCCAGGTATGGATCTCCAATGAAGATTTACCGTCTTTCGTGAATTCCGCTGCCAGCTTTTTCTCCAAATCGTGGAATACAGGTTGCAGCTGGTCGAAATCCTTCAGGCGGATGGCCACCTCGCTGATTTCCAGCTCCTCCATCCGGAGCACCTCCGCTGCGTCCTCGATGTGAACATAACCGTCCCGTCCGCCAGGTCCCGTGACGCTTTCCAGGATACCCGCAACGACAAACTTTTTCCCATTGACGGAACCATCCTTGTTTGTTGCTATGATGACGATTGCGTCGCCCACCTTAATGTTCATCCCCTTGGCCAGCAGAGATGGAATGAAGATTTCCCCTTTGCTGAGGGTTTTCTTCCCCTTGGTGATGCGTGCGGTAAGGAGGGGAACCGTTTTAAACTCCCTATCAGGATAGATGCCGTTGAGACGGATATTCGTCGATTCGTTGAAGTTGCTGAAGAGACCGCCGAACTTGAGTCGGGGTGATGAGGCCTCAATATCCTTCTGATTCCGGATCATCTCTTCTATCCGGGCAACAGCCGGGGCCTTCATATTCAGGTTGAGAGGGAGATTGTCGATGGACGCGACATACCCCTTTTTATGGATCTGGATGTGACCCAGCATGGCGTCGGTGATCTGGCCGATCATCATGGCCTTGAAAGATCCGGAAACGGCCATGAACACCAAAACAAAAACCACGCCGATGGTGATCAGGGAGGCCGTGAGCAGGGTCCTTCTCTTGTAGCGCATCAGGTTCCGCAGGGCGATCTTGAAGAGATCCGTCATGGCTTAGTCTCCCCATTTCTTCGGTCTTTAATCAGGCCGTCTTCGAGGGTGAACAGGATCTCCACCTCTCCGACAAGCTTCTGGTCGTGGGTGGAAAAAATAAACGTGGTGCGGAGTTCATCACGGATCTTTTTCATCAGTTCAATAACGGTGTGGGCCGTATGGGAATCCAGGTTGGCTGTGGGCTCATCGGCCAGTACGACCTTGGGCTTCGTCACCAGTGCCCGGGCGATGGCCACACGCTGCTTCTGACCGCCCGAGAGCTGGTCCGGTCGCTTGTTTGCCTGGTCCGCCATTCCCACCGTCTCCAGCAGGGCCGTCACACGCCTGCGCCTTTCTTCGGGCGGAATCTTCTGAACCATGATCAGGGGGTACTCGATGTTCTCATAGGCCGTGAGCACCGGCAGGAGGTTAAAGTCCTGGAAGATGAAGCCGATGTTGGCGCCCCTGAACGCGGCCCCCGCAGAGCGATCCAGCGCCCCCACATCAGTTCCGGCAACCGTGAGACGGCCGGAGGTGGGTGCGTCCAGGCAGCCGATGAGGTTGAGCAGCGTCGTTTTCCCGCTTCCCGACGGTCCGATAAAGGAGACAAAAGAGGCAGGGTCAATGGTAAAGCTGACACCTCCGAGCGCAGGAATAACAATGTCCCCTGCCCGATAATCCTTGGTGATCCCTTCCGCGACGACAAGACTCATATCCATACCCTCCTTAAACCTTATAACTATATTGGCCGCTTCCAAGTTAAAAACCACTACGCTTTAGTACAGTTTTCTAGGGCATTATAGTATCAGGCACCTAAATCTTATTATCCTAGTATATGAGGAGATCCACAAGATATCCTGCCACAATGGCAACCAGGAAAACGTTCAGCGCAAAAGCTAAGATCAGTTTTTTCTTGAACATGGACCCGAGAA
>Ga0315275_10008381_pt1 | contig 10047 bp, 8 predicted proteins | sample YL17G03_0_MG_FD_205557 | JGI IMG/M metagenome (GOLD analysis project Ga0315275, IMG submission 205557) | Sediment microbial communities from Yellowstone Lake, YNP, Wyoming, USA - YL17G03_0 | ecosystem: Environmental > Aquatic > Freshwater > Lake > Sediment | place: USA: Wyoming | collected...
CGTGCGACGGGGACGGCCGAGCACGCGACATTTCGCGATCTTGCCTCGTACCTAACGCCCGGCGACGTGCTCGTCGTCAACCGCTCGCGTGTCATTCCGGCGCGGCTTTTCGTCCGCCGGTCGAGCGCGGGCCGTATCGAGTTCCTCGTCACCCGCGTGCTCGACGACAAGAGGTTTGTGGCGCTCGCCAACCCGATGAGGCGGGCGAGAACCGGCGAGACACTTCTCGGCGAAAGCGGTGCGTTTGCGTGTCGCGTGATCGCTCGTGAGAACGACCGCGAAGTGCGTGTCGAAATCACATCGCCTCACGCCGTCCGCGAGGTGTTGGACGCCCACGGGCATGTGCCTCTTCCGCCCTACATCGGGCGGCCGGATGACACGGTCGATCGCGAGAGGTACCAGACCGTTTTCGCCGACGAAAAGGGGTCCGTCGCGGCGCCGACGGCGGGACTCCATTTCACCGAGGATCTTTTGTCCCGCGTACGATCACGCGGGGTCGATGTGTGCTCACTCGTTCTTCATGTGGGGTTGGGCACGTTCCTCCCCCTCGAGCACGATGTGGTCGAAGACAACAAACTCCACAGTGAGGCGTTCTCGATCGGCAGCGGCACATTGAAAACCGTCGCCGCGGCGAAAGCGACGGGGAGGCGTGTGGCGGCCGTAGGGACGACGGTTTCTCGTGTGCTCGAAACCGCCTGCCGTCGGGGGTTTCTCCATGACGCCGATGCTCCCGCGGGGTGGTCCGGTGAGACCGATCTCTTCATCTATCCCGGCTACGAATTCAAGTGCGTCGACAAACTGGTCACGAACTTCCACCTGCCCAGGTCATCGCTTCTCCTTCTCGTGTGCGCGTTCCTCGGAACCGAGAAAACGCTCGCGTGCTACGAGGCCGCGGTTCGAGAGAAATACCGGTTTTACAGCTACGGGGATGCGATGCTCATTCGGTGAAGGAGGGAAGGGGGTGGTTCTCTGTGCCCCGTTCGCATCGGTACCCCTCCTCTCCACAGCGCCTTCTTTACAAGGCTTGATTCCACGGGGCCTTCGGGTTTAATATACTCCGATACCGGTTTTCATTTATTTATGACGACATCTCGGGACCCGTCCGGCGACGGCGGCTGGATGGGTTGCCGTTTCATGGGGTCGAACTGGAGGATCCATGGGCGCTCATTATCTACACAAGTTGGTTGCTCCAAAATCTGTTGCAATCATCGGGGCCACGACTCGCACGGACTCCGTGGGGTACCGCGTATTCATGAACATGATCGAGGCGGGGTACAAAGGGGAGCTTTATCCGGTCAACCCCAAGTACGAAGAGATCGGGGGGAAACCGTGTTTCGCATCCGTCGAGGCCATCGGGAAACCGGTGGACGTAGCGGTCATCGTCATACCGGCCAAAGCGGTTCCGGGTGTGATCCGAGAGTGCGGGGAGAACGGGATACGCGGAGCGGTGGTGATCTCCGCCGGGTTCCGTGAGACGGGGCCTCAGGGCGTGCGGCTCGAGGAAGACATGATGGACGCGGCGCGGCGGTACGGGCTTCGTATCATCGGCCCCAACTGTTTGGGAACCATGCGGCCCTCGGTCGGGCTGAATGCGACTTTCAGCCACAACGCGGCTCTCCCGGGGGACCTCGCGCTCGTGTCTCAGTCGGGCGCGCTGTGCACGTCGATCCTCGACTGGGCGCTTTCGAATCATGTGGGTTTCTCGGTCATGATTTCGATGGGAGGGTCGGCGGATGTTGACTTCGGAGAGGTCCTGGATTATCTCGCCGTCGACCCCGAAACCAAGAGCATTCTTCTCTATATCGAGGGGATCCGCAATGCGCGGCGTTTCATGAGCGGGCTTCGTGTGGCGGCGCGTATGAAACCCGTCGTTGTCGTCAAAGCCGGCCGCCACGCAGAAGGTTCGCGCGCGGCGGTGTCCCATACGGGGTCCCTGGTGGGCGCGGACGATGTGTTCGAGGCGGCGCTTCAGAGGGCCGGCGTGGTTCGCGTGCTCACCATTGCGGAGCTTTTTGACGCCGCTCATATTCTCAGTGCCGGCGTGCGTGTCAAAGGCAATCGTCTCGCCGTGGTGACGAACGCCGGTGGTCCCGGTGTGATGGCCGCGGACTGCGCCGTCGAAGCGGGTGTATCGATCCCGGATCTCGACGAGAAGACGATCAAGAAGCTCGACAAGATTCTCTCGCCCGCCTGGTCGCGCGGAAACCCGGTCGACATCCTCGGGGATGCGGCGCCCGAACGCTACAAGGACGCGATTCTCGCTTGTCAGGAGGGGGATCAGTGCGACGGGGTTCTGGCGATGTTCACGCCGCAGGCGATGAGCAGGCCCACCGAGGCGGCGAAGAACGTGGTCGCGGCGGCGAAGAAGGGCGGGAAGCCCACGATCGCGTGCTGGATGGGTGAGGAACAGGTTCGTGCCGCCCGAAAGCTCTTCTCCGATCATCGTGTCCCGTACTTTCTGACCCCCGAAGCGTCGGTGAAAGCGTTCGCGTATCTCGCCAACTATCATCGTAATCAGCAACTCCTCCGTCAGGTCCCTTCGCCGCTTTGGGACCGGAGCGAACCGGACGTCGACGGCGCCCGTCTCGTGATCGAGGGGGTGCTCGCAGAGGGAAGGAGAGTGTTGTCGACTGCGGAGTCGAAGGCGCTCTTGAGCGCGTTTCGCATACCGACCATGCCCAGCGTAGAGGTGCGTTCCGCGAACGAAGCGCTTGTGGCGGCCCAGTCTCTGGGGTACCCCGTGGCGATGAAGATCAACTCGCCGAGCATCACACACAAGTCCGATGTGGGCGGCGTAAGGCTAAACATCGACAACGCCCACGCGGTGCGGACGGCGTACAACGAGATGATGGCGTCGGTAGCGGGCGCGCGTCCGGACGCCGAGATCCGCGGCGTCACCGTCGAAAAGATGCTTCGCAAAAAGAACGGTCGCGAGCTCATGGTCGGGGTGCTTCGCGACGAGGTGTTCGGTCCTACGGTGAGCTTCGGAGCCGGCGGGACGGCCGTCGAGGTGTTGAAGGACCGCGCAGTCGCTCTTCCCCCGCTCAACGAATTCATCGCCCGTGATCTCATCCAACAGACCCGCGTGGCCAAACTCCTCGGTGCGTTCCGGAGCATGCCCCCGGTCGATGTCCAGGCGATAGAAAACGTTCTTCTCCGCATGTCGGCGATGGCGTGCGAGCTTCCCTACATACAAGAGCTGGACGTCAACCCGTTCATCGCCGACGAAGAGGGGGCTGTTGCGGTGGATGCCCGTGTGGTGGTCGACTACTATACGCTCACGTCGGACCCCTACGGTCACATGGCCGTCTATCCGTACCCGAGCCACCTGTCGAGCCGGTATCAGCTTTCCGACGGCCGCGACATGGTCATTCGTCCCATCCGTCCCGAAGACGCGGAGATCGAGAGTACGTTCGTCCGGAACCTCTCGCCCGAATCGAAATACTTCCGCTTCATGCAGTCCCTCCAGGAGCTCACGGAAGAAATGCTCGTCCGTTTCACGCAGATCGACTACGACCGCGAGATGGCGTTCATCGCGACCACGGAGTTCAACGGGAACGAGGCGGAAATCGCCGTCGGCCGGTATGTGACCAACCCCGACGGCAACAGCTGCGAGTTCGCGATCGTCGTCGGGGACGAGTGGCGCCGTATGGGCATCGGCACACGGATCATGATGGCGCTAATGCAAGTGGCCAAGTCGAGAGGTCTGAAGACGATGGAGGGCGAGATTCTCACCGAGAACACAAAAATGATATCACTCGCCCGGAAGCTCGGGTTCACGATACGGGCTATACCGGACGATCCGTCGTGCCAGCTTGCCGTGAAGATCCTGTAGTTCCGGACCGCCATGGATCGCCACACGAGAACATATTTCGTCCTTGCGGCGGTCGTTTTCACGGCGGCGATCTCGCTCGTTTTTCCCGCGTGTTCGCGGCAAAAAAAGTACAACGTCCTTTTGATCTGCGTCGACACGCTGCGACCCGACCGGCTCGGATACAACGGGCATTTTCGCAACACGAGCCCCACGCTCGACAAGCTCTCGAGCGAGGGAGTGCGCTTCGAAAAGCACTATAGCGTGTCCGGGTGGACGCTTCCCTCGATGGCGACGATCCTCACCGGCGTCTATCCGAGAGACCACGGGGCGACCGATTTCCACTGGTCGGTGGCTCCGAATCTCCCCACCCTGGCGGGCGTCCTGAAAAGAGAAGGCTACGACACGCGCGCGTACGTCAGCCACGTGGTGCTCAAACCGGCGTTCGGTCTTGCCGAGGGGTTCAAGTCCTACGACTACTCGGTTCTCAACATCGGGCACCCGCACGATGTATCCACGTCGAAAGAACTCACCGATCTCGTGCTCGCAGACCTCCCCAAAATAAAGAAACCGTTTTTCATCTGGGCGCACTATTTCGACCCCCACTTCGCCTATCTCCCGCACGGCGAGTGGGCGTACTTCGGCAACAGGGACATCGACCGTTACGATCAGGAAATAGCCTACACCGACTACCACATCTCCAGGCTTCTCGATGAGCTCAAGCGGAGGGGGATGTACAACGACACGATCATCGTTTTCACGTCGGACCACGGAGAGGAATTCGGGGAGCACGGAGGGAGCTTCCACGAAACGCTCCACGAGGAGGTGCTCCTCGTTCCGCTGGTCATACGGGCGCCGTTTCTCGAACCCGGTGTCAACCGGACGGTCGTGGAGCAAATCGACTTCATGCCGACGATACTCGGTCTCTTGAAAATCCCCCCTCCGGGAGGTCTGCCGGGCAAGGACCTCTTCGCCGGCGGGAACCTCGCCAAACCGATCTTCTTGGAGAGGGATCGCCCGTGGCCGTGGGTGCAGCGGGGGGTAATCGACGGTCACGACAAACTCTTCGTCGTCGAACTCGCCGACACGTCGAAGATCCCCGCAGGAAGCCGGGGGAATTACGCTCCCATCACGAATGTCGAGGCGGGGATCTTCATGTACGACCTCGCGCGCGATCCGAAAGAGACACGGAATCTCTACGCCGAGTCGAACCCCCGGGCAAAGGAGCTCCTCTCGCTTCTCGCCCGGCAGTTCGCGGGGCCGCGGCCGAAGGTCCACCGTGTGGAGGCCGACGAAGAGCTCAACAAAAGACTCCGGAGCCTCGGCTATATCCGCTGAGCCCCGTCGTCCGTTCGCGCGGGTTCCCGCGCGCAGCTACTCACCGCAGCACCGGATCGAAGAGATGGCCATTTCTTTCGAACTCAATTCCACAAACGAAAAAGCTCGCGCAGGTGTGCTCCACACCGATCACGGCGCGGTGACAACCCCTGTGTTCATGCCGGTCGGCACGCAGGGAGCGGTCAAGGCAGCCACTCCCCGTATGCTCGGCGAGATCGGGGCCGAGATCATACTGGCGAACACGTATCACCTGGTGATGAGACCCGGAGCGGACGTCGTATCGGAGCTGGGAGGGCTCCACCGTTTCATGTCCTGGGATGGAGCCATTCTCACGGATAGCGGCGGTTTTCAGATGATGAGCCTTGCCGATCTGCGAAAAATCACCAGCGACGGAATCGCCTTCCGCTCGCACATCGACGGCGCGCTCCACCTTTTCACACCGGAGAGCGCCATCAAGGACCAGGCGAAGCTCGGAGCCGACATCATCATGGCTCTCGACTACTGTGCCGGGTACCCGTGCGACCGGGCCGAGGCGGAGCGGGCCGTGGCGCTCACGACGCAGTGGGCCGGGCGAGCCGCCGCCGTCCACGGGCAACGGTTCGAAATGGGGGGATACGAAAGAGTGATCTTCGGTATAGTCCAGGGATCGACGTATCTTGACCTCCGGGACCGTTCACGCTGCGAGATTCTCGAGCTGGATTTTCCGGGGTACGCGATCGGCGGGCTGTCCGTGGGCGAGGAACGGACGGCGACGTGGGAGATCGTCGAGAGCGTCGCCGAGGGGCTACCGGAGGATCGTCCTCGCTACCTCATGGGGATGGGGACCCCTTTGGACCTCGTCGAGGGCGTCGCCCGGGGTATCGACATGTTCGACTGCGTCATGCCGACGAGAAACGCGCGGAACGGCACCATCTTCACGGGAAAGGGCAAGCTGGTGTTGAAGAACTCGATCCACACAAAAGCCGCCGGCCCCATAGACGAGAGCTGTCTGTGTTACACGTGCCGCAATTTCTCGCGGGGGTACCTTCGCCACCTGTTCAACGCCGCGGAAATCCTTGGACCGGTGCTTGCGACATATCACAATCTCTATTACTATTGTGGCCTCATGCGGGAGATTCGCGCGGCGATCGAGCGCGGCGATTTTCCCGCGTGGCGTGTCGGGTTCATCGAACAGTACAACTCGGGCGCGGTGAACGACGCGTGACGCGAGTTCTCACTACACGGTCGAAGGAGGAAAGATGACACCAATTCTGTTTGCTTCCGGGGGTGCGAGGGGACCATCACAACTGCCGCTCTTACTGGTAATAGTTGCCACGTTCGCCATTTTTTATTTTATTCTCATTCGGCCCCAACAGAAGAAGCAGAAAGTGCTCCAGAAGATGATCGAAGCGCTCAAAAAGGGTGACCGTGTGATGACGAGCGGCGGTATTTTTGGCACTGTCGTGGGGTTCAAGGACAATATCCTTGTTCTGAAAATCGACGAGAATACGAAGATCGAAATGATCAAGAGCGCTGTGGTGAGCGTCGTAAAGAAAGCGGAGTAGATGGGGTTCGGGCGCCGGCTGCGCTTCCGCCGGGGGGCGGGCCGTGGCGTTCAGAGCGAGCACGGACGATCGAAGAGGGCGGAATGAAACCGTTGGAACTGAGGTTCTACGGAGAGACGATCCTGAGGAAAACCGCCGAGCCCGTCGCGAAGTTCGACGATGAGCTTCGCAAGTTCGCCGAAGCGATGATCGTAACGATGCGGGACGAGCGCGGTATTGGTCTTGCCGCGCCCCAGGTGGGCGAAAGCATCCAGGTGATCGTCGCTCTGCGGATGGAAGACGGGGACGATATCGAGGTTCCCGCCGAGGTCCTCGTCAACCCGAAGGTCGTCTTCGCGTCGAAGGAGACATGGTCGTACGAAGAGGGGTGTCTGTGCATCCCGGGGGTGAGCGCGTCGGTGATCCGGCCGAGAGAGGTCGAGGTCGAGTACCAGGACCTCGAGGGCAACGTGCGGCGGGTCCGGAGCGATAAGTTCTTCGCGCGCATTCTGCTCCACGAGATCGATCATCTCAACGGCGTGCTTTTCATCGACTATCTCTCCAGCGCCCAGAAGAGTCTCATCAAACCTAAGCTGAAGCAGATTTCTCAGTCGCTACATCTCTTCTAACCCACTGGAGCCGCGGGGTTGCCGGATCGCACGGTCAAGGTCATCTTCATGGGGAGCCCCGAGTTCGCCGTCAGCGCGCTCGATGCGCTCGTGTCCAATCCCCGGTTCGATGTGGTCCAGGTCGTCACACAGCCCGACCGGCCGAAGGGACGGGGGAAAAAGCTCGCGCCCACCCCGGTGAAGGCGTACGCCACGGAGCGCGGGATCGCGGTCGTGACCATGACCAAGCACGACTACCCCGACGTCGTGAGAGACCTCGTCAAACTCGAACCCGATTTTGCCGTCGTCGCCTCCTTTGGAATCATACTGAAAAAGGATCTCCTCGATCTCCCCGGATACGGGTGCGTCAATCTCCATGCGTCCCTGCTCCCCAGATACCGGGGTGTGTCGCCGATACAGGCGGCCATCCTGGCGGGAGACACAGAGACGGGGTGCACGACGATGCTCATGGGCGAGGGCGTCGACACCGGGGCGATTCTTCTCGCCGGGTCGATCGGTATCGAGCCGGACGATACGGCCGGAGCGCTCGAGCACAGGCTCGCCGCGCTCGGCGCGCCGCTCCTCGTACGGACCCTCGAGGGGATCCTCGACGGCTCCGTCCGTCCGGTCGGGCAGGATGAGAGTTTCGCCTCGTACACGCGGAAAATTCGAAAAGAGCACGGTGCGATCGACTGGTCGAAGGACGCCGCGGCGATCGGGAGACAGATCCGCGCAATGCTTCCGTGGCCTACGGCGTACACCACATTCTCGGGAAGGCGGCTGATCATCCTCGGAGCCGCCGTGACGCCGGATGTGGGAGGCGAACCCGGTGTGGTTCTGTCGGTATCGCCGCTGGTCGTCGGGACCGGCGGTGGAGGGCTCGAGCTCCGGCGCGTCAAGGTCGAGGGCAAAAACGAGATGACCGCCGCGGCATTCCTCGCGGGCTACCGTGTGAAACCGGGGGACCGGCTTCTGTGAGACGGCTCTGAGGATTTGTTCCGGGAAGCAAGTGTCGAGGCGGGGATCTTCATGTACGACCTCACCCGGGATCCGGAAGAGACATTGATCGTTCCCGGGGAAGCGGTAGTATACTGGAACCGATCGAGAAGGAGAGTGGAAAGAAGCATGACGGAAACCGATGGAAAGTTTCGACGTTCTCGCGATCAAGTGATCGCCGGCGTTTGCGGCGGGATCGCCGAAAGATACGGGTGGCGACCCGGTCGTGTGCGTTTCGCGTACGTTCTTTTGTCGATCTTCAGCGCCGCATTCCCCGGCATACTCGTGTACATCATTCTGTGGCTGGTGGTGCCCGGTCCGGAGAACTGACCGTTGTGAGGCCCGGAGCACCGAGCCATTGTGAGCGACGTCAAAAACCCCGCGGCGAGCAAAACCGGCTCGGGGTATAAGGGGTATAAGGGGTATAACAAGAGGGAATCGTGAAACTCAAATCGTTTGGCATCACGCTGGCCATGACGGCGGGCGTATTCATACTGGGTGCGGCGCTGATGAATTTCATCGTCATGCCGCTCCTCATCCACCAGCGCGGCACCGTGATCGTCCCGGACGTTCGGCAGATGAGCGAACAGCAGGCCGAGAAATTCCTCAGCCACGCTTCGCTCAACATGCAGGTCGAACGCCGCGACCATCATACGGAGATCCCCCCTGGTTTCGTCATTTCACAGCGGCCGCGGCCCGATGAGACGATCAAAGAGGGCCGGACCGTCGCGGTCGTGGTGAGCATTGGGGCGCGCACACAGAGGGTCCCCGATATCAAAGGACAGAGCCTCCGGCAGGGCGAGCTGACTCTCGGCCGGCAGGGCTTCCACATGGGACGCGTCGTCCGGGTGCTCGAGGAATCCGACGTCCGTGAGAGGGTCATCGCGTGCTCGCCGGGGGTCGGGAGCGAGATCGTCGAAGGCGCCGGCGTGGACGTTCTGGTCGGTACGGGCGGGAGAGCGAGAAGATATCTGATGCCGCATCTGGACGGTGAGGATCTCCTCTTCGTCAAAGACAGGCTCGAGAAACTCGGATTCAGAATCAGCAACGTGCGGTACGAGTTGAGAAAAAACGTTTATCCCAACACGGTCGTCGATCAGTTCCCGAAACCCGGAACGATGATCAGGGAAGGCGATTCGATTGAGCTGGTCGCAGCGGGTTCCGACTAGAAAAGACGGATCGGTCGCGGTGGCGCCGAGCCTTCTGTCCGCCGATTTCTCGCGATTGGACGAGGAGATGCGGGCCGCCGAGCGTGCCGGCGCGGATCTGTTTCACCTCGACGTGATGGACGGCTGCTTCGTCCCCAACCTCACGTTCGGGCCGATGATCGTCCGTGCCGTGCGAAAGCTCACCGCTCTGCCGCTCGACACCCACCTCATGATCGAGGAACCCGACAGGTACATTCCCCAGTTCGCCGATGCGGGCTCGGACGTCATCACGATTCACGTGGAAGCGAGCACGGACGTCCGTAAAGATCTGCGAATGATCCGCGAAAAGGGAAAGAAAAGCGGTCTGACGCTCAATCCGGATACGCCGATCGAAAAGATCGTCGACTATTTCGACGAGATCGATCTCCTTCTTGTCATGAGCGTCTTCCCCGGTTTTGCGGGGCAGTCGTTCATGCCCGATGTCCTTTCCAAAGTTGTAGACGCGCGAAGGATTCGTGACGAGAAGGGGTTCGACTTTGTGATCGAAATCGACGGCGGCATCAACCCGGCGACGTCCGTGCGCGCGAGGGAATCGGGCGCCGAGATTCTCATTGCGGGGTCGT
>Ga0315275_10008382_pt1 | contig 10047 bp, 8 predicted proteins | sample YL17G03_0_MG_FD_205557 | JGI IMG/M metagenome (GOLD analysis project Ga0315275, IMG submission 205557) | Sediment microbial communities from Yellowstone Lake, YNP, Wyoming, USA - YL17G03_0 | ecosystem: Environmental > Aquatic > Freshwater > Lake > Sediment | place: USA: Wyoming | collected...
GCGGCGTGGCGAGCTGAAGGAGGCTCATGAAGTTCACGTTCACGATGCCGCCCAGGGCGCCGACGAGGATGAAGCCGGGAACCTGGAACGCCGGGTGGCGCACGAGGAGCAGCACGGGGATCAGCGCGGATTGCGCTGTCAAGCTCACCGCCACCACCGCTTCTCTCGCCTTCCCCCGGACCGGGACAGCGCCGGCAAACGCGAAGCCCAGCAGCGATCCCACGCCGAAGGCCGCCATAAGGTAGCCGTACCACTGCGGTCCCAGCCCCAGGTAGTTCTCCACAAAAAACGGAAGCAGCACGATCACCGGGGCGATGAAGAAGTTGAGCGCCATCATCAGAAGGAGGCTCGTCCGCATTCCCCTGTGTGCGAAGACGAACCGCAGCCCTTCCATGAGGTCGTTCCTGAATCGCTGCCACGGGTCCAGGTGCCTGTCCGCCGTATGCGGGTGCCCGGGGATGCGCAGGAATAGCTCGCTCGTGCCCGAGAGGAGATACGTCACCGCGTTGACCAGCACGAGCAGCGGCATCCCGATCGTGACGAAAAGGAAACCGGCCAGCCCCTGGGCGACGAACATCGCAGCCTGCACGCCGGCCATGTTCAGGCCGTTTGCTGCCTCCAGGCGCTTCTGGGGGACCAGGTCGGGAAGGCTCGCTCCGATCGCGGGCTGGGAGAAGGTGTCCAGCAGGCCCGTGAGGATCGTGACGCCGAAGACGATGCCGATGCGCGCCGCTGCGGCGGCGGGCAGGAAAAAGAATGCCGCGGCCGCGAGCACGAGAACGCCGCCGGCCAGGTCGGTCCACGCGATAAGCCGCTGGCGGTTCCACCTATCGACTATGACACCCGCCACGGGCCCGAGCACGACCATGGGCAGCAGGGCGGCGGTCATGACAAGTCCCATCAGGGTGCCGGAATCGGTGAGCTGCTTCAACCACAGCATGGCCGCCACGGCGAAGGTCTGCTTGCCGATCGAGCTGACGACCTGACCCTGCCACAGCAGGGTGAAGTCGCGGTTCCAGAGCCGAGGGGGCGGGGATGCCGCTTGCGCCATGGGAGAACTATAGGGGCCGCCAAAGAGCGGCACAAGGAGCCGAAGCGCGGTGGCTGAAACACGGGCCCCTGTGTATCTTCGGGAGCATGGACGTCCCCGGCTTCGGCTTCGGCAACTATCACACCCACACGAGGCACTGCGACGGAAAAGGCTCCCCGGAAGAGTTCGCGGAGGCGGCCCTCAGCAAGGGCATGCCACGGCTCGGCTTCTCGGGACACAATGTTCTGCCCTTCCCCGCGGAGTGGACCATGCCGGCGGGGAATCTCGAAAGCTACCTGCGGGAGGTGCGGGAAACGAAAGCCCGCTACCGTGACAGGCTCGAGGTGTTTCTCGGGATGGAGGTCGACTACCTGCCGGGAATCGCCTCTCCGGTGGATCCCGCGGTGCGAAGCCTCGGCCTGGATTTCGTCATCGGCTCCGTGCACTTCATCGCGGCGGTGGACGGGGAATACTCGTGGACCGTGGACGGCTCCCCCGGGGAGTTCGAAACCGGGCTGCGGGAGAGCTTCGGTGGGGACCTGCGCGCTCTTGTCGAGCGGTACTACGGGCGGGTCGCCGAAATGGCCGGCCGCGCGGCGCCCGACATCGTCGGCCACTTCGACATCGTGAAAAAGAACAACAGGGACGGCCGCTGGTTCAGCGAGGAAGCCGCCTGGTACCGCGACGCCTCACGGGCGGCCCTGGAGGCCGTCGCTCGCTCGGGCAGCGTTCTCGAAATCAACACCGGTGGCGTGGTGAGGAACACCAGCGGAGCCCTGTACCCTTCCGCCCACATTCTTCGAGAGGCCCGCGAGCTCGGCATACCCGTCATGGTGAACGCGGACGCCCATCGACCCGAGCACGTCGACGGGTACTTCGCCGAGACCGTGAGCATGATGCGGGAGCTGGGGTTCCGCAGTCAACGGCAGCTCACCGCCCGCGGCTGGGTCGACCAGGAGCTGTGAGCCTCCGACGCGGGCACGATCAGCCCAGCAGCAGCGCTTCGAACGGCACGGCGACGATCCGGCTGCTCAAGAGATGGACCTGCCGGCAGGCGCACGCGAGAATGCCCATGCGCGCCTCGGGATGGAGATCCAGGAAGCTTTCCAGGCCACGGATGTCGCCGCCGGACGGCCGTGCGGTCGACTTCACCTCGAGGGGCAGCAGCGAGCGCGCGGACTCGACCAGGAAATCCACCTCGTGACCCGCCGAGGTGCGCCAATAGGAAATGTCGGGCCGGGGCGTTCGCATCGACGCCCAGGTCCGAAGATGGTGGCCTACCCAGCTCTTGAGCCATGCGCCAGAGAGCCGGCTCTCGGCGAGCTGCCCCGAGTCCTGAAAACCAGCCAGGTGGGCCGCGAGCCCCGAATCCTGCCAGAAAAGCTTCGGTGTTTTTGAGAGGCGCTTGCCCCGATTGACGGTGAAGGCGGGCACGCGCCACACCAGGCAGGACACTTCCAGCAGCGATAGGTAGCGGCTCGCCGTGCTGGGAGGAATGCCCGCGTCCTGCGCGAGCTGGGCGACATTCAGGAGCGCGCCGTTCTGCAGGGCGGCGGCCTGCATGAAGCGACGGAATGCCACGAGGTCCCCAATTGCGGAAAGCATCCGCAGGTCGCGCTCGAGGTATGTTGCGGCATACCCCTCAAACCAGCGCCCCCGCATGGCCGCGTCTCCCGAAAGGGAGGGAACCGGAAACCCGCCTCGAAAGATCGCCTCCGAAACGGAAACCCCGCTTCGCCGAGCGAAAGCACGAAAGCTTTTCTTCAAGAAGCGCTCCGCCGACGTCGCCGCGATCGCAGCATCGAGCGTAGCAGCAAGCGGCGTGCGTTCGATCTCCGGCCAGGTGAGCGGGGGGATGTCGAGGTACACCGCCCGACCCGCGAGAGACTCCGACACTTGCGCCATCAGCAGAAGGTTCGCGGAGCCTGTGCAGAGGAAACGCCCGGGTCTGCGGTCCCTATCGACCTCGACCTTCACGGCGGACAGCAGCTGAGGGGCGCGCTGGATCTCGTCGAGGGTCATCCGCTCCGCGCCGGCCACGAGCGCGGCAGGGTCGCGTGTGGCCACCTCGAGGGTGGAGAACTCATCCATCGTCCGATATTCGCGGTCAGCTCCGATTTCAGCAGACCGCGCGAGGGTGGTTTTTCCCGTTTGCCTGGCGCCCGAGAGGATGACCACGGGAAACTCCTTCAGGAACTGCTTCAATGTCGTTTCCTGGAGCCGGGGACGGTAAGTGTGCAAATCAACCATGCAATGAAGGATAATCCACCACGAGATGGTTGTCAACCACGATACGTTTCGGCCATGTGTCCAGGTACAGCAGTCGAACGGAATGAAGCCCGGCAGCTACAATCTGAACTTCCTGCGGTACTCCTCGATCTCGATCATGGGGGGGCGCTCGATGCAGGGGATCTCGGTCCGCTCGACCTCGTGGCCGCGGTCCCCTGCCGAGACCGACAGGTGCACCCGTCCCGTCTCCTTGAGCAGCCGCACCTCGCCGTATTTCTCCAGTCGCTGGTGGAAAGTCGAGAGAATGCCGAAGGCCATCCTGCCCAGCGCGTGGACGGACTGGTTCCTGTGCACGCGGCTCGCCATGTTCACCTGGGCGATCGAGCCGACTCCCGTGGTGTGGTAGATGTCGATGAGGTGGCCCAGTTCGACGCCGTAGCCCACGGAGAAGGGAAGCCGCTCCAACAGAGCCCGCCTGCCCGCATACTCCCCGCTCAACGGCTGCACGAGGCTCGCCAGTTCGGGATAGAACTGGGAGAACAGGGGGCGCACGAGGATCTCCGTGACCCGCCCGCCGCCCGTCGGGACCAGTTTCCCCTCGCTGCTCATAGGCCTCTCGTAGAAGGCCTTCACGTACGCGATGGCGGGATCCCGCAGGAGAGGTCCCACGAGGCCGTAGACGAATTTCGGGCCGATGTTGCTGATGTCGGCGTCGATCCACACGATGATATCTCCCGAGAGCACGTACAGGCTCTTCCAGAGGTTCTCACCCTTGCCCCGGTAGGACCCGTGCTTTTTCAGTATGCCGCGGGAGGAGTGGACGGCCGCCCCAAACTCGGAGGCGACCTCGCGCGTGCGGTCCGTAGAGCCCGAATCGATGACCGCGATCTCGTCCAGCAGGGGAACGCGGTCCATGAGCTCGGTCTTGAGCACGAGGATCTCCTTGCCGATCGTCGCCTCCTCGTTCAGCGTGGGAAAAGCGAGGGAGATCCTCACGCCCTGCCGCTGCTTCGCCTCAACGAGTTTCGCCGTGTCGCGAAACTCCTCGGAATCGAAGGTGTTGCCGAGGATGCGGTCCGCGCCCGTCACGCGACCCCGCCCCCGCCGCGGCCTGCGGTCTCATCGAGGAAGCCGAGCAGCTGCCGGAAGCCGGCCTCGATGGGCCTCGTGTCCACCGACTCTTCGGTCAGGCTCCTGCTTCCCGTCGTGATGCCGAGAGAGACCGAAGGAATGCCCAGCGAATTGATGAACGCCGAATGATCGGGGACCGACGTCGGCTGCGGCTTGATCCTGAGCCTCGCGTACACGCGCCGCAGGGCGTCGTTCAGCCCGGCATTCATCTCCGCGTTCCCCGCTGGATAGAATGTCTTCACCGTTACCTCGGTGGAGGCCCCCGCCTCCGCGGCGATGTTCCCGATGGTGGCGGTCACGGCCTTCCGCGCCACTTCGAGCGCGCTCGCCTCCGTCGAGAAGATCTCGAGCTCGAGCACACCCTCGGCGGCATACCAGCCGAAGCCGGCGCCGGCTTCGAGCCGGGCGATGTTCAGAAACGTGTTGTTCTCGCTGTCCCAGCGGATGCTGCCCAGGCGGGAGGCGACCGCCGCGAGCACCGAGATCGCAGAGGCGGCTCCTCGGACCCCCATGAGGTCCCTCTGCTCGGTCCGGGCCGTCACGGACAGCTTGCAGGTGCCCATCGGCCGTTCCTGGATCCTGCCGAGAGTCAGGCTGCGCACATACGCGGCGAAGAGGAACCTTCCTTTCCACTCCTGGAGGAACCGTTCCAGCGGCTGCGCCTCCTGCCGGCCCGGATCGAAGGAGGAGAACAGCAGGACGAGGTTGCGATCGTACGACAGGCCGGCAGCGGCGATGTACTCGGCCAGGACCAGGAGGGCGGCCACACCGACGGAGTTCTCCGCAAGCCCCCTGCCCCGCGCCCGGCCGGCTTCCAGAGTGACGAGGTAGTCGGACGGGGAATCGGTCCCGCTCCCGATGTCGGCGAACAGCAGCGCGTGATCGTCCGTCGTTCGGCTGGCCGGGATGACGATGCTGACATTGCCGCACTCGTCGACCTGCGGATTTGCATACCCGATCTCGGAGAACCTCAGGACGATGAAGTCCAGCCTCCGGTTCTCCCGATCGGTCGAGCACTGCGTCTCGTTGAAGAGGATCGCATCCGAGAGGATGCGGCTGACGTATGAGCCGATGACGGGCTTTCGCGCCTCGGAGGGCCGTCCCTTCGGCCGACGCCGGAGGATCCTCTTGGCGGTCGAGAGCAGTTCCCGTATCCTGACGAACAGTGAACCCTTCATGGCAAGCCCGCGACGGCGGACGATCCCATCATATGGCTTCCTCCCAGTCTCCGCAAGGAAAACCGTTGAGAATCGCGCTGATGCACTACCACCTGCGGCCCGGGGGCGTCACCACAGTGATCCGCGAGCAGCTGCGAGCCCTTTCGCGGCAGTGCGATTGTCTGGTTCTGAGCGGGGAGCTTCCCCCCACGGGAGCCCCCACGGGAGCCCCCGCGGGAGAGGAACCCGATCTCGCGGCCGCTGTGCGCGTCGTCCCGGGGCTGGGCTATGATGAGCCCGGCCGCGGGAGCCCCGACCCCCACGCTACGGCAGCCGCGGTGATCGCCGCTATGATCGACGAATGGGGGAGCGTGGCCGATGTTCTTCACGTGCACAATGCCCTATTGAACAAGAACTCCTCTCTCCTCTCGATTCTCGAGATCCTGCAGGAGGGCGGGATCGCGCTCTTTATCCAGGTCCACGACCTGGCCGAAGACGGAAGGCCATCGACGTACAATCGCCGCGGGGAGTATCCGCGGGACTGCCACTACGGCGTCGTCAACTCGCGCGATCAGCGAGCCCTCCTCGCCTCGGGACTCGTCCCCGAGGGGCTGCACCTGCTTTTCAACGTGGTTCGGCCTCTCGGAGGCGGGTCGATTGCAGGCCTGCCGTCGCAGGAACGAGGCGGTTCCCGCCTCCGGCTGCTCTACCCCGTGCGCGCCATCAGGAGGAAGAACATCGGCGAGGCCCTGCTCCTGGGCATGCTTCTCGACGCGGATGTGTCGATGACCCTGCCCCCGCAGAACCCCTCGGACCGCCTCCTCTACGACGGCTGGAAATCCTTCGCGCGGAGCCGAGGACTGCCGGCGGAGTTCGATGTCGGTCTTGCCCGCGGCCTCGAGCAGCTGATGGGCGAGTCGACCGCGACGGTGACCACGAGCGTGAAGGAAGGCTTCGGCTTTTCCTTCCTCGAGCCGTGGACCGCAGGGCGCGCCGCCGCGGGCAGGCGCATCGATGCGGTGTGCGGGGACTTCGAGAAGGAAGGAGTTCGACTGCCCCACCTCTACTCGTCCCTCGCGGTTCCCGTTGCGCTTTTCGATGCCCCGGCCTTCCGCGGCCGATGGGAGGCTTCTCTCGCCGCCGCCTTCAAATCCTTCGGTAGGTCCGTGGATGGAGTGACGGTGGAACGCGCGTACTCGGAGATGACGAAGGGAGGGCTCATCGACTTCGCCTCCCTCGACGAGGATGCCCAGCGCGAGGTGATCGACCGTGCTGCGCCGCACGGGGTGGCGCGACGCGAAATCGAAGCGATCAACCCCGCGCTCGACGCCCTGCGAAGCGGGCTCGCCGCTCCTGATCGATCCCTCGCCGAGGGGAACCGCTCGGTCATCCACTCGCGATTCGGGTCCGCGCGCTACGGCGAGGTTCTTGCGGGGATCTACAGGGCCGTGGTCGACGAGCCGGTCCGGCACGGCATCGACCGCGGGGCGCTTCTGGACCGCTTCCTGTCGCCCGGCCGCTTCAGGATGCTGGAGCAGCGGTAGGCGGCCGTCGATCCCGGATGTATCATCCCTGCGGAGGACCTGAGAATGGCGCGAATCATCGTCACCGTGATCCTTGTCGTCGTGCTCGCCGTGCTCGTATCAATGAACCTCGAGTTCACGACCTCGGTGAACCTCTTCGGCACCCGGTTCGACAGTGTGTCCGTCGTGGCGGTCGCGGCGCTGAGCTTCGCGGTCGGCGTCGTGTACTCCCTGTTCATCTACATCGGTCGGTTCCTGAACCGCAGGGCGAAGCGCGGGCTCGCCAACAGGGACCGGGACCTCACGGAGCGCGAGAGGAATCTCGCGAACCGGCAGGCCGATGCCGACCACGCGCCCGTTACTGTGGAAAGCAAGACCGAGCCCACCGCCGAGGAAGAGACCGCGGGCGAGCCGGAGAACCCGGCCGGCGAAAGCCGATCGGGGCTCGCGAAGTTCCTCGACTTCTTCAGGCTCAGGCCGTGAGGCCTGCCTCGGTCAGAGGATGATGAGGCCGGGAAGGAGAAAGTGCACGAAGGCGACGGCGACCCCCGCGATGCCGAGCGGAACGCGGTAGGAGAGGACGGCCTTCGAGATCTTCTTCACCTTCTCCATCTTCCCGCCCTGTTTCTCGACCTCCGCGCGGAAGGCCTCCACGAGGAGCACTCCGCCCAGCGCGATGCCCGTCAGGGCGGGGAGCAGGTCGCCGGCGATGAGGACCGTCTCGCCCGGTGAGCCGAGGAACAGCTTGACCGCGCCGATGACGAGCGTCACCGCGCCGACGACGATCTGGGCGGTTCTGTTCTCGCGCAGGTTCTTGAAGGAGGACAGGAAGGGTATCCTCTCCCCCAGGAAATCCCCCGCCAGGGTCAGCCCCGCGACGATATTGGCGAAAATGGAAAGCAGGTAGAACTGGGCCACGGCCGCACCTCCAGATGGTTTTTTCTCATGGCGATTGTACGCCATGGCTCGCAACTTTGTAAACAACTCACGCCACGAGAGTCGTCCGGGCGTCGCTCGCATCCGAAATGCGAGTTCCGAATGCCGCCACGACTACTTCCGTCCTCTCTCGGGCAAGGGATTCGGCCCCTTCGGCGGGCAACCGCACCGCCTTCGCCCATCCTGCAACCCGAAGCGATCCCTGCTTTTCTTCAAGCACCTCGACAAGCACCTCGGTCATCTCTCCCGCCTCACCTTCTCGCTGATCGACGAGTTCTCGCCCACCGATTCCGGCAAGCCCATCTGCGCAGAAGTCGTCGCCAACGAGCCGTTCGGCAACTCGCGGCGCATCAAGCCTCATTTCTCCGTCACGCCATAGATGGCCGAACCGCGCCGAGGCAGGGATGCCGAGAGGCGTGGCCTCCATCCTCGAGGACGGCTCCGATTGACAGGGAGAGTCGTTCTGCTTGCCCATCCACGACACCGCCCTGTGCAACGCCCATGGTTTCATCCCACAGCTCATTCAGTTCATCGCAAGGGTGACAGCCGTCGCAGCGTCAACGAGACGGCGGGAGCCGCTCCCCGGGGTGTTCTGCGCATCCGCTCCGAGAGGCCTCGGCGCTGAAGGCGTCACGGCCAAGAGAATTGAAGGTGCGCCCAGGCCGCCAGTCAGTGAGGCGGATTGAACTGCAGTTGCAGCAATGGGTCGTGCAGGCAGTGGAAAAAGGCGCAACCCCGTGGTAGTGTCGCGCTGATCACATCTCATCAGGAGAGAAGGAGTTCGCCCCATGGCCAAGATAACCTTCATTGGCGCAGGCAGCTTCGAGTTCACCCGGACGCTGGTCCGCGACATCCTCACTTTCCCGCGCCTCGCGGATGCGACCATCTGCCTGATGGACATCGATTCCGAGCGGCTGCGGTTCATCGAAAAGGCGGTGAAGAGGATCGTGAAGGAAGGGAGGTGCCCGGCAAAGGTCGAGACGACCACGGACCGGCGGAAGGCGTTGGAAGGCGCCGATGCGGTTCTGTGCACGATCCTGGCCGGAGGCGTGCAGGTCTGGCGCCATGACATCGAGATCCCGAAGAGCTATGGTGTTGACACCAACATCGGCGACACGCGGGGCGCATCGGGGGTGTTCCGTGCGCTGCGCACGATCCCCGTGATGATCGGCATCTGCCGCGACATGGAGCAGCTGTGCCCCGACGCCATTCTCCTCAACTACACCAATCCCATGGCCATGCTCTGCCGCGCCATGCAGCGCGAGACGAAGGTGAAGGTCACGGGACTCTGCCACAGCGTGCAGGGCACGGCCGAGATGCTGGCACGGTGGATCGGCGCACCGGAGGACGAAACAGACTACCTGTGCGCGGGGATCAACCACCAGGCCTGGTACCTGGAGTTCCGGTGGAAGGGAAAGGATGCCTACCCGCTCCTGCGCGCCGCGGTGGAGAAGCCGGCGGTCTACAACGAAGAAATCGTGCGCAACGAGATGTTCCTGCACCTCGGCTACTACGTCACCGAATCCAGCGGTCACAATTCTGAATACAACTGGTGGTTCCGCAAGAGGCCCGATCTTATCGAGAAGTACTGCACCCACGGCACGGGTTGGAATCCCGGGCTCTACGGGTACATCCTGAACGAGTACCTCGGTCGCGACAAAAACTGGAAAGGAGAGATCCAGGCGTGGCTGGACGATCCGAAGCCGCTCGACCTGAAGCGCGGGAAGGAATACGCACCGTCCATCATCAATGCCTATGCGGGCGGTGAGCCTTTCCGGTTCAACGGAAACGTCCCCAACAGGCACCTCATCACCAACCTCCCTCCCGACGCGTGCGTCGAGGTGCCAGTGTTTGCCGACAGGCAGGGTTTCAACCCGGTGCCCGTGGGCGCGCTGCCTCCCCAGTGCGCGGCGCTCACCAACCTGAGCGTCGCCATTGAGGAGATGGCGGTGGATGCCTGCCTCTGTGGAGATCCGCAGAAGGTTTTCCACGCCATCGCCTACGACCCGCTCTCGGCAGCGGTGCTCTCGCTCGCCGAGAT
>Ga0315275_10008384_pt1 | contig 10046 bp, 4 predicted proteins | sample YL17G03_0_MG_FD_205557 | JGI IMG/M metagenome (GOLD analysis project Ga0315275, IMG submission 205557) | Sediment microbial communities from Yellowstone Lake, YNP, Wyoming, USA - YL17G03_0 | ecosystem: Environmental > Aquatic > Freshwater > Lake > Sediment | place: USA: Wyoming | collected...
TTTGTAGCGTTTCTCCTTCGACGAGCTCCAGCACCAGGAACCGGAGCCCCTTTGCTTCTTCAAAACCAAAGACGGCGCCGATATTGGGATGGTTCAGCGTCGCCAGGAGCTTGGCTTCGCGCTCGAACCTGGCCAGCCTCTCCGGGTTCCTGGAAAACTCCTCCGGCAGGATCTTGATGGCCACCTGTCGGCCGAGATTCCTGTCGAGGGCGCGATAAACCTCGCCCATCCCGCCCTGGCCGAGTTTTTCCATGACCTCATAATGCCCGGCGATAACAGTCCCGGGGGCGACAACATGTGTGGGCGATTCTAGAGTTTTCGTGAGGGAGGGTCCGTGATCACGGGGGACACCCAGCGACGTCGCACAATTGCTGCAGAACCGGGCCGTATCGGTGTTGTCAGAATGGCACTTGGGGCACTTCACGGCCAAGTTGGGTCCCTTTCTCTAGCTTGGCCTCAGATTAACAGAGGGATAGTCGGGAAGTCAAACGTGGCGTGCCTGAGAGGATTCGAACCTCCGGCCTTTGGATCCGGAGTCCTTAGATGGGGGAATCGATGGAGCCAGCGAGAGGGATCGAACCTCCGACCTGCTGATTGCGAACCAACGGACCTAGCGTTTCAACTTAATGATAATAAAGATAATTAGGTCGGGCTCCCAAGCGATCGTGCTCACCTTTAATGGTACGCCAAATCGGGGATCAGCTGTCCTTCAGCCCGGCTAGCCGCGCCTGGGCGTCCTTGAGCTCCATATAACGCGGGTCTGCATCAGACCGAATTTGAACTTGTCTGGCTGATACCTCATCAAATAGCGAGTATCAGATTAAGCTCGTCCGACGATGCCCAATTATTATTGTGTTATCGTCGAATTATGAGCGGCTACACACTGCCAGCGACCAGCACGTTTGATCCAGGTATCAGTAAATCGCCATTGAGCGGTCGTCTCTTTGCCCGCTAATCGCATCTTCATCGTGCCGCGGGCCATGACCACCGCTGCATCACCATAAACGCGGACGTCCCATTCGTTTATTACAAAGGATAATATCTCTTCTTTAATGGTCTCTACGTACTCGAAGTATTGAGCCTTGGTAAAGACGGAACCATCAAACATCATTACGAATTCGTCCGCTACTAACTTGTTTCTCAGCCGGTCGATTGAGGCCGCGTCGCGTTTGACGACAGCGTCGCCCCACGCACTCTCCAGTTTCATCAACTCCTTTTCCGCGCTCTCGGTCTGTGTCTGAGCCAGGATGGCTATTCCAAATACCAAGATGACAAGGCCGGCCGAAAGAATAATACGTTTCATTTACCCCTCCTTGTGACGCGATGATCAGACAGCGCTTGGCAATTGATGTCGGGCCAAGCATTGGCCAGACCATCTTGACCTTAGGCCGGCAACCCCGTCTTGTCAAGTGTTTCTCCAGCTGCCCCCTGAAATGTCCACGTTTAGGTTGAAATAGACGGATTTTGGGGGATTCAGATGGACAACGGAATGGGAAAGGGCTCAGCCCTAGCCGACTGATTTCTCGCGGGATCGGTGGAGCCAGCGAGAGGGATCGAACCTCCGACCTGCTGATTACGAACCAGCTGGCTTAGTGTTACAAATCGCTGTTTATAAGGTAATTAGCCAGGGCATAAAATCGATTGTGCTCAGATTGTGCTCACCTGGGGCGCCGCAAGCGCCTTGAGCCCAGACGTATCGAGAACGGTAATCGCTTGGGCCATCTCCTCGAACTTGACGCCGAGGTCCGCAGAAAGGTGAATATTCCAGACTTGCCCCCATTCCCCCCTATCTCACCTTTTCCCACACAATCTTCCAGCGAACCACCCCGGGAATCGTAGACGCGTCGCTCAAGACAAGCCGGCCATCTACGAACTCGAACGGCCTGATTTGCAGCGATCCGACATAGCCCGGATCCGTGGCGACTTCCGGCAAATGGGTGATAGATTGTTCTTTCACGTCAATCTCATAGCGTCCACAGTACGCGAAGGACCCGTCCACGGTCGTAATTTTTTCTTCCGTAGTCGGATTGTCCGGGTCCCCCCATTTTGGCCGGTCTGGATTTACCAGATCCGCGCACATATATCCATCCCGCGTATACATTAGGAATCCCTTCCCGTTCGGGCCGTATTGCGGATAAGGACGCGTTGTACCGTCTGTCAGCAACTGTTCCGTGGAAACAAGCTTCCACGTACCCACGAGGCGATCCCGGATCTCGGACTCACTCTGTGCAGAAACACAACCACTCCACATCAGGAGTGCGGCTAAGACAGGCGCGCATTTTATCATGCTAGAATCCTCCATAGACGTTCTGAAGAGATTAGAGCTATTTCCGGAAGGGGACGAGTCGCTTGAGTTCCTCGAACCAGTTCTGGACGAGGGTCATCTCTGTAACGGGGGCGGGCGTTCTCTGTTCCTGCTTGACCATGAGGAACCGCTGGCCGTCAAGAGATAAGTCGTAGCTGCGGGTTGGGTGTCCCGGCGAATACCCTGGCCTCTCAAAGAGAAGACGCGGCTTGCCGGTCGAAAAGCCGCTCTCGGTCCGGACGTCAGCCGCCCATACTTGGTCGCGCCACCGGAAGTAGAGTTGCTTCCCGTCCTTCGCCCAGAGCGGCTGAACGCCCCCCTGGCTCGAGACCTGATGCTTACTTCCCGGACCGGGAAAGCTCTGGACAAAGACCTCCGCCCGCCCCGATTCGTCGGATACGTAAGCGATCCAGCGACCATCGGGCGAAATTTCGGGGAATGTTTCAGTGAACGGGGAGTTCAGGAAGGGCCGCACGCGCCCCGAACCGGTCTCTAGGAGAGCGATGTCATACTGCCCGCCGGAATGCATATCTACCAAGGCAAGCGTCCGGCCATCCGGGGTCCACGAAGCCGGATAGTGGTCATGATCGCTCGTCGTCAGGCGCTCCATTGGCGAGCTTCCATCGTAGGGCTGAGAAAACAGGTTGATGCCCGGTCCAACGAACCATAAAAAGACGACCTGACGACCATCGCGGGTCCAGATCACTCGGCTGGACATTCCTTCGTGCGTTAATTGGCTATTCGTTCCGGTCTCCAGATCATACACGAACACCTGCCAGTCTTGTGCCTGAGTGACGTACGCGATTCGTCGGCCGTCCGGCGAAAGACATGGGGCCTGGAAGGGAAATCGCAGGGCCGTGACGGGTTCTTCGGACCCTCTGTGGTCAACCCAGACCAGGGAATTCTGGAGGTCGGGAAGGACCCCTCCCGCCGCGAAGACGAGCGAACCCGATTCGGAGATATCGAACTGGCCGGCGGACGTATTATTGCTCCCCCAAGGAATGATGGCTTGCATGACATTATCCACAACCGGGAACGGCTGGCCGATGACCTTCAGTGTGTTCGCGTCGAATCGCACCGCCATGAGCGTGCCCTGTCTCAGGAATACCAGATGTCCCGTGGATACATACTTGGCATCTGCGGCGTTCGGCAACAGGACAAGCCACTCGCGAGTGTTGAGATCGACTAGGGCAAGCCTGGGTTGCATGTCCCAGTTATATTTCATTACGGTGAACAATACGGCCTTCCCATTGGGGAGCCAGGAGGGCAAGCTATGATAGGCCGCCTCTCGCTTCGGGTCGGGCGAGGTCAGGCGCTCAGCCATTCCCCCCTCTGCCGAAACTCTTGAGAGACCTGGATCATCTCCACCAAACACAATGCTATTGCCGGGGCCCCAACTCGCTCCGTAGATCTCGGAAACATCGCACAAGGTCGCCGGCACACCACCTTCGACAGGAACCTTCTTAAGCTTGCCGTCTGCCCAGAATCCTACCCAGCGGTCGTCCGGCGACAGGAAGGGGTTGATGCCGCCTTCCGTCCCGGCGATAGGCTTGGCTTCCCCCTGGTCCATCCTTCGTAGATACAGCTTGGGCTTTAGCTGCGGGCCAGGATTCTCCTCGATCGCGCTGTAGACAAGGAACCTGCCGTCGGCCGAAATGGCCATGGCCTTCCGGCTCGGCCATTCCCTCTCCTGGGCCCTGCGCATGCCGTCGAGCCAGTGACCCGGCTCAACCTTGATCGTTGCAGAGACCACCGAGACGGAAGGAATGGAATAGCGAGAAGTGAAAAGAAATCGATCGACAAGGATGCCGGCGAGGAGAATGCCAACCGCGCCCGTAACCAGCCACGGCCAGGCGGGCCCTCGCGGAGCAACTCGCGCTTCAAGAGGATAGGCCGCCGGCGCCTCGATTTCGAGTCGGGCGTCAGCGATATCGTGCAGGCGCTTCTTGGGGTCTTTCTCGAGGCAACGGCGGAGGAGGACCTTGATGAGCGTCGGTGTTTCCGCGGGCAGCCTGCTCCAATCCGGCTCGCCCTTCAGGATGTGCGCGATGGTGTCCGACACCGTTTCCCCATGGAACGCACGGCTTCCCGTCAGGCACTCATAGAGCACGCAACCGAACGCCCAGACATCGGACCGCCTGTCCACGGCCCGTCCCCGCGCCTGCTCAGGACTCATATAGGCCGCCGTCCCCAGGACGACACCCGGTTCGGTCATCCGTGCTGTGATCGTAGGCGACTTCTCGATATCGACAGCGGTCGTCTGTCCCGCATATGCCTTGGCCAGCCCGAAATCCAGGATCTTGACCTTGCCTTCCGGGGTGATCATGATGTTTCCGGGCTTCAGGTCGCGGTGGATGATTCCTTTCTCGTGGGCTGCTTCGAGCCCTTCGGCAAGCTCACGGCAGGTCTCAAGCGCCTGTTCAACGGGGAGGGGGCCTCTATTTAACCGCGCCTGGAGCGTTTCCCCCTCCACAAGCTCGAGAACGAGGAAGCGCCGCCCCTCGGATTCTTCGAGCCCGTGGATCGCGGCGATATTGTGGTGGTTCAAGACGGCGAGGAGTTTGGCTTCCCGTTCGAACCGGGCCATACGTTCCTTGTCCTCGGCAAAGGCCGCCGGAAGGACCTTGATGGCGACGTGGCGACCGAGATTCTTATCAATGGCTCGATAGACCTCGCCCATCCCGCCCGCACCAATCCGTTCGAGGATTTCATAACGCCCAGCAAAAACGGTCCCCGGGGTGACAGCCTGGACCGGCGACTCGAGGGTCTCGGTGATGGAAGGAGGGGTGGCTTGGGCCGAAGTCAGCGAGGTCGCGCAGTTGCCGCAGAATCGGGACGTGTCAGGATTATCGGCGTGGCACTTTGGGCATTTCATGGCCCGCTGCCCCCTCTCTAACTAGTAAAAGGATAACGCCGTTAGCGCGGGAAGTCAATGGGAGGGGCCTATACCTCACCGACTACCGATTATTGGAAAATGCCCGTTTTCTCGGGGAATCACTGGAGCCAGCGAGAGGGATCGAACCTCCGACCTGCTGATTGCGAACCAACTGGCCTAGCGTTTCAACTTACTGATAAAAAAGGTAATTATCCGGGGCGCAAAATCAATTGTGCTCAGATTGTGCTCACCCGCGGCGCTGCTGACAGTCCCTTTTTATCAAAGTTGCATCCGGAATGGACCAAGATTCGGGGTTCAGGTCAGATCGAGGGAGGTGGACATGGCCAGGAAACGGTTGTGACACGGGGAGAGGTCTCTATCCCGTGGGCATTTGAATCTGGATTATGCAACCAGGGTTCTAATTCTTGCTTCCCAGCCCCCTCACATTGCGGGCCTCCGCCCTCTTACAGCGTCCGTCCCGGCCTCATCTTTTACCTCTTCTCATAAGCCGGTTGTTTAGGCTTAACCGGCGGGTTTTCCTTTAACAGCCTCAGCGCTTCCTGGATCGCCCGTTCGAGTTGCGGGTCGACGCCTTTGGCAAGCTGGGCCGGGTCGTCGACAACCTCGATATCGGGATCAACGCCATGCCCTTCTTTGAACCAAGTCCCGTCCGGATCATACATGCGGAACGTCGGGACCGTGACCCCGCCGCCGTCGATTAAGCCCGGCGCGCCGGACACGCCGATCAATCCGCCCCACGTCCTCATCCCGACGAGAGGACCCAGTTTGGCCTTCCGGAAATAGTCCGGGAACGCGTCCCCTCCGGACCCGCTCCAGCCGTTGATCAGCATGACCTTGGGGCCGAAATTGGCGAACGGAGGCCACTGCCAGGTCATCCCGTCCCGCACGGCCCAGAAGGCCAGAGGCCTCCGGTCGAGCAGCTCGATGAAGCGGTCGGGGATCTGCCCGCCGTCATTGAACCGCTCATCGATGATCAGGCCCTCCTTGGTATATTGGGCCGCGAACTGCCGGAAGAGCTCGGTCTGTCCGTCGACCCCGGTGCTGGGCACGTAGATGTAGCCGATCCGTCCCTTGGTCGCGTCCTCGACGCGTCTCCGGTTGGATTCGATCCAGGCCAGGTTCCTGAGGCGCGTTTCGTCGCCGAGCGTCGTCACAATGATCTTGCGCGAGCCGGACCAGTCCGGCTTGTTGTTGACCGTCAGCTCAACGGTCTTGTTGGCCAGCCCCACGAAGGCCGCCCAGGGATCCTGGCGGACGTCGAGCGGCTGGCCGTTGACGGCGAGGATGTAGTCGCCCTCCTTGACGTTCATTCCGGGCATCCGCAGGGGGGAGCGGACCTCGGAGTCCCAGGGCGCCCCGGAGATGATCTTCTCGATCCTGAAAGCGCCGTCGCCAAGGGCCCAATCGATGCCGAGATAACCGACGTTACTCATCGCCGCTTCATCCGTGTCCCCGCCGCCCCGATAGGTGTGCGAGGCATTCAGCTCGGAGATCAGCTCGCCGATCAGGTAATTGAGGTCCCAACGGGTGATGCAGGCGTCGACGAGCTTCCCGTAGCGCTCCCCGAGGGCCTTCCAATCGACACCGTGCATGTTCGGATCGTAGAAGAAGTCCCGTTCCAGCCGCCAGACCTCTTTGAAGATCTGCCGCCATTCCGCGCGGGGATCCACGGTCATTTCGAGCTGGGCCGTCGGCATCGCTTTGTCCAGCTTCTGGCCCGGGGCCACGTCGACGATAGAAAACGTCGCGCCCTTCCCGACCAGCACCTTCTTGCCGTCAGCGCTGGGCCGCAGGACGTCCGAGTCTTCGATGATCGTCTTCTCCTCGCGGGCTTCCAGGTCATAGAAGACGACCGGCTTCAAGGGAGCCGCGGCTCCCGTGTTCGGCATCCGGTGATAGATCACCTTTCCGGACGCGGCCGCGAGCGTCCCGTAGTTGCCGGGAGCGGGAGGCAGAATGACCAGCCGGCCCTCGAAGTTTTCGAGGCTGATCTTGACGTCTTTGGGCTTCTCCTTCTCCTTGCCCTCGTCCTTGCCCTCCGTCTTTCCGGCGGACTTGTCATCCTTTTTGGCCGCCGTTTCTTCCTTCTTAGGCTCGTCCTTTTTAATGGCGGGCATGTCGTTCTTGGGCGCTAGAGGGGAGGCGACGTCCTCTGTCAGGGGCACGGCGGCTATCTTCGTCGTATTGGCGTAAATAAACGTATTATCGATATCGCCATAAAGCGGATTGAAGGTCCGGTTGGTCAGAAAATAGAGGTATCTGCCGTCCGGGTCGAAGACGGGATTCGTGTCGTTGTAGTAGCCAGAGGTCACCTGCTGAGACCGGTTCTCCTTCAGGTCATATAAGAAGATGGCCGCGCCCCTCGTGTCGAGGTCGCGGGCGTAAGCCAGCCAGCGGCTGTCGGAGGACCAGCTAGCGGTGAAATTGTCGAGAGCACCCTGATAGAAATACAAACCTTTGTCGACCTTCAGGGTCTTGCCGGCCGCGAGGTCGTAAACGAAGATCTCCATGGCCTTGTCGATGAAGACGATCTTCCGGCTGTCGGGAGACCAGAATAACTGATACCGGAATCCCGGCCCGTAGGCGGTGAGCGTCTTTTCTTCGCCGGGCTTCTCCAGCTCTTGGATGGTCAGCTCGTATTCGCCGGACTTGTCGCTCCAATAGGCGACGGACTTGCCGTCCGGCGACCAAGCAGGATGCCGCTCGGCCACGCCGGAGCTCCTGGTCAGGTTGAAGATAGGACCGTTCTCGGCCGGGACCGAGAAGATCTCGCCCCGGGCCTCGATGACGGCCCGCTTTCCGTCGGGGGAAAGCCCTCCTCCCTGGATGAGCGAGGCGACCTTTTCGACCTTCGGCATCAGGGTGATCTCATCCGTCACAAGCTTGATCGGGACCTCGCGATATTTCTGGTCGGCCAGGCTCAGGAGGTACAGCCGGCCGCCGTTCTCGAAGACGATCTCCCCGGGCCCGAGCGATGGGAAATGGATATCGAAATCGGCAAACTTGGTGATCTGCGTGTTCGTCTTCGCCGCGATGTCGTAGGCCCAGATGTTGGCCCGCAGCTCGGGACCGCGGTCGGAGAGGTAGAAGATCTTGGTCCCCGACCACATCGGGAATTCATCATTAGAGACACTCTGCGAGATATTCTCGGCGGTCAGCTTCTCAAGATCAAAGAGCCAGATATCTGCGTTCCAGCCGCCGCGGTAGCGCTTCCACGTCCTGAAGGCCTGGGTGATCGGCGTATAGGCGAGCATCTTCCCGTCGGGCGAAGGCGAAGCCATCTCCCCGTAGGGGATAGGGAGCTTGACGGGTAGCCCGCCGGACTTCCCGACCTTGTAGAATTGATTGAAGCGCTGCTTCCCGCTGGCCATGGAGGAGGCGAAAAGAAGGCTGTTCCCGTCGGGAAGCCAATCGATGAGCCGGTCGTCCATCCCGTGGTGCGTCACCTGGTTGGCCACTCCGCCCAAGGCGGGGACGACATAGACGTCGGTATTGCCGTTGTAGGTCGCATTGAAGGCGATCTCCGAGCCGTCGGGGGAGAACTTGGCAAAGAGCTCCTGCCCCGCTGGCGAGCTCAGTTTCAGGGCGGTCCCGCCTTCTTTCGGGACGATCCAAAGGTCGCCGCCATAGGTGAAAACGATATGCGTCTTTGAAACGTCGGGATTCTGCATCATCCGGGCGTCGACCTGGGCCCCGGCCGCTCCGCAAAACGTTAGGACCGAAAATATCAGAGCAACGTATTTCCTCATGATCCACCGCCTTTCCGTTGATTATTGGCTAGATATTATCACTTTTTAATATGGAAGAAAAACGAAGTGCCCCTGGCCTGACTCGAACAGGCGACCTCCGGATTAGGAATCCCTTTCTCTTGAGCTTACGGCGGAGCCAGCGAGAGGAATCGAACCGCCGACCTGCAGGACGCGCCTGACGAGGCGAAAGTGCTTGTCGAGGCTTGAACAAAGGCCTACAATCCTATCAGACCGCAGAGATCATGGGGGTCGCTGTTCCGCCAGCCTTAGAGCGGTCATAGGCTTATGATTCTATGAATCATGATCGTGGTTCCGGCGAAAAACGATCAGGAGGGCCGATGAAAAGAAGGGTCATCTTGACTTTGCTCATAGCTTTCTTGTCAAGCACCTTAGCCCTCGCCCAAGTTGAGGATAGGCCGGTCAAAGGAGCGATCCCCTTTGAGCTTATAGAGCATCTCATCGTCATCAAGGCTACGATCAATGGTTCGGCCCGATCATATCGTTTTGTCCTGGATACAGGCGGATTGACATTCATCGACCGGAAGGTCGCCGAAGAATTGGGCCTCAAGATCAGAGGGAATATGGCCAAGATGGAGACCCTGGCCCTGGGGGAGGTCGCTATTCCCGGCGTTTTCGCCTTCATGGGATTCGATTTCCGAAAGTTTGAGAGGTACGGGATCCCCCTCTCCGGAATTATCGGCTCTAACCTCCTGGAAAGGTTCAGAGTCGCTCTCGATTATCGGAAGCGAAGGGTGATCCTCTCTCCCGATGAAGAGGACCGCGGGGAAAGCGCTCCCGGATATCGTGTCAAGTTCACGAACCATCAGGTCAACCATGCTCCCATGATCGATTGCCTGATCAACGACACGATCTCGATCAAGGCGATGGTCGATACCGGTCAGCCCTATTCCGTGGTGTTCCCTCTCGATTATCTGGGCACCATGGGCTTGCGAGAGGATCCAGCGCTGGTCCGGTCCAAGGGCGTGATGATCGACTGGCCTGGCACCAAGACGAAAGATGTCTATCTCGGGAGGATCGGACACTGGACACAGGGTGATCTTCAAATACGGGACCTGATGTGCCTTTTCGCCGAGCT
>Ga0315275_10008387_pt1 | contig 10046 bp, 9 predicted proteins | sample YL17G03_0_MG_FD_205557 | JGI IMG/M metagenome (GOLD analysis project Ga0315275, IMG submission 205557) | Sediment microbial communities from Yellowstone Lake, YNP, Wyoming, USA - YL17G03_0 | ecosystem: Environmental > Aquatic > Freshwater > Lake > Sediment | place: USA: Wyoming | collected...
GTGAAGGGTGTGACGGTAGTTGTGCGTGATTTTGAGCTGCGGGTTGCGATTTCAATCCACACACCCGTGAAGGGTGTGACGGCAGAGAAATTAATCCGTGTTCCGTTCTTCGTATTTCAATCCACACACCCGTGAAGGGTGTGACGGCAAATAATTTAGATCATTGTTTCCAAAGAATTAAAGCATAATCATGCATCAAATTAAAAACGAACGCAAATTTCACTTGAAATATATACAGAAAAATTCCGGTTCTGGTGTTCTTATTGCAATCAAAAAAACAATCAAAAAAATGGAATCGACAACAAGGATAAATATTAGTGTATTTTTTTCTTCGCGAAGGTCTCGGGAAGAGCATGATCACGTGGGGTTCGCACCAATCAAGTAACTAACAACCCTTCAGGATCATATCCCTTTTTGTTGCCGAAGTGCTCGACCCGGTTCTGCCAATTCGCCCCAAGATAATAGAACCGAATGCTATCCTTCTCATAATCCATGATACCACATAAGGAATGTTTAAGCTTTGCAGACCGGGCAGGATCAATAAGACACTCGAATACTGAATTCTGAACCCGCTGGCCATAGTTCACGCATTCCTTCGCAACCTGCCGGAGTCTTCTCCTTCCTTCCGGGGTTTCTGTATTCACATCATAGGTAACCAGAACCATCATTTTCGACACCTCAGTTCATAAAGAAAGGCGGATACCCATCAATATCCCCACGCAGGTACCGGGCCATCAGCATTGACTGCACGTACGGGAGGAGACCAATTGGGATCTTTTCGTTCAGGTAAGGGTGAGTAATCTCATCCTGTTTCCTCTTCTGCCATGCCCCGAGCACTTCCTTCCGGCCCTTGTCTGTAAGAATGATTCCTCCACCTTCTTTTTTCAGAAAATCATCACTGCATACCTGTTGTAAATTCACGAGGTTCAGCGTGAGACGATCGGCAATGAATGGCCGGAGTTCTTCCATCATATCCAGCGCAAGGCTTGGCCTTCCCGGCCGGTCGGTATGGAAAAATCCTACATATGGATCAAGTCCCACTGTCGCCAGAGCGGATTCGACATCATGCGCCAGAAGAGTATACAGGAAAGATAGCAGGGTATTCATGTTGTCGCGGGGTGGTCGCCGGTTTCGCTCGTGAATAAAGAAGTCATTTTTCTGTTTGAGGATCAGCTCGTCGAGGACATCAAAATAGAATTTCGCACAGTTCCCTTCGATGCCCCGAAGGGTATCGGCATTCGTGCATCCCTCGATCTTCTTCAGGTTCTCAATGAGGAGATTGTCGGCGCACCGTATCTTTTCGCACCCGATCACCGAGCCGTGGTCCCGGATGCCCCGGCCAAGAACCGTCCGGCAATTGACAATCTTCCCGGTAATGAAACATTTTGCGATATCCAGTGATGCCTCGGGGTTGTCAGCGATGCGGAACTGTGTCCGTCGCAAAAGGACATTGCCCCTGACCTGGCCATTCACTCGCCCAAGAAACTTTCCATACGGTGTCAGGAATGAGAGACCGACGTTATTGTCAGAACACAGCTGCATCAGCTGAGGGGTTGCACCCATATAACCAAAGCAGACTATTCCCTCAATATTATGGACAGGAATCCGGAAGCGTTCCTCATTACCAACCTTGATAATGACATTCTCTCCATCGCGGTGAAGATAGGATTCAGGAGTTGTCACGTAAAGAGTGTTGAGTAATTTTCTCATGATTTACAAAATCCCGGGGATGACTGGACGAATTCCCCCAAGCATAGAAATGTGTTCAGGAGTCATGAACACAAGCCTCCTGAACGTGCCTCCCAATATAATTACGGACGGAGCTCTTTTTCTTTGTCAATTTCGGGATACAGACATCCACAAGAGAGCACAAAGCACAGTTCTTCCCGCTTTCAGCTTCCGGCGTGGTACCGTTGTGGAAGATTGTGTGCATCTCATCAGCCAAGGATGAAACGAGGCTCCGTAAATCATCGGTAATTTTCAAGTGCTGCCTCCGGCGGATCTCGTTGTAGTAAAAATCCGCTTCGTTGATTTTCACCTTAAACATCTCCTCAAGGCACATCACTTGTGCACAAAGTTGGACTTCATCTCGTTCATCGATCTTCGGCTTGCCCCGTTTGTACTCCACCGGCTTCATCGTCCACAGACCTTCGGAACCGGGTATGGGAATACCTGTATCTGAACGGGTGTACTCGATTACATCGGCAACGCCGTTCAGTCCCAGAGTGAACGAGACAAGAGGGAATGCCCGTGAGATGACAATATCTCCTCTGGACTCATTGAAAAACGGATCATCAACTCGTTCATGGATGATGTGGCCTTCAGCTGTGCGGAGGTTGTCTTCCCACTGCCGCTCGACATGGATTAATGCCCACTGCCTCTTGCAAAAACGAAAATGCTGGATGCCGGATAACGAAAGCAGTTCGTCATCGGCATAACGTTTTCCGGTCATAACTTTTCAATAATCTCGACACCTTTGGGCACATCTTTCGAGACGGTAACCTTGTAATCCTTGAACGAGCGTGGAGGGAGCTCTGTTGAGAGCCGCTCAACTTTGATCTTATCGAATAGAAGGTGAGACTGGCAGCATCCGAGTTCGCTGTCGTGCTTGAAAATGATTAGTTTCTTCGCGGAAAGTTTTCCCCGGGAGGCTGAATGATCGTGCTCGAACATGTTGACGAGGCTTTCCCAGAGCAGGGCCAGATCTTCTTCAGAGAATCCGGTCGTCTTTTTTGCTAAATTGGCAGAGACATATCCCTCTGCCCGGTACAGACCGTACGGGACGATTTGCTTTTTTCCCATCGTCTGAAGCTCCTTTCCTTCTGCCTGTAGTCTTTTAGCATCTGCTTCATTTGTTACTGCACAACGAGTGACAGTAATTTCCTGCTGGAAGATAGGATCCTGGCTCCGAGCAAATGTGAGCTGGACCGGCCCACGAACCTGCCCGCAGTTAACATCCGTTGTCATCACGGCACCGAAGGCACGGATGTCAAAGAAATGCTGGCACATGAATTTTGTTAAATCGGCATCCTTCGGTGTTTTTTTATCAGGTTTCTTGTCAAGCGCTGCGTATGCTTTTGTATGCTGTTGATTGAGCACCACACCATCCTTGACATAAATGTCGTAGCCCTCTTTACCCTCTTTGACCATGTCAACATAATCCCGGATCTTCCGCTTCAGGCAGACATCGGTCACGATGCCATAGCCGGTCTGGGGATCGACACGTGGCATGTTCCCCATATCGGGATCGCCGTTTGGGTTCCCGTTCTCGACATCGAACAACAATACGAATTCATACCTGTTCTTGATTGGTTCGTTCATGCTAATCCACTCTCCTTCTCTGAATTGGTCTTCTCTGCGCTGCTCTCCTTCTTCTTGAAATTCGCCCTTTTCTGGTGATAATATCCGAGCATGAACATCCCCTGCTCCTCAAGGGTTAATGATGCCGGAAATTTTTCCACTCCCATTAGGATCTCCTCGATTGACTGGTTCGATTTGAAACCCCAGTCCGATTTGGCGATATGGTGCTGCGCCAGTTTCAGCAGCACCGGGAATACAACAGCTGGTGTTGTCGATGCACTGCTGAAGTACTTGCTGTTGATGGTACTCTTCATATCTCTGTTCGTATCGCTTTGCGTTTTTTCCAGAACCGCAAATAATCTGCCGAGGCGGTACGGTACATTTTGGTTGTCTTCATTCAAGCTCACAGTAATCATATCCTCTTCATGTTTTCCTCTGGTTCGTGCAAGACGGATCAGGCAGGCTTTGATGAAACCTGCTCGGGCATAAATGATCGAACGTTCGACTTTTGCCCGGTTCAGGATCGCGTTGTACATCGGGACCGGGTACGGAGTGTTGTCAAGAATCGAACTCATCAACAGACCTCCAAGCAGTGGAGATATTGCTTTATCATCAGATTTTTCCGGGGCTGTCATCTTCAGCAGCCATTTCATTGAAATGTACTGCGGACCATGATTGTCCCGCTCGATCTCCATATCGAGGTGATGGTGTGCAACGCGAGTGATGAAATTTCCGAAACTATCCTGATGCCAGAATCGGACGGCAAGACGACCCTTGTTGGGCGATAAACCAAGAATGAAAAAATTTGTTTTATCCGGGTCAACGCCCAGATCCTTCTCTTCCAGATATCTTCCGGTTTTTATTTTCTGGAGGATATCGCTGACAAGCTGCCGGGTCCCACGATCCTGTTGTCGAGTAGGACGCTCAGTTACGTTATCCTCGTCCTCCTGTTCTTCAATGGGAGCGATAAAGAAATGAGCGAGATTCTCACAAATTTTTTTATTGGTATCAGCCCAGAATACGATTGTCGTGTCCCCGATTTGTATCCTGTTTTTACTTTCCCACTCTAAAAGATGGTTCAACACAGTCGTGTACTTAAACATCGCTAATTCGCTGACGGGTGAATTGTAACTTTGATCTTTTCCATATGAACAGAAGCAATCATTATTGAAACTGATGAGTGGTGCACCTTGTGCCTGGGTCCCTTTCACCCCTTTAATCCATTTATGGAGACGGCTTATCCGCTCTGTTTTGCCACTGACAAGACATTGCATTTCCTGTGTTTCTTCTGATGTAACTGATGCGTTGTAGTGCTCCCATGTGGCTCGAACACTAGCATTATTATGAAGAAATGACCCTTGACATTCGAATACAAGAAGCCCCCCTGCAAGGATATCATCCTTGAATTCTGCAAATTTTGGGTGCTGAAGCGACAGTTCAGGTTTCCAGTCATCAATGAATTTTAAGAACTGCTGCACTGCAGAATCCGTCACAGAATCAAGAAGTGAATGATGGAGTTTGCGACATTGGTTGAAAGATTCAAGAGACCGTTTTGATACGACGGTTCTTTCAGTTCCGGTTTCTTCGAGAACATTGATGATATCCTCAGCACCCAGCTTCTTTTTTCCATTGGCCTCTATGTTTTCAATCCCGAAAATGTACGGAGCTTTATCACAAAGGAAATATGGAGAGACTGCAACAGTTCGGGATTTCTGATATGGTACATCAATAACTTTGGGCACTTTTTTCTTTCCATCTGTTCGGAGATCGATGATATTGGTCAATTCGCCAGTCTTTGAGATTACGAGTGCGAAAGATACCTTCGCCGGACTATATCCCAGTTTTGATATCTTAACCGTGTCATCAGCAGCGAGGATATCATAATACTGGACCAATGATTGAACGATCACGAGTGGACACCTTCCTGGAGACAGTTTTGCACATCGATCACGCCATCGATCATTTTCGCCCGGAAGAAGACCGGATTCATGTTGTTCGCGAAGTCAATATCCCAGAGCATGAGCCCGAGATCTTTCTTCCCGATCAATCCTGATTTGGGAATCTCTCCTTCAACAAATTCGTACTGTACCGGGAATTCACGGCACCCGAAGTATGGGTGATGGAAGCACTGTCCCTTCCGCATTCTCCGGAGGGCAACATTGTAGTGTTTCTCAACAGTATCATCAGGGCCGGCCTTGTCAGTCTTCTTGAAATGCGCCTCGATGTAGTACTCAACATCTCGGAGAACCATTGAAGCCCGCTGGACCCGTTCGTCATTTGCATCCTTGAAGAGTACTGCCTCACGTCCCTGGAATGCTCCTTTCACCGGCTCCATAGGGATTTTTCCCAGCACTTCATTCCTGCGGATGTTGTCGAATTTTACCGGCTTCATGATATGAATCCGATCAATCTCCCAGACAATCGCGGGCTTCCAGTAGATCGCTTCCAGAATTCCCCGCGCCGCTGATGGGGTCATCACATCATAACTCACCCGCTCAACTTTCATCTCGGGTCGCGTGAAGCAGGCGTAGTCTCCCCATACTTTCAACTTAATTCCGAATCCGATATTCACCACCTCCTTAAGCAATCAATAATGATCCGTCATATCCGGTATCCACTCGATTCAATAATCCGGTTTTATCAGAATAATCCTCGCAGGACTTCAAAAGATAAAACCGGTCGCCAACAGTCTCAATTGCGTTCATACGTTCCATCTCCCTGAATTCATGGGGGTAGATACTGACCGTGTAACCCTGAAGTTCCCGAACACATTTCCAGGGAAAATCCGTTGTACGAAGTTTACTGATCTTCGATCTGGCGTCCTTATCGTACGGAATGATCAAATCCTTTGTTCCTTCCTCAATTATCCTGAATGCATTCGCGACCTCTTCAAAAGGAAAAACGAATTCACCGTTAGGATCTCTCAGCATCTGTAAAATTTTCTTCTCGTCTAAACCACCATCTTCCTTAAAATGATATAAGCGTCTGAAATAATCCGCCACCGTTGTAAGAGAAAGCGGATCGCTTGATTCAGCAAGAGCCATCTCACCAATTTCCGCAACAAGGTTTTGCCACGAAGTCGCTTTCCCATACTTCTCCGTGGATTTGAAAACGAATACCTCTCCTTCCGGTAATTTCCCCTCGCGGTTGCATCTCCCGGCAGCCTGCGCAATTGAATCAATCCCAGTCATTGTCCGGTACACTACGGGAAAATCAATGTCAACACCTGCTTCAATCAACTGGGTTGAGATAACCCGGCAGTCCTCCCCGTCTTTGAGCAGATTCGTGATCTTGGCAATCATTTTGCTCCGGTGAACCGGGCACATCCTTGCACTAAGATGATAGCAGTTTTCGGATTTTTCGAGCGCGTCAAACAATTTCTTCGCATGCTTCCGTGTATTTACTATGCACAATACCTGACGATGTTCCCGCAGTCTGGCTGAGAGATCGGTATCGTTTATCGCACCGAGTTCCGTAACTTGCACCCGCTTGAATGATTCATACAATTGGTCTGGTGAGTGCATGATCTCCCATGGCCTGATACTTTCATCTAAAAGATCGCCAAGTTTCGGTTGCGTCGCGGTACAGATGATAACCGTTGTGCCGTAGTTACGGACTAGTTCAGACAATGCTGCAAGACAGGGTTCCATGTACCCGGTTGGCAGCATCTGGGCTTCATCAAGAATGATAACGCTTTTTGCCAGATTGTGCAGTTTCCGGCAGCGCGATCGTTTATTGGAGAAGAGCGACTCGAAGAACTGGACATTGGTAGTGACAACGATCGGCATGTCCCAGTTTTCAGTGGAAAGGAGGAGTGCCTCTTTCCCATTATCCATATCACCGGTATCGAGTTTATCCGGATCAAAATTGCTGTGATGTTCTAGTACATTCCGGTTCCCAAAAATATCTCTGAAAACCTTAGCATTCTGCTCGATGATGCTGGTGTAGGGAATAACGTAAAATATACGTTTCATATTATTTTTCTTCAGATGCTCAAGCGCAAATGCCATTGAAGCCAGTGTCTTCCCTCCACCCGTAGGTACAGTCAGAGAGAACATCTGCGGGAGAAAGGATGCGGCCTCAATGCACTGCTCAAAAATTTTCCTTCGTTCCCGGTTTATCCGGTTGTCTTCAGCATCAGAGTTTTTTATGCGCATGTGTTCTTCGAACTTTTTGCTGAGTATATCGAACGAATCATATTTTCCCCGTACTGAAGATTTTTCCGGGTTTGCAAATTTCTCCGTGTCCAGGGAGTCCGCATCCACTAGGCAGGAATAAAACATTCGCGTAAAAAATGAAATACAAAATCCGGTTTTTTTGGGGAATGGTTTCAGGTTTAGATGAAACGTGTTTTGATCAGGAAATGTGATTTCATTATGGTAAGAAGAATAATCAGGAAGATTTGGTTTATACAAACGCTCGCCAAGGCCGCTCTCGCTGCTGCCATAATTCAGCAAGCCCCCATGATGTCCTGATACTGCATATGCGAAAAGCAAACTGTACGATTTATGAAATAATTTTCCGGCCTCTATTGCCCCAGCTGTGGAGTGATCAACATGGATGTTGGCACCCTCAAGACGCCTCTGGAACTCAGGTGAATATTTTCCAAGATCGTGAAGCAACCCGCTGGCATATGCCAATTCACCCGCGTTGAAATCATCGGCAAACTGCTGAGAAATTTTTGCAACATTTGTCAGATGATCTTTGAGAGGTTGCCAATCAGATTTTTCCGGGTTTTTCGTTGAATGAGCGTAGTACATGGCAATATGTTTTTTTATTTGAAATAATTTTATCAATCTCAACACATTTTATTGATTGATTTTTGCATTCACCGCTCCACACGATAAACATAACGACCCGCACCGTGAAAGTAATCGCTTTTTTCCTGATAGAATCAATAGAAAAATCTCGTCGGCTCGAATCAAAAATCTTTGATCCCGGTTATCCACATACCAACAATTATACAGGTGAGACTTACAAATCTCTCATAGTAACTTCGCCAGCAAGTCCATGGGGTACTTGGCAGCTTAGCCTAACACAAACGTGGGTATGTTCCAACCCCCACTTAAATATATATTCTCACCCACAAAAACCAGAATCCTGCATACCTCTTCTTTTCATCTCCTACGCTCTACTGGGACTCTTCAGGTGATCCCCCCTCCAATAGCGCCTATTAGCGCACTTTTCCGGGTTCAAATTGCCGGTATATAAGGAAAACGGAGCGAAAATTGAACAAATCAAAAAGATTAGAGCTCTTTTTTCCGCGAATTGGACACTTTTCCCGGATCGTATGAAAAAGTGACTTTTCAAAAATCGCTCATTTAACCCCCGTTTGCCAAAATAAGCGTATTTTGAGATCTCGCAACTATTCCTTTTGCTCATCTTCTAAAAAAGGATCGCCCACATCGATCACCGATACAGTCCATGGGAGACTCCAGGAAACCCGGGCCCGATTCTACTAATTGCTAATGAGTAACTTCGATCCAGGTCTGTTATGAACTCACAAAAGAAAACCGGGAGCGGGAAATGGGAGGTCTTCTTGAGGCAATGGCTGAATTTAATCTGATACAGAGAATGATCCTTACGTACGATCAGGAAGATACGAAAAACTCTGACGGAAAAATCATCATTATCAAGCCGGTCTGGACGTGGATTCTTGAAGGGAGTTCCCAGTACCCCACGGAGTAGTGGATCAAAATCCCCTCCTATATTCCCTGCCAGTAATATCCATTGACCCCAGAACCGATCCGCCACCCAATTGAGCCCGTTTGTGCACATTCAGACTCCGTCGTGATTCCCGGCAAACCGGGCTCATATCGGTTGTGTCCGGATGAATTTACATCCTTATTCCCCGAATTCCGCACTTCTCCCGATTTTTTGCCGAATGGCGATCCGAAAAATATACCATTTAGGGCTTGTTTTGCCAAAATATCGATTTTTCAGGATCTGGGAGACAGACATTCAGAGATGATCTCAATTGTAAGAATAACCGACGTAAAATATCTACTTCAGTGCGAGGAGTCTCGATACTATTGAAACAAATTTCCCAGCGGAGCCTGGCCAATCTGAATCTCCAATAAAGCAGGATTGTGATTATGTTGAACGTAAATCCCATGAAAAATGAAATTACCCCTCTTGCGTGTAACCTGTGCAACACGAACAGATTTGTGTCGCACCAAGTGCCTCTCAGTGCAACACAAATAACTTTGTGTATCACCGGAGACTCTCAAACGGAACTCCTTCAGTTATAGAAATCAGTTTGGGGAATACGTAGATTGTCGGTCTCCGACCTTTTCCCTCGCGGGCAACCGTAAGGATCTGGTGTTCATGCAGTTTGCCGAGTAACCGGTTTGCGCTATCCTTAGGTATTTTGGATGCAGTAATAAAATCAGTGGATTTAAATACCGGCCGTGAAAAGATCGCGTCGATTGCCTGGATGGAATATTGCGAATGAGTTATCTCCGGCACTTGTCTTTTCATATATTCATACAGGCCGAGAAGCTGCTTTGCTTTCTCACTGTTATCATTTGCCTGTTCAATAATTGCCTGGAGGAAGAATGAAATCCAGCCGTTCCAGTCCTGGTCCCGGGAAATTGCCAATAACCGGTCGTAATAGATCTCCCTGTTCCGTTCGAGATAAGCACTGATGTAAAACCGGGGTGTTGAAAGGATCTTTTTATTGTAAAGGATCAGCGGAATCAGCATACGGCCGATCCTGCCATTCCCGTCCCTGAAGGGATGGATGA
>Ga0315275_10008389_pt1 | contig 10046 bp, 5 predicted proteins | sample YL17G03_0_MG_FD_205557 | JGI IMG/M metagenome (GOLD analysis project Ga0315275, IMG submission 205557) | Sediment microbial communities from Yellowstone Lake, YNP, Wyoming, USA - YL17G03_0 | ecosystem: Environmental > Aquatic > Freshwater > Lake > Sediment | place: USA: Wyoming | collected...
CGCACGCGGAGGTTGAGACTCGCGAGGTCTTCACGGCAGGCTAGGGCAACATCCAAGCACCTAGTCACCGGCGGCCGCCGGCGCGTTGTCTCCGCTGCCTTCTATGAAGGGGCCGGTGGGGACCCGTCCCCTAGGGCTTGCGCGGATTGACACGGAAGTGGGGCCAGAGTGCTTTGCAGGCGCGCGATCCTGGTTCCCAGTGGGAACGCGGTTCGCGAATTCGGGGTTTTCCCACAGCTCTCGCTGCAGCCCTGGAAGGACACCAGGATCTGCGACTGACCCGGCTGGCTGGGCCTTCGGGGCCGCTTGGCTTGCCTGCCGTCATGCCTTAGAGTCCTAGTTGCGTTGCCCGCTTCCGCCGGGCAGCTTCCCGTATAGAACACGGGACAGGTAGCTCGAGGCCGTTAGGTGGTGCCTGAGTCCGCGTTCGTGAAGGAGGACATCATGCCGGGCAGCTTGAACGACATTCTTCCGGAGCCAATCAGTCCGGAGAACGAGGCGGTCCTCCTGGACCTTCTAAGGAGGAAGATGGCCGTCTCTTTGGAGCTAGCGGTGGAGCTTCTGCGCGCAATGGAGCAACGCTTTGGCGCCGAAGCCCGCGAAGTGATTCGCGAGATGGCCCGCAAGCAGGAATTCGAGGCACGCGAAGAAGTGGAGGAGCCAGAGGCAGACCTTCGCAGCTTCTGTGCAATGATCGATCGGGTCGCTGCCGGCTCCCATCGATGGGAGCGTGTCGTCGACGAATCTGACCGAATCGGCTATTGCTTCACAAGGTGCATGTATGCCGAGATCCTGCGGGAGCTAGAGGAACCCGAGCTCGGCTTGGTGATATGCGCACGCGATGGCCCATGGGTGAAGTCCTTCAACCCCGGCTTGGGCTTCCACAGAACCAAGACCCTCATGGAGGGCGACGACGTGTGCGACCACGTATTCCACGTGGAGAGATAGCTGAGTATTGGATGCGACGTCGCCAGCCTGGGGCAGTGGACGACTCTCGTAGTGGTTGCTGGCTGCGCCAAGCAACTCGCTGCAGCCCTGAAAGAGCATCAGGGTCTTCGACTGACCCGGCTGGCGTACGGAAAGTCCAAGGTGCCCAGCCCGCAAGAATGCGCGAGAATGGGTGGGGCGTTGCCCGAAACAGCGGACACAAACCAGCAATACCGGTTTGCCCTTGAACTCGCCCTCAGCTAGACTAGAGTGACGCACCCCAACCCTATTCCGACAGCTCCCGTCCCCTTTACCCCCAATCACACCCCAAGGGCGCTGTCCAATCACTAGTCAGGCTGCTTGGAGTCATGCCATATGATTATCGATAGATGCCCTCACTGTAACGCGAGCCACGTTCAGACAGAGGCCAGGTACGTCGACAACTTCGACGATCACCATCCCGGAAAAGCCTGGTCCATACTCCGCTGCCAGAATCCGCACTGCCGCCGCCTCATCCTGGCAATCACCTCCGGGACTGCCGACATTGAATCACTCTACCCTGCCGCCAGTCATGAGATCGACAAGGACCTCCCCGTCTCCCAAGAAATCCGCCAGGACTTCAAAGAGGCCGGGCTCACCCTCTCTGTCGATTGTTACAAAGCCTCCATGGTCATGAGTCGCCGCGTTCTCCAACGATGCCTCGCGGAACAGGGTTCCAAACAGCGGAAGCTAGTTGACGCGATCAACGATGCGATCCAGCGTACCATCCTCAGGAAGCCACTCCATCAACTGGCCACTGAGATCAGGGAGTACGGCAACCTCGGTGCTCATCCCGACGAGGATGAGCTCGAAGTGGCAACCAAGGAGGCTGCGACCCAGATCCTGGAGTTTGCCCGCCTGCTCATCAACGAGTTCTACGAGATCCCGGCAGCAGCAGACCGGCTTCGGCAGCAGCGGCAATCTGGCACTGGAAGCACGTAGCCCTTTCGAAGCAGCCCAACAACTCGCTGCAGCCCTGGAAGGACACCAGGATCTGCGACTGACCCGGCTGGCGTGCGGAAAGTTGGAGATGCCTGGCCAGCCAGAATGCGCGAGAATGGGGCTAGCGGAGCCCGCAACAGTAAGCGCGCTGCGCCAACAAAGGGGGCTTCGATGATCATCACGCATCTCCACATCCAGAACCTTCGATGTCTCAGAGACCTACAGGTGCCTCTTGATCCCCTGACTGCACTCCTCGGCCGAAATGGGGTCGGCAAATCCTGTATCCTCCATGCAATCGACATCTTCTATGACACAGATGCCTCGATCTCGCAAGAGGATTTCTACAACAGGGAAATCAATCAGCCAATTGAGATAACGGTGTCATACGGACACCTCCGGCCCGATGAGCTGGAGGAGTTCCGATCATATCTTTCTCATGGCACACTGACGGTGACCAAAAGGATATCTATGCAAGATGGCGCAGTAGCCCAGAGGTACTTCGCGGCAACACCCCAGGTGCCGAGGTTCGCCGAGGTCAGGGCGATTCCCGGTGCCAGGGATCGCAGCACCACATGGAACGCCATCGTTGACTCCCAGGAGTTTCCGGGGCTACGGCGGGTAAAGAGCGCCGCAGAGGTCGAGGCAGCCATGCGGGACTACGAGGCGAGCCACCCCGAGCTCCTCCAGCCCATCGAACGGGAGGAACAGTTCTTTGGTCCACCCAATGTCGGGGGAGGCAAGCTCGACAACTACACCAAATTCGTGCTCATCCCTGCGGTCAGGGACGTCGCGGACGAGTTGGCCCAGAGGCGAGGTTCAAGCCTCTACCAGCTCCTCGACCTTATTGTGCTACGCCGAATCGAGGCGCGCGATGACATCGCTCAAAGGAGGTCCGAGATCCAGGACCAAGTCAAGGACCTTTACCGACCCGCGAACCTTCCCGAACTCCATAACCTCGGAGCCGACATCTCGACCCTGCTGGCCAGGTTCTCCCCAGGGGCCCAGCTTGTCCTCGATTGGGACGAACCGCCACTCCCAGATCTTCCGCTACCCTCAGCCAAGCCTCGTCTCGTCGAAGATGATTTCGAAGGCGACATTGACAAGAAGGGTCACGGCCTCCAGCGGGCACTCCTAATGACTCTCCTTCAGTACCTAGCCCAACTCAGGGAGTCGTCGATTCCTGAGGCTGACACCCATTCCTCCGAAGAACCGCAGCAGGCCGCGGCGGCGCCACCCGGCCCAAGCCTTATCCTTGCCATTGAGGAACCGGAACTGTACCTCCATCCGCTCCGCGCTAGGTATCTGGCAACCCTATTCACGGATCTCACGCGCCCCTCGCCCGAAGGTCAAACCTACTCAAACCAGATCGTATTCTCCTCGCACTCGCCGCACTTCGTCGACCTCCGTCGATTCGAGGCTATCCGCGTCATCCGCAAGCAACAGCGAGCCGCTGGCGCCGTCCCCGAGGCCGAAGCCCGCCTGCTCTCCATACCTCAAGCGCTGAGGGAGATGGCTCGAGTCGCTGGCCTCAACCAGGAACAGGTCACCATCGACTCATTCAAGGCCCGCATTATTCCGGTCATGGGATCCACTGCTAGCGAAGGCTTCTTCGCGGACGCTCTAATGCTTGTCGAAGGCCCTGGGGACGCAGGGATCATGTCGAGTCTCCAGGAACTCCTCGGCAAGAACTGGCTCACTGCCGGAATCGCCATTGTCCCGACCGAGGGCAAGAACAACCTCGACAGGCCTGCCATAATCTTCCGGGGCATTGGAATACCTGCCTTCGCCCTCTTCGACGGCGACAGGCAGCATCAGGGCAAGGGCACTGACAAGGAAGACAATGCAATTAAGGCAAACCACCTCCTCCTTCGGCTCGTGGGAGTTGCCGAGGTCGACTTCCCCCCCACACAGGTGAATCCGACCTGGGCCGTCTTCGAGTATGACATCGAGCATGAGCTCCGTGTCGCCCTCACCGAACCCGTGTTCGATAACCTCCGTGAAACTATCGCCACCGAGTACGGCCTTGACCGTCCCTCTCAGGTCTTGAACAACCGCCACTCCGCCTCAGCATTCATCACACTTGCCTATCAACAAGGTCATTCCGTGCCCATTCTCGAACAAGTTGTCCAGGCGGTTTCCAACATGATTCTCTAGCCGCCCCGCTGAGCTGCCCCCGGCGGCCGAACAAATCGCCAGACTGTGTGAAAACTCGGGCCTGTGGGGCGCCAGCCCCAAGAATGGTATTGAGGGAAGCAAGAAGTGGGGGCGAGCCGCGTGTGCTGCCCAGGCTCTTGGGGTCGAAGTGGGAACGCGATTGGCGAATTCAGGGTTTTCACACAGCCTCTCGCTGCAGCTGACCCGGCTGGCCGGCGGAAAGCGCGGAGTGCCTCGCCTGCCAGAATGCGCGAGGATGAGTCGACCGTTGCCTGAAACAGCGTACGCAAACCAACAATTCCAGTTTGCCATTGAACTGGCCCTCTGCTAGACTTCATCCACGCGGGGCAACACTATCCCGACAGTTCCCCTCCCCCTTATCGGCCAACCATCCCCCCAAGGGCGCTGTCGAATCACTAACCATAGTCTCCAACGCCCCCTCACTTTGCCACCGGTCAGAAACGCCAACAACGCAAGAGGGCATCTATGCCACGACTGACTGAACAGGAACAACAAGAGATCCTCCGCTATATCGAGGCCGACAAGCCCCTGCCGGACAAGTTCCGCTTCCTGCTGTTCGAGGAGAAGCGAGAGGTGGAGCTGGTCTGGAACGGCAAGAGCAGCGAAGTCTGCAACATCGTCCTCCCTTTCCAAGTCATTGAACAGGTGGATGAGCCTCGGGCCGAGAAGCCAGCAGACGCTGCAATGCAACTGGATCTCTTTGACTCCCGCGGCCGCCAACTCAAGGGCTGGACGAACAAGCTGATCTGGGGCGATAACAAGCTGATCCTCTCATCGCTGAAGAACGGCCCGCTGCGCGAGGAGATAGAGCGGCAGGGCGGCCTCAAGTTGATCTACATTGACCCGCCTTTCGACGTCGGCGCGGACTTTAGCATGGACATCGAGATCGGCGACAACACCTTCACGAAGAGGCCCAACATCCTGGAAGAGATCGCCTACCGCGACACGTGGGGAAAGGGCACCGATTCCTTCATTGCCATGATATCCGAGCGACTCGTGCTGATGCACGACTTGCTGGCGGAGGACGGGACTATCTACGTCCACTGTGACTGGCGGGTCAATAGCTACGTTCGGCTGGTCATGGATGAGATCTTCGGCGCCAGTTTCCTATCCAATGAGATAACTTGGCACTTCCCCAGCATGTCCCCCACTCGGAGCAAGTTCCCTGTCAAGAGCAACACAATACTCAAGTACGGCAAAACCGCCGATAGCACATTCAACGCAGATGCGGTCCGAATCCCCTACGAGGATTCTTCACTCACTGTGATGCAAGCGGGATATGGTGGGGGATTGGCGACAGGTGGGGTTTCTGTAAGGGAGGCCTACGGGCACGAGCTAGGCAAGGTGCCAGACACGGTCTGGAGGATACGGCATGTCAGCAGTGGCAACGAGAACGTGGGCTATCCCACTCAGAAACCCGAGCCGCTTCTCGAGCGTATCATTCTCGCTTCCTCCAACGAAGGCGATCTCGTTGGTGATCTATTCTGTGGTTCCGGCACTACCGCTGCCGTAGCAGAGAGACTGGGGCGAAAATGGATCGCCTGCGACCTGGGCAAGTTTGCCATTCACACTACGCGCAAGAGAATGATCGGAGTCCAGCGACAGTTGAAGGCCGAGGGGCGAGACTACCGCGCCTTCGAAATCCTCAACCTGGGCCGGTATGAACGCCAGCACTACATCGGGGTCAACCCCAACCTGCGCGAAGCGGAACAACAGAAACAGCTCGAAGCAAAGGAGGCCGCCTTCGTCGACCTGATCTTACGCGCCTACCGCGCCGAGAAGACCGAGGGCTTCAACACCTTCCACGGCAAGAAGGCCGGACGGCTTGTCGCCGTGGGGCCCGTCAACCTGCCGGTGACGCGCCTCTTTGTGGAAGAGGTCATCCTCGAATGCCGCAAGAAACACATTACCCGTGTGGACATCCTGGGCTTTGAGTTCGAGATGGGGTTGTTTCCCAATGTGCTGGACGATGCACGCGCCAAGGGCATCGACATCGCACCCAAGTACATTCCCGCCGAAGTGTTCGACAAGCGCGCGGTGGAAAAGAACCAGGTGGTGTTCCATGATGTCTCCTTCATCGAGGTCAAGGCGCACGTCAAGAAGAACAGTGTTGCGGTGCAGCTGACTGACTTCTCGGTCTTCTATTCGCAGGATTCCATCGCCGCCGCCGAAGTCGCGCTCAAGGACAAGGCCAGCAAGATCGTGGTCGAGAAGGGGAAGATCGTCAAAGTGACCAAGGACGCAAAGGGGATCGTGAAGCGGCAAGTTCTCACGAAGGACTGGACGGACTGGATTGACTATTGGGCGGTGGATTTCAACTTTGAGAGCAAGCGCGAGATCATACGAGTGAGGGATGAAGCAAGCGGTGCATGGGAAGAAAGATGGACCGGGGACTACATCTTCGAGAATGAGTGGCAATCTTTCCGCACTAAGAAGGACCGGAGTCTAGAGCTGACCAGCGTTTTCCACGAGTGCGCGCCTGGGCGACGGAAGATTGCGGTGAAGGTCGTGGACATCTTCGGAACTGACACCATGTCCATTATCGAGGTCTCTGTGGGAGGGAAGAAGTAGTGGCACTCCACCCGGACTTCCCAGAATCGCCCTACGCCATCCTCGACCCGGCACTCCGCTGGTTTCCGGCGGATGAAGCCCTGCGGGAAAGAAGCATGGACAGGCTGATGCCACCGCTGGTGTCACAACTCCGCCGCAAGGTGAAGGATTGGCGCGATAGCGGCTATGTGGGGGCAACGGCCACGAGCCGCAGTCTGCTGTCATGGTGGTTCAACACCCCGCACTTGCTCCCGCAGACAGACGGCTCAATGGCCGAGTTTCAGTACTACTTTGCCCAGCGTGAGGCGCTGGAGACCGTCATCTACTTGTACGATGTGGTGGGGGTCCAGGACAAGTTCGACCTGATGCGCTTTGATAGTTCTGGTGTGGTATCGGCCGGAATGTTTGACGAGACCTGGCGACGCTTTGTCTTGAAAATGGCGACTGGCACCGGTAAGACCAAGGTGCTGGGCCTGGTACTGACCTGGAGCTTCTACCACAAGCTATATGAGCCGGAATCGGGACTGGCGCGCAACTTCCTGGTGATCGCCCCCAACATTATCGTGCTAGATCGCATCTACAAGGATTTCCAGGGCTTGCACATCTTCTACGAAGATCCGGTCATCCCAGACAACGGTGTGGACGGGCGTAATTGGCGCGACGATTTCCAGCTGACCCTGCACCGACAAGATGAGGTGCGTATCACCCGCCCGACCGGCAACATCTTCCTCACCAACATCCACCGCGTCTATGCAGGCGAAGATACTCCGCCATCGCCCGATGATGAGGACATGCGGGACTACTTCCTGGGTAAGCATCCTGTTGGCGCTACAACCGATTCGCGAGTGGACCTGGGCACGATCGTTCGCGACGTCGATGAGTTGGTGGTGCTGAACGACGAGGCACACCACATCCACGATCCGAGCATGGCTTGGTTCAAATCCATCGAAGACATCCACAACCGCCTGAAGCAGAAAGGGGCCGGCCTCTCTCTGCAAGTGGACGTGACTGCCACGCCCAAGCACAACAACGGCGCGATCTTTATCCAGACCGTGGCAGATTACCCGCTGGTCGAGGCCATCTCGCAGAACGTGGTCAAGCATCCCGTTCTTCCCGACGCCGCCAGCCGCGCCAAACTGGTTGAGCGCAAGAGCGCCAAGTACACCGAGAAATACGCCGACTATATCCATCTGGGTGTGATTGAGTGGCGCAAGGCATTTAGCGAACACGCGAAGCTGGACAAGAAGGCCATCCTGTTCGTGATGACCGATGACACCCGGAATTGCGACGAAGTGAAAGAGTACTTGGAAGGCAACTACCCCGACTTGAAGGGCTCAGTGCTTGTCATTCACACCAAGAACAATGGCGAGATCTCTGAGGCGACATCAGGCAAACCCAAGGAGGAACTGGAACTCCTGCGCAGGCAGGCCAACGAAATTGACGGCCTGGACAGCCCCTATAAGGCAATCATCTCAGTGATGGTGCTCAAGGAGGGCTGGGACGTGCGCAATGTCACCACCATCGTCGGTCTGCGCCCATACAAAGCCCCGAGCAACATCCTGCCCGAACAGACCCTGGGCCGTGGCCTGCGCAAGATGTACCCCGGCGGCTTGGAAGAATACGTTAGCGTGGTCGGCACGAATGCCTTCATGGACTTCGTTGAATCCATTCAAGCTGAGGGCGTCGTTCTGGAGCGCAAACCGATGGGCGAAGGGACGCAGCCCCTCAGCCCACTGGTAGTGGAGATTGACAAGGAGAACGTAAAGAAAGACATTGAGGCGCTGGACATCGAAATCCCGGTATTGACGCCGCGCGTCTACCGGGAATACAGGAACCTGGCCGATCTGGACATTAGCGGGCTGCGGCATGAACGTGTGGCGTACCTACAGTTTAGCAAGGAAGAACAACGAGAGATTGTCTTCAAAGACATCACCACTGGTGAAGTGGCGCACACGACGATTCTCGATACGGCGGGAATTGCCGACTACCGCAGCGTGATCGGCTACTTCGCGCAGACCATAATGAGGGACTTGCGGCTGGTCAGCGGCTATGACGTTCTATACGGCAAGGTCAAAGCCTTTGTGCAAGAGGAGTTGTTTGACCGGCCGGTAGACCTCGAAAGCCCCAACACCCTCCGCAACCTGTCGGAACTCACCGTCACCAAGACCTTGCTTGAAACCTTCAAGAAGGCGATCAACGCGCTCACCATCCAGGACAAAGGCGACGCCGAAATCCGCGACACCATCAAGCTCCGCAACACGCGCCCCTTTGTGGCCAAGGATCAAGGCTACCTCATCCCGAAAAAGAGCGTCTTCAACCGCATCATCGGCGACAGCCATCTTGAGCTGTTGTTCGCCCGCTTCCTCGAAGACTGCGACGATGTGGTTTCCTACGCCAAGAACTATCTGGCGGTGCATTTCAAGCTGGACTACGTCAATGCGGACGGTGACATCTCTAACTACTATCCCGACTTCCTGGTCAAGCTTTCAAGCAAGCGGATCGTGATTGTCGAGACAAAAGGGCTCGCGGACTTGGACGTGCCGCAGAAGATGGCTCGGCTGCGGCAATGGTGTGAGGATATCAACCGAGTGCAGCCAGACGTGCAATACGACTTCGTTTACGTAGACCAGGAAAGCTTCGAGCAATACAAGCCAACCTCATTCAGGCAACTGGCTGATGGCTTCACACAATACAAAGACAAGACATGACACGTCGCTGGACCTGGCTGCTTCCAGAAAGCGCGTAAGGCAGCACTAGTTAGCGTCCCGGAGGGAGACTTCCATGAATGCAATGAGAATAGGCCCGATCGAGCTGCTGATTTGCCTTGTCGGAATCCTTGTGCTCACCACAGCCATCCTCCTTGTCGTGTGCCTGGTTCGGGCGATGCAACGAAGGTGAGCGCCGCCCCAAGCTGAAATGAACTCAGAGATGCGCAGGTGCCCTTTTTGCGCGGAACTCATCAGGCGTGAAGCCATTGTTTGCCGACACTGCGGCCGCGACGTGCCGGCTCAGACAACGTAGTAGTAGCATGCACCGGAAGTGCATATCAGGCCGCCCAACACCTCATTCGAGCCGACTCGGCGGGCCGGCTCTAATCTCATTGTGCTTTGCCCGGGTTCTAGTTCTACAATGAATTAGACCCTGCCCGCGTCCGCCGGGCGGCTCATCTCGAGGCCGTTAGCCCGCCGCGATGAAGTAACTGAAGTATCCATGCCTGATGGACTGAAACCACAATACCTTCCCAAAGACGAGGTGCGAGAAGATATCCATAGGTTTCGAAGAACCCTATGGGGTCGGCTCCGTTTCTACGCCGCGTTCATGTGGCGCTTTGTGGTGCTGCAACGCCCGGAACCGATCATCTACGGCATCGCCATAACCGACCGCTGCAACCTTGCATGCCGCGGCTGTCAGGT
>Ga0315275_10008391_pt1 | contig 10045 bp, 4 predicted proteins | sample YL17G03_0_MG_FD_205557 | JGI IMG/M metagenome (GOLD analysis project Ga0315275, IMG submission 205557) | Sediment microbial communities from Yellowstone Lake, YNP, Wyoming, USA - YL17G03_0 | ecosystem: Environmental > Aquatic > Freshwater > Lake > Sediment | place: USA: Wyoming | collected...
GGAATTGGGCTCTTCGGGCTCAGCCACTTCGCTACCTGCTCTCTGCCGGGGAGTTTCAGCAGACTCTGCTTAGCCTCTTGGCCGTGATCGGATTCGTGCTCCTAATCGCATGCGCCAACATCGTTAATCTTCTGATGGCCCGAAATGAAGCCCGTGACAACGAGCTGGCAATCCGCGCGGCTTTGGGCGCCTCACGCTGGCGGCTGATGCAGCAGTTGTTGATTGAGAGCATCCTTCTGGCGGTGCTCGGCGGAACCTTCAGCGTCGTGGTGAGCTGGACGGGTGTGCATCTACTTAAGTCCCTCGTTCCTTGGAACATGCCAATTGTCAGACCGATTGGGCTCGATGCATCAATGCTCGGGTTTACACTCACGGTGTCACTAGCCGTTGGGGTGGCGGTTGGAATCATTCCTGCGTGGTTCGTTAACCACGGACGCACTACCGAGGCAAGGAAGCTATCCATCCGGCCACTTAGCGCCCCACGCACTGGCAACCTGGTCAGCGGAGCCCTGGTAATCTCGGAGGTCGCCATGGCGTTGGTATTGCTTACCGGTGCGGTATTGATGATCCAGAGTGTACGTCGACTGCTTCATGTCGATCCAGGATATGACGCCAGCCACCTCCTTAAAGTACGCGTATCGAACCCGTTTCAGGGATTTGGAGGAGGGACTAAGGAGGGAGAGAGTCAGTTGCTTGCACAAATGCAGGAGAGGCTATCTACACTGCCAGAAGTGGAAGCGGTTGGGCTCTTGAGTCACCCGAATTTCTTCATGGAGCAGTTCCGCGACGAAGGGAGTGGTCAGTCTTTTCCGGTAGATCTCCTGGGAACAGGTGTTGGAGCAACGGACCTGTTCCGGGCTATGCGGATACCATTAGTGGAGGGCCGGTACCTCGATGATTCAGATATGAAGGAGGGTCGGAGCAGCGTGATGGTCAATGCGGCCTTGGCCCGGTTATGTTGGCCCGGCCAAAGTGCCGTTGGAAAGAGGCTCCATGACGTCCGTGACAAGAAAGATACTGGTTGGGAGGTCATCGGTGTAGTGGGTGATGTCGTCTGGAGGACCCGCGACGAAAGTGTACGACCGGCCATCTATCGGCCATCTACAGCCTTTGGCGGACTCTCGACGGACTTTTTGCTAATTCGGACGCGAACCGACCCTCGCCTGTTTATTTCTGCTATGCGTCAGGAACTGAAGACGGTCGAGCCGGAAATGAGACTGCCCGTGATTGAAGTTCCTGCACAGTCTCTGTACGATTCAACGGCGAAGTACCGCACTTATATGCATTGTCTAATCGGCTTCGCGCTTACCGGGTTGCTCCTCTCAGTCGTAGGCATCTTCGGAGTGTCAACGTGGACGGTCGTCCGGCGAACGAAGGAGATTGGCATCCGCATGGCAGTGGGGGCAAGCCCCGCCCAAGCGATGGGGCTCGTTCTACGCCAGGGCGTGGTCGTTACCAGCGTGGGCATTCTCATTGGGCTAGTGGCTGCGCTTGCGTTGACACGCTTTCTGCGTAGTTATCTATTTACCGTGAGCCCGATCGATCCTTTCGCTCTCGCAGCCGCGTCCATCTTGCTTGGGGCCGTAGCCATGTTGGCTTGCTATATTCCAGCGCGTCGAGCAGCCCGAGTCGATCCCATGGTCGCACTGCGGTACGAGTGAGCATTTATGACCGTGTGGCAAGCAATCAGAACGCGATGGCGGGCGCTGTTTCACAAACGCCAGCGTGACGCCGAGATAGACGAGGAACTGGCTTTCCATGTGGACATGCAGACCCGGGAAAACATCGAGTCGGGGATGGATCCGGAGGAGGCTCGTTACGCTGCCTTGCGTCGAGTTGGCGGGCTTGACCAGATCAAGGAGGCGTGCCGCGATGTGCCGGGCGTGAGATGGATTGAGGACGCAATCCAAGACCTTCGTTTTGGCGCGCGGATGCTGATCAAGGCTCCGGGATTTACCATGATAGCCCTGTTAACCCTTGCCCTTGGGATTGGCGCCAACACAGCCCTCTTCAGTATTGTGGACAAGCTCATCTTGAACCCGATTCCCGCAAGAGATTCCGATCGTCTGATTCATCTACAGGAAATGGACGTGACACACAACCAAGCGCGCGGAGTCTCGCCGCCGGTGTTCATGGAGTTGTTGAGGCTCACCAACACCTTCGAGTCTCTTACGGCCCTTAACGGCACCCTCATGGTCGTTCCTGGCAGGGAGTTCTCCGAGACCATATATGGGGCCGACGTGACTGCCGGAGTGTTTGAATTGCTCAAGGTGCAGCCGCTCCTGGGGCGCACCTTCCGACCCGATGAGGGCGCACCGGGGAATGATTCCGTCCTGTTGATCAGCCATCGGTTCTGGCAGAATCACTTTGGGGCCGATCCTGGCGTTGTTGGCAAAACCATCAGCCTGGGCGACAAATCCTGGACCATCGTTGGTGTCATGCCGCCCAGCTTCCAATTCCCGCATGGGTCGGAATACTGCCAGTTCTGGAGACCGCACGTCTTCCACGCCGACGAGTACGATGACTCGCAACGATATAACCGGAATTGGGACGTGCTCGCACGGCTGCGGCCCGGTGTTTCACTCACGCAGGCGCGAGCGTTGTTGGAGGTGATGACGCAGCGGTTGCAGAAGGACTTCCCGGAGCCTCACGCCCAGTATTCCCTTCGCGCCTACCCCGCCCGGTTCATGTTCGTGACTGAGGAACTTCAGAAAACCCTGTGGAGTCTGCTGGCCGCCGTCGTGTTCGTGCTGATCGTCGCGTGCGCGAACATAGCGAATGTGCTACTGGCTCGAGCGGAAACGCGGCACAAAGAACTGACAGTTCGGCTCGCGATTGGCGCAAGCCGGCAGCGGATTGTCCGGCAACTGCTTACAGAAAGCGTGTTATTGTCGCTCCTGGGTGGGGCGGTTGGACTGTTTCTTGCGTGGGTGGGAGTACGATTGCTGGCTGACATGATGCCAACCACGTTGCCCCGGATGAAGGACCTCGGTCTGGATTGGCAAGTGTTTGGCTGGGCAACCGTGATCTCCGTGTTGGCGGGTGTCGGTTTCGGATTGGCCCCGGCTTGGCTAGTGTCCCAAACGCGGCTCAATGAATCACTGAAAGAAGTTGGCACGAGTCATAGTGGCAGTGCGCGCCGCAGGCTATTCCATCAAACGCTGGTGGTGGTGGAGATTGCCCTGGCGCTGGTGCTGCTGACCGGTGCGGGTTTGATGATCCACAGTGTGGCGAGCTTGCTTCGAGTCAATCCAGGTTTTGATCCAAAAGGTCTCGTCTGGGTCATGTTCCATTACCCTTCCAATGTGCCCCAGGAAGCGGGGCGCACGGAGGTGTGGCACAAGGCCTTGGCGGAACGCTTGCGGTCGCTGCCGGGTGTTGACTCGGCCGCTTTTCAGGGAAATGGCGGTGGGTGGTACTCCAAAGTCGAAGGTCGAGCCACAATCGTGCGGGTCAGTTTCGACCGCGTGGATGTCGGCACTAGCAACTGCTTTCGCACGCTGAGGACGCCTTTGGTCGCGGGACGGTTCTTCGAGGAAGCTGACGCCTCGCCCGATGCAAAAACCATCCTGGTGAACCAGGAACTGGCGCGTCTGGCCTGGCCCGGAGAGAATCCGCTGGGCAAACGGATTGCGTATGCAGAAGAAGGGGGCGATTGGCTAGAGGTGGTTGGCGTGGTGGGCAACACCAAGGACTGGCGGTTAGACCAACCCCCGAGGCCGTTTTTCTATGAACCGTACCAACGGGATCTCTTGCATGAGGATAGCCCGGTTTTCGTGGTGCGCACTACGCGTGATCCGATGTTACTGACCAAGCCGCTGCGGGACTTGGCTCGGGAGATGGCCCCGGGCGCGACGGCCCCGATCATCTACTTTGTTGAACGGGAGCTTTACAGCTCCACCCAGCTCCGCCGCACCTACATGTGGTTCCTCAATTTGTTCGGGTTGATTGGGCTCACGCTCTCGGGCATCGGCCTGTACGGCGTGTTATCCTACTCGGTGGTGCAGCGCACTCGGGAGATTGGCGTCCGTATGGCTCTGGGGGCGAACACGCGTGATGTGTTGATCTTAGTACTCAGACAAGGTGGCCGGCTCATGTTGGTCGGCGGTGCCGTGGGGTTGGTCGGGGCTATCGGATTAACCCATCTGCTGCGGAGCCTGCTGTTTGGCACGAGCGCGACGGACCCGTTGGTCTTTGTCTGCGCGTTGATGGTTCTCCTCCTTGTGGCATTGACGGCCTGCTATTTGCCTGCGCGCCGTGCGTCACGGGTCGATCCGGCCGTGACTTTGCGCCACGAGTGAGGATTTATGACCGTGTGGCAAGCAATCAGAACGCGATGGCGGGCGCTGTTTCACAAACGCGAGCTTGATGCCGAGCTGGACGAGGAACTGCGTTTCCATGTGGAGATGCAGACCCGGAAGAACATCGAGTCGGGGCTGAACCCCGAGAAGGCGCGCCTCGCTGCCCTCCGGCGTTTCGGTTGGACGGAGAGAATCAAGGAGAGCTGCCGCGATGTGCGAGGTGTGAAATGGATTGAGGACGCAACGGCGGACCTCCGCTTTGGCGCGCGAATGCTCCTCCGGACGCCTGGATTCACAGCGCTCATCGTGTTGACACTCGCCATCGGTATTGGGGCCAACACGGCCCTCTTCAGCGTGGTGGATAGGCTTATACTAAGCCCCATTCCCGCACGGGACTCCCACCGTCTGATCCATATCGAGGAGGTGGACGTAACCCACAACCGTTCGGAGGGAGTATCGCCCCCTGTGTTTATCGAGTTGCAGGGGCTCACGAACGCTTTCGAGTCCATTTGCGCCTTGGACGGTCACTTCATGGTCGTTTCCGGCAAAGAGTTCTCGGAGACCATTTACGGCACCGAAGCTACGCCCGGAATGTTCGAGCTCCTGGGTGCACGTCCACTCCTGGGGCGCACGTTCCGTCCGGACGACGCTGTGCCCGGGAAGGATCAGGTTCTCGTGATCAGTCATGGGTTTTGGCAGAGCCACTTTGGAGCCGACCCTGGCATTGTCAACAAGACCATTGTCTTGGACGGCAAGAGTTGGACTATCGTTGGAGTCATGCCCCCCAGTTTCCAATTTCCGCGTGGAGAGAAGTACTGCCAATACTGGAGACCGCACGTCTTTCAGGCCGATGATTACAACGAACCGCAGCAACGGATGTTTCGCAATTCGGTCGTCGTCGGCCGACTGCGGCCCGATTGTTCACTCGGGCAGGCAGCCGCGCTCTTGAACGTGATGACCCAACGTCTGCAGAAGGAGTCTCCGGACGCCAACGCCCAGTATGTCATCCGGGCCCGGCCTGCGCGGTTTATGTTCGTGACGGAGGAACTCCAGCGAACGCTATGGAGTTTGTCAGGGGCCGTCTTTTTCGTGCTGGTTATCGCGTGCGCGAACGTTGCGTCCTTGTTATTAGCTCGAGCAGAGACGCGGCGCAGGGAATTGGCGGTTCGGATCGCCATTGGCGCCAGCCGGCAGCGGATCATCCGTCAATTGCTCACAGAGAGCGCGCTTTTGTCCGTTCTAGGCGGTCTGTTGGGACTTCTTCTTGCCTGGTGGGGAGTCCGTCTGCTTGCCGGTTTGACACCCAGCAGTTTGCCTCGGATGACGGAGCTTGGGACGGACTGGCGCTTGTTTGGCTTGGCGACCCTGATCTCGCTGGCGTCGGGGATTGGCTGTGGGCTGGCCCCAGCTTGGCAAGCCTCCCACACGCGTCTTGATGAGTCGTTAAGAGAGGCAGCGGCAAGCCATAGCGGAAGCCGGAGACGCCGACTTTTCCAGCAAACGATGGTCGTGGCGGAGATTGCTGCGACTTTGGTATTGCTCGTGGGGGCGGGCCTAATGGTTCACACTGTGACCGCTCTGCTGCGAGTCAATCCTGGCTTCGATCCAAAAGGCCTCGTGTGGGTGATGTTCCGGTATCCATCCGATGTTGCTCAGGTGGCTGTGCAGCAAACCCTGTGGAACAAACGCATGGCTGAGCGTTTGCGGTCGTTGCCGGGCGTTGAGTCGGTCGCCTTTCTGGGAATGGGTGGCGGCTGGTATTACAAAGTCGAAGGCCGGAGAGAAGTGGTGGATGCTCGAGGGAACCGAATAGATGTGGGCACCAACAACGCCTTTCGTACCCTGAGGACACCTTTGGTCGCGGGACGGTTCCTTGAGGAAGCGGACGCGTCCCCAAAGGCAAAGACGATCCTCGTGAATGAGGAACTCGCCCGGCTAGCCTGGCCCGGAGAAAGCCCGCTGGGCAAACGGATTGCGCATGCGGAAACCGAGGACTGGCTCGAAGCTGTTGGTGTTGTGGGCAATATCAAGGACTGGACATTGGACAAGCCTCCCGTTGCGATCTTCTATGAGCCCTATGAACGGAATCTCATGAACAACCAGAGCCCGGTGTTCATGCTGCGGGCAAAGGGAGATCTGGCGTTGCTGACTAAGCCTTTGCAAGACTTGGCGAAGGAGATGGCCACGGGCGCTAATGCGCCGAGTATTCACTTCCCCGAAAAGGAACTTTATGCCTCCACCGAACTCCGCCGCATCTACATGTGGTTCCTCACTGTGTTTGGGATGGTGGGGCTCACGCTGGCCACTCTCGGCATCTTTGGTGTGCTTTCTTATTGGGTCACCCAGCGCACCCGAGAGATCGGTATCCGCATGGCTCTCGGGGCCAACGCGCGTGACGTCTTGGGCATGGTGCTGGCTCGAGGCGCTCGGCTCCTGATCATTGGGATCAGCCTCGGCTTGGGCGCAGCGTTCGCGCTGAGCCGTTTGCTGCGCAGCCAGCTCTTCGGCACCAGCCCCACTCAACCGCTGGCGTTGGTCTGTGCCCTGATGGTTCTGTGCTTGGTGGCGTTGGTGGGTTGCTACTTGCCGGCACGCCGGGCGACCAGAACCAGTCCAGCGACATCCTTGCGCCAGGAGTGAACGACGCCACGCCTTCGTCGGGCTGTTGCGCTGGGTTGGCCTGCTAAAGACTCTGCAATTATGACTCCTCTGATCCAACTGAAGAACCTCGAGAAGTGCATCTGTCGGAAGGCCGGTCCGCTCTATCTCCTACGACAGATTGACCTCGAAATCCAGGAAGGCGAGTTTCTGACCGTAATGGGCCCCAGCGGTGCGGGCAAATCCACGCTGCTCACCATTGTGGGGATGTACGACCACGCCTGGGAGGGCGAGTATTACTACCAAGAGATGCCGGTTCATCGGATGCCGCCGAAGGAACGGGCAGCCATCAACAAGCAGAACGTTGGCTTTGTCTTCCAGCAGTTCCATCTGCTCGACGACCTGACCGTCGCTGAGAATCTCGATATTCCCCTCTCCTATCGGAACGTTCGGAAATCGGAACGACAAGCCGTTGTGGCGGACATGTTGGACCGATTTGGAATTGTGGCCAAGAAAGACTTGTTTCCCAGCCAGTTGTCGGGGGGTCAGCAGCAACTGGTGGCGGTGGCGCGGGCCATCATTGCCAAACCGTTGTTGCTCCTCGCGGATGAACCCACGGGTAACCTTCACACCGGTCAAGGGCGCGAGATCATGGACTTGTTCAAGAAGCTGAATCAGGAAGGCACGACAATCATCCAGGTTACGCACAACGAGGCCTGGGCTGCTTACAGCCACCGGATCGTCAGGCTCCGGGATGGATGGCTTGAGAAATGACAGTTGCTACGACGAAACCGTGAGGCAACTGGCATTTCGAGAGTTGTCGATCAGAAATGCAGTGTCCTCGAATCCGTCTGATGCGCGGAGAGAGATGAGTGAGGAGTTATGAACTGGATGAAAGCAATATGCGGTCGGTTTGGTGCCCTGTTCCAGAAACGAAGATTGGATCGGGAGATGAATGAGGAACTGCGTTTTCACATCGAGCGGCAGACAGAGGCCAACATCCAGGCGGGGATGAATCCAACGGAGGCGCATTATGCCGCACTGCGGAAGTTCGGCTGGATGGAGAGCATCCGAGAGGATTGCATGGACTTGCGCCGAGTCCGTTGGATCGAGGACCTGCTCACGGATGTTCGCTTTGCCGTGAGGATGCTCAAAAACCACCCAGGCTTCACCACCGTGGCTGTGCTGTCCCTGGCCCTTGGGATTGGCGGCACCACAGGGATCTTTGCTGTCGTGAACGCTGTCCTTCTGAATCCGCTGCCCCAAAAGGACCCGCAGCGCCTGGTGCAAATCCGGAGTGTTGAGAAGGAACAGGGCTGGCCCCAAGGCGTCAGCCCGCAGACCTGGCAAGAACTGCGGCAGATGGGATCTTTGTTCTCCGACTTCGTTGTAGACTGTTCTGAGGTATTCTCTTGGGAAGCTGACAACTTCCTGGAAGTTGTGCACGGCGCCCGGGTTTCACCTAATTTCTTTGGTTTCTGGCAGCTTCGTCCGCAACTGGGACGAACCTTCACACCGGAAGAAGGCAAGCCGGGAGAATCGCCGGTCATCATACTCAGCCACGAGTTCTGGCAGAACCAGTGCCGAGGACGGCCAGAGATCGTTGGCCAGAGCATCCACTTCAAGGGAAAGGTGTTCACGGTTATTGGGGTGATGCCACCGCACGTATGGGGTGAGGGAACGCGGTTCTGGATTCCATTCCGAGGGCCAATCTTGGGCTTGTCGAAGGAACTCGGCGAGGATCGGGACTATCGGGATCGCAACTACGGGGTTGCCGCACGGCTACAGCCGGGGGTGACAACGCAGCAGCTCCAAGCCGCGCTCGACACGATTGCCCAGCGGCAGGCAACCGACTCACCAGAAACCAGCCGTGCTTGGACACTTCGGGCTCGGCCACTGCGCCTTGTGTTCTCCGACGAACACTTGCAGCGGACATTACTGAGTTTATTCGGTGCCATTGGCTTTGTGCTGCTGATCGCCTGCGCGAATATTGCCAATCTGCTGCTGGCGCGGAATGAGGCGCGCCAACGTGAGTTGGCGGTTCGTGTGGCCATAGGGGCAGGTCGGTGGCGGCTGGTGCGCCAGCTTTTGACCGAGTCCATTGTGTTGGCGGTGCTGAGTGGTGTCAGCGGTCTATTTATCAGTTGGTGGGGCGCCCGGTTACTCCAGACATTCATTCCGTTCTACCTGCCGAGTGCTAAGCCCATTGGTTTCGATATGTCCATGCTGGGTTTCACTCTGGTCCTTTCGTTGGGGGTGGGGATAGCCCTGGGGCTCATCCCCGCATGGTTGGTTTGCCGGAGGCGGCTGGGGGAGTCCTTGAGGTCGTCTGCCCCGCTGGCCAGCCAATCGGTGGGTAGGAAGGTCGGCGGCGGTTTGCTGGTGATCTCCGAGCTGGCGTTGGCGGTCGTCTTGCTCACGGGGGCGGGATTGATGGTCAACAGCGTAGTTCGCCTTCTTCATGTCAATCCTGGTTTCGATCCGACCAACCTGCTGAAAGTCGATGTCTGGGCGCATTCAGGACTATCTGGGACGGTAGACCAGACGCAGCAAGACCAGTTGATCCTCCAGATACGGGAACGATTTGCGGCGCTACCCGGGGTGGAGGCTGTTGGCGTGGGGCTTCATAAAGCACTCGACTGGCCCGAGGAGTACCAGACCGAGGGACACAACACGCCCATCCAGATTGTGTTAAAGGCGACCGGTCTTGGGAACAGCAGTGAATTGAAGACGATGCGAGTGCCGCTGTTGTCGGGGCGGCTTTTTGACACTTCAGATGCAAGAGAGGGGCAGAAGACAGTCATCGTGAATGAAACACTGGCCAGGTTTTGTTGGCCCGGGCAGGCTGCAGTGGGGAAGAGACTGCGCTCTATTCGCAACAAGGACGAAGTGCTGGAAGTGGTTGGCGTGGTCGGAGACATACGGGACGGTTCGTATGACCAGTATGTGGGTCCGATCTGCTACACTCCGTTCGCGTCCTTTCCTAATCTATTTCACCAGCGCTTCTCGCTGTTTGTTCGGACGCGCGTTGATCCTGTGACGTTGATCGCTACGTTGCGCCGCGAGCTTCAGGCAATGGCACCCCCGGGCTTCAGAACGCCGGCCTTTGAAGTCGTAACCCAGTCGCTGTACGAGAATACGGCTCA